>Ga0209480_10000428_pt1 | contig 35666 bp, 27 predicted proteins | sample JI61114C2DNA_FD_187501 | JGI IMG/M metagenome (GOLD analysis project Ga0209480, IMG submission 187501) | Wastewater effluent complex algal communities from Wisconsin, to seasonally profile nutrient transformation and Carbon sequestration -... | ecosystem: Engineered > WWTP > Effluent > Algae... | reverse complement strand
AGTGTTGCCTGTGCTTATCACTATTTATAATGATAAGTCTTTCGACTTTGTAATAAAGACACCTCCTGCTGCCATATTAATTATGGAGGCTATCAAAATTCAAAAAGGATCTAAGGAGCCAAATCGTGTTAAAACCGGTTCTATCTCTTGGGATCAGATTAAGAAAATCGCAGAACTAAAAATGCCTGATTTGAATGCGTTTAAAGTTGAGTCTGCCATGAAAATGGTGGCTGGTACTGCGCGCAGCATGGGTGTTACTGTAAGTGGAAATGCCCCTTGGGAATAAATAAAAAGGACAATGGCAAAGTTGACAAAAAATAGAAAGGCTGTTTTAGCCAAATATGATGCAGAGAAAATATACACTCTGGCTGAAGCATCTCAAGTATTGAAAGATATCACGTTTGCAAAATTTGATTCTTCAGTTGATGTTGATATTCGTTTGGGTATCGATCCAAAGAAATCAGATCAAATGGTGCGCGGAGTTGTAAGTCTTCCACACGGTTTGGGTAAGGTTGTTCGTGTTCTAGTTCTTTGCTCGCCTGATAAGGAGCAAGAAGCAAAAGATGCTGGTGCCGAGCACGTGGGATTAGATGATTATATCAAGAAGATAGAGGCTGGTTGGACAGATATTGATGTAATCATAACAATGCCAACCGTAATGGCCAAAGTAGGTAAGTTAGGTAAGGTACTTGGCCCGCGTGGTCTTATGCCAAACCCTAAGTCTGGAACAGTTACCCTTGAAGTGGGTAAGGCTGTGAAAGATGTAAAGGCAGGTAAAGTAGATTTTAAAATAGACAAACAAGGTATCATACATGCCAGCGTGGGTAAGGCTTCCTTCAGTGCAGAGAAAATAAGAGACAATGCTGCTGAACTTATTAACACGGTGACTAAACTTAAGCCCTCTTCATCAAAAGGTACATACTTACAAAGTATCAGCCTTTCAAGTACGATGAGCCCGGGTATTAAGGTTGATACAGGTTCAATAGCAGGTTAATTATTTACAATCATGACCAGGGAAGAAAAAGCGCAAAAAATAGACGAGCTGGCTGAGAAGTTTTCTCAGAACACTCACTTTTATATTACAGATGCTTCCGGCTTAACGGTAGCTCAGATCAATGCATTCCGAAGAATTTGTTTCCAATCAGGTATTGAGTATAGGGTTTATAAAAATACCCTCATCCGTAAAGCCTTAGAAAAACAGGAAGGAAATTTTGAGGAAATGTTCCAAGTGTTACACGGTTTCTCAGGCGTTATCTTCTCGAAAGAGGCTGGTAATACACCTGCAAAAGCCATTAAGGAATACCAACTAAAACTAGCGGGTAAGCCTGTATTAAAAGCCGCCTCCATCGATGCTTCCATATTTATCGGGGCGGAACATTTGAACTCGCTAAGTGAGATGAAGTCGAAGAACGAACTCATTGGCGATATTATTTCCTTGTTGCAATCTCCTGCCAAAAACGTATTGTCTGGCCTATTAAGTGGCAAGAACAAACTCGCTGGCTTGGTGAAAACACTGGAAGAAAGAAAACAGTAATTAAAAAAAGAAAATTTAAACACTAACAAATCATGGCTGACGTAAAATCTCTTGGCGACCAACTGGTAGAACTTACCGTAAAAGAAGTAAATGAATTAGCTTCTTATTTAAAAGAAACTCATGGCATCGAGCCTGCTGCTGCAGCTGTTGTTGCTGGCCCTGCGGCTGGTGCTGCTGCTCCCGCTGCCGAAAAGACCAACTTCGATGTTGTGTTGAAGGCTGCTGGCCCTAATAAACTTCAAATTGTAAAACTTGTGAAGGAATTGACCGGTCTTGGCTTAAAAGAAGCTAAGGATGTAGTTGATGGAGCTCCTAAAACAATCAAAGAAGGCTTACCTAAAGACGAAGCTGAAAGTCTCAAGAAGCAACTTGTGGAGGCTGGTGCCGAAATCGAGTTGAAATAATAACTTGAGAGACGCGGATACCGTCTGAAGAGGAAATTCAGACCCGACCCGATAATATATTGGGTTGGGCTTTTTCTATTTATGCCAGCAATGGCCGTATCCACAGTAATTTTTAGTCTAGTCCAGGAAATTTAAACCTAAAGTACCTTGGCAAAGAAGACAGCAACTAATAGAATAGACTTCTCATCAATTGAGAAAGTGTTGGAGTATCCTGATTTTTTGGATATCCAACTGCAATCGTTCAAAGATTTCTTGCAGATCGAAACACCTGCAGAGAAACGACAAAATGAAGGACTCTTCAAAGTATTTGCAGAGAACTTCCCTATCTCCGACTCACGCGAAAACTTCGTGCTTGAGTTTGTTGATTATACAATCGATCCGCCTAAGTACAATGTGGATGAGTGTATCGATCGCGGACTCACGTTCTCAGTGCCGTTAAAGGCTAAGTTACGCTTAACATGTAATGATGAAGACAACGAAGATTTCCAGACTATCGAGCAGGAAGTATTCTTGGGTAATATTCCTTACATGACCGAGAAAGGGTCATTCGTAATCAATGGAGCTGAGCGTGTAATTGTTTCGCAATTGCACCGCTCTCCGGGTGTGTTTTTCGCCATGAGTAAACACACAAATGGAACCAAGCTTTATTCTGCACGGATTATTCCTTTTAAAGGATCGTGGATAGAATTTGCTACCGATGTTAATGCAGTAATGTATGCTTACATCGATCGTAAGAAAAAATTCCCGGTAACCACATTGCTACGCGCTATTGGTTACGGTACAGATAAAGATATCCTGGATCTTTTCGGATTATCAGAAGAGATTGAGGCTAACAAGAACACACTTAAAAAGACAGTTGATCGCAAATTAGCGGCTCGTGTTTTGAAAACGTGGACTGAAGACTTCGTAGATGAAGACACTGGTGAAGTAGTTTCCATCGATCGGAATGAAGTGTTATTGGAGCGTGATCACGTAATCACAGCAGAAGATGTTGACACTATCTTAGATTCTGGTGTGAAGTCAATTATTCTTCATCGTGAAGATGTGAACGTGGCTGATTACCACATCATATTCAATACACTTGCTAAGGATAATTCAAACTCAGAAAAAGAAGCGGTAGAAACAATCTATCGTCAACTTAGAAATACAGAAGCTCCTGACGAACAAACAGCGCGTGACATTATTCAAAGCTTGTTCTTCAGCGAGAAACGTTATGACTTAGGCGAAGTTGGTCGTTATAGAATCAACAAAAAGTTAGGTCTTGATCTTAGCTTTGATCAGCGTGTATTAACAACCGAAGATATTATTCTAATTGTTAAATACCTGATTGGCTTAATCAACTCAAAAGCTGTTGTTGATGATATCGATCACTTGAGTAACAGACGCGTAAGAACGGTTGGTGAACAATTATATTCTCAGTTTGGTGTAGGTCTTGCCCGTATGGCTAGAACGATCAAAGAAAGAATGAACGTTCGCGATAATGAAGACTTCAAACCAGTTGATTTGATCAACGCGCGTACGTTGTCTTCAGTAATCAATTCGTTCTTTGGAACGAATCAGCTTTCTCAATTCATGGATCAAACTAACCCATTGGCAGAGATCACGCATAAGCGTAGGATGTCTGCCCTTGGTCCCGGTGGTCTTTCACGCGAGCGTGCAGGTTTCGAGGTTCGTGACGTGCATTATACTCACTATGGTCGTTTGTGTACCATTGAAACTCCGGAAGGTCCGAACATCGGTTTGATTTCGTCTCTCTGCGTTCACGCAAAAGTGAACAAGATGGGCTTTATCGAAACGCCTTACCGTAAGGTTGAGAATGGAAAAGTAAAAGGAAAGGATGTAATATTTCTGACTGCTGAAGAAGAAGATACACACAATATTGCTCAGGCGAATATTAAGATTAAATCTAATGGAGATTTAGAGGAAGACAAAGTGAAGGCACGTTTTGAAGGTGACTTCCCTGTTGTTGAGCCAAGCGAAATCACTTATATGGATGTTGCTCCTAATCAGATTGTATCGATTGCTGCATCTATGATTCCATTTTTGGAGCATGATGATGCCAACCGTGCTTTGATGGGATCGAACATGCAACGCCAGGCTGTTCCTTTAGTGAGACCAGAAGCACCGGTAGTAGGTACTGGTCTTGAAGGAAGAATTGCGTTGGATTCACGCACATTAATCTTAGCTGAAGCTAACGGTACAGTTGAATTCGTAGATGCGAATAAAATTGTAGTTCGTTATGAAGTATCTGAAGAGCAAGAGCTGGTTCGCTTTGAGGATGAGGTGAAATCATATACTCTAATTAAATTCAGAAGAACCAATCAAGATACGTGTATCAACCTTACTCCATTGGTGAAGAAAGGCGATAAGGTACATAAGGGACAACCACTATGTCAGGGTTATGGAACAGCGAACGGTGAGTTAGCGCTTGGCCGAAACTTGCTAGTAGCCTATATGCCTTGGCAAGGATATAACTTCGAGGATGCGATTGTAATCTCTGAGCGTGTTGTGCGCGAGGATATTTATACGTCTATCCACGTGGAGGAATTTGAACTTGAAGTGCGTGATACAAAACGTGGCGAAGAAGAGTTAACCTCTGAAATCCCTAACGTAAGTGAAGAAGCTGTTAAGCATCTTGACGAAAACGGTATCATTCGCATTGGTGCAGAAGTAAAAGAAGGTGACATACTTATTGGTAAGATCACACCAAAAGGTGAAACCGATCCAACACCGGAAGAAAAACTTCTTAGAGCGATCTTCGGTGATAAAGCGGGTGATGTGAAAGACGCTTCAATGAAGGCACCGCCATCATTAAAAGGTGTAGTCATTGAAACCAAGTTGTTCTCAAGACCAAAGCGCGAAAAAGATGTTCGCACCAAGGCTAAGAAGGAATTGGATACCTTAAAGAGTCGCTACAGCAAACAGCTTGGTGAGTTGCGTGCCGACATGGTGAAGAAACTAACTACGTTACTTACTGGCAAAACCAGCCAGGGTGTAACACACAAGTTTGGTGATGAGTTAATCAGCAAAGGGGTTAAGTTCTCTGGTAAGGTGATTGAAAATAATCTCTTCCCGGATAAGAACATCTATCGCGATGAAAGCAATTATAATGTGCCTGAAGAGGTGAACTTGATTGCAGACATAAGTTTAGAAAGCTGGACTACGGATGACCATACAAATGATTTAGTTTCTGAAGTTGTTAAGAATTATCTGAATAAGCGTAATGCAATTTCGGGTGACTTCAAGCGCGAGCGTTTCACATTAGAAGTAGGAGATGAATTACCTGCGGGCATTGTACAGTTGGCTAAGGTTTACATAGCTAAGAAACGCAAGTTGAAGGTAGGAGATAAGATGGCGGGTCGTCACGGAAACAAGGGTGTTGTTGCACGTATTGTTCGTGAAGAAGATATGCCATTCCTTGAAGATGGAACTCCGGTTGATATCTGCTTGAATCCACTTGGTGTGCCTTCTCGTATGAACCTTGGTCAGATTTATGAAACTGTATTGGCTTGGGCTGGTACGAAGTTGGGAAGAAAGTATGCAACACCAATTTTTGATGGAGCATCACTTGATCAGGTTTCTGCTGAATTGAAAGAAGCAAACCTTCCTGAATTCGGACGTACTTATCTGTACGATGGTTTAACAGGTCAGATGTTTGATCAACCAGTAACTGTGGGTATAGCCTACATGCTGAAACTTGGTCACTTGGTAGATGATAAAATGCACGCACGTTCTATCGGACCTTATTCACTTATTACGCAGCAACCATTGGGTGGTAAAGCTCAATTTGGTGGTCAGCGTTTTGGTGAGATGGAGGTATGGGCGATTGAAGCATTCGGTGCATCACATATTCTTCAAGAAATCCTTACAATTAAATCCGATGACGTGATTGGTAGAGCGAAAGCATACGAATCAATTGTTAAAGGTGAAAATATGAGGAAGCCAAATATCCCTGAATCGTTCAATGTACTTGTGCATGAACTCAGAGGTTTGGCATTAGAGATAACGATGGATTAAACGGTCAACAGCCGACAGTCAACTTTAAATAGTGGACTGTTGACTGTCAGCCGTGGACTTATAAAAAAGTAGTTAACTGAAAATCGCAAAAAATGTCTTTCAGAAAAAATAAAAAGATCAACAACGACTTCTCTAAAATCACTATCAGTCTTGCTTCTCCAGAATCTATTTTGGAAAGCTCACATGGTGAAGTAACGCAACCAGAAACAATCAACTACCGGACGTATAAACCGGAGATGGGTGGATTGTTCTGCGAGCGAATTTTTGGTCCAGTTAAAGACTGGGAATGCCATTGCGGAAAGTATAAGCGTATTCGCTATAAGGGAATTATCTGCGACCGTTGCGGTGTGGAGGTTACTGAAAAGAAAGTAAGACGGGAGCGCATGGGTCATATCGAATTGGTTGTGCCGGTTGCTCACATCTGGTATTTCCGTTCGTTACCTAATAAGATCGGTTATCTACTTGGCCTTCCTACCAAGAAGTTGGATCAGATTATTTACTATGAAAGATTCGTAGTTATTCAGCCTGGCGTTAAAGAAGAGGATGGCATCAACCGTCTTGATTTCTTAACTGAGGAAGAATACTTAGACATCGTGGATAAGTTGCCTCGCGAGAATCAATTGTTGGATGATAATGACCCTAAGAAATTCATCGCCAAGATGGGAGCGGATTCATTAGAAATGCTTTTATCTCGCGTTAAGCTTGATGAACTTTCTTATGAGTTACGTCATCAGGCAGCAACAGACACTTCACAACAACGCAAGGCAGAAGCCTTAAAGCGTTTGAAAGTTGTTGAAGCTTTCCGCGAAGCAAATACCCGCGTTGAAAACCGTCCGCAGTGGATGACCATTAAAATGGTTCCAGTAATTCCACCAGAATTGCGTCCACTTGTTCCATTGGATGGTGGTCGTTTTGCTACCTCAGATTTGAATGATCTTTATAGACGTGTTATTATCCGTAACAACCGTCTTAAGAGATTGATTGATATTAAAGCTCCTGAAGTTATTCTGCGCAACGAGAAACGGATGCTTCAGGAAGCTGTTGACTCATTGTTCGACAACTCACGTAAAGTAAATGCGGTACGTTCCGATGGTAATCGCGCATTGAAATCATTGAGTGATATGCTTAAAGGTAAGCAAGGACGTTTCCGTCAAAACTTACTTGGAAAGCGTGTTGACTATTCTGGTCGTTCAGTAATTGTGGTAGGCCCAGAGTTGAAATTACATGAGTGTGGTCTTCCTAAAGATATGGCGGCTGAGTTATTCAAGCCATTCATTATTCGCAAACTCATCGAAAGAGGTATTGTGAAGACAGTGAAGTCTGCTAAGAAAATAGTCGATCGCAAAGATCCTGTTGTGTGGGATATTTTGGAAAATGTTTTGAAGGGACATCCTGTTCTTTTGAACCGTGCTCCAACACTTCACAGATTAGGTATTCAAGCATTCCAACCTAAGTTGATTGAAGGAAAAGCGATTCAATTGCACCCGTTAGTATGTACTGCGTTCAACGCTGACTTTGACGGTGACCAGATGGCGGTTCACGTGCCGCTTGGCCAGGAAGCAATTTTGGAAGCTTCTGTGTTGATGCTTTCTTCCCATAACATTCTTAACCCGGCTAACGGAGCTCCTATTACCGTTCCTTCTCAGGACATGGTGTTGGGTCTTTATTATCTGACAAAGGGTAGAAAAGGAGAACTAGGTGAAGGCAAGAGATTCTATTCTGCTGAAGAGGTTGTCATTGCCTACAATGAAGGCAAACTTTCCAAGCATGCAATTATAAAAGTTCGTACTACTGTTCGCGATAAGAAAAACGAACAGTTTGAAAAGAAAATGATTGAAACTGTAACTGGTCGCGTTATTTTCAATCAGTTTATGCCAGCAGAGGTTGGATATGTAGACGAACTTTTAACTAAGAAGAAGCTGCAAACCATTATTGCTGATGTTTATAAATTGGCAGGACAAGCCAAAACCGCTAAGTTCCTTGATGATATCAAAGAACTAGGATTCCAGATGGCCTATAAAGGTGGCCTATCAATGGGATTAGGTGATGTGAAAGTGCCTGCTGAAAAGAAAAAATTAGTAGAAGACGCTCAGAAGGAAGTTGATTCAGTATGGAACAACTACATGATGGGTTTAATTACTGATAACGAGCGCTACAACCAGGTAATTGATATCTGGACGCGTACGAATACTATGCTTACCAACACGCTGATGAAGCAGTTGGAGGAAGATCAACAAGGATTTAACTCCATCTATATGATGATGCACTCTGGAGCCCGTGGTTCAAGAGAGCAAATCCGTCAGTTGGGTGGTATGCGAGGTTTGATGGCAAAGCCACAAAAGAATCTTGCAGGTTCTGTAGGTTCGATAATCGAAAATCCAATCTTGTCAAACTTTAAAGAAGGTCTTGATGTGTTGGAGTATTTCATCTCGACACACGGTGCTCGTAAAGGTCTTGCCGATACAGCTTTGAAAACTGCTGATGCTGGATACTTGACTAGAAGACTTGTTGACGTAGCTCAAGATCTTGTTGTTACTGAAGAAGATTGTGGTACACTTCGTGGATTAAAAGTTACTGCTCTTAAAGACAATGAAGATATTGTTGAACCATTGTCCGAACGCATCTTAGGCCGTGTAACCGTTCATGATATTTACGATCCGTTGACTGAAGAATTGATTTGTCCTGCAAATGAGGAAATCAACGATGAGGTAGCAAAACGTATTGAAGAAACAAGCATAGAAGAAGTTGAGATTCGCTCCGTGTTAACTTGCGAAACTAAAGTGGGTGGTTGCGCCAAGTGTTATGGTAGAAATTTGGCAACAGGTAAAATGGTTCAGGCAGGTGAAGCAGTAGGTGTTATCGCTGCTCAATCTATCGGTGAACCAGGTACTCAGTTGACACTTCGCACTTTCCACGTGGGTGGTACAGCATCAAACATTGCAACAGAAGCGAACATCAAAGCAAAGTTCACGGGTACAATTGAATTTGAAGCTATAAGAACAGTTGATACAACTGATCGTGATGATAACAAAGTGAAGGTTGTAATGGGTCGTACAGGTGAAATCAGAATTTTAGATTCTGAGAAACGTGTGATGATTACCAACAACGTGCCTTATGGAGCATTCCTTAAAGTTAAGGATGGCCAGAAAGTAGAGAAGGGTGAGGAGTTATGTTTCTGGGATCCATACAATGCGGTTATCTTATCTGAGTATGATGGAGAAATCGAGTTTGAAGCGATCATTGAAGGCATAACGTTCAAGGAAGAATCTGATGAGCAGACTGGTCACCGCGAAAAGGTAATCACAGATACTCGCGATAAGACTAAGAACCCGTCCATCATTGTAAAAGGTAAGAATGAGACTAAAGGATATAATATTCCAGTTGGTGCTCACTTAGCGGTAAATGAAAACGAGAAGATTAAAGCTGGTCAAGTGTTGGCGAAAATCCCACGCACTATGGGCAAGAGCCGTGATATTACAGGAGGTCTTCCACGCGTAACAGAATTGTTTGAAGCGCGTAACCCATCGAATCCAGCTGTTGTAAGTGAGATTGATGGAGTTGTAACCTACGGTGGTATTAAGCGCGGTAATCGCGAAATCTTCATCGAGTCTAAGGACGGTGTACAGAAGCGTTATTTAGTTCCATTGTCTAAACACATTTTGGTTCAGGATAATGACTTTGTAAAAGCTGGCCAACCTTTATCGGATGGAGCTATTACTCCTTCAGATATTTTATCGATCAAAGGGCCAACGGCAGTTCAAGAATACTTAGTGAATGAAATTCAGGAAGTATATCGTTTACAAGGTGTTAAGATTAACGATAAGCATATTGAGTGTATCGTAAGTCAGATGATGCAGAAAGTGGAGATCATTGATTCAGGTGATACTACTTTCCTTCCGGGCGAATACGTTGACAAGTTTGAGTTCCGCGAGGAAAACGACCGCGTATTAGATAAGAAGATTGTAATGGAGCCTGGCGATTCTCAGCGCTTTAAAGTGGGTCAAATCATTAGTCCACGCGAGCTAAGAGATGAGAACTCTTCGTTGAAGAGAAAGGATCAAAAAATTGCTGAAGTACGCGATGCCCTTTCTGCGGTATCACGTCCAACACTTCAAGGTATTACTCAAGCTTCTTTGAAAACAGAAAGTTGGTTGTCAGCTGCGTCATTCCAGGAAACCACTAAAGTATTGAGCGAAGCTGCCATACGCGGTAAGGCTGATCATTTGGTTGGCTTGAAAGAGAATGTTATTGTTGGACATTTGATTCCTGCAGGTACCGGTCAGAGAAGACTAAACGATATGATTGTAAATTCTGAAGAAGAATACCAGCGGTTAGTTGACTCACCTGAACGGAAGTCGAAGGAGAAGGAATTGCAGAATTAACTAATTAAAAAATGAGTTATTTTGAAAATGTGCGAATGGTTTACTGTTCGCACATTTTCTTTTTCTACAAAACCACATTTTCAAATTCTTAAATTGTTTCATTTTCAAATTTGAATTATGGCAGAAACTAAAAGTACACCGCCCCAAAATCAAATCAACATTGAGCTTTCTGAGGAGATAGCTGAAGGTATTTATTCGAATTTGGCAATGATTGCCCACTCAAATAGTGAATTTGTGGTGGATTTTATCAGGCTTATGCCTGGGGTGCCAAAAGCGCGAGTAAAGGCTCGGGTAATTATTACTCCAGAGCATGCCAAAAGGTTATTGGCTGCTCTAAAGGACAATATTAGTAAGTACGAAGCCACTTTTGGGCCTATCAAACAAACCAATGAGGCACCTCAATTTCCGATGAATTTTGGAGGTACAATTGGTGAGGCTTAGTTGAAATTGAGCCAGTTTAGTTACTAGGATACAAAATTTCTTTAATCAAGGTTTTGCATCCTATTTTAGTTTAAATACCTTTGCAGTCCTTAATTTTGAAGGGTTAATAAATAAAATATAAATGCCTACCATTCAGCAACTTGTAAGAAAAGGACGGAAGAAATTGACTTTTAAGTCAAAGTCTCCAGCTCTTGATTCTTGTCCCCAGCGCAGGGGGGTGTGTACACGCGTGTACACAACTACTCCAAAAAAGCCTAATTCAGCCATGCGTAAAGTGGCTCGGGTGCGTTTAACAAACCAAAAGGAAGTTAACGCATATATTCCGGGTGAGGGACACAACCTTCAGGAACACTCTATTGTGTTGATTCGTGGTGGTAGGGTAAAAGATCTTCCGGGTGTTCGATACCACATTGTTCGTGGTGCGTTGGATACTTCGGGTGTAAGCGGTCGCTTGCAGAGTCGTTCTAAATATGGTGCTAAAAGACCAAAGGCTGGTGCCGCAGCTCCTGCTGCAAAAGGTGCTCCTGCCAAAGGAAAAAAATAAGTTGAGCTATGAGAAAGTCGAAACCTAAAAAAAGATACTTACTTCCTGATCCTAAATTTGGCGATACACTCGTAACCAAGTTTGTGAACTACATGATGGAGCAAGGTAAGAAAAGTGTTGCGTATAACATTTTCTATGATGCTATCGCGCAAGTTGAAAAGAAAGCTGGTGGCGAACCAGGTCTTGAAGTGTGGAAACGTGCTATGAACAATGTTATGCCATCTGTAGAAGTAAAAAGCCGCAGAGTTGGTGGAGCAACATTTCAAGTGCCGATCGAAATCCGCCCTGAGCGTAAAGTAAATCTTACGATCAAGTGGCTAATTGATTACTCACGCGCGCGTGGAGAAAAAACCATGATGGATAAATTAGCAGCTGAAATTATGGCTGCTTCAAAAGGAGAAGGTGCTGCTATCAAGAAAAAAGATGATACACACCGGATGGCGGAGGCGAACAAGGCATTTTCTCATTTCAGATTCTAAACCTACATGGCAAGAGATTTAAAATTCACCAGAAATATTGGTATTGCTGCGCACATTGATGCTGGTAAAACAACCACTACCGAGCGCATTCTTTATTATGCTGGTGTAAACCATAAAATTGGTGAAGTGCACGAAGGTGCAGCTACCATGGACTGGATGGCGCAAGAGCAGGAGCGAGGTATAACGATTACTTCTGCGGCCACAACAGTGCATTGGACTTATCGTAAGAACGAATATCACGTTAACATTATTGACACTCCTGGTCACGTTGATTTTACGGTTGAAGTAAATCGTTCACTTCGTGTATTGGATGGATTGGTTTTCTTGTTTAGTTCAGTGGATGGCGTTGAGCCTCAATCTGAAACCAATTGGCGCTTAGCTGATAATTATAAAGTAGCACGAATTGGTTTCGTAAATAAAATGGATCGATCTGGTGCAGACTTCTTAGGAGTATGTAAGCAGGTGAAAGAGAAGTTAGGCAGCAAGGCTGTAGCATTGCAGTTACCTATTGGCGCTGAAGAAAACTTTAAAGGTGTTGTTGATTTAATTAACAACCGTGGTATCATTTGGAACGAATCTGATAAAGGAATGACATTTACTGAAGTTCCGATTCCTGATGATATGGTTGAAGAAGCTGCCGAGTATCGTGAGAAATTATTGGAAGCGGTAGCTGAATATGACGAGACCTTGATTGAGAAATTCTTTGAAGATCCTAGTTCAATCACGGAAGGTGAAATTTTAACAGCACTTCGCAAGGCAACCATCGACATGAAAATTGTTCCGATGGTGTGTGGCTCTTCCTTTAAGAATAAAGGAGTTCAAACGATGCTTGATTATGTGATGGAGTTACTTCCGTCACCTATGGATAAAGATGTAATCATTGGTACTAACCCTGATACCGATGAAGAAATTGAGATACGTCCTAATATTGATGAGCCTTTTGTGGGCCTTGCGTTTAAGATTGCAACTGATCCATTTGTAGGCCGTCTTTGTTTCGTTCGCGCTTACTCAGGTGTATTAGAGTCTGGTTCATACATTCACAATACTCGCTCTGGACAGAAGGAACGGATTTCGCGCGTATTCCAAATGCATGCGAACAAACAAAATCAGGTTGAGAGACTTCCTGCTGGAGATATTGGTGCGGTTGTAGGATTTAAGGATATTAAAACAGGAGATACACTTTGTGATGAGAAACGCTTGGTCGTATTAGAATCTATGGTATTCCCTGAGCCGGTAATTGGTTATGCTATTGAGCCTAAGAAGCAAGTAGATGCCGATAAGTTAGGTATGGCAATCTCTAAATTGGTTGAAGAAGATCCTACTTTGCGCGTAAATACAGATCAAGAAACTGGTCAGGTTATTTTACGTGGTATGGGTGAGTTGCACTTAGAGATTATCATTGATCGCTTAAAGCGTGAATTCAAGGTTGAGATTAATCAAGGTGCGCCTCAAGTTGCTTATAAAGAGGCATTGACTAAGACAATAGAACACAAAGAACAATATAAGAAACAGACTGGTGGTCGTGGTAAGTTTGCCGATATCGTATTTGAAATCGGGCCAAGAGTATTGGGTCCTGAAGATAAGCCAGGATTGGAGTTTGTTAACGATATTGTGGGTGGTGTAATTCCTCGGGAATTTATTCCATCTGTGCAAAAAGGATTTGAGCAAGCGATGGTTAACGGGCCGTTGGCAGGTTATCCAATCGATTCACTTAAAGTGAGATTGTTCCACGGATCATATCATGATGTGGATTCGGATTCACTTTCATTTGAATTGGCAGCCAGAATTGGTTTTAGAGAAGCAGCTAGAAAGTGCGGTCCGCAATTGTTGGAGCCTATCATGGGTGTTGAAGTAATTTCTCCAGATGAATATACAGGCTCTGTAACCGGTGACTTGAACAGAAGAAGAGGAGTTATGAAAGGTATGGATACTCGTGGTGGAGCTCAGGTTATTAAAGCGGATGTTCCCTTGTCTGAGTTATTTGGATACGTAACTGACTTGAGAACAATCACGTCAGGTCGTGCTTCGGCAAACTTGACGTTTTCACACTATGCTCCGGTTCCTAAGAACCTAGCCGAAAAAGTAATTGATGAAGTTAAGGGCGCTCTTGCCAAATAAATATCTAGAAGACGTTTAGATTATGAACCAGAAAATCAGAATTAAATTGAAGTCTTACGACCATAATTTGGTTGATAAATCTTCCGAAAAAATTGTGCGCGCGGTAAAGGCGACAGGTGCTGTAGTAAGTGGACCGATTCCACTTCCAACAGAAAAAGAAAAATTTACAGTATTGCGTTCGCCACACGTAAACAAGAAGGCGCGTGAACAATTTCAACTTTGCACCTATAAGCGTTTGGTAGACATCTACTCAAACAGTGCTAAAACTGTTGATGCGTTGATGAAGCTTGAATTGCCAAGTGGTGTTGATGTGGAGATCAAAGTATAGAAATAATAAAGTTTTGTTTTCAAAGAAAGCACCTGGTTAAGGTGCTTTTTTTTTGATGATGTTCATCGATGGATTAAATGATGTAACGTAGGTAATTAGTATTTAAGGTATCTTCGCGACCGAATTATGGCACTACTTGAAAAGAATCTTGTTGTTAAGAAATCAATCTTACCCGGAGCGGGCAGAGGATTGTTCACAAAAGTTTTTATCCCCAAAGGCACACGCATTGTTGAGTACAAAGGAAAGATCGTTACCTGGAAGGAAGTGGAAGCCATGGCCGAGGATCGCAACGGATATGTGTTTCACTTCAATAACCAATATTGCATTGATGCCTGGCAGACAAAAAAAGGCGTTGCTCATTTTGCTAATGATGCAAAAGGGATTGCCCGCGTGGAGGGAGTGAAAAACAACTCTGAATATGTGACCGAGAAGAAACGTTGTTATATCGAAGCCTCCAAAGATATTCCGGCTGGTTCAGAGATATTAGTCGGTTATGGAGGTGAATACTGGCGAGCGATTCGTTACAACATTCGCCTGGAGCAGAAGAATAGAGAGAAGGCCGGAAAAAAACCAAAGGAAGAACTACCACATCATAAAGCATCAAAACGACAAAAAAAATCCCGACAGTAATCGGGATTTTTTATTTGCTGAATGGCTTAGTTTTTACCAGCTTCCTCTTTCGCTTTCTCGATTGTTTCCAGTGTAAGAGTTTTTACCTTTTTAATTCGTTCCATCTCAGACTCCAGGTAGGCGCGTGCTTTTTCCTGATCGACAGAATCGGCCGGGGGATTGAACTCATGCATCCAGGTCATCATGGCTGTGCTAGCAGAATCCAGGTTGGAGATGATTCTTTCCATTTGTTCCTTTTTTTCGACTACCAAATCGGGGGTACTGGCTATCTTTTCCTGAAGCTCTCGCTTTAGTTTCATGATCTCATCCATCTTGGGCATTACCTCGTTATGAACATCCATCACCTGATCATAAAGTGCGTGATTAGGACTTTCATCCATTGCTTCGTCATCTTGGGAATGCGTGTTCCCAGTGCCCTTTCCACAAGAAACTAAAGCAAATGCAGCTATAAGTAGTATGATGTTTAAGTTTTTCATGAACGTATTTTTACATAAAGATAACGGTTTAAGTCATTGAGCATTCAAATGGTTTTTGGTCTTCTCTACTAACAAGGGTTAGTTCTTTTTATAAAATAATTCAAAAATTTGTGCTCAGTCGTTGCAGAAGCGGAATTTTTCGTTTTTCTTCGGTGCATTATTTGAAATGACTGTGAGCAACAACCGATTTTACTTTTACTTTTTTTATCAATTCCCTGCGGGACTTGAAAGAGAATCAGTTTGTTGAAAAAATAAAACAAAGAAACTCAAAAAAGTCCCCCGCCTTCGGGGGACTTTTTTTTGAACTCGTTTTTGAAAATTATGGGGAAGAAAAAATTAAAGATTGCAATTCAAGGTATAGCGACCAGCTTTCACGAAGTAGCTGCTATGACTTATTTTAAAGATCTCATTCAAACGATTGAATGTCTATCCTTTCATCGCTTGTGCGAATCGCTTAAGAAAGGCGAAGCCGACTATGCCGTGATGGCAATTGAAAACTCCATCGCTGGAAGCATACTACCGAACTACTTTTTGTTGCAGGAATATCACTTCTCAATAATTGGAGAAGTGTATCTTCCTATTCACATGCATTTGTTGGCGCTGCCTGGGGTTAAGTTGAGTGAAATAACAAACATTGAATCGCACCCGATGGCCATTCGTCAGTGCACAGATTACCTATACAAGTTGAATGGTGTGCAAATTATGGAGAGTGATGATACAGCTTTGTCGGCACGCAAGGTGAAAGAACAAAAGCTAAAGACAACAGCAGCTATTGCAAATGAATATGCGGCTAAGAAATTTGGACTTGCGATTTTAGAAAAAAGAATAGAAACCCATAAAAAGAATTTCACGCGCTTTTTAATCTTAGCAAGAAAGACCAAAGCGATTGCAGAAAGCAATAAGGCATCATTGAGTTTTGAAGTTGCTAATGAAGTTGGAAGTCTTGCCGATGCGCTTATGACTTTTAAAACAAATAGTATTAATCTTTCCAAGATTCAATCAATTCCAATTATAGGAAAACCTAGCGAATACTCCATTCATGTTGATGTAGAATGGAAAAGAAGAAAGAGTTATGACCTTGCAATTCAAGAGGTACTTCGGCAAGTAAGAAATCTGAATATTTTAGGGGAGTATAAAAAAGCAAAGATAGAATATAGATGAGGTATGATTTTAGATTTACGAGTTACGAATTGAATGAGCCTCCTGACTTTAAATCGTAATTCGTAAATCACGCTTAGTAAATTTGTTAAGTATATGAAGGATTTAAATTTAGAGTAATGATAGAGTTAGCAGCGCGGATAAAGGATGTAGAGGAGTATTACTTCAGCAAAAAATTAGCTGAGGTGCGTAGTATAGATACGGTTGAGTTACCCATAATTAATTTAGGGATTGGAAGCCCAGATATGGCACCCTCAGCCGAAACGATTGAGGCATTGAATGTCACTTCTCAAAAAGCAGGAAGTCATGGCTATCAGAATTATAAAGGTATCCCTGCTTTGCGCAAAGCAATTCAAACATTTTATAAAGCAACCTATCAGGTTGAGTTAGATATTGAATCGGAAATTTTGCCGTTAATGGGATCGAAAGAAGGTATCATGCACATTGCGATGGCGTTTGTAAATGAAGGTGATGAGGTGTTGATTCCAGATCCAGGCTATCCGACTTACTCATCTGTTGCAAAACTTGTTGGCGCAACAACCCGAACCTATCAAATGAAGGAGTCATTGGATTGGGCCATTGATATTGATGCATTGAGGAAATCAGATTTATCAAAAGTAAAAATTATGTGGGTTAATTTTCCGCACATGCCTACGGGTAGGATAGCATCTCAACAGGAATTGAAGGAGTTGGTTGATCTGGCACGAGAAAATAATTTTCTGATTGTAAATGACAATCCTTATTCGTTAATCTTAAATGATTCGCCACAGAGTATTTTATCTATTGAAGGAGCAAGTGATGTCGCTTTGGAATTAAACTCTCTAAGTAAATCGCACAATATGGCGGGCTGGCGTATCGGTTGGGTTGCAGGAAATAAGCACTATGTGGATGCGGTTTTGCGAGTGAAGAGTAATATGGATTCAGGAATGTTTTTGGGATTGCAGCAAGCAGCGGTGGAAGCATTGAAAAATGGTGCTACCTGGTTTACAGAATTAAATACTGTTTATAAAAAAAGAAAAACTGCTGCGATAAAAATTCTGGAAGATCTTGGTTGCAGCTATTCCGAAAAACAATCGGGCTTGTTTGTATGGGCAAAGGCACCTGATCACATTGACGATGTTGAAAAATGGATTGATGAAATTCTATATGGCACTAAGGTGTTTATTACTCCAGGATTTATTTTTGGCGATGCTGGAAAAAGATTTATCCGGATTTCGCTATGTGCCACGGAAGAAAAATTAGACGAAGCCCACGAACGAATTGTAACGTTTGCTAAGAAGTCAAAACCTTCACTGACATCAGCTTGATATGAAAGTAACGATAATTGGATTAGGATTAATAGGCGGATCAATCGCTTTGGGATTGCGTAAAGCTGGGCTTGCAACTGAGTTGGTTGGGGTTGATATGAATGCTGGGCACGCGAATAAAGCTGTTGAGTTAGGATTGGTTGACAAGATTCTAACCGAAGACAAAGCCATCGCGCAAGCCGATTTAATTATTCTTTCTATTCCAGTTAATGCGTTGCATGCATTCTTGCCATCCGTTTTGGATGCTGTAAAGAATGGTGCGGTTGTTATTGATGCCGGTTCTACCAAAAGCTCTATCTGCAAATCAGTTGTGAATCATATTAAGCGCGATCAATTTGTAGCCGCGCATCCCATTGCGGGTACAGAAAACTCCGGACCAACCGCGGCCTTTCATGGATTGTTTAAAGGCAAGACTAATATAATTTGTGAAGCCGATAAATCATCGGAGCAAGCTTTGGCCTTGGCTAAGAAAGTTTTTGATGCGTTGGAGATGAAAACCATTTTTATGGAGGCCGATGAACACGATCGGCATGTGGCTTATGTTTCACATTTGTCGCACGTAAGTTCTTTCTTGTTAGGGCAAACTGTTTTGGATATTGAAAAGGACAAGAAAAATATTTTTGATTTGGCAGGTAGTGGTTTTGAATCAACGGTGCGGTTGGCCAAAAGTTCTCCTGATATGTGGGCTCCCATCTTCGATCAAAATGTTGAGTACCTAAGTCAGGCATTGTTGGAATACATTATGCATCTGCAAAAATTTCATTATCACTTAATGAAACGAGACACCAAAGAGATTCATCGAATTATGTCGGCCGCAAATGAAATTAGAAGAATACTTGACCCAGCTGAAAAAGCGAAAGCAGAATCAAACAAAGAATCAATAACGATAACTAAATAAGAATAGTAAAAATTAATTTTATAGCATTATGACAAAGAAAGGATTACAGCTTGAACCGATTTCATCATGGATGAAGGTCAATCGTCCGGTTATTATAAGTGGACCATGCAGTGCTGAAACGGAAGAACAGATGGTGGCTACCGCAAAACAAGTTGCTGCTACCGGAAAAGTACACGCCATACGCGCTGGTATTTGGAAACCCCGCACAAGGCCAGGCCAGTATGAAGGTGCTGGTGAAGAAGGTTTGAAATGGTTGATCAGCGCTAAGCAGGAAACAGGGTTGCCCGTTACTACAGAAGTAGCTAATGCTGCGCACGTTGAAGCTTGTTTAAAAGCAGGCGTTGATATTCTTTGGGTAGGCGCCCGCACAACAGTGAATCCATTCTCGGTGCAGGAAGTTGCTGATGCTTTGAAAGGTGTTGATATTCCGGTGATGGTAAAAAATCCAATCAACCCGGATGTTGAACTTTGGTTAGGAGCTTTTGAAAGGTTGAACAAAGCAGGCATTACAAAAATGGCGGCTATTCATCGCGGGTTTTCTTCTTTCGAAAAAGGGCCGTTCCGCAATGCACCAATGTGGGATCTCGCTATTGAATTAAAAACTCGAATTCCTGAGTTGGATATGATTTGCGATCCGAGTCACATCGCGGGTAATCGTGATTTGATTTCTTTTGTATCACAGAAAGCGCTTGATTTAGATATGACAGGCTTAATGATTGAAAGTCACATAAATCCGGATGCTGCATGGAGCGATGCCAAACAACAGGTAACTCCTGCAGCATTAAGCAAAATTATTAGCGAGTTAGTTGTGCGAACGCAGTCGACAGACAATAAAGTATTTAAAGACACGCTTAGTATTTTGCGTGAGCAGATTGATCAGTTAGATGATGAAATTATGCAGAAGCTTTCTGCGCGGATGAAAATCTCAGAAAAGATTGGTCAGTATAAAAAGGAAAATAATGTTACCATTCTACAAGTAAACCGGTGGGAAGAAATCGTGCAGACCCGTATTGCTTTGTGCCGCGCTATGGGCTTGAATGATGAGTTCACAGGTGATCTCTTGAAATTGATTCACCACGAATCAATTCAAGTGCAAACTAAGGTGATGAATAAAGTAGCGGAGAGAGTGTAATTCGATGTTCGTTCTTGGTTGGTCGAAAGATTAAACCAAGAACGAATAAGAAATAAAAAATAACTATGAGAACTTTCTTGCTTTGCATTGCTGTATTTACGTTTAGTAATCTCCATGCTCAAAGCATTGACAAGGATTACTTGATGGGAAAGTTCGATCCGACCACACACCCGCAGTTTTCAAAGTTAGAAGATGAGCATACGCAGGGCAGTGCGCGTGGAGCTTATCTAAGAAAGGAAACGTATGAGGCTTTTAAAAAGATGAGTGCGGCTGCTAAAGAAGATGGCGTTGAGCTAATCATTATCTCAGCAACAAGAAATTTTGATTCGCAAAAAAGAATTTGGGAGAACAAGTGGGAAGGTCGTACGATGGTAGAAGGAAAAAATATAACAACCATTACTGATAAAAAGGAACGGGCTCGCCTGATTTTATTATACAGTTCAATGCCTACAACTTCGCGTCATCATTGGGGCACCGATATGGATTTGAATTCCTTGGATAATGATTACTTCGCGAGTGGTGAAGGATTAAAAATTTATACTTGGCTAACTACTCAGGGTGCTAAGTATGGCTTTTGTCAACCGTACACTTCAAAAGTGAATGGCCGCTCCGGTTATGAAGAAGAAAAGTGGCATTGGTCGTATCTTCCGTTATCAGGAGATTTTTTAGAAGCCTATAAAAAGCAAGTAACCTATGCCGACATAAAAGGTTTTGCAGGTAGTGAAGCAGCCAAACCGATGCAAGTGATTAAGAAGTACGTTGAGGGCGTTGCGTGTCTTAATCAAAAAGTAAAATGAGCCATCTTTGTGATGGCTTTTTGCTTTTATAACCCGATATTTAAATTACTAATTTCTACCATATGAAAGCACGATTCCTTACTGCCACCGCCTTATTAGTTAGTATTTCTAGTTGGGCTCAAGATCAACCAAAATGGCAAGGTAAGTTTGAACAGCTCGATCAGTTGCTGCCCACACCCAACGAATACCGTTCCGCTTCAGGAGCACCCGGATCAAAATACTGGCAGAATCGCGCTGACTATATCATCGATGCTGAGATCGAGGAACCTGCGAATAGGTTGAAAGGAAAAGAAACAATCACCTACTTTAACAATTCACCTGAAACATTAAAATACATTTGGCTACAACTCGATCAGAATATAAATAAAAAAGGAAACGAAGATTTTGGCCAGGCCTATGTTGATCTACTTGGAGGCTTGCGCGATTCCATCCCAACCTTACAAATGCAATACCTTACCCGCCCAATGGAATTTGACGCGGGCTATACGATTGAATCGGTAACGGATAAATCAGGTAAGCCACTTCCCATTACTGTCAACAATACCATGATGCGTATTGATTTGCCAGCACCAATTAAATCAGGTGAGTCGTATAGTTTTTCTGTTGTCTGGTTTTATCCGATCACGGACCGTAGTCAGTTTTTTCTTTCACGCGAAGGCTACGAACATTTTCCGGATGATAAAAACAATGTGTATCTGATTGCGCATTGGTTTCCGCGCATGTGTGTGTTTGATGATTATGAGGGTTGGCAGAACAAACAGTTTCAGCGGCTGGGGGAGTTTGCCCTTGAGTTTGGAACTTATAAAATTAACATCACCGTTCCTGCCGATCATATTGTTGGGTCGACCGGTACGTTATTAAATCCTAAGGAAGTTTTGACATCAAGAGAGTTAGTGCTTTTTGAAAAAGCAAAAACTTCCTTCGACAAACCTTTGATTATTATCTCCGAAGAAGAAGCACGCCTAAAAGAGAAAACAAAATCTACGGCAAAGAAAACCTGGCGCTTTCAAGCCGATAATGTGCGCGATGTAGCATTTGCCAGTTCGCGTAAATTCATTTGGGATGCACAGGCAGTTAAGCTGCCAACCAATACAGTGCTTGCCATGTCTTTCTATCCTAAAGAAGGGTTACCCGTTTGGTCGGAAGAATCTACCAAGGCAGTAAAAAACGCAGTGGAAGTTTATTCAAAGTATACGTTTGATTATCCCTATCCGGTGGCCATTTCCGTAAACACATCAAACATTGGTATGGAATTTCCAATGATCAGTTTCAATGGCGGCCGCCCGAGAGAAGGGAAGATGAGCGATCGGGCAAAAGCTGGAATGATTGGAACCATTGTGCATGAAGTGGGTCATAATTACTTTCCTATGATTGTAAGTTCGGATGAGCGCCAATGGATGTGGATGGACGAAGGGATGAACACGTTCCTTCAAACGCGCACGGAAATGGAGCGCTACCCTGCCTATCATCATACTGTACCGAAAGACATTGTGCCCTATATGAAGGGTGATAAAAACACCATGCGCCCGGTAATGACAACTTCTGACAATGAACAATTAAATGCCTTCGGTGCAAACTACTATGAAAAGCCAACGGTTGCCCTAACCATTTTACGCGAGACCATTATGGGGCCGGAGTTATTTGATGCGGCCTTTAAAGAATATGCCAACAGTTGGAAGTACAAGCATCCGCGACCAGCTGATTTCTTTCGCACGTTAGAGAATGCCAGTGCAGTGGACTTGGATTGGTTTTGGCGTGGTTGGTTTTTTGGTACCGACAATGTGGATGTTTCTGTAGAAGAAGTGAAATGGTTTAAGCTGAGAAACGAGCAAACCGATCCTGAAAAGAAAACTGTAAACGTGAAAGTCGGAGATTTAACAGCGCAGAAAAACAATTCAACTCCGGCTACCGACTTTAGCAAAGGACCACAGCCATTTTCTATCACCAACACATCCGATCAGCTTTATGGTGAATTCCAAAATCGCCTCGATGATAATGCCGTGCGCAAAAAACTAGCGGGTAAAAATATTTACGAAGTAAAATTTAAAAACAATGGCGGGTTAGTTACGCCCTTGGTTATTGAATGGACTTTTAAAGATGGCTCAAAAGAAATTGAACGGATTCCGGCAGAGATCTGGCGCTTAAATGAAACCGAAATTACCAAGGTGTTTGTAAAAGACAAAGAAGTGGTGAACGTGTTATTGGATCCAAATTTAGAATTGGCCGATGTAGATGTTGCAAACAATACTTTTCCTAAAAGAATAGTTGAATCAAAGTTTGATCAGTTGAAGAAGGATTGATAATCGAACTCTTGTTGGTGAGAACATGCAACAAGGCAGGGTGTGTGTGAACTCCAACATTGACGAGAGGACTTGCCTTTGGTGGTGTTGTGCGTGAGCGTGTGCGAAGGCTCACCAGCAAACGAGCTGAATCTTGAATGACATCTGATCTAAAAAATAAAAATCTTATAGTATCTTGTACTAGTGATTTACGCTAAGGAATATCCTGAATTCATTACTGTCACCTGCTTAGAATGGAAGCCTATCCTACAGGAAGATTCCGTAAAGGAAATTATAACAGACAGTCTCACCTACCTTGCCGATAATCATAGAATAAGTGTATACGGATTTGTAATCATGCCCAATCATTTTCACATGATTTGGCAAATGTTGGGTGACAATAAGAGGGAAGACGTGCAAAGAGATTTCTTAAAATACACAAGCCATCAGATATTGAAATCTCTACGCGAAATAAATTCAGCACTGATTAAAGAGTTAGAGGTTAATGCAAAGGATCGCAAACATCAGGTTTGGGAACGAAACTCTTTGGGTATTCCGCTTTGGACGGAGGAAGTATTCAATCAAAAATTAAAATACATCCATAGCAACCCTGTAAAGGCAGGGCTTTGCCAGCTACCTGAGGACTACAAATATTCGAGCGCAAGGTTTTATGAAATGAATGTTAGCAAGTGGTCATTTTTAACTCACGACAAAGGTTGAGGTTCTTTTTCCTTTTTCCTTTGTTGGTATTGTGTGTTAGCCATTCGAGAGGAATCACCAACAAACTACCTGAGTTACTTAGCTTTTGAGCGCTTGTTGGTGTAAACACACAACAAGGGCGCGAGTGTGCGAACTCCAACGCGGGCGAGGGGGTTATTTTAAGCGCGGCCCCCCCCATGATTTATAAAATGTCCAATTATTCAATTTGGTAAGTTCTCTGTAACATCGCTCAATTGAGTCATTTAAGATATTTAATGAGTCCCTTATATAATCATCATCTAATATTATTGGGTAACTTGCTTCATGAATGATTATATTTCTTGTATGAGCCATCTCTTCTAATGAATCAAATAGATTCTTCTTCCTTTTTCGATAAGGCTTTTTCAATACGCTTGCAAAAGCAATACTTTTGTCCAAAGCTTTGAAATGATTGCAGACAATAGATATCCTAGCAAACGACATTGAATCAGCAAAACCTTGTTCAACTGAAAGCTCCCCTTTCGAAATTTGAACTAATCTATCAGCCGATATCTTATTGCTTTTTAGAACTGCTTCCTTATTGTTAGAATATTTTAATAGTACAACAAATGTTGATTTCCAATAGTCCTCCAATATTGAAATTAAAAAAGGTAGCAGTAAATTATTTGAAATTAACCGAGGGTTGAATCGATTAAGAAAATCTATGTCGGATGTTTCTTGTTCTTTTGTAGACTTACGGTTTTTAAAATATAGTTGTGCTCTAATTAGGTTTGTGCCAAAACTATTGAAGGCTAGGTAGCATCCCGATGCTGCGGGTTCAAGAGGTTGTCCTTTGGGTTTTAAATATCTACCTTTACCATAGTCGGTTGTAAAGACTCCACCAAAATGTTTCTTTAATAGTCTAATAGTTTTATTCTGATGGACTAGATCATAGTAACTCCTGCTTTCGTTTGTCCTTGTAGTAACAATGAGTTTCTTATTCTTCTGATAAATTGAAAGTTCAACACCATTTATTGATTTGTAGTCAGTGGAATCAAACCAGTAAAAGTCCCTTGCTTTGCCATGGAGGTCAGTATTCCAAATACCAGAATATTTATATCCAAGGAGTTCAACGAATTCAATAATCTGTTTCTCGTTCTTATGCTGTAAGAGATTTTCAGATTCATAGCTCATATTGTCATAAAATAATTGACCACAACACCCCAATATCCACAATTACTAAAACTTCTCCTATCACAATTTCATCCAAAGAACATAAACTCCAACTACCGAGCCTTCCCATTTAAACCTCGAAATATTAATACACCGGTTCGCAATTTCTCTTGTCATTTTACGATCTTTCCCATTCGTAATAATCTAAGTCCGGACCATGAAAAAAATACTTATCGGGGTAGTTGCTGTAGCCATTGCTGGCCTTGCAATTTTCTACTTTATCCCCAGTAAAAGTGCTAAATCAACCTTCAACTCAACCATCAATCCAGCTTTTGGCGAATACATTTCGTCCTATACGGCCGGGGTTATTGGTTCGGGCTCGCCCATTCGCATAGCCTTGTCGCAAGATGTGGTGGATAGTTTGGCCGTAGGGGCACCGACTAGCGCAAAGCTTTTTGAATTCAGCCCACCTGTAAAAGGTGAAACCGTTTGGCTGGACAGGCGCACGGTTGAGTTTAAACCGGCCGCCCGATTGGTATCTGGCCAGATCTATGAAGTTAATTTTCAATTGTCGCGGTTGATGGAAGTACCTAAAGCACTCAGCACCTTTGAATACACGGTACAAGTTATCCCACAAAATTTTGAAGTAAGCGTTGATAACATTAAGCCCTATGTAAAAACAGATTTGAAGCGCCAGAAAATTGATGGTGTTTTATACACGGCCGACTTTGCCGAAGGTGATGCGATTGAAAAAGTATTAACTGCGCAGCAAGAAGGCGCTGCACTAAAAGTAAATTGGGTTCATACGCCTGAAGGCAAGCAGCACACATTTTCTGTGGAAGAGGTTGCGCGTAAAGACAATGCAAGTGTTGTGAAGTTAGCTTTTTCAGGAAAGGCATTGGGCATTGATCAAACCTTGGATCGCGAAGTTGAAATTCCGGCCTTGGGTGATTTTAAAGTTACCAACGTGCGTGTGGAACAAGGAACCAGTCAGTATGTGGTTGTTCAGTTTTCTGATCCGCTTAACGAAAGTCAAAATCTTGAAGGGATGTTGCGCATCACAGATTTGAAAAGTCTTGACTTCGAAATCAAAGACAATGAAATCCGCGTGTATCCTCCAGTACGGCAAACAGGTTCTAGAAATATTACCATTGAGGCGGGTGTAAAAAATATTCTAAACTATAAAATGAGTTCGGCTGTCACTTACGATGTAGCGTTTGAACAAGTGTTGCCAGCCGTTCGCTTTACAGGAAAAGGAACTGTGTTGCCTTCGAGTGATGGATTAGTGATGCCCTTTGAAGCGGTGAATCTGAAATCAGTAGATGTACAAATCATTAAAGTATACGAAAGTAATGTGCTACAATTTCTTCAGGTAAATGATTACGATGGTAATCAGGAGATGAGGCGCGTAGGCAAGCCCGTGCTAAAGAAAACTATTTCGTTGGAAAGTTCAGGTGTAACCGATCTTGGTAAATGGAACAGGTTTACACTTGATCTCGCAACACTGATCAATGCCGAGCCCGGTGCTATTTATCAGGTGCGTATCGGTTTTAAGAAATCATATCTTGCTTATGTGTGCGAAGGCGGTGAAGATGCAGGAACTTTAAATACGCAAACTTCCATTGAACAAGAATCGTGGGATGAAGAATCGGGTGAAGATAGTTATTGGGATTCGTATGATGAAGACTATTACTATGGTGATGATTACGATTGGCAGCAGCGCGATAATCCGTGTCATGCTTCATACTACACAGGCAATAGAAATATCAAACGCAATGTGCTTGCGTCCGACCTTGGCTTGCTAGCTAAACGCGGAGCCGATGGCAAAACCGTTATTGTGGTAAATGATTTAAAAACCACGCAACCAATTTCCAATGTGCAGGTAGAGTTGTATGACTATCAGCAGAAGTTGATTGGAGCAGGATCTACTGGCACCGATGGAAAAACCATCATCGATTCAAAAGAAAAACCATTCGCCTTGATTGCCAAAAATGGCGCGCAGCGCGGCTATCTCAAACTTCAAGATGGCGAGTCGCTTTCACTAAGCAATTTTAATGTGAGTGGTGAGTATGTGCGAAAAGGGTTGAAAGGATTTTTATATGGGGAGCGTGGCGTTTGGCGTCCGGGCGATTCGTTGTATTTAAGTTTTATTTTGGAAGACAAAATGAAAAGCCTTCCGGCTTCGCACCCGGTTGTATTTGAATTGCAAAATCCGCAAGGCCAGGTTACGTCAAGATTAGTGCGATCAAATTCAGAAAATGGGTTCTACAAATTTGCTACCGCTACGGATGCTGAAGCACCAACTGGAAACTGGTTGGGGCGAGTAAAAGTTGGAGGCACTGAGTTTACGCAGCAAATCAAAATTGAAATGATAAAGCCTAACCGGCTTAAAATTAATTTGGATTTTGGAGTTGATAAATTATCGGCAGGCAATAATAATGTATCAGGAAATTTAAAAGTAAATTGGTTGCATGGCGCACCCGGCAAAAACTTGCGCGCTGAGTTTGAAGTGTTGCTTACAAAGGGAACTACAAAGTTTGATCAGTATAAAGATTATGTGTTTGATGATCCAAGTATAGATTTTTATAGCGAGTCGAAATCTATTTTTGATGGCTATACCGATGCGGATGGTCGTGCACAGGTAAATGCAAACCTGGAAGTAAGTGGTGAAGCACCGGGCACATTGAATGCCGTGTTCCGCGGCAAAGTGTATGAAGAGAGTGGCAACTTTAGTATCGATCGGTTTAGCATTCCGTTTTATCCTTATCAATCCCTTACGGGAATCCGCCTCCCGCAAGGGGACAAGGCGCGGGGTATGTTGTTAACAGACACCACACATCGCGTTGATATTGTTACCGTTGATTCGGAGGGCAATCCGCTTTCGCGAAATGTTGAATTGTCGCTTTATAAAATTAACTGGCGCTGGTGGTGGGATAACTCCGAAGGCGCAGTCAATTTTATGTCAGGTAATTATTCAGAACCCATTACTACTGGAAAAGTGCACACGGTAAATGGCAAAGCAACGTGGAACTTCAAAGTAAAATATCCGGAGTGGGGTCGTTTCTTTGTAAAGGCTTATGATCCGCAAAGTGGACATAGTACAGGTAAGGTTGTTTACATCGATTGGCCAGGTTGGGCTGGCCGTGCGCGCAATGATGGCGAGGGCGCAACCATGCTTTCGTTCTCTAGCGATAAACCGATTTATAATATTGGCGAAAAAGCAAACCTTGTTATTCCGGGTGGCGACAAAGGTCGTGCTTTAATTAGTGTTGAAAATGGAAGTCGTGTGTTGCAAACGTATTGGCTTGAAACCAAGCAAGGCGATAATCAATTTAGTTTCGATGTTACCAAAGAAATGACTCCCAATGTTTTTGTGAGTGTTACTTTGTTGCAACCACACGCACAAACGGTTAATGATTTACCAATCCGTATGTATGGAGTTATTCCAATACAAGTGGAAGACCCGGGCACACACCTCGAACCAATTATTACCATGCCTGAAGTATTAGAACCGGGCAAGGAAGTGGTGATTAAAGTTTCGGAAAAAGCAAAACGCAAGATGACTTACACACTTGCTATTGTAGATGAAGGCTTGCTAGACATAACACGATTTAAAACACCCGATGCCTGGAGTCGCTTCTATGCGCGCGAGGCGCTTGGCGTGAAGACATGGGATTTATATGATCAGGTGATGGGCGCATTTGGTAGTCGTATTGAAAGATTACTTGCTTTAGGTGGTGATGCTGAATTAGCTGCTAAGGAAGATGACTCGAAAGCAAATCGCTTTAAGCCCGTTGTTTTATTTTTCGGGCCTATCACCTTAGAGGGTGGCAGCAAAGAACATCGTTTTATTATGCCACAATACATTGGCTCCGTGCGAACCATGGTGATAGCAGGGTATGACGGTGCTTACGGAAATGTGGAGAAGGCAACTCCGGTGCGTAAGCCGTTAATGGTGCTGGCAACACTACCACGCGTGCTTGGTCCGGAAGAAAATGTTAAGCTACCAATCACTCTATTTAAGAGTGAAAAAAATATTAACAATGTTAAAGTAGAGATAAAAGTTAGCGGACCTGTGAGCATTGTTGATGAAAGTTCGCGCACAGTTTCAATGGGTAGCGAATCTGATCTCACCCTTGATTTTGGATTGTTAGTGAAAGCAGCAACAGGAAAAGCAAAAATTCAGGTAACGGCTACATCTGGAAATTATTCAGCAACAGATGAAATTGAAATTGAAGTTCGTAATCCAAATCCTGAAATCACGCAAGTGCAAGATGCTGTGTTGGAGGCAGGCAAAACATGGTCGGGCGCAGTAACCCCTATTGGTGTTGCGGGCACTAACTCATCTACTCTTGAGGTGTCGAGCTTGCCACCGATAAACTTAGGTCAGCGTATGCGCTACTTGCTGCAATATCCGTATGGGTGCATTGAGCAAACGACTTCTGCGGTGTTTCCACAACTGTATCTTGATAAAGTGAAAGTATTAACGGATGAAGAGAAGAACACTATTCAACGAAATGTGAAGGCGGGTGTCGAGCGTTTGAAAACTTTTGTGAATCGCGATGGCGGATTTTCATATTGGCCTGGTAATGATGATTCAGACAGTTGGGGCACTACGTATGCCGGTCATTTTATGTTGGAAGCCGAAGCGAAAGGTTACTATGTACCCAATGATATGATCAAGCGCTGGAAAAAATTCCAGAAGAGCAAAGCACAAAGCTGGCGCAAAAATCAGGAGTATAGTAGCAGCGAATTAATTCAGGCGTATCGCTTGTATACATTAGCACTATCAGGCGATGCTGAACTCGGTGCTATGAATCGCTTGCGCGAGCAAAGTAACATGCAACCAACCGCTGCATGGATGTTAGCCGCAGCGTATGTAAAAGCCGGGCAACCCGAAGCCGCCAAGAAGCTGATTGAAAAATTGCCGGTACAAATAAAGCCGTATCAGGAGTTGGCGTATTCGTATGGCTCGGACTTGCGTGATAAGGCAATCATATTGGAAACGCTTTTATTATTGAATGATCGCGCCAAAAGTTTTGAGTTGGTGAAAGAGATTTCTGAATCGATGAGTAATTCAAATTATTGGATGAGTACACAGACGTTAGCGTGGTGCTTAAAATCTGTTGGAGCGTTTGCCGGTGGCGAGAAAGGAGATATGAAATTTACTTACACCTACAATGGCAAAGAAGTAACGGCTAATACTGATCTTACCTTAGCACAGGTAAATTTACCAATTGATGGCGCAAAAGTTGGCAACTTAAAAATAGCAAGCGGCAGCAAAGGAGTTTTGTTTGTGCGCCTGATTACGCAAGGTGTACCAGCACGCGGAGCAGAAGAAGATGGTGAGAAAAATCTTAACATCACGGTAACGTATGCAAGTTCTAAAGGTGAGCCGATAGATCCCACTGCCTTAGAGCAAGGCACTGAGTTTGTGGCAACGGTTACCGTATTCAATCCGGGCATGCGCGGCATTTATAAAAATCTGGCGTTGAATCAAATTTTTCCATCGGGGTGGGAGATTAATAACTTACGGTTAACTGGCGATGAAGGAGCCGGCATTACGGGCGATGTGCCAACCTATCAGGACATTCGGGATGATCGGGTATATACTTATTTTGATTTGAATGCCAACCAACGTAAAACATTTAAAGTGTTGCTGACGGCCAGTTATGCAGGCAGTTATTATTTGCCGGCAGTAAGTTGTGAGGCTATGTATGACAATAGTGTGTATGCACGCAAGAAGGGTAAAGTGGTGGATGTGGTGAAGAGGGTGAATCAGTAATCGAGGAAGAGCTGGCATCCAGTAACTTTGACTACCTTTCTTCCTCCGGTAATTTTGCTTTGGATAGGGAATATTAAATGGTGAATAAAAGAGCTATTTACTTTAGAAAAATACTGCGGTATGTAAAATACTTTGCAGTCAGCAGTGTCATTCTTATTCTTATTGAAGTTGCTATTGGATACTGGCTTATTTCTTCAAGATGGTCTCTTTTTTTAACAGAGGAGCAAATGTTAAGGATATCATCTGAAATTAATAATGCTGAACCATTACCCGAAAATTTTATTAGCAGGTATGATCAATTGTATCCTAATGTTATCCATGCATCCATGGCCGAACAATTATTTGTTGGTTATGGTAGTCGGATTCTTTTTAGAAGGAAACAACTTGAAAATTTACCACATTGCTCTTGTGTTATGATTTACGATATCCAAATAAAGAATAATATAGAATTAGCAAATGCTCATTGGCCTGGAAGACTTCAGGAATTGGAGTATGGTTTTGCCATTCAGAAATTCAGCTCACCCGAAAAATGCTTTACCTACATGGTACATCATCAGATTGATAATCTTAGAGCCACATCTCGGGAAATTAATAACCTTCTTTCAAAGGATATTTCATCTATGAATGAAGATGAACTCACGCAGGTTATTATGCTTTTAAAGGGAAAAGATTTTTGATGAACTGAAACGGTAGTAGATATTTTTATTCTGCATGGCACGTGTTTGTAACGCGTGCACTGAGACTTTAATAACACATAAATTATTACGAAAATGAAAAGAATAGGTCTACCATTGACGGCATCAGTTTTAATTTTATTATTAACTACTTGTCAGCAGGAGAAAAAAGAGTCATCGATTAACCGCGCCTGGTGGAAGGAGGCCATAGTCTATCAGATTTATCCCCGCAGTTTTAAAGACAGCGATGGCGATGGTATTGGCGATCTGAAAGGAATTATTTCTAAACTGGATTATATTAAGAGCCTTGGGGTTACTGCGGTTTGGCTCAATCCAATTTACAGTTCGCCTAACGAAGACAATGGTTATGACATAAGCGACTATCGCAACATCATGAAAGATTTTGGAACGATGGCAGATTTCGATGCCTTGCTCAAAGGCCTGCACGAACGTGACATCAAGCTGGTGATGGATGTAGTGGTAAACCATAGCAGCGATGAACACGAATGGTTTAAACAAAGTCGCAGTTCGCGAACCAGTCCTTATCGCGACTACTACCATTGGTGGAATGCGGAGAAAGGGAAGCCGGCACCTCGGTATAGTTTGTTTGATGTAAATCATGATGCCTGGATGTACGATTCATTAACAAACGCCTATTACCTACATTACTTTTCACGAAAACAACCTGATTTAAATTGGTCGAATCCTAAGTTGCGCCAAGAAGTATATGATATCATGAAGTTCTGGGCCGATAAAGGAATTGATGGATTTAGACTTGATGCATTTCAATTCGCTGCAAAAGACACAACATTCTCTGTTTTTCCAGAAGGGTATGAAAAGAATTTTATTAAATACTATGCCATGGTGCCGGGTCTGCACGATTACTTGAAAGAAATGAATGAGCAGGTGTTTAGTAAATACGATGTAATGAGCGTTGCAGAAGGAGCAGGCAATACATTTGAGGATGCGCACAATTTGGTAGATGCTGATCGGAATGAGTTGAATATGGCGTATGCATTTGAAGGTGCTGATATCGCAAAACCTGAAGGTTATAGTTTAGGTCATTTCAAAGAAGTTTTCAGTCGGTGGGATAGTGCTTTCGCTACCAAAGGATGGTTGTCAATTTTTCTTGCGAATCATGATCAGGCCCGGATGGTGAGTCGGTTTGGAAACGATAAACCCGAGTTTAGAGAATTATCTTCAAAAATGCTTTCGACTTTTATTATGACAATGCGTGGAACGCCCTATTATTATAATGGTGATGAACTAGGTATGACCAACGTTCGCTTTGATAAAATAGGAGACTATCGAGATATAACCGCGCTTAATGAATATCAGAATGTAAAGAACAGAGGAGGTGACTTGCAGCAGTTTCTTGAACGTTTGAAATTTGAAGCACGCGATAATGGACGTACTCCCTTTCAATGGAATGCAACTACCCATGCGGGATTTACCAGTGGAACTCCCTGGCTTAATGTAAATCCAAATTATACGTTAATTAATCAGAATAGTCAGGAGGATGATCCTAACAGTACGCTGAATTATTTTAGAAGCTTAACGAGTATACGAAAAGCAAATCCAGCTCTTATCTATGGAAAATATACGTTGTTAGATAGTGATAATCCAAAGGTGTATGCCTATACCCGAGAAGACGATGGACGGAAATTATTGATACTCTTAAATTTTTCTGAAATAGAATCAAACGTGAATATTTCCTACGATTTGTCAAATGCTAGAGTACTTCTGTCTAATTATTCAATTGAGAAAAATGATCGTAACGATTCAAAGACATTAAGACCTTATGAGTCATTGATAATCGAGCTTGAATAAGCAGCATTGATATTTATTCTTCTATAGATAGTTGCCTCAAGAGAAGGTTTTTTTAAAGAATGCTATTTATTTCAACGATGGCTATGGATCAACAAACCGAAATTCAATTATATAAAGATTTGCCTCCCGGTTCTGAAAGTTGGACTTGGCAGGAAGTAATGAATAACAAGAACAGTGTGAGTGTAATGACTGTTTACAATGTTATTCATCCAACGCTAACAGCATTTATTCCTGATCCAACAGTTGCTAATGGTACCGCTATAGTTATCGCTCCAGGTGGTGGCTTTCACTTTTTGGCCATTGATCATGAAGGAACCAACATTGCAAACTGGTTGGTAAAAAAAGGATTCACAGTTTTTATTTTAAAGTATCGATTAGTGCATATCGAAAGCGATAATCCTTTTGATGATATGATTAATGCAAAAGATCCAAAAGCCTGGGATGATGAAGCTATTCCTATTATTCCGTTTGCCATTGCTGATGGTCGCGCGGCAATCGCTTATGTTAGAACTCATGCTGCTAAATATAAAATAGCTCCTGATCGAATTGGTATGATGGGGTTTTCTGCTGGAGGTATGATCGCTGCTGCTTCGGCATTCAACTATACTTCTGCTAATCGTCCTAACTTTATTGCACCCATCTATGCCGATATGCCGGAATCGATTCAAGGTGATATGTTAAAGGATACTCCGCCAGCATTCATCGCGTGCACGCAAGATGATGAGTTTGGTTTTGCTGCCCATGCTATCAGTCTTTATAATAAATGGTATGCTGCAAAGCGACCGGTTGAATTACATTTGTTTACGAGAGGCGGTCATGGCTTTGGTATCGGCAGCCCCGATAACACAACGCATAACTGGATTGATCGTTTAATCGATTGGTTAATAGTGCAAGGATTAGTAAACAAGAACTGAATGAATGATTTTGAAAAGACAGCATTGACTCAGTATCTCAGTAAGTGGCCACAATTAAATAATACTGCCATTGCTGCTATTGAGTTAGAATTTCACCGTAAGGCACTAGCAAAGGGAGAGTTGCTTTTGCGGACCGGTAAAGTGGCAGATGAATACTTGTTTCTTGAACAAGGATTTATTCGGTCGTACCTTTTTGATACTGAGGGAAATGAGATCACCATGAATTTCTATTCCAAAAATGAGATGGTATTTGAGGTTGCTTCATTCTTTCAACGCTCGCCTTCACAAGAAAATTTTGAAGCCACTACTGACTGCACGGGGTGGGTACTCACGTACGAAAAGTTAAATCATCTATTTCACACCTTGCCCGAATTCAGGGATTTTGGAAGGGCTATTCTGGTGAAGGGATTTATTTCTTTTAAATTGAGAACACTAGCTATGATAAATAAAACTGCTGAAGAGAGGTATGAATTATTGTTGAAGTCTAATCCAACGATTTTCCAACATGCATCTCTCAAACATATTGCTTCCTATTTAGGAATAACAGATACCTCCCTAAGTCGGATTCGAAAATTATTGGCGGGCAAATAATTTCTTGCCAATTGGCAAGTAGACTGGATTTTAAGTTGCCGAAACTTGTACTGCAATTAAATATCAACAGTCATGGAAAGCATTTCAATTTTCACTATCATAGTTTTTTTGCTCACGTGCACGGGTACGGTTTGGTTTTTTTATAGAGCTGCCAATAACTCCTTAAAAGCACTGGCAATTCTATTGGCTTGGGCAATTGCTCAAAGTGCTTTGGCTATATCCGGCTTTTATCAGAATTGGGATAAAACTCCACCAAGGTTTATATTTTTGGTTGCACCGTGGTTGCTCTTTATCATCATTGCCTTTAATGTAAAATCAACTAAACAGTTTATTGATTTACTGAATATTAAGTGGCTCACAATTTTACATATTATCCGGATTCCAGTTGAGATAACATTGTTCCTGGTGTTTGCAGAAAAACTTATTCCACAATCCATGACTTTTGAAGGAACTAATTTTGATATCCTTTCAGGAATCAGCGCACCCGTTATTTATTTTATGGCTTTCAAAGCGGAAAAACGAAATCAGAGATTGCTATTGATTTGGAATTTTGTCTGTCTCGGATTGATGTTGAATATTCTTGTTACGGCAATTCTCTCAGCAAAGACTCCTTTCCAGCAGTTTGCGTTTGATCAACCAAATATTGTAATCAGCTATTTTCCTTTTGTGTTGTTGCCAGCCCTTGTGGTGCCGTTGGTTTTCTTTTCGCATCTAGCTAGTATAAGGCAGTTGATGCGTAGTTAAATTTCTTCCAACGATGTATTTATTTCTCTGATAACGGCATCCAATTCTCCTGATGCTCTTTCAATCTCATTAAGTAAGAAGGGAATTTCATCACTCTCAATTCCTTTCATCTGCAAAAGCTTAACCAAACCCATCAATCTAGCTAATGGTCCACGGACGTTGTGCGCATTTTGAAAGGCATATTTCATAAGGCGCTCACGTTGTTGCAAAATGCGCATGGTTTTTTCTTCTACTAATCTTTCAAGATTATTGTTCATGCGATTAATTTCGTCATTGGCATTTGTCAACTCTTTGGCTTGGTCCGATAATACTTCCTTTTGCTCCTGAATTTGCCGGTTAAGGGTAAGTAAATC
>Ga0209480_10000427_pt1 | contig 35669 bp, 31 predicted proteins | sample JI61114C2DNA_FD_187501 | JGI IMG/M metagenome (GOLD analysis project Ga0209480, IMG submission 187501) | Wastewater effluent complex algal communities from Wisconsin, to seasonally profile nutrient transformation and Carbon sequestration -... | ecosystem: Engineered > WWTP > Effluent > Algae... | reverse complement strand
GCAAATTCGCATAAAAAGATTATGCAAAATTTGCCCCTTGGTTGTTTCTGTGGTTTTGTTCACTGCGCTTGCAAAGGGTTTGCAGGCTCTCCAAACCTTGGACAAGCGCAGCGCCCAAAACCACCCCACTTGGATAGGTTGTGCTTGCTCCAGTCTGGCCCCGCTTTCACCCCTCCCCAGCACGCAGCCTCACGCTGGCCACCCCTGCGCGGCTGTTTCTCCCGCGTTGCTTGTCCGGCTTCGCCGCACACGCGGAAGCGCCGCCCTGGTGTGCCGCTTACCGGCTGGCGCTGGGGTCGGGGTTCAGCGTTTCCAGCCTTCCGCAAGGTCGGCGAGTGCCAGCGGTGGCTATTGGTTTGAGCGGTGAGCGCCTCCGGTGGGGTCGCAAGCAGAGTATCCCCCGACCCGCGTTGCTGAGCGGGGCACGTTGCGGCCGCTACGCGAGGTGTGCCGCTAACGCGGCGAAGAGAAAAAGCGGGTTGCCAAGGTGTGTCGGTTCTGGCGAGCCGACACACTCCTTTCTTGAGTGTGTTCAAGCGTGCCGTACAAGTGCCGCCCAACGGGCTGGCCCGATGGCTCGGCACTGGACGGAGTTTAGCTTAACAATTTGCTATAATGGTCTCTGAATATTTTCCCCAGCAAACCAGCACCAATAATTCAATCCAAACTATTTTTGGAGTCGTATGAGCACGAAAAAAACTAGCACCTTGACCGTCAGCGGTACTGACATCACCGTTTTACGTCAGGCTGAGCAAGACTACATCTCCTTGACGGACATGCTCCGTGCCAAAGATGGGGAATTTTTTATTAGTGACTGGCTACGTAATCGGAACACAGTTGAGTTTTTAGGCGTTTGGGAAAGCATCTACAATCCAAATTTTAATTATGGCGAATTCGCCATAATTAGAAATCAAGCAGGGTTGAACAGTTACAAAATCAGTGTGAAAGAGTGGACGGAAAAGACCAACGCTGTTGGTTTACAAGCTAAAACCGGACGCTATGGGGGTACTTATGCTCATAAAGACATTGCCTTTGAATTTGGCATGTGGATCAGCCCAGAGTTTAAAATTTACCTGATCCGTGAGTTTCAACGTCTTAAAGATGAAGAGCACCAGCGCTTAGCTAGCCCTTGGAACATCAATCGTACCTTAGCCAAGCTTAACTATCGCATTCATACGGATGCGATCAAAGCCAACATAGTGCCACCTGCAGTCACCCCCTCTCAACTAGCGCAGATTTATGCTAACGAGGCTGATCTTTTGAATGTGGCACTCTTTGGGCAAACCGCTAAACAATGGCGTGATGCTAATCCTGCATTGGATGGCAATATGCGTGATCATGCCAGCATAGAGCAGCTACTTATTTTAGCTAATTTAGAAAGCATGAATGCGGAGCTGATTCATTTGCAACTGAGTGTTTCAGAACGTTTGCAACGTCTCAATGATATGGCTAGACGTCAATTAGGCCTTTTGACAGAACAGGTTTCTCAATCTTTTTTGCCCTACCAGCCCTAAACACAAGGCCAAGGTTTAAGCACTTATTTGAAAGCGCTTAAACCGTACCGATACGCCTAAGCTGGCGTCAATAAGTCGTGAAAACGCCTATTTAGTGCATATAAAACATCGAGCATCGGTGGATCAGCTTCACGCAATTCGAGGCTGTTTAATACCTCTGTAAAAGCATGTTGCAAGATCTCCAATTCAGCCTGCTGATTGTTACCAACTAAGGATATAGCGTTAGGTGTTGCTGTGTTAGCATCAAAGTGCATGATTCAATCTCCTGTGCAGAGTTTGGGTTGTGAAGTCCTGCCTATGTGCTTCCAACACAAGGGCAGGGCGTTAATAGGCTAAATTAGCCCATGTTCCTTAAAACGTTTCAATTCTTTAGCACTGACTGTCTGTTCTAACGACTGATTAGCCAGCCTGCTGTTATTCAGCGCGTGATTAAAACTTCTCAGCACTTCCGCCCGTTCCGCTGCGACTAAATCAGTCTCAGGTTTGGGACTTAGTGCAGCGTCAACCGATGGCAGTGCTTTAAGTGGTTTGGTAGCGGGTGGCCTACTACTGATAGTGAATTCAAGGCTGGTTATTTTTCGACCCGTCCGCTTATTTTCATAGCTGACGGCAAGATCAGTGTATTGATTTACATCCTCAAGACCTCTATCCAATACTTTGAGCTTAAAATCTTTGATTGAAGGGTATTGTCTTTTCAAGTCAAGCAATTCTTTCAGGTCATCAAGACTAATTGGTTTAGTAACGGTTTTATTGTCCATCAGCCAACACTTGAACAGCTCATAAAATCGCACACCATAAACGCTCGTCATGGGCGCAATATAGGCTAGGTTATAACGGGTGAATTGACCTTCCAGCATTGAAATATAAGGGATGACTTTAGGCGCAAAGTACAACTTCAAACGGCCTTCCGTGGGGATGTAGTCAATCGCAGTGATCCAACGAGTTCGCGTGCTTTCGAGTTTAGGTTCTTCGGGGTCAGGTCGATAAATTGTTAAAAACCGATTGAACAAAACATCGGCCACTTCTTTCAAATCGCTGTAGGCATTCTTGCTGCTAACTCCAAAAGTTTCGATTAAATCGGCCGCCAAAATATTGAAGCCCGTCGAGGGCGTAATTGCTTGCCCTTTTTTGATCTGCTGAATGCACAGCAAAATCAAGCGCTGCTCATTCAAGCTCAAGCGATAACTTGCCTCGACGACGTGGTTCGATTTTACAATTAGCTCATGCATTCTTAGGACTCATTCATCTACGTCCCTTTTATATAACAAGGGTCTTTTCTTGTAAAGTCCTAAGTTAACCGTCTTTTAGTCCTAAGTTAACCGTCTTTTAGTCCTAAGTTAACCGTCTTTTAGTCCTAAGTTAACCGTCTTTTAGTCCTAAGTTAACGCTATAAATCTTTAAAATTCATTAACTTATAGAGGCTCTAATATATAAATATTAAATATATAATAAGAGAAAAAGACTTCGCTTCACTCATCCAAGCAGCTACGCACCTTGGACTTTTGCCTATCAAAGGTGCTGATTCGTGTCCTTAGAACTGCTCTGGAAAACTAAGGAAAAGGTCAAAAGTTACATAATGGGCACTCTGCGCAATGCCTTTCAGGTGCGCGTTGCGCAGAGCTACGCTCCACCGCGCAGAATGATCAATTATGCAAAATTTGCCCCCTTGTTGGTTTCTGTGGTTTTGTTCACTGCGCTTGCAAGCGGGTTGCAGTGGTTGACTCCAAGCCTCCGCAAGCGCAGCGCCCAAAACCACCCCACTTGGATAGGCTGCACTTGCTCCCGTCTGCCTCCGCTTTCACCCCTCCCCAGCACTCAGCCTCACGCTGGCCACCCCTGCGCGGCTGTTCCTCCCGCGTTGCTTGTCCGGCTACGCCGCACACGCGGAAGCGCCGCCCTGGTGTGACGCTTATCGGCTGGCGCTGGTGTCGGGGTTCAGCGTTTCCAGCCTTCCGCAAGGTCGGCGAGTGCCAGCGGTGGCAGTCGGATAAAACAGTGAGCGCCTCCGGTGCGGTCGCAAGCGGAGTATCCCCCGACCCGCGTTGCTGAGCGGGGCACGTTGCGGCCGCTACGCGAGGTGTGCCGCTGGCGCGGCGAAAAGAAAAAAGCGGGTTGCCAAGGTGTGTCGGTTCTGGTGAGCCGACACACTCCTTTGCTGAGTGTGTTCAAGCGTGCCGTACAAGTGCCGCCCAACGGGCTGGCCCGATGGCTCGGCACTGGACGGAGTTTAGCTTAACAATTTGCTATAATGGTCTCTGAATATTTTCCCCAGCAAACCAGCACCAATAATTCAATCCAAACTATTTTTGGAGTCGTATGAGCACGAAAAAAACTAGCACCTTGACCGTCAGCGGTACTGACATCACCGTTTTACGTCAGGCTGAGCAAGACTACATCTCCTTGACGGACATGCTCCGTGCCAAAGATGGGGAATTTTTTATTAGTGACTGGCTACGTAATCGGAACACAGTTGAGTTTTTAGGCGTTTGGGAAAGCATCTACAATCCAAATTTTAATTATGGCGAATTCGCCATAATTAGAAATCAAGCAGGGTTGAACAGTTACAAAATCAGTGTGAAAGAGTGGACGGAAAAGACCAACGCTGTTGGTTTACAAGCTAAAACCGGACGCTATGGGGGTACTTATGCTCATAAAGACATTGCCTTTGAATTTGGCATGTGGATCAGCCCAGAGTTTAAAATTTACCTGATCCGTGAGTTTCAACGTCTTAAAGATGAAGAGCACCAGCGCTTAGCTAGCCCTTGGAACATCAATCGTACCTTAGCCAAGCTTAACTATCGCATTCATACGGATGCGATCAAAGCCAACATAGTGCCACCTGCAGTCACCCCCTCTCAATTAGCCCAGATTTATGCTAACGAGGCTGATCTTTTGAATGTGGCACTCTTTGGGCAAACTGCTAAACAATGGCGTGATGCTAATCCTGCATTGGATGGCAATATGCGTGATCATGCCAGCATAGAGCAGCTACTTATTTTAGCTAATTTAGAAAGCATGAATGCCGAGCTGATTCATTTGCAACTGAGTGTTTCAGAACGTTTGCAACGTCTCAATGATATGGCTAGACGTCAATTAGGTCTTTTGACAGAACAGGTTTCTCAATCTTTTTTGCCCTACCAGTCCTAAACACAAGGCCAAGGTTTAAGCACTTATTTGAAAGCGCTTAAACCGTACCGATACGCCTAAGCTGGCGTCAATAAGTCGTGAAAACGCCTATTTAGTGTATATAAAACATCTAGCATAGGTGGGTCAGCCTCACGCAATTCGAGGCTGTTTAATACCTCTGTAAAAGCGTGTTGCAAGATCTCCAATTCAGCTTGCTGACTCTTAACAGCTAAGGTCATAGAGGTAGATATTGGTGTTGCTGTGTTAGCATCAAAGTGCATGATTCAATCTCCTGTACAGAGTTTGGGTTGTGAAGTCCTGCCCGATGGTTTGCACACCAAAGGGTAGGGCGTTAATAGGCTAAATCAGCCCATATTCTTTAAAGCGTTTCAATTCTTTAACACTGACCGTCTGTTCTAACGACTGATTAGCCAGCTTGCTGCTATTCAAAGCGTGATTAAAACTTCTCAGTACTTCCGCTCGTTCCGTTGCGGCTAAATCAGCTTCAGGTTTGGGACTTAGCGCAGAGTCAGCCGATGGCAAGACTTTAGGTGGTTGAGCGGCTGGTGGCCTGCTACTAATAGTGAATTCAAGGCTGGTGATTTTTCGGCCTGTTCGCTTATTTTCATAGCTGACGGCAAGGTCAGTATGCCGATTCACATCCTCAAGACCTCTATCCAATACTTTGAGCTTAAAATCTTTGATTGATGGGTATTGGCCTTTTAAGTCGAGTAGTTCTTTCAGGTCATCAAGGCTAATCGGTTTAGTGATTGTTTTATTGTTCATCAGCCAACACTTGAACAGCTCATAAAACCGAATCCCATAGACACTTGTCATAGGCGCAATATAGGCTAGGTTATAGCGGGTGAAGCCACTTTCTAGCATTGAAATGTAGGGAATGACTTTAGGCGCAAAATATAGATAAATGCGACCTTCAGTTTCTAGGTAGTCGATAGCAGTGATCCAGCGCGTTTTCGTTTGTTTATGAGGTAACTCAGGATCAGGTTTAAAAATGGTCAGTGAGCGCTCATAAAGTTTGTCTGCAACCTCTTGCAAGAAGACATAGGCGCGATCCGTCGTTACATTGTAAGCACTAGCGACTTCAGCCGCGCTAACCAGAAAAGGCTTTTCTGCCGTAATCACTTGCCCTTTTTTAATCTGCTGAATGCACAGTAAAATCAAGCGCTGCTCATTCAAGCTTAAGCGATAGCTTGCTTCGATTACATGATTCGATTTTACAATCTGCTTATTCATTGAAAGGACTCTTTAAGTAAGTAGTCCTAATATTATTTTAGGACTACTTAGCAGTAAAGTCCTAATATTATTTTAGGACTACTTAGCAGTAAAGTCCTAATACCTTGGATTGCTCCTAAGTTAACCGTCTTTTCCTCCTAAGTTAGCTATGGATTAGTCCTAAGTTAGCTATGGATTAGTCCTAAGTTAGCTATGGATTAGTCCTAAGTTAGCTATGGATTAGTCCTAAGTTAGCGCTATAAAGCTTTAAAATTCATTAGCTTACAGAGGCTCTAATATATAAATATTAAATATATAATAAAAGAAAAAGACTTCGTTTCACTCATTCAAAGCGCAGAGTGGCTTGAACTCTTTTCTATAAACAGTCGGTGATTCGTTTCCTTAGAACCGCTCTGGAAGCTAAGGAAAAGGTCAAAAGTTACATAATGGGCATTATGCTAAGTTGCTGTCAGCGTGCCGCTGCGCAAATTCGCATAAAAAGATTATGCAAAATTTGCCCCTTGGTTGTTTCTGTGGTTTTGTTCACTGCGCTTGCAAAGGGTTTGCAGGCTCTCCAAACCTTGGACAAGCGCAGCGCCCAAAACCACCCCACTTGGATAGGCTGCACTTGCTCCCGTCTGGCTTCGCTTTCACCCCTCCCCAGCACTCAGCCTCACGCTGGCCACCCCTGCGCGGCTGTTCCTCCCGCGTTGCTTGTCCGGCTACGCCGCACACGCGGAAGCGCCGCCCTGGTGTGACGCTTATCGGCTGGCGCTGGTGTCGGGGTTCAGCGTTTCCAGCCTTCCGCAAGGTCGGCGAGTGCCAGCGGTGGCAGTCGGATAAAACAGTGAGCGCCTCCGGTGCGGTCGCAAGCGGAGTATCCCCCGACCCGCGTTGCTGAGCGGGGCACGTTGCGGCCGCTACGCGAGGTGTGCCGCTAACGCGGCGAAGAGAAAAAGCGGGTTGCCAAGGTGTGTCGGCTGCGCTGAGCCGACACACTCCTTTCTTGAGTGTGTTGAGGTGTGCCGTACAAGTGCCGCCCAACGGGCTGGCCCGATGGCTCGGCACTGGACGGAGCTAGTGATTTTGAGACCGTTTAGGGGGATTGGAGTGCCTGAATGGCTGAACTAGGATTCACCGCAACAATCTTCAACAAAGCAGCCGCTGGCCCTGTGGGTGTGCGGCGCTGCTGTTCCCAGTTTTGCAGTGTTTTGGTGCTGATTTGGATTAAATGGGCGAATTGAGATTGAGATAGGCCGGTTTTTTCTCGAATGGCTTTGACATCGATCCGCTTTAACTCAAAACGGCGCGAGGGGGGCAACTCTCCTTGAATAATTGCTTTAGCTTCATGCAAGCTGGCTACCAGCTCATCGAATAAGGTGGCTTCCATGATGGCTCAAATCCTTCACTAGGTTTCTTAGTGCGGTTGTTTGTTGGTCGGTCAGGTTATCTTGAGCCGATTTAGGATAAGCCAACAACATTAAAATCTGACCGTCTTCACACAACCAATAATAAATTACCCGAATGCCCCCGCTTTTGCCTTTACCTTTGGCAGCACAACGCACCTTACGAATGCCGCCTCCTTCTTTGATCAAGTCACCCTTAGCCGGGTTGATCATGAGTTCAGTTTGCAAGGCTTGGTACTCGTCATCGTCTAATAACTCAATAATTTGACGGGTAAACACCGAGGTTTCAATAAAGACTAGTTTATCCGCCATTGGCGTAGTAAGCAACTTGGAGGCCAAAATTTACTCCAGCATTGATATTAAAAATAATTTATAATTAAAAAAATCAGTATTGTAATTTACAGATATTGTAAAGTACAGTATGTACCAATCAGTACTTGATAAATTTAATGTAACTATGAAAATTAGGTGAATAAATTATGAGACATTATGAGTTTTTAGATCCAAATGATCGTTCGCCAAACAGTCCTATAGATATTGCAAAAAAAACAAGAATCCTTGCTCTTTGGAATCAAAACCATCCAGATGAAAAAATGCAAAATGTGACTGAGAAGGTTAAAGAGTGGTTTGTTGATGAAAGTAAAAAGTTAGGTTGGAGCGAGGTTACTTTTGCAGGGAATGAATGTATCTTAAAAAAGAATTTTTAAATTTTGCATGACCCAAATACCTGAATGGCTAGCTAAAAAAGCTCAGGAAGCTGAACAAAAGACCAAAGCTAAGGCCAACCCTAAGCCTAAAGCTGAGGTTATCCAGCTTCCCTCATGGACAGAGGTAGAACGTGCCATACCGAACCATTTAGCGCGTTCTAGCCTGTTTGCACCTATTGCACGTGGTCGACGTAAATACCATGACCGCCAGCTTTTGGTGAGTCGTTCTGATGTCAGAATTTTTCATACAGGCAAGCAATTGGATGAGGCCGATTGTGATGTTGCTATGCAGTTGTTCCACCTTGCACGGCAACATCCTTTAGGTGATGACATTCCAGTCAATCGCTCAGAATTACTAAGAGCCATTCATAGGCATACAGGTAAAAGTGATTACCAATGGCTAAGCGAGAGTATTCACCGCTTACACAATAGTTCCATCGAAATTGAGACCTTAAAATCCAATGGTCGAGGTTATCACCTCGTCGCCTTGCACATCATTGATAGTTTTAGTCGTGATAGTGAAGAAGATACCTACTACCTACGTATTGATCAGCGTTGGATTCAGCTCTTTAGTAATGCAGAGTTTGCTTTAGTGGACTGGGATAAGCGTTTTCAAATCGAAAACCGTATTGATCTAGCCAAACGATTACAACGCTTAGTGGCGACCAGCTCCGATAAAATACAACGCTATTCTTTGGAGTACCTAAAAGAAGTGTGTTGCTATGACTCACCCATGCGTAAATTCAAAGAAGCCTTGGAGGAGGCCATGATTGAGCTAGAGCGGCTCAATATCATTCAAAACGCTAAGATTGAACTCAGTACCCAAGGTAAAGAACAAGCTTGTTGGAATCGGTTTAAATAATGTTTGGCATCGGGATAGTGTTCCGCTTTCATCGGGATAGTGTTCCGCTTTCATCGGGATAGCGTTCCGCTTTCATCGGGATAGCGTTCCGCTTTCATCGGGATAGCGTTCCGCTTTCATCGGGATAGCGTTCCGCTTTCATCGGGATAGCGTTCCGCTTTTTCCTCTGTAAGCCTTGATACAGCTCGCTTCCAAAAGTCCCTACCTTTTCTTTCTACCTAATATATTCTACCCACAACGAGCGGCGTTAATAACTTAAGGTGAAACACTTTTAAGACCGTCTTTTCCTCCTAAGTTAGCTATGGATTAGTCCTAAGTTAGCGCTATAAATAATTAAAATTCAATAACTTACAGAGGCCCTAATATATTAATATTAAATATATAATAAAAGAAAAAGACTTCGTTTCACTCGTCCAAGCGGCTTCGCGCCTTGGACTCCTACCTAGCAGGTTTGAGTAATCTGTTTTCTTAAAACAGCTCTGGAAGGCTAACGAAAGGGGCAAAAGTTACATAATCGGTATTATGCTAAGTTGCTGTCAGCGTGCCGCTGCGCAAATTCGCATAAAAAGATTATGCAAAATTTGCCCCTTGGTTGTTTCTGTGGTTTTGTTCACTGCGCTTGCAAAGGGTTTGCAGGCTCTCCAAACCTTGGACAAGCGCAGCGCCCAAAACCACCCCACTTGGATAGGCTGCACTTGCTCCCGTCTGGCTTCGCTTTCACCCCTCCCCAGCACTCAGCCTCACGCTGGCCACCCCTGCGCGGCTGTTCCTCCCGCGTTGCTTGTCCGGCTACGCCGCACACGCGGAAGCGCCGCCCTGGTGTGACGCTTATCGGCTGGCGCTGGTGTCGGGGTTCAGCGTTTCCAGCCTTCCGCAAGGTCGGCGAGTGCCAGCGGTGGCAGTCGGATAAAACAGTGAGCGCCTCCGGTGCGGTCGCAAGCGGAGTATCCCCCGACCCGCGTTGCTGAGCGGGGCACGTTGCGGCCGCTACGCGAGGTGTGCCGCTGGCGCGGCGAAAAGAAAAAGCGATTGTCGGTTAAGTTAAGCCAACACACTCAATTGAGGTAGTGGATTTAAATAGTTGATAGCTAATGATCTACTGGTTTTTAAAGGGTTAGTATTAGTTAGGTTTCAGAGGTATTTTTTTTGTGATGCACTCAAAAATAAAATTAGTCTTGTAGCCATTTGTATAAACCATAAGCCGCAATGCCAAGAGCAACTGGTGCAGCAGCAGTAATAACCAAACCTGATACCATACCACCGCCAACTAAACTGCCTACTCCTGCGAGACCTGATGTAATTCCGGTAGCGCCTAAACCAGCAACAGAGCCGGATGCTGCTACTGCTCCTACAGAACCTACTGCTCCAACTACTGCTCCAGTAGCTCCTGCTGCTGCTGCCTCTTTATCTTTATCACTCATGATCATTACTCCTTTTATAAAAATGTAATCAATATGGGAGACGCATTGGGTATATCAGATATAGCCTATTTCACTGAGCAATAAAAAATTTCTTGCTGAATGGCATAAACTTTTATGAGTATTAACTTTTTAAAAGTTTTACGTAGTTTGAAACGTAGTTTTGTCAGAGTTAAAAGAAAAAAGCCAGTTGCCAAGGTGTGTCGGTTCTGGCGAGCCGACACACTCCTAATACCAGTGTATGAAGCCTAGGAGCTGTGCCAGCACCATCCAACAGAAAGCACAAGCTTGCTTTCCGATGGTCGATTCTGGACAGAGTTAGAGTAGATCTTAAATTTTAAAAGGTATGATTGCTTTTAAATATATGGCTAAATATGGCTACGTTTATGGCCATCAGTACTCCCTATGTCTTCTATTAAACCTGACATCACCCCTGAAATTCTTAACCTGATTGCAGAAATCGACGAATTCAAAGGCGGCTGGCGAGCCTATCAAAACCTAGCGCCTGAACGCTTAGCAGCTTTACGGCATGTGGCAACGGTGGAAAGTGTAGCCTCATCCACCCGGATTGAAGGGGTGAAGCTAACCGATCGGGAGGTGGAAAAGCTCTTACAGAACCTTGAGCAGTGCCAGTTTAGTACGCGCGACGAGCAAGAAGTAGCAGGCTATGCCGAAGTCATGGAGGTTCTGTTTGATTCTTACACCAGCATTGCCTTGACTGAGAACTACATTAAGCAGTTGCATGCTTGGTTATTACGTTATAGCGATAAAGACGAGCGTCATCGTGGCACTTACAAAACCTTATCCAATAGCGTTGCAGCCTTTGCCGCCGATGGAACCCCATTAGGGATTGTGTTTGAAACCAGCACACCGTTTGAAACGCCTTTGCAAATGCAAGCCTTGATCGAATGGCTTAACCAAGCTTTAGTAGATCGACACTTACACCCTTTAATCATCGTTGCGGTGTTTGTGGTGCGGTTCTTAGCCATTCACCCGTTTCAAGATGGCAATGGCAGGCTTTCACGTATTCTCACCACCTTACTGCTCTTAAAAACGGGCTATGTGTATGTTCCCTACAGCTCTTTAGAAAGTGTGATTGAAGCTAATAAGGAAGCTTATTACCTAGCCTTACGTCGTACACAAACCACTTTGAAAAACGCAGAGCCTGACTGGAGTCATTGGCTTGTGTTCTTTCTACGCTCTATGAAAAAGCAGAAAGATAACCTCCTGAAAAAAGTCGAACGGGAACGCTATTTCCTGCAAGCCCTACCGCAACTATCGGCGGATATTTTGGAATTGACCCGAGAAATGGGCAGGGTAACGACTGGGGAGCTACTGCTAGTCACTCAAGCGAAACGAGCTACCATCAAAAAGCGTTTAGAAGAAATGGTTAGCAGTGGCTTGCTGCAACAACATGGTAAAGGCAAAGGTACCTGGTATGCTTTGCCTTAAGTTTTCTGAGAAAAACCTAATTGCTATTTTTCAAGTGCATAAGTGTCTAAATGAAACCTAAAAAATCGAGCATAGTGGTCTAGCTTAAACGTCAATTTTATTCAAACAAAAGCTCATTCTAACATCCGGCTACTTTGTAAGTTTTTTAGTTTTGTACTAAACTAAAACTTACAACTCCCCCCTTGACCGTCCGGTTCAGCTTGATGCTCTTGGGGAGACAGGCCGCTTCCAAGCGGCCTTGTCATTTCTGGAAACCCCTCCAATTCTATTCTATCCAGCGAACTACGCTATCATGCTTGTTTTCGCTTTTCCTTGAGGCTGTCCTTTGCGAACCCAAGTCTACATTGATGGCTACAATCTCTATTATGGTGTCCTGCGGCGCACTACTTACAAGTGGCTGGACATTTATCGTTTGTTTCGTGAGCAACTGTTACTGCCTGAAACAGAGCTACTTGAAGTCCGTTATTACACAGCCCCCGTATTAGGTTCTTTATGTGATGATCCGGCTTCACCCCAACGCCAGCGCCAATATCTCCAAGCGCTTCGCAAGCTTTATCCTACCCAAGTGAGTTTGATTGAAGGTAAGTTGATCAAGGGTGAAGCCGTATTACGCTTAGTCAAACCAATTACTGATTTACCTACTTTAGATAAAGTCAAAGTCATCACCCTGACTGAGAAAAAAACGGATGTGAATATAGCGACTGATATGCTAGTCAGTGCCTTTTCAGGAGCATGTGAACAGATCGTGTTATGCAGTAATGACAGTGATCTGGAGGGTGCATTAAAGGCTATTCGCCAGCATTGCCCGACTATTCGTTTGGGATTAATTGCACCCACAGGTTCAGAACGTCATATCAGCCACGATTTAAGAAAACAGGTGGATTGGATAAAAACGATTGGTATTGATGATTTAGCCGCTGCACAACTACCTGAAAAAATTCCTCACACTTCAATTCAGCGGCCAGCTAGTTGGTAGTACAAAAAACCTAGGGAGCTGCTTATTTTTAAGGCGTTTTGCACCTGTATCAACCTGCCCTATTTCTACTACACTAGTACAACACTCACCTGTCCTATTTCACCAATAAAACTATGGCGCTAGTCTCTATCTCCCAAGCCGCAAAACTAGCAGGTATCAACCGCAGCAACTTCTATACAAGCTACCTAAACCAAGGAAAAATCAGCGTTGTAAGGGATGAGCGTAACCGACCTTGTGTGGATACGTCTGAACTGTTGCGGGTGTTCGGTAGCTTGAAATCTGAAGGATTGGGGATACAACAGGATACAACACCATCCTACACACTAGGACAGAACACTACAGACAGTGGACTGTATCCCCTCGTAGAACAACTTAAACAGCAATTAGCAGAATCTAAAGAGCGAGAACAACAAGCTTTAGAGCGTGAACAGTTTTACCAGCAGCAATTAAAAGAGCTAACTCAAACCATTAAACTATTAGAATACAAACCAGAACCACCACCCCGCCGTGGGTGGCAGTGGTGGTGGTAACAATACCCTCAATTAATCCAAACACCACTCCCCTCACCTACCAGTAATTAGGCTTATAAACAGGCTTTTTCTTCGTAGGAATGAACACTGGCAGTTGGCAGGTTTGCAGCTCCTCTTCACGGATATGATGCCTGACCCAATTGGATAAATGGGCCAATTCAGCATTACCGGGGCGATCTTCACCCTCAATCCGCTTGAGGCGGGGCATGATGCTGGCTAAGTGTACTTGAGGGCAGTCCTCTCGAATCGCTTCAAAAGCAGGCACTATGTCCGAGTCATTAGATACCAAGACTAATTGCTCCATGCCTTTACAAGCATCTCGATACATCGTCAAAGCAATCTGCACATCCGTTTTTTTCTCTTCCAAACGCCAAACGGATACCCGATCTTCCTTAACTACGGGCGTTTGGTAACGTGGCATACCACTTTCTTCTAAGGTGAAATAACCTTCAATGATTTGAAACCGATCAGGATAGAGAGTCCGTAGGGCTTTATGATAAGCATTCTGTGCTTGTACGGCCTGCTCGCCTCGGCTAGCAATTTTGCCCTTGATCGGTGCTGTAAAGAATTTAATTTTAACAACCTGAACCGAGGGGTTTTGCTCATGGCAGATCTCTGTAAAAAGCTTAACCACATCCAGCCATTTGTATGCCCCACCCTTCAAAGTACCGTGGTAGAGGTTAAGGCCATCAATGTAGATTGTGGTTTGCATAGTGTGAGATCAGTAGAAATGAAAAAACCGCCATTATAGGCGGTTTTTCCGTCCCAAGGCGAAGCGGTCGAGCCACAACATCCAAGGGATGAGTTAGTGTTGAATTATAATTCAGAACATCGAATTCGACTAGCTATTTAAAAAATGCTGCTTCATTCTAGTTCTAACAAGTAGGGACAACCGTACCTGTACACGATTGCTCAGCCTCAAACGCTTGCCAAGCGACCTTGACTGCCTCGAAAGGTGAGATGTTCGGGGTAGGGCGATTAAACGTCATTACTTCATAAATTCAAATTTTCTAAACTGCGCTAACTCCTTTTTGGTAATCAATTTTTCAATCGGTTCATTTAATAATTTAGCACGCTGCTGATAGCCGATGAGTTGGGCATAGGCTTCGCGTTTTTCTGCATCAAGGTCTTGAGCTTTAGGGCTTGCTAAACCTTTCTGTTTTTCGGCTTTGGTAAGCTTTTTAAATTTAAACGTGAAACTGAATCCAGTAATCACTCGACCTGCTTTATGTTGGTCGTATTTCACCGTAATGTTGGTATGCTCGTTGATTTGTTCTAAAGACGGGTCAAGTATTCTTTTTTTAAAATCGTGCATACGCAGATATTCGTTTTCATCTACCCCTAATTTATTTCTAAATTCCGTGATTTCAAAAATCTGGGTTTTACAACTGCTGCGCCATGCAATGAGTAATTCATACAAACGTACTGCATAAGCGCTTGTGAGTTGGCTTACTTGCTCTAATTCGTAGCTAGTAAAGTGTTTTTCTAATTGGGTAATTAAAGGCACTACCGCAGGGGAAAAGATCAGTTCTACAGTAGCAGTATGATCAAGATAGGCAATCTGAGAAACCCAGCACGATTTGATGTGCCGAATACCTTTGCCTGCCTGTTCTTGGTAACTAAAACGGCGCTCAAACAGGCTATTGGTAGCATCTTTTAAAACTTTGTAAGCCGTATTTCGGTGTACTTCAAATTGGTTTGCATAGCTATCGGCATGAACAGCTAACACTTTGTCATTCGGTGTGCCGTTTTGCCGTGCTTCAATGATAGCAAGCAGAATCAACCGTTGTTCCACCAGATCAAGGCTGTAGCTAGCATTGATCAGAGCATTGTCCTTAACAACTAAATCTTTTTTCATAAACGACATAATTTTTTTAAGCGTTAATACGACTTTATCATTATATGTCGTTAATTGCCAGATAAATGTCGTCTTATAACCAGATAAATGTCGTCTTATAGAATTTTAATTTATTGATTTTTATAAGAAATTTTCGGTCTAAAAGTATTAAAAGATTTAAAAATAAAAAGAAGAGCTTTTGTGCTTGCGCACCGTGAAGAAAGAGCGAAGAAACTGCTTCTTTGCTCATCTCAAAAAAACCTCAACCGATTATCTTTCCACTCCTTGGCATCCACCACGCCGGATTGATACAAGCTCGCCCAGTCATAGAAAAACGGATACCAGCCCGAACCACTGTGAGGCTTGAACAAGAGCGCTAGCAGTAAACACAGCGCTACAATGCCCCATGCAATCCCATATTCACCGGCTGCACCGGTTCTTAGCCGTCCACCAAACAGGTGAAAGCGTCGGTCAGAGTGTGGGGAGAAGGGAACGCCCATTACGGTGAGCGCATCCGCGAGCACATGGCTGAGTCCTCCCCAAGCAAAAGCAGCTAGCAGGTGGTGGAAGTCCCATAGACCGAGGGCAAAAATCAGCAGCACGAGCCAGCCAAGAACGTAATACGTGACAGTTCGATGTTTAACGGGTTTGCCAATGGCCTTTGAAATCAACCTACACATCAAAACTAAGCTACACTACCTATACAGAAACTAAGGAAGGCAAATTATGAGTGAATTGGAAAATACAGACTTCGTCGAGCCTCATATCGTTACGAACGATGAGTTGCCAGAAGCAGAAAAACTAAAAACTGAGGAAGCCCCTATAACAGATATAGCAGAAGTCTTTGTAGAAGAAGCCCAACAAACAATACTAGAAAAGCAATTACAAAAAGCGATTAGCGAGTCTTTATCCAAAAAGATCATTAATCGTGCAGTAAAAAAGGCTATCGAGAAAACTGTCAGAAAAGCGCTGAGAAAAATTATTGAAGCAGCAGTTGAGGAAGCTATAAAAAAACTAACACACCAAAAAGAGGATGACTCATTAGTCTTAACCAGAGAAAATATTATGCCAGATAAAACTACTGGCAAAAAAGAAATGATGGTTATGAGTTCAATTAAATCTAAAGACGAAATATGTCCTGATAAAACTGGAGCAGCTATTAGTTCAGCCTGTAAAAAAACACCTAAAAATCCTCCTAAAAAACCAAGATAAAGATAAAATTGTGAAAATTTTATACTAGTCATTTTTAAAAATTAGAGCGTTTGGTTGCAAAAATCTAGGCCAATCTAAATGATATTTTTCATAATGCGCTGCATATTTTTCTTTTGCGCGCAAAAATAGACCTTTTATTTCTTCTACGGAAATAAGAATATTTATTTCTTTATAAAAGTGCTCGAAATTAAGATGTAAACGAATATCTATTTGTTTGTGCTCTGTAGCTCTAATGAGTTCAATAAATTCTTTCCAAGTCACAGTACTATGTGCAGCTCCATCTTGCTTGAACATGATAGATGATCGATATTTAGCAGGTGAAAGTAACTCTACCTCCTCAACCTCACCTTCAATACCTAGCCAAGGTTTACCGGGTATCAAGCTGACATTGTATAACCAACGAAAAGGTAACGACCAATCACCGATTTGCAATGTTAAAGTCATTTCTTTCAAAGTAACACGATATAAATCACCATCATCAAACTTGATTAATAGAGGATCAATTGTTACTAAGAAAGATGTTTTATGATAATTGATTGGATCAACTAATAAATCTTGTTGGGGTCTAAAATCAACCACTCCTGACGCTTGGCAAGTCACTGCATCTTTACCATAGTCAAGAATAAACTCAAAGCCATTGATACGCAGAGGAACACTGACTGCTAAAATGACAGGTAGGCTGGCAAGTCCTTTATTTTCTAGGTTTTGAATCGTTTTCACGGTTGGATGTGTTGATTTTTCTTGGCCGTTTTCTATGGTCACATAGGTAGCTGTTTGTGCTAACCATTCTTGTGTGCCAATAGCTGCATCACCTCGAAGTACAGGTTCATCTGCATGAGCTTTTCGGATTTGCTCACGCGCTTTTTTAAAGGCTTTACCATTTACTTTCATAGGTTAACTCTTAAGGAGAAAGTTCTACTTTCCTGTTACTTTCTGAGCAGGTTGCTGAGGAATCACCCAATATTTGCCTCAAGGAGAAGCAACTATCTACTAAGACTTCCTCCCCCCTCAATGTAACCATTATGAAGAGAACTCAAATGAACACTCTAAAATCTATTGCATCGATTGTAGTCATTACGGGCGCTTTTGCCACAACTGCTTATGGTAGCTCTGCCCCTTCGCCAGAATATTTAGGGTATGTGCGTGCAGCAGCTAATGATATTTGCACTGGTATTGAAGACTTAGATACTAACCGCTCACGTTTGGAAATTGCGGGTCGCGTTAATGCCAGTGTTGGTGGTTTTCTTGGCAAGTTGATTCGTATTCCAAACATTGACCTTGCTGCAAAATATGAAAAAGAAAGTGGCACAGGCTTATTAGCTAGCCAAATTCTTCCAGCCATTGGTGCAGGTGTTGTGCAAGGTGATAAGTGCAAGCTCGATGTATTCCGCACTTTAGTCAGCTTGCCGATTCTTGAATAGCAAGATATTTCGAAAAATTAGAAATATCAAGCCCCTATATCCAAAAGAATGGATAAAGGGGCTATCTCAAAATAGGACATGGATTATTATGGAAAAAACATTTAAGAAACGTATTTTTAGTATTTTACTTTTATCTATGTTAATAGCCCCTAGTTATATTCTAGCTAAGTCAGATGAAGAAAAAGCGAATAAAAATACCGCTGAATCGAATAAGCAAAATTGTCCAGTATGTCAGTGTCCGGAAAGGACAGGACCTCGTGTAGGTAATGGTGGAACAGCTTGCAGTATCTTACCAGAGAAAACCGAGCTTCTTAAACTTAACGACGATAAAACTAAAAATACTAATTAAAAAATTAGAAGCATATCTTACCTCGGTTGGGGTAGCACTGGGGTAGGGCGATTAATAATAGCTATCTCATAAATTCAAATTTTCTAAACTGTGCTAACTCCTTTTTAGTAATTAAGTTTTCAAGTGGTTCATTTAATAGTTTAGCCCGTTGCTGATAGCCGATGAATTGGGCGTAGGCTTCGCGTTTTTCTGCATCAAGGTCTTGAGTTTTAGGGCTTGCTAAAGCTTTCTGTTTTTCGGCTTTAGGGGCTTTTTTAAATTTGAAACTAAAGCTAAATCCAGTAATGACTCGGCCTTGCTTGTGTTGTTCGTACTCAACGAAAATATCAGTATTTTCGTTAATTTGTTTAATAGCAATATCTAGTACACGTCGTTTGAAATTATCAGCTCTAGAATAGTCACCAGCATTCACGCCTAATTTATTTTTAAATTCGTCCAAGCCTAGAAGAGTTGTTTTGCCAGTGCTGCGCCAAGCAATCAGCAATTCATAAAGACGTATGGCATAAGCGCTCGATAGTCCGCTGATTTGCTTCAACTCGTATTGGGTGAAACGAGCTTCCAGTTCAGTAATCAGTGGAATGACATCATCAGCAAACACAATTTCAACTTCAGCATGTTCCTCGATGTAAGCAATGCGACTCACCCAACGGCTTTTGACCTGTTTAACTTTACCGTTGCGTTCTTCAAAACTAAAACGTCGTTCAAATAGATTTTCACAAGCCTCTTTCAAGGCCAAATAAGCCGCTTGCCTCACAACGTTAAACTGTTTTGCATAGCTATCAGCCGTCACTAACAACTTGTGTTTGGATTGCAAATTTAGATTACTTTCCCGCGCTGCCACGATCGCCAGCAAGATTAGGCGTTGCTCCACCAGTGACAGCGTGTAACTAGCATTGGTTAGTGTGTTGTCTTTGACTACTAAGTCACGATGGTTTTTCATTAAATAACTACTAAACAAGTTTAAGTAGTTTATACTACAGCATATAAATCTTGTAGTAAAATGGTAAGTAAACGTAGTTTTATTGGTAAGTAAACGTAGTTTTATTGGTAAGTAAACGTAGTTTTATTGGTAAGTAAACGTCCACATATAGGCTTTCAATTTATTGATTTTAAAAGACAATTTCAGGTCTAAAAGTATTTAAAAGTATTAAAAATAAAAAGAAGAAGATGTGCTCACGCACCGTGAAGAAAGAGCCCCATCCTTTGGGGCTGAAAGAGGCGGTTTCTTAATGCGTCGGTTCAGTGGCTGTGACCTTAGGTAGGCCCACTCTAAAATTCAAATCACGCTCATCAGAAGGTGTTCCTTTCAAAATCACCCGTACCAAATCATGATGCTGACCGTTTTTAGTCACGGCTTGCACACTGATTTCATGTTGCCCCCGTTCACTACTCGAGTGAAGCTCAAGCGTTAAATCACCCTGCAACTGCGGGTTATATTTTTGTACTACTTTGGCTAGATCGGTGGCACAGGCTTGCAAGAGGCTAGCAGAAAGACCGTGAGTAGGTAGAGACATAGAAGGATACCAACAATGATTTGCTTAAAAATTAATCTCATCGCAATGAACCTGAACTGAATTTGGTATTTTTATGAATATCAGGTATTTATATCATATATTAAAAAAAAATGATTAGCATAGTTCAGCTAAAATTCAGTTGTTTTGCATATATTTTGATCGCCTTGATGCTCCCCGCTTTCAAGGATGGTTTAACCTCAACCGCTAGTGCAGGTAAACCGTAAGTAAAAGCGTCAACATGAGAAGGTTGACGCTTTTTTTTCTTTTCCTCTAGCACTGTCAAATGGGGTACTAGAATCACCCGCGCCACATCCTTGTGGCGGCCACAGCAGCTTCCTTTCCACTGGACTCTAGCCCCCACAACCTATAACTGAGCCATTAGCTAGCAGTGTTATCTTCAGCAGGTGCTTCTTCAGCAGGTGCTTCTTCAGCAGGTGTTTCTTCAGCAGGTGTTTCTTCAGCAGGTGTTTCTTCAGCAGGTGTTTCTTCAGCAGGTGTTTCTTCAGCAGGTGTTTCTTCAGCAGGTGTTTCTTCAGCAGGTGCTTCTTCAGCAGGCGCTTCCTCAGCAGGTGCTTCTTCAGCAGGTGCTTCCTCAGCAGGCGTTACTTCGGCAGGTGCTTCTTCGGGTAGTTCATTTTCATTTGACATGGGCTATTTCCTTTGAGACTTAACACAGGATCTATTGCAACCGTGCAGGTTTATAAAAACCTGCGTCTTTTGTTATAGACCACAAAAATACTAATCAGAGAGTTATTTTCATTTTTTTGTTCAGTTAGCATTAAGGAATGCGCTACTATTGACCCGTGCTTTAAATAGAGCCAAAACGCAAGATGCTGATGTTAAAATTGCTTAAATAAGTAGCATATTGCTGCAATTTGAATATTTTTTCATCTATTCAAAAGTTGCACCGACTCGACGACAACGAACCAGTTAGTTAGGTATGAGAAACCCACTCATAGGTTAAGCCCCCCCTTAGGGTTTCTCATTTTTTCAGAAAAAGTCTAAGGTTTTTTCCTTAAAAACTGAGCTTGGCTAGAAGCGTCACTAACCAAGCCCTAAGAACAACCTCAACAGATTGGGCTGTCTGTCGGTGTACGAGGTTGAGCAATGAATGGAAAAGTTACTTTGTAACTCAACCAAGACTATGAGATTGCTTGAAAAACAATCGTATCATAAAAGTAACAGATTGTTTAAAAAAACAACAATAGCCCAAGCTGAGTAGCCTTAGCCGCGAACTTAATCCACCGTTAGCGTCTCTGACCCGAAGCTAGGATGTTTAATCAAACACTAGGCCATGAATTCAAACTTTCTAAATTGAGTTAATTCTTTTTTTGTGGCCAGTTGTTCAATCGGTGTATTTAATAATTGAGCACGTTGTTGATAGCCGACGAATTGTGTGTAGGCTTCGCGTTTTTCGGTATCAAGGTCGGGGGCTTTAGGGTTTGCTAAAGCTTTTTGCTTTTCGGCTTTGGTAGGTTTTTTAAGTTTAAACGTAAAGCTAAATCCAGTAATGACTCGGCCTTGTTTGTGTTGCTCGTAGCTTACTGTTATATCAGTGTGCTTGTTGATTTGAGCAATAGCTAAATCTAAAACTCTACTTTTAAATTGGTGCATAAGTTTGTATTCGTTTTCTTCTACACCTAATTTGCTGCGAAACGCCTTTAGTTCAATTAAAGGTACTTGCCCTGAAGCCCGCCAAGCAATCAATAATTCGTACAAACGCACCGCATAAGCGCTATTGAGTTGACTCACCTGCTCTAATTCGTAACTCGTAAAGTGCTTTTCTAAATTAGTAATCAATGGCACTACATCATCAGAGAATTTCAGCCTAACGACCGCCTCTTTTTCAACATAGGAAATTCGCTGCACCCAACGGCTTTTGACATGCTCAATATTCCCCCGAGGGCTGAGCTTTTGATAACTGAATCGACGCTCAAACAGGTTATCACAGGCATCTTTCAAGGCCTGATAGGCGGTATTTCGATGGACACTGAAATGATTCACATAGCTATCTGCATGAACTGTCAGATCTTGGTCAGTGGGTGTGCCGTTTTGTCTGGCTTCAATGATGGCAAGCAAGATCAGCCGTTGCTCTACAAGGTCTAGGTTGTAGCTAGCATTAATCAGCGCATTATCTTTGACAACGAGGTCTTTTTTCATTAAGCACACATCTACAAAACATGTATTAAAAAACACATTATTATTATTTGTATGCTATTGCAAGGTAAACGTGTGCTTATCACCTAATAATCATTTGATTTTTAAGTAAAAATTAAAGCCTAAAAGTATTAAAAGATTTAAAAATAAAAAGAAGAGCCTGTGCTCACGCACCGTGAAGAAAGAGCGAAGAAAAAGCGTCTTTGCACCCCCCTTAGAAAAACCTCAATCGGTTGTCCTTCCACTCCTTGGCATCGACGACCCCAGATTGATACAAACCTGCCCAGTCATAGAAAAACGGATACCAACCCGAACCACTGTGAGGCTTGAACAAGAGCGCTAGCAGTAAGCACAGCACGACAATCCCCCATGCAATCCCATATTCACCAGCTGCACCCGTTCGCAAGCGACCGCCAAACAAGTGAAAGCGCCGATCCGAATGCGGAGAAAACGGCACACCCATCACCGTGAGCGCATCCGCGAGTACATGGCTTAAGCCCCCCCAAGCAAAAGCGGCTAGCAGGTGGTGGAAATCCCAAAGGCCGAGGGCAAAAATGAGCAGCACGAGCCACCCTAGAACGTAATGCGTCACGGTTCGATGTTTAACCGGTTTACCAATAGCCTTTAAAACGCCTTCAAGCCAGTCAGGCGCCGTTGAACCGAGTAAGGCAATAGGAACCAAAGGGGGAGCTACTAAAGCGGTTGTAGCGCCTGCTATGGCTAAATGATTAACCCATTTCATGAACAGACTGGCTTAAGGATTAATAGGGAAATTTCCATCTTGCTTAATCTTCAGCCTTGGGTACTGCTGATAAGCGTTTCAACCAAGCACCAATGCGCTCGGCATTAAGCGGGTCACACATCCCCGCTAGCAGTAAGCGGTTTTCCATAATTTTGGTTTCATCAGTCACCAGCTTGTCTTGAGCCGTGGCGACTTTTTCCAAATACCCCACTTGTTCGCTCGCTTCGATGATGCCGGTCTGTACCCGAATAGCGCTACGAGCTTCTAAACTGCGATATAAGGCGAGTTCTCGCATCGCCTGATTGCGACTAGCAATGGAGGCAATAAAGTCCGCCACGGCCTTTGCGGTGTCTTTACGGCGTACATATTCGCGTTCTCTCTCCCGATTCAGTTCTTGGCTGGAGTACAAGGGCATATTTGCCACGATGCCCACATAGGATTTTCCTAAGCCACTGGAGAGGTCGGTTTCATCGAGCACATCGCTAGAGAGCACGCTGGCACGCAAGGCAATATCAATCGCGAAGTGACTTTTTTCAGGGTAGCAACGCAGCACGGTTTGATAGACCGCCTCGGGGTTTAGCGCGGGTGCTTTGGCTAAAGGGGCGGGTTTAGCGTGATAATCGACCCCATCCCCCGCCAGCGTGGGCAGTTGATAGGTTTGGATCTCAGGTGGCTTTTCGGCCTCACCTTCCGCCCACGGCCAATAGCTAGGCGCAGACTCCCCCGATTTATCCGCATCAAGCGCGTTTAAATCCGTTTTGGCGGCTTTTTCCGAAGGTAGTAAGGGTAAGGTAGCGCCTTCAGTTTCTGATTCGCTAAAAGCGTTAATCGGCACGAGCAGCACGGCGGCCAGTGCCAAGCGCTTGCAAACCACCAAGGATAAGCGCCGCTTCCCAAGCACCCGCCATGATGCAAAGGGCAATAATGCTCCACATAAGAATTTTGGTTGCGTCATAGGATACGTCTGAATCTAATCGAAAAATTTGCGGTTCTCTGCGCAAGATGACATTGCGTAGGTTGGGGGGAATGCGTTGTTCTTCACTGGCGCTGATCACAAATAAGCGGCTTGCCATCAAGCATTCACGAGCCAGTTGTAGTTTTCGGCCACTGAGTTTGTGAGCGTCGTCAATGAACAACAGCGCTTTGGTCGCTTCACAGTACAGCGGCAGTGCTTCTGCCCGTTCATGCTGTTTAAGTTGCTTCCAAGGTTTGCGAGCGGTGGTGGGATTGTGAGCCTGTTCACCTTGCTGGAGCTGATCCCACCACAAAGCAAGTGCTGGGCTATCGACCCAAGCGGATAAGGGGCTAATCGTATCCAGAAAAAGCGGCGAGTTTTTGTTCTTTGTTCCCCAAATCTCAGCAGCATGTTCATGTAATCGGCTGAGCCAACGTGTCTTCCCAGAGTCGTGAGCGCCTGTGACCAGAATTGGTTTTTTGATGGAGATCGCTTTTTCAGAAAGCACTTTTCCGTATTTACGGTTTTTGGTGACAAATAGCGGAACCGCATAGCGGCTACCATCGGCGCGAATTTGTTTTTGTGTACTGCGAATTTTTAGGTAGTCCATCGCCTAAAAACTTCCCCCATTTTAGTTATTTTTCTCCTTGAGTGATTGATCTTTTCAAGGAGGTAAATTTTTAGTGATTTTACCAATCAAAACGCCCTGCAAGCCTGATCGTGATTGGCTTGAAGCAAAATAAAAAATCGGCAGATCTAAGGGGGAAAAAATCTAAGCGAAGTTGAATAAAAAATCAACAGTTTCTATGTATGAAATAAACGTGCGTATTCAAAATTCCTTTTTCAAGCGTTAAAAATCAAACGGATATGCGCTAAAATCTTGTTACAATTTATTCAAACAAGAGAGAAATAATGGCGAACTATGCTTATTTGCGCGTGAGTACCGACCAGCAGGATTTAAACAACCAGCGCCACGGCATTCTGGAGTACGCCAACCGTCTAGGGCTGGCAGGGCTTAAGTTTGTGGAAGATACCGCCAGCGGCAAAACCAACTGGAAAGAACGCAAAAGTGGTGAGCTGCTGATTAATACCATGCAGAAAGGCGATGTGATTATTTTTGCAGAAGTGTCGAGAATGGCACGCAGTACCCTACAAGTATTAGAAATTCTTGAATATGCCAGTGAGCATGAATATCAAGTGCATATTGCTAAGCAAAATATGCGTTTTGATGATTCTTTAAATGCCAAAATTACCGCCACCGTTTTAGGCTTAGCCGCTGAAATAGAACGGGAATTTATTAGCGCTCGCACTAAGGAAGCTTTAGCTAAACGTAAAGCAGAAGGTGTGCAATTAGGCCGACCTAAAGGCAAAGCTAAGAAAGTGAAATTGGATGAGCATGAGAAGGATATTAGGCGTTATCTCAAGTTAGGTATTAGTAAGCGCAGTATTGCTAAGTTAGTGGATTGTGCACCGAGTACCTTGTATGAATGGATTGAGCGGCGCAAGATTCGCATAAAAGGTGATTAGTTTTAGCTCAATGGAGGGAACAGGTGATGAAGTTTATGGCAGTTAGTTGGGCTACTGTAGCCTTATTAGCAACAGGGTTGGCTTATGCCGGTCCTAAACAAGTTGACTTAGAAAAGGAAGGCTACAAGTGTGAAATTGTTTCAGCCAATTTCATTGAATGCACTAACAAAGATGGAAAAGTCTATTGGTGCACCAGTGGAGTTTGTGAGGCAAAGCCTAGAGTCACTCGTCCACCTGTTCAACCTGGTGGTTCTATTTATCGGCCTCCTCGCACGTTCCAGTAATGAATATAAGGTCTGGCTGCTGTATTCACACCAGCCAGAGTAGCTAGTTCTCAGCCCCGCAAGCGTCGGGCTAAAGCCCCACGTTTCCAGTGCTGGCGCTGCGCTTGCCAAAGTGGCGCACTGCGCCGTTGTGTCCATTGCCAGCCCTTTCCGCACTGCTAACGCAGCGCTCCACGGGCTGGCAAGAAATGTTCTTTAATTTTTCTTAGGTTTTGACGATTTTTGAGAGTAAACCTTCCTGCTATTCCTGCTATTCCTGCTATTGCAGATCTTCACAGCCTGTTTTTTAGGTTTGGATAAAAAACCGTGCAGGATTTTTAGTTCAGCTTTTCTTGCAGGCAATAGTGGCAGGTGTAAGGTCTTGGCTTAGCGCTTCAAGGTGCTCGTCAAGCAATAGGAACATAAATCTGACTTACTGCCTTGAGCCTTAAACCCGTCCAAGCGGCTTCGCGCCTTGGACTTCTGTCTTACAGTTTTAGTGATCAGTGTTCTTAGAACCGCTCTGGAAAGCTAAGGAAAGGGGCAAAAGTTACATAATCGGTATTATGCTAAGTTGCTGTCAGCGTGCCGCTGTGCAAATTCGCATAAAAAGATTATGCAAAATTTGCCCCTTGGTTGTTTCTGTGGTTTTGTTCACTGCGCTTGCAAAGGGTTTGCAGGCTCTCCAAACCTTGGACAAGCGCAGCGCCCAAAACCACCCCACTTGGATAGGTTGTGCTTGCTCCAGTCTGGCCCCGCTTTCACCCCTCCCCAGCACGCAGCCTCACGCTGGCCACCCCTGCGCGGCTGTTTCTCCCGCGTTGCTTGTCCGGCTTCGCCGCACACGCGGAAGCGCCGCCCTGGTGTGCCGCTTACCGGCTGGCGCTGGGGTCGGGGTTCAGCGTTTCCAGCCTTCCGCAAGGTCGGCGAGTGCCAGCGGTGGCTATTGGTTTGAGCGGTGAGCGCCTCCGGTGGGGTCGCAAGCAGAGTATCCCCCGACCCGCGTTGCTGAGCGGGGCACGTTGCGGCCGCTACGCGAGGTGTGCCGCTAACGCGGCGAAGAGAAAAAGCGGGTTGCCAAGGTGTGTCGGTTCTGGCGAGCCGACACACTCCTTTCTTGAGTGTGTTCAAGCGTGCCGTACAAGTGCCGCCCAACGGGCTGGCCCGATGGCTCGGCACTGGACGGAGTTTAGCTTAACAATTTGCTATAATGGTCTCTGAATATTTTCCCCAGCAAACCAGCACCAATAATTCAATCCAAACTATTTTTGGAGTCGTATGAGCACGAAAAAAACTAGCACCTTGACCGTCAGCGGTACTGACATCACCGTTTTACGTCAGGCTGAGCAAGACTACATCTCCTTGACGGACATGCTCCGTGCCAAAGATGGGGAATTTTTTATTAGTGACTGGCTACGTAATCGGAACACAGTTGAGTTTTTAGGCGTTTGGGAAAGCATCTACAATCCAAATTTTAATTATGGCGAATTCGCCATAATTAGAAATCAAGCAGGGTTGAACAGTTACAAAATCAGTGTGAAAGAGTGGACGGAAAAGACCAACGCTGTTGGTTTACAAGCTAAAACCGGACGCTATGGGGGTACTTATGCTCATAAAGACATTGCCTTTGAATTTGGCATGTGGATCAGCCCAGAGTTTAAAATTTACCTGATCCGTGAGTTTCAACGTCTTAAAGATGAAGAGCACCAGCGCTTAGCTAGCCCTTGGAACATCAATCGTACCTTAGCCAAGCTTAACTATCGCATTCATACGGATGCGATCAAAGCCAACATAGTGCCACCTGCAGTCACCCCCTCTCAACTAGCGCAGATTTATGCTAACGAGGCTGATCTTTTGAATGTGGCACTCTTTGGGCAAACCGCTAAACAATGGCGTGATGCTAATCCTGCATTGGATGGCAATATGCGTGATCATGCCAGCATAGAGCAGCTACTTATTTTAGCTAATTTAGAAAGCATGAATGCGGAGCTGATTCATTTGCAACTGAGTGTTTCAGAACGTTTGCAACGTCTCAATGATATGGCTAGACGTCAATTAGGCCTTTTGACAGAACAGGTTTCTCAATCTTTTTTGCCCTACCAGCCCTAAACACAAGGCCAAGGTTTAAGCACTTATTTGAAAGCGCTTAAACCGTACCGATACGCCTAAGCTGGCGTCAATAAGTCGTGAAAACGCCTATTTAGTGCATATAAAACATCGAGCATCGGTGGATCAGCTTCACGCAATTCGAGGCTGTTTAATACCTCTGTAAAAGCATGTTGCAAGATCTCCAATTCAGCCTGCTGATTGTTACCAACTAAGGATATAGCGTTAGGTGTTGCTGTGTTAGCATCAAAGTGCATGATTCAATCTCCTGTGCAGAGTTTGGGTTGTGAAGTCCTGCCTATGTGCTTCCAACACAAGGGCAGGGCGTTAATAGGCTAAATTAGCCCATGTTCCTTAAAACGTTTCAATTCTTTAGCACTGACTGTCTGTTCTAACGACTGATTAGCCAGCCTGCTGTTATTCAGCGCGTGATTAAAACTTCTCAGCACTTCCGCCCGTTCCGCTGCGACTAAATCAGTCTCAGGTTTGGGACTTAGTGCAGCGTCAACCGATGGCAGTGCTTTAAGTGGTTTGGTAGCGGGTGGCCTACTACTGATAGTGAATTCAAGGCTGGTTATTTTTCGACCCGTCCGCTTATTTTCATAGCTGACGGCAAGATCAGTGTATTGATTTACATCCTCAAGACCTCTATCCAATACTTTGAGCTTAAAATCTTTGATTGAAGGGTATTGTCTTTTCAAGTCAAGCAATTCTTTCAGGTCATCAAGACTAATTGGTTTAGTAACGGTTTTATTGTCCATCAGCCAACACTTGAACAGCTCATAAAATCGCACACCATAAACGCTCGTCATGGGCGCAATATAGGCTAGGTTATAACGGGTGAATTGACCTTCCAGCATTGAAATATAAGGGATGACTTTAGGCGCAAAGTACAACTTCAAACGGCCTTCCGTGGGGATGTAGTCAATCGCAGTGATCCAACGAGTTCGCGTGCTTTCGAGTTTAGGTTCTTCGGGGTCAGGTCGATAAATTGTTAAAAACCGATTGAACAAAACATCGGCCACTTCTTTCAAATCGCTGTAGGCATTCTTGCTGCTAACTCCAAAAGTTTCGATTAAATCGGCCGCCAAAATATTGAAGCCCGTCGAGGGCGTAATTGCTTGCCCTTTTTTGATCTGCTGAATGCACAGCAAAATCAAGCGCTGCTCATTCAAGCTCAAGCGATAACTTGCCTCGACGACGTGGTTCGATTTTACAATTAGCTCATGCATTCTTAGGACTCATTCATCTACGTCCCTTTTATATAACAAGGGTCTTTTCTTGTAAAGTCCTAAGTTAACCGTCTTTTAGTCCTAAGTTAACCGTCTTTTAGTCCTAAGTTAACCGTCTTTTAGTCCTAAGTTAACCGTCTTTTAGTCCTAAGTTAACGCTATAAATCTTTAAAATTCATTAACTTATAGAGGCTCTAATATATAAATATTAAATATATAATAAGAGAAAAAGACTTCGCTTCACTCATCCAAGCAGCTACGCACCTTGGACTTTTGCCTATCAAAGGTGCTGATTCGTGTCCTTAGAACTGCTCTGGAAAACTAAGGAAAAGGTCAAAAGTTACATAATGGGCACTCTGCGCAATGCCTTTCAGGTGCGCGTTGCGCAGAGCTACGCTCCACCGCGCAGAATGATCAATTATGCAAAATTTGCCCCCTTGTTGGTTTCTGTGGTTTTGTTCACTGCGCTTGCAAGCGGGTTGCAGTGGTTGACTCCAAGCCTCCGCAAGCGCAGCGCCCAAAACCACCCCACTTGGATAGGCTGCACTTGCTCCCGTCTGCCTCCGCTTTCACCCCTCCCCAGCACTCAGCCTCACGCTGGCCACCCCTGCGCGGCTGTTCCTCCCGCGTTGCTTGTCCGGCTACGCCGCACACGCGGAAGCGCCGCCCTGGTGTGACGCTTATCGGCTGGCGCTGGTGTCGGGGTTCAGCGTTTCCAGCCTTCCGCAAGGTCGGCGAGTGCCAGCGGTGGCAGTCGGATAAAACAGTGAGCGCCTCCGGTGCGGTCGCAAGCGGAGTATCCCCCGACCCGCGTTGCTGAGCGGGGCACGTTGCGGCCGCTACGCGAGGTGTGCCGCTGGCGCGGCGAAAAGAAAAAAGCGGGTTGCCAAGGTGTGTCGGTTCTGGTGAGCCGACACACTCCTTTGCTGAGTGTGTTCAAGCGTGCCGTACAAGTGCCGCCCAACGGGCTGGCCCGATGGCTCGGCACTGGACGGAGTTTAGCTTAACAATTTGCTATAATGGTCTCTGAATATTTTCCCCAGCAAACCAGCACCAATAATTCAATCCAAACTATTTTTGGAGTCGTATGAGCACGAAAAAAACTAGCACCTTGACCGTCAGCGGTACTGACATCACCGTTTTACGTCAGGCTGAGCAAGACTACATCTCCTTGACGGACATGCTCCGTGCCAAAGATGGGGAATTTTTTATTAGTGACTGGCTACGTAATCGGAACACAGTTGAGTTTTTAGGCGTTTGGGAAAGCATCTACAATCCAAATTTTAATTATGGCGAATTCGCCATAATTAGAAATCAAGCAGGGTTGAACAGTTACAAAATCAGTGTGAAAGAGTGGACGGAAAAGACCAACGCTGTTGGTTTACAAGCTAAAACCGGACGCTATGGGGGTACTTATGCTCATAAAGACATTGCCTTTGAATTTGGCATGTGGATCAGCCCAGAGTTTAAAATTTACCTGATCCGTGAGTTTCAACGTCTTAAAGATGAAGAGCACCAGCGCTTAGCTAGCCCTTGGAACATCAATCGTACCTTAGCCAAGCTTAACTATCGCATTCATACGGATGCGATCAAAGCCAACATAGTGCCACCTGCAGTCACCCCCTCTCAATTAGCCCAGATTTATGCTAACGAGGCTGATCTTTTGAATGTGGCACTCTTTGGGCAAACTGCTAAACAATGGCGTGATGCTAATCCTGCATTGGATGGCAATATGCGTGATCATGCCAGCATAGAGCAGCTACTTATTTTAGCTAATTTAGAAAGCATGAATGCCGAGCTGATTCATTTGCAACTGAGTGTTTCAGAACGTTTGCAACGTCTCAATGATATGGCTAGACGTCAATTAGGTCTTTTGACAGAACAGGTTTCTCAATCTTTTTTGCCCTACCAGTCCTAAACACAAGGCCAAGGTTTAAGCACTTATTTGAAAGCGCTTAAACCGTACCGATACGCCTAAGCTGGCGTCAATAAGTCGTGAAAACGCCTATTTAGTGTATATAAAACATCTAGCATAGGTGGGTCAGCCTCACGCAATTCGAGGCTGTTTAATACCTCTGTAAAAGCGTGTTGCAAGATCTCCAATTCAGCTTGCTGACTCTTAACAGCTAAGGTCATAGAGGTAGATATTGGTGTTGCTGTGTTAGCATCAAAGTGCATGATTCAATCTCCTGTACAGAGTTTGGGTTGTGAAGTCCTGCCCGATGGTTTGCACACCAAAGGGTAGGGCGTTAATAGGCTAAATCAGCCCATATTCTTTAAAGCGTTTCAATTCTTTAACACTGACCGTCTGTTCTAACGACTGATTAGCCAGCTTGCTGCTATTCAAAGCGTGATTAAAACTTCTCAGTACTTCCGCTCGTTCCGTTGCGGCTAAATCAGCTTCAGGTTTGGGACTTAGCGCAGAGTCAGCCGATGGCAAGACTTTAGGTGGTTGAGCGGCTGGTGGCCTGCTACTAATAGTGAATTCAAGGCTGGTGATTTTTCGGCCTGTTCGCTTATTTTCATAGCTGACGGCAAGGTCAGTATGCCGATTCACATCCTCAAGACCTCTATCCAATACTTTGAGCTTAAAATCTTTGATTGATGGGTATTGGCCTTTTAAGTCGAGTAGTTCTTTCAGGTCATCAAGGCTAATCGGTTTAGTGATTGTTTTATTGTTCATCAGCCAACACTTGAACAGCTCATAAAACCGAATCCCATAGACACTTGTCATAGGCGCAATATAGGCTAGGTTATAGCGGGTGAAGCCACTTTCTAGCATTGAAATGTAGGGAATGACTTTAGGCGCAAAATATAGATAAATGCGACCTTCAGTTTCTAGGTAGTCGATAGCAGTGATCCAGCGCGTTTTCGTTTGTTTATGAGGTAACTCAGGATCAGGTTTAAAAATGGTCAGTGAGCGCTCATAAAGTTTGTCTGCAACCTCTTGCAAGAAGACATAGGCGCGATCCGTCGTTACATTGTAAGCACTAGCGACTTCAGCCGCGCTAACCAGAAAAGGCTTTTCTGCCGTAATCACTTGCCCTTTTTTAATCTGCTGAATGCACAGTAAAATCAAGCGCTGCTCATTCAAGCTTAAGCGATAGCTTGCTTCGATTACATGATTCGATTTTACAATCTGCTTATTCATTGAAAGGACTCTTTAAGTAAGTAGTCCTAATATTATTTTAGGACTACTTAGCAGTAAAGTCCTAATATTATTTTAGGACTACTTAGCAGTAAAGTCCTAATACCTTGGATTGCTCCTAAGTTAACCGTCTTTTCCTCCTAAGTTAGCTATGGATTAGTCCTAAGTTAGCTATGGATTAGTCCTAAGTTAGCTATGGATTAGTCCTAAGTTAGCTATGGATTAGTCCTAAGTTAGCGCTATAAAGCTTTAAAATTCATTAGCTTACAGAGGCTCTAATATATAAATATTAAATATATAATAAAAGAAAAAGACTTCGTTTCACTCATTCAAAGCGCAGAGTGGCTTGAACTCTTTTCTATAAACAGTCGGTGATTCGTTTCCTTAGAACCGCTCTGGAAGCTAAGGAAAAGGTCAAAAGTTACATAATGGGCATTATGCTAAGTTGCTGTCAGCGTGCCGCTGCGCAAATTCGCATAAAAAGATTATGCAAAATTTGCCCCTTGGTTGTTTCTGTGGTTTTGTTCACTGCGCTTGCAAAGGGTTTGCAGGCTCTCCAAACCTTGGACAAGCGCAGCGCCCAAAACCACCCCACTTGGATAGGCTGCACTTGCTCCCGTCTGGCTTCGCTTTCACCCCTCCCCAGCACTCAGCCTCACGCTGGCCACCCCTGCGCGGCTGTTCCTCCCGCGTTGCTTGTCCGGCTACGCCGCACACGCGGAAGCGCCGCCCTGGTGTGACGCTTATCGGCTGGCGCTGGTGTCGGGGTTCAGCGTTTCCAGCCTTCCGCAAGGTCGGCGAGTGCCAGCGGTGGCAGTCGGATAAAACAGTGAGCGCCTCCGGTGCGGTCGCAAGCGGAGTATCCCCCGACCCGCGTTGCTGAGCGGGGCACGTTGCGGCCGCTACGCGAGGTGTGCCGCTAACGCGGCGAAGAGAAAAAGCGGGTTGCCAAGGTGTGTCGGCTGCGCTGAGCCGACACACTCCTTTCTTGAGTGTGTTGAGGTGTGCCGTACAAGTGCCGCCCAACGGGCTGGCCCGATGGCTCGGCACTGGACGGAGCTAGTGATTTTGAGACCGTTTAGGGGGATTGGAGTGCCTGAATGGCTGAACTAGGATTCACCGCAACAATCTTCAACAAAGCAGCCGCTGGCCCTGTGGGTGTGCGGCGCTGCTGTTCCCAGTTTTGCAGTGTTTTGGTGCTGATTTGGATTAAATGGGCGAATTGAGATTGAGATAGGCCGGTTTTTTCTCGAATGGCTTTGACATCGATCCGCTTTAACTCAAAACGGCGCGAGGGGGGCAACTCTCCTTGAATAATTGCTTTAGCTTCATGCAAGCTGGCTACCAGCTCATCGAATAAGGTGGCTTCCATGATGGCTCAAATCCTTCACTAGGTTTCTTAGTGCGGTTGTTTGTTGGTCGGTCAGGTTATCTTGAGCCGATTTAGGATAAGCCAACAACATTAAAATCTGACCGTCTTCACACAACCAATAATAAATTACCCGAATGCCCCCGCTTTTGCCTTTACCTTTGGCAGCACAACGCACCTTACGAATGCCGCCTCCTTCTTTGATCAAGTCACCCTTAGCCGGGTTGATCATGAGTTCAGTTTGCAAGGCTTGGTACTCGTCATCGTCTAATAACTCAATAATTTGACGGGTAAACACCGAGGTTTCAATAAAGACTAGTTTATCCGCCATTGGCGTAGTAAGCAACTTGGAGGCCAAAATTTACTCCAGCATTGATATTAAAAATAATTTATAATTAAAAAAATCAGTATTGTAATTTACAGATATTGTAAAGTACAGTATGTACCAATCAGTACTTGATAAATTTAATGTAACTATGAAAATTAGGTGAATAAATTATGAGACATTATGAGTTTTTAGATCCAAATGATCGTTCGCCAAACAGTCCTATAGATATTGCAAAAAAAACAAGAATCCTTGCTCTTTGGAATCAAAACCATCCAGATGAAAAAATGCAAAATGTGACTGAGAAGGTTAAAGAGTGGTTTGTTGATGAAAGTAAAAAGTTAGGTTGGAGCGAGGTTACTTTTGCAGGGAATGAATGTATCTTAAAAAAGAATTTTTAAATTTTGCATGACCCAAATACCTGAATGGCTAGCTAAAAAAGCTCAGGAAGCTGAACAAAAGACCAAAGCTAAGGCCAACCCTAAGCCTAAAGCTGAGGTTATCCAGCTTCCCTCATGGACAGAGGTAGAACGTGCCATACCGAACCATTTAGCGCGTTCTAGCCTGTTTGCACCTATTGCACGTGGTCGACGTAAATACCATGACCGCCAGCTTTTGGTGAGTCGTTCTGATGTCAGAATTTTTCATACAGGCAAGCAATTGGATGAGGCCGATTGTGATGTTGCTATGCAGTTGTTCCACCTTGCACGGCAACATCCTTTAGGTGATGACATTCCAGTCAATCGCTCAGAATTACTAAGAGCCATTCATAGGCATACAGGTAAAAGTGATTACCAATGGCTAAGCGAGAGTATTCACCGCTTACACAATAGTTCCATCGAAATTGAGACCTTAAAATCCAATGGTCGAGGTTATCACCTCGTCGCCTTGCACATCATTGATAGTTTTAGTCGTGATAGTGAAGAAGATACCTACTACCTACGTATTGATCAGCGTTGGATTCAGCTCTTTAGTAATGCAGAGTTTGCTTTAGTGGACTGGGATAAGCGTTTTCAAATCGAAAACCGTATTGATCTAGCCAAACGATTACAACGCTTAGTGGCGACCAGCTCCGATAAAATACAACGCTATTCTTTGGAGTACCTAAAAGAAGTGTGTTGCTATGACTCACCCATGCGTAAATTCAAAGAAGCCTTGGAGGAGGCCATGATTGAGCTAGAGCGGCTCAATATCATTCAAAACGCTAAGATTGAACTCAGTACCCAAGGTAAAGAACAAGCTTGTTGGAATCGGTTTAAATAATGTTTGGCATCGGGATAGTGTTCCGCTTTCATCGGGATAGTGTTCCGCTTTCATCGGGATAGCGTTCCGCTTTCATCGGGATAGCGTTCCGCTTTCATCGGGATAGCGTTCCGCTTTCATCGGGATAGCGTTCCGCTTTCATCGGGATAGCGTTCCGCTTTTTCCTCTGTAAGCCTTGATACAGCTCGCTTCCAAAAGTCCCTACCTTTTCTTTCTACCTAATATATTCTACCCACAACGAGCGGCGTTAATAACTTAAGGTGAAACACTTTTAAGACCGTCTTTTCCTCCTAAGTTAGCTATGGATTAGTCCTAAGTTAGCGCTATAAATAATTAAAATTCAATAACTTACAGAGGCCCTAATATATTAATATTAAATATATAATAAAAGAAAAAGACTTCGTTTCACTCGTCCAAGCGGCTTCGCGCCTTGGACTCCTACCTAGCAGGTTTGAGTAATCTGTTTTCTTAAAACAGCTCTGGAAGGCTAACGAAAGGGGCAAAAGTTACATAATCGGTATTATGCTAAGTTGCTGTCAGCGTGCCGCTGCGCAAATTCGCATAAAAAGATTATGCAAAATTTGCCCCTTGGTTGTTTCTGTGGTTTTGTTCACTGCGCTTGCAAAGGGTTTGCAGGCTCTCCAAACCTTGGACAAGCGCAGCGCCCAAAACCACCCCACTTGGATAGGCTGCACTTGCTCCCGTCTGGCTTCGCTTTCACCCCTCCCCAGCACTCAGCCTCACGCTGGCCACCCCTGCGCGGCTGTTCCTCCCGCGTTGCTTGTCCGGCTACGCCGCACACGCGGAAGCGCCGCCCTGGTGTGACGCTTATCGGCTGGCGCTGGTGTCGGGGTTCAGCGTTTCCAGCCTTCCGCAAGGTCGGCGAGTGCCAGCGGTGGCAGTCGGATAAAACAGTGAGCGCCTCCGGTGCGGTCGCAAGCGGAGTATCCCCCGACCCGCGTTGCTGAGCGGGGCACGTTGCGGCCGCTACGCGAGGTGTGCCGCTGGCGCGGCGAAAAGAAAAA
>Ga0209480_10000425_pt1 | contig 35813 bp, 35 predicted proteins | sample JI61114C2DNA_FD_187501 | JGI IMG/M metagenome (GOLD analysis project Ga0209480, IMG submission 187501) | Wastewater effluent complex algal communities from Wisconsin, to seasonally profile nutrient transformation and Carbon sequestration -... | ecosystem: Engineered > WWTP > Effluent > Algae... | reverse complement strand
AGACCACGAAAACGCTGAATACATTGAAGGACGTGTTGATGGACAAACAATTGTGATAATTACGCAATACGTGAAGAAAATATAGAAGGTAGTTAGTTAGCAGTTAGTAAAAAAGGAAAACGTCTTGATAAATCAAGACGTTTTCCTTTTTTATAGATGTTTAAAATTCTTAATCTGAAATCTGAAATTTACTCCTCTTCTTTTTTAATTACTTTTCGCGCTACTTCAATTTTAAACTTCTTGCCTTTCATTTTTTCGTCTTTGATGTTATGAAGCAAGTCTTTCACTTTATTGAATTTTACGGCTGCAAACGAAATAAAATCCTTCACTTCAATTAATCCCAAATCGCCTTTGTCGAGTTTTCCTTTTTGGGAAAAGAAACCCACAACATCAATTTTGTTCAATTTATTTTTCTTTCCGCCACTGATGTAAATGGTTTGAAATTCAGGCGGTTTTGGCAAAGTTGTATTATCTTTTATTTCTAAAACTTCCATACCATAATCGACATAATCGAGTTTTTTCTCACTTTCGTTTACAATTAGATAAGCCGTTCCAGAAGCTTGCATACGAGCTGTCCGTCCGTTTCTATGGGTAAACTCGTCTTCTTTTAAAGGCAAATGATAATGAATGACGTGTTTCATTTCGGGAATATCGAGTCCACGAGCAGCCAAATCGGTGGTGATTAAATAGCTCACGCTTCCGTTTCTGAACTGGATTAAAGCACGTTCTCGTTCATCTTGATCCATTCCACCGTGATAATAAGTGGCATAAATTCCTTTTTCGTTCAAAGTGTCACTTATTCTTTCGGCAGCATCTCTGTGATTGCAAAACACGATTGCTGATTGCGATTTCAAAGAACAAATCAGGTTGAACAAACTTCCCATTTTGTCTTTTTCCTTGGAAATTATCATTTTTGTGGCAAGATTACTCGTTTCTTCTTCATTTGGAATGAAATCCAAAATCGTTGGATTGACTACTCTTGTATATTTTGGAATTTCAATATCAGAAGTTGCTGAAACCAAAACTCGCTTGTTCAGTTTGGATAATTTCCCAATGATGAATGACATTTGCTCGTGAAAACCCAATTGCAAAGATTTGTCAAATTCGTCGAGAATCAAGGTTTCTATTTTGTCTAAACGAAAAGTACCTCTATCAATATGATCGGCGATACGACCTGGAGTTCCAATTAAAACCGCTGGAGGATTGCTTAAATTTTTGATTTCAGTTTCGATGGAATGTCCACCGTAGCAAACATTTACTTTATAATCAGTTCCCATTTTTTTCCAAACTTGCTCAATTTGCAAACCCAATTCACGAGATGGAACCAGAATTAAACATTGAACAGACAGCATTTCAGGCTTCAACATTTCGAAAATTGGCAAAAGAAAAGCCAATGTTTTTCCGGAACCTGTTGGCGAAAGCAGTAAAATATTATTATCGCTCAGAATGGTTTCTTGAGCTGCAACCTGCATTTCATTTAGGTTTTCGATGCCTAAATTGAGAAGTATATTATTGGAATGGTGTTTTTTATTCATTTTGCAAAGGTAGTAAAAAAGTTTGCAGTAGTCAGTGGTAGTTTTCAGAACAGAAAACCAAAACCCATTGGCAAACTAAAACTTTTCTCCATTCTATAACTTGAATTCTGCAACTTGATTCCCGATACTTCGGTACTAAAATCTGACAATTAAAAACTAATATTCTCTTCTTCGAATAATAATTTAATGTTTTCGTACGATTTTTTTAGTATTTCGGGCATTTCTTTTGGATGGAGCCAAACAGCTTTTTCGATACCTTCTTCGATTTGACCGATAGGAATTCCTTCAAAATCGGTATGCATTTCAAACCATTGAGTGATTTTTAGTTTGTAAACTCCGTTTCTTTTAAAAATATGATAGGTTTTTTGAAGTTTTTTGGTAACTCTCAACTGATTGACACCTGTTTCTTCTTCGACTTCCCGCATGGCTGTATCTTGAATATCTTCGCCTTTTTCAGTTCCTCCTTTCGGTAAATCCCATTTTCCTCCTCTGAAAATAAATAAAACCTCGCCTTTTTTGTTATAAACCAATCCGCCACCCGCTTTTGAGACTGGAATTTTGGATTTCAGAGTTTTTAAAATTTCTTTTTCATCGGGATGATATAGATATGCTTTTTGGATTTTATTTTGAAAAATTTTAACTATAAGTTGCACTATATCAACACTTTCTAATAGAAATAACTGAAAATTAGTCTCTTTGGAGATTTCATTTGTCAAAAAAAGTGGTTTGTCGTTCACAAAAACTTTATACATTTGTACTATGATATTTAATAAAGATACTGCCGAGAAAACTGCCGAATTACTTTTGCAAATTAATGCAATTAAATTGAATCCAAGAAATCCTTTTACATGGGCTTCAGGATGGCAATCACCTATTTATTGTGATAATCGAATAATTCTCTCATTTCCAACGATCAGGAATTACGTTCGAGACGAATTTTCAAAAAACATTGAAAAACAATTTGGAAAACCCGATGTAATTGCTGGTGTTGCTACTGGAGCGATTGGAATTGGAATTTTGGTTGCCGAGAGTATGGGCTTACCGTTTGTGTATGTTCGTCCAGAACCCAAAAAACATGGCCGTCAAAACCAAGTAGAAGGTTTTTTGCAAAGAGGTCAAAACGTGGTCATAGTAGAAGATTTGATAAGCACAGGAAACAGTAGTTTGCTTGCTGTAGAAGCTTTGCGTGCTGCTGGAGCAAATATAAAAGGGATGGCTGCCATTTTTACTTATGGTTTTGATGTAGCTCAAGAAAACTTCAAAAACGCCAATGTCGATTTGTTTACTTTGAGTAATTACCAAAATTTATTGAATTTAGCTGTTGCTAAAAGATATATTACTGAACAAGAAGAAGAAACTTTAAGAGAATGGAATTCGAGTCCATCGACTTGGGGAGTTTAATTAACTTAAAACAAAAAATAATTGAGGATTAGATTGCTTCGTTCCTCGCAATGACAAAAAAAAAATGAACCTAGAAAGCCCAAAAGTTACCGTAGAAAAATCAGCTGAATATTTATACACTCAATTGTCAGATGTTAGAAATTTTGAAAAATTAATGCCTGAAAACATTGCTAAATTCGAAGTTCTTGGTGATGATATTTTTAATTTTGGTTTAAAAGGTATGCCAGAAATTAAATTAAGATTAAAAGAAGGTGTTCCTTTTTCTAAAATAATTTTGAATGCTGCAAGCGATAAATTACCATTTACTTTAGTGGCCAATATCAATGCTATTTCGGAAAATTCAAGTGAAGTAAAACTAGATTTCGATGGCGAATTCAATGCGATGATGGCGATGATGATCAAAGGTCCGATTTCAAAATTCATCGAAACATTGGCAGGAAATATGTCGAAATTATAAAAAATTTAAAGTCTATAACTAATAACCTTTTAGTGCAAACTGAAAGGTTTTTTTGTCCAAAATAAGGTTCGAATAATTAATACAACATCTGAATTTCTTTAATATCAAATTCAGAAATAGAATCGTCTTCTAAAAGTATTTCTAGTTTCCCAATTGGAGAAACTCCTTGAATAATTCCCATGAAGTTTTGTTGATTTTGGTCTTCAAAAGGCATTGGAATCCCTTTTTTGAAAAGTTTATTGGCAAAAAAAGACCAAAAATAATCGGAATTATGAAACCACAATTCCACATTTTGTTTCAAATTCTCGATAATCTTCAAAAGAATTTCTTCTTTATCAAAAGTGGTATTGCAAATCACAGCCAATGAAGAGGCTTTGGGTAAATTTTCGAAATTTATTTGGTTTACATTTAAACCCAAACCCACAATCGAATTAATACTTCCGTCGCTTTTTATGCTGTTTTCGATTAGAATTCCGCCTATCTTTTTATTATATGACATAATGTCGTTTGGCCATTTTATGCTTAATTCAGGAATGTTAAAATCTTCTAACACTTGGATAATAGAAACTGAAACTACAATATTTATTTTAAATATTTGGTTAATACCTACAACAAAACCACTAACCAAAATACTCATTATTAGGTTTTTACCTGGTTCAGAATCCCATACAGCTCCCATTTGTCCTTTACCATTGGTTTGATTTTCGGCAGTAACTACGGTGAAATTTTCTAAAACTTGATTATTAGATAATCCCTTCAAGAACTCATTTGTAGAATCTATGGCATCGAGTTTGATTAGTTGCATACGAAGTTATTTGTGAAGTAGAATTTAATATTTTGTTAAGGTTCAAAAATAATCACAAAAAATGGTAACTTTACAAACTTATTTAAAATTAATTCATGACAAAAAAGACGATAAATAATGATGTTCTATTGGCAAACATCATCAAAGGGATTGAAGAAGTAAAAGGAAATGATATCGATATTCTAGATTTAAGAGAGATAGACACCGCCGTTTGTTACTATTTTGTAATCTGCAACGGAAATTCAAACACTCAAGTTAACGCAATAGTTAACTCCATTCAAAAAGTAGTTTCAAAAGAATTGAAAGACAAGCCTTGGCATGTAGAAGGTTCTGATAATGCCGAATGGGTTCTTATGGACTATGTTAGCATTGTGGTTCACGTTTTCCAAAAACACATTCGAGAATATTACAACATCGAAAGTCTTTGGGGTGATGCCAAAATCACCAAAATCGAAAATAAATATTAAAGAAATATACCTGTAATGGCAAAAGATAATAAACCAAATTCGAATAATTTTAAAGTAAGTCCCTGGTTAGTTTATACTGCAATTTTATTAATTTTCTTGACAATAAGTTTCTTGACTGGCGGTTCTAGTTTTCAAGAACCTGCTCAATTAAAATCGTCTGATATTGATAACATGTTGGAAAAAGGGCTAATCAAAAATGTCATTATTTTCAATAATAAAGATGCTGAAATTTACCTAACGGATGCCGCATTAAAAGATCCTGCGAATAAAAAAGTAGCTAAAAATGTGTTGGATCAGCCCAACAAAGGGCCACACTTTACTACAAAATTTGGTGATCTTAAATCTTTTCAAGAAAAGCTAGATAAGGCTAAGGCAGAAAAAAAATTAGTTGATTATGATTTTAAAGATGCCAGCAATTGGAGCGATATTATCATAAGCCTTTTGCCAATCATCATCATTATTGGTGTATGGATTTTCATCATGCGAAGAATGTCTGGTGGAGCTGGTGGCGGTGGTGGACAGATTTTTAATATCGGAAAATCAAAAGCGAAACTTTTTGACGAAAAAACAGATATTAAAACCTCTTTCAAAGATGTTGCTGGTTTAGAAGGTGCGAAAGAAGAAATTCAAGAAATTGTTGAATTCCTTAAAAATCCCGAAAAATATACCAATCTGGGTGGAAAAATTCCAAAAGGAGCTTTACTTGTAGGGCCTCCCGGAACAGGAAAAACCTTATTGGCAAAAGCCGTAGCTGGCGAAGCTCAAGTACCCTTTTTCTCTTTATCAGGCTCTGATTTTGTAGAAATGTTTGTAGGTGTTGGTGCTTCAAGAGTTCGTGATTTATTCAAACAGGCCAAAGAAAAATCTCCTGCGATTATTTTCATTGATGAAATTGATGCTGTGGGTAGAGCCAGAGGAAAAAATAATATGTCAGGCGGAAATGACGAACGTGAGAATACATTAAACCAATTACTGACTGAAATGGATGGTTTTGGAACCAATTCGAATGTAATTGTTTTAGCTGCAACCAATAGAGCCGATGTTTTAGACAAAGCTTTGATGCGTGCAGGTCGTTTTGACAGACAAATTTTTGTGGACTTACCAGACATTCGCGAACGCGAAGAAATCTTCAAAGTTCACCTTGCGCCATTGAAAAAAGTTGAAAATTTAGATACCGACTTTTTAGCCAAACAAACTCCAGGTTTCTCAGGAGCTGATATTGCCAATGTTTGTAACGAAGCCGCTTTGATAGCCGCTAGAAATAACAAAACAGCAGTTGACAAACAAGATTTCCTTGATGCTGTCGATAGGATTATTGGTGGATTAGAAAAGAAAAACAAAATTATCACTCCCGAAGAAAAGAAAGCTATTGCTATTCACGAAGCCGGTCACGCCACTGTAAGCTGGATGCTAGAACACGCAGCACCACTTATCAAAGTAACTATTGTTCCTCGTGGACAAAGCTTAGGAGCCGCTTGGTATCTTCCAGAGGAAAGACAAATCGTGAGAACCGATCAAATGCTGGACGAAATGTGTGCTACTATGGGTGGAAGAGCTGCTGAGAAAGTAACTTTTGACAGAATTTCGACAGGAGCTTTAAGCGATTTAGAAAAAGTGACTCGTCAAGCTCGTGCTATGGTAACAATTTATGGTTTGAATGAAAAAATTGGAAATGTCACTTATTATGATTCAACTGGACAAAGCGAATACAGTTTTTCTAAACCGTATTCAGAAGAAACCGCAAAAACAATTGATAAGGAGATTTCGATTTTAATTGAAAGCCAATACGAAAGAGCAATCAAAATATTAGAAGAAAACAAAGATAAATTAAATCAACTTGCAGATATTCTGATTGAAAAAGAAGTAATATTCAAAGATGACTTAGAAACTATTTTCGGAAAAAGAACCTTTGACGACAATCTGGTAGAAGAAGTGTCTTAATATTCTAAAACATATATTATTTTAAAATCTTAATTCAAAAGTGACTTTTGAATTAAGATTTTTTTATCTTTGGACGTTTTCAAGTAATTTATCAAATAGCAAAGAAAAACATGAGTCTTTTTAGAAAATTTTTTGGGTCTAATACCCCAGCTTCAGAAGAAGAAAAAGATAAGGTAAATAATAAATACTCCTTAGAAAATGACGCGCCTCTTGAAGAGCAATTTATATATAATTTTAATAAAAACGGCGGTAAATTTTTGTACTGCGAAAATGAAGCTGAAGTAAAAGATCATTTCGAAAATATTCTCGAAGAAAATGATTGGTTCGAAGGTGAAGCTTTGTGCTATGAGCCGAAACTTTTTGGTATCCTTGAAGAAAATAAAATCACTCATCACAAAACACAAAACCCGTCATTCCTTTTAGCAAATTGCGAAAACCTCATTGCAGACGAAGGTTCTATTCTTTTTTCTTCTAAACAAATTAAACAACATAAACCAAACGAACTTCCTGCTAACATAGTCATCTTCGCAACTACAAGTCAGATTATCGAAACTAAAAGTGATGGATTGAGTGTTATAAAAAAGAAATACGTTAAAGATTATCCAACAAATATAACCACCATAAAATATTTTAAAAAAGCCGTTGATGAAGATTTTACGCAATACGGAAGTTCTGCAAAAAATCTATATTTATTGCTTTTAGAAGATTTATAAGATGAATGAAACACTCAAGAGAACTATATCTGGTGCTATTTATGTAATTTTATTACTAACTTCTATACTGTTTTCGACTGAAAGTTTTTTTATATTGTTTTTGATATTTTTAATAATTGCAATTTATGAATTTTGTAGTTTAATTCAACTTCGTAAAACACCATCAATTCTATTTGGAACCGTACTTTATTCAGCTGTAACCCTACTCAGTTGCTATAATTCAATCACGACTGATGCAGTTAATAGAATATTCAATACTAATTTTAATCTTGCTATAAACACAAAACAGTTAGACTTGATTTTATTAGTTATAGCTCTAGTTGTTTCCATAAAATGTATTCTATTTTTATTTTTTGATAAATTTCAAACAATAAACATTTCGTCAAAATACTTGTATTTGTTAGGGTATATTATTTTACCTTTTATATTCATCACAAAAATATCTTTTGGGATCAATGATTATAATCCAAAAATTATAATTGGATTGTTTATCTTAGTTTGGACAAATGATACCTTTGCCTTCATTGTTGGAAAATCTATAGGAAAAAACAAATTATACGAAAAAATTTCGCCCAAAAAGACTATCGAAGGATTCATTGGCGGAATTATTTTTGCCATAATAGCAGGTTATTTGATATCAAAATATTACATAAAAGCAAGTCCTCAATTTAGCGAAAAATCCATTATGATTTGGGTCTCTATAGCATTAATTGTTGGTGTTTTTGGGACAATTGGCGATTTAACTGAATCTAAATTCAAACGTATTGCTGGTGTAAAAGACAGCGGAAACATAATGCCCGGCCACGGAGGTATTCTAGATCGACTAGATAGTGTTATATTTGTAGCACCAATTATATTTTTATTTTATCAAATTCTAAACTATGTTTCATAAAGAAGGAGCACAATCGATATTAATTGGTACAATAGTTACTGCTATTGTACTTTTATTATCCGACAAATTCATTGACACCAATTGGATTAAAATGACAGTTCAAATAACAACTTTGTTGTTGTTGATTATCATTTTGCAATTTTTTAGAAATCCAAAACGTAATTTTATCTTAGATGAAAACCAAATTCTTTCTCCAGTAGATGGGAAAGTTGTTGTCATTGAAGAAGTGTTTGAAGGAGAATATTTCAAAGAAAAACGCATTCAGGTTTCGATATTTATGTCACCAATAAATGTTCACGTAACACGATATGGACTGAGCGGTTTGGTAAAATTTAGCAAATATCATCCTGGGAAATTCTTGGTCGCTTGGCACCCAAAGGCTAGTGAAGAAAATGAAAGGACTACTATTGTCATCGAAAATAAAAGCTTTGGCGAGGTTTTATATCGTCAAATTGCAGGTGCTTTAGCCAGAAGAATTGTCAATTATGCCAAAGAAGGAATGCAAGTCGTTCAAGGTGAAGATGCTGGTTTCATAAAATTCGGCTCAAGAGTTGACGTATTTTTACCACTTGGAACGCCAATTAATGTGGTTCTCAACCAAAAAGCAATTGGAGGAAAAACGATTATTGCAACAAAAGTGAATGTATAATAAAGATTTAGATACTCGGTTTCTAGAAGCAGTTGAAATTGCTTCGAACATGACACAGGCATCACTACCTCAGGATGTCCAACTAAGACTTTATGCTTTTTACAAACAAGCCACATTTGGCTCACTAAGTTTCAATCATTCCGAGAGTTATGATTTAAGAAATGCTTTCAAAACTAATGCGTGGATTCAAATCAGTCATTTATCTGTTGATGAAGCCAAAGAACAATACATAGAAATTATAAATTCATTATTATAAAACTTGATCATGAAAAATATAAAATTTATTCTAACCAATTTATTTCTACTCCTACTATTCATTTCTTGCAACAATAAAAAATATACTGAAGTTGTAGAAGTGCCATTACCAAAAGCTGAAGAAAAGGTAATTATGGGAATGCCCGACGATGTAAAAGCAGACGAAGGCTCTTTTCAACTAGAAAAACTGCCGTATTCTTATGAGGCTTTAGCACCAAATATTTCCGTATTTACTATGGAAAACCATTATTCTAAACATTATTTGACCTATACCAATAATTTGAATAAAGCGATTGTTGGAACTCCTCTAGAAAATCTTACTATCGAAGAAGTATTGGCTAAATTAGACCCAAGCGTTCTAGATATTAAAAATAATGCTGGCGGATATTACAACCATTCACTTTATTTTAAATGTTTAGCTCCAAAAGCCGGTGGTCAACCACAAGATACTTTAGCCGAAGCCATCACCAAAAAGTTTGGCTCATTCGAAAATTTTACAACTGCATTCAAAGATGAAGCTACAAAACAATTTGGCTCTGGTTGGGTTTGGCTCATTGTGGATCGCTCGGGAATACTTCAAATTACAAACACCCAAAATCAAGACAATCCTTTGATGCGAAATGCAACAGTTCCAGGAAAACCAATTTTGGCTTTAGACCTTTGGGAACACGCTTACTACCTGGATTATCAATACAAAAGGAAAAATTATGTCGATGCCTTTTTCAATGTAATTAATTGGAAAAAAGTAAGCGAAAATTATGAAGAAGCTTTGAAGAAGTAAACGCTTGAAGTTTCTAATTCAATTTAAAAATATTAAAAAAAGCTGAAACAAAATTTAATTTTGTTTCAGCTTTTTTTTGTAGAAATACTCTTTTAGACAATTAGTGAATCGTATTACTCAACACCACAACATCCATTGGTTGTATTGTCACTTTTTTTGTTACTTTCTTCGTAAACACCTCTTTGTAATTTCCTTTTTTAAGAATTGGATTTGCAAAAAGTATCGCTTTGTCACTTCGGTTAATTATGACAATCACTTCTTCACTACCTAATTTACGGCTAAAAGCATAAGTCTTCGCTGCATCATTCGTTTGAATTGTGGTGTAGCTTCCTAATTTTATAGCTTTGTATTGATTGCGCAAACCAATGAATTTCTTATACCAATTGTATAAATCAGTATTGAATTCGACTTTATCTGTGTCGTGTTTGCTTTGGTCTGGATTAAATGTTTCTGAATTGTATTTTTGGTCAGCCCAAACCATAGGTTTCCGACAATCTGGGTCGTTACCGCCCCACATTCCAGATTCGTCACCATAATAAATCATTGGCGCTCCCAAATACAATAGTTGAAATGCAGTAATTAATTTTTGCTTTTCCAATTGCTTAGCGGTGGGTTTCCGTGCATTATAATTTTTATTGTTACTCTTTTGACTCCAGTTAAAATAATCGCCCCAATCACCAAATTTCTTTCCATCAGGATTGGCGACTGCACTACCAATTCTTGTTGCATCGTGGCTTCCAACCAAATTTTGCATATTCATAGCAACGCCTTCACCAAATCCTTCACGCAATTCTTTTAATTTTGAATCAAACTGTGTAACGGAACTTCCTTTTAAATCCTGCACAAAAAAATCATGCACAAGGAAAGAAAAATTATAATTCATCGTTGCATCAAATTCGTCTCCGCTTAAATACGGTTTGGTTTTATCAATAGGATCAACCAATTCAGCAGTAAGATAGGCTTCAGGATTAACAGATTTTACTAATTTACGCCAATCTTTCCAAAAAGGATGCGCAATACAATACGCCACATCCAAACGCCAACCGTCTATTCCATATTGAGCTCCTTTATTCATTGGATTCATCCAACGTTTGGTTGCATCAAAAATATATTGTTTGGGTCCTGAAACTATTCCATTACTATCTTCTTTAAACTCAGGTAAAGTTTTTACGCCAAACCAACCTCTGTATTCAAACTTGGTTCCTTTAGCAGTGTCTTGCCAACTATCAACCATAAACCAATCTTTGTAGGCTGATGCTTCTTGTTTTTCGGCAACATCTCTAAAAGCAAAACTATTTACTCCCAAGTGGTTGAAAACGCCATCAAAAATGATAAACATTTTTCGTTTATGAACCTCATCAATAAGTTTAAGCGCCAGTAAATCTGCTTTTGTCCAAACCCATTTCTCTGGATTTAATGGGTCTTCGTTCAGTATCATTTTTTTATCACCTTCAGGATCTGGACCAAATGTTGGATCAACATGATGATAACACAAAGCATCGTATTTATGAGAAGAAGGTGCCCAAAAAATGGGGTTCATATAAATAGCATTGACACCCAAGGATTGTAAATAATCTAATTTATCAATAACACCTTGCAAATCACCTCCATAACGCCTTCTTTGAATGTTGTAAAAAATATCCTTCCCGTTTTTTTGTTCGTAAGATTGCAGTTCGTACCAATCGCTGGTCCACGGATGAATTTGAAAATCGGAAGTACTATCAAAAGGATAAGCTCCATCCTGATCGGTCACTTTTGGATCGTTGGAAGGGTCTCCATTATAAAATCGGTCGGGAAATATTTGATACCAAACCACACCTTTGCTCCAAGTGGGAGTGAAATCATTTTGGGCAATAGAGGGCAAGAATGCTAAAAATAGCAAACAAATTGTTACTGATTTTTTCATTGATAAAAGATAAAATTAAACTACAACCGAAATTTACAACTGAAAAATAAACGATTCTGAAGGGCCAATGCTAATTTGCGCTTTTCCTTCTCCGTTTTCTACTCGCAATTGGGTAGTTTTCTTCTGATACAATTGATCGGTGATGGTATAAGTTCCATCTTTTAAATTCCATTTTTGAATGATGTCAGCAGGAATTCGCAGTTCGAAATTACTGGAAGCCAAGGAATAAAAATTAGTCACAACAATTAATTTCTGAGTGTCAGACCAACGAGTATAAGCATAAATCGCTATGTCGTAACCCGGTGTAATGTTCCGATTGGCCGTTTGTATTTCCTGAAAATTCCCCATCAAAGCAGAACTATTGATAGAAAAATTCAATAATCTTTTATAAAAATCTCTTAATTCTTTTTCTTCTTGCGAAAGTTGTCCGCCATCAAATTTTCCTCCATTCATCCATCGTTGGTGATTTGGAACTCCAATATAATCAAAAATAGAAGTTCTGGAATGGGTTCCAAAACCTGCATTTTCATTTCCGGCTTCTCCAACTTCCTGACCAAAATAAATCATCGTTGGCGCAGTACTTATCGTTGCGGAAACTACCATTAACGGTTTTCCTTTTTCTGGCGTTCCGGCAAATTCAGGACTTGCCAAGCGTTGCTCATCGTGATTGTCCAGAAACTTAAGCATATGATGCTCAATATCGGCCATTCGATGTTGAATATCCGAAAGTCCATCAGGCCAAGTTTTTTCTTTAATTACGGCTTTCAAATGGTCGTAGGTTTCCACTTTGTCATACAAATAATCCATTTTTCCGAGGCGAATATAATTGCGATATTCATTTGGATTATAGACTTCTGCCATCAAAAAAGCATCTGGATTTTTTACTTTTATCGCTGAATTCATATAACTCCAAAATTCGTAAGGTACCATTTCGGCCATATCATAACGGAAGCCATCGACTCCTTTGGCAGTCCAATACAAAGCAATATCACGGAATTTGATCCAAGAATTAGGTACACTTTTATCCTTCCAAAAATCGAAATGTTCTTGATAGGATTTAGTGTCAAAACCTGCTGGAAGTTCTGGAAAATCTTTAGAACCATCAGGACGAATTCCGTAATTGACTTTCACGGTTTCGTACCAATCGTTTTTGTCTGGTTTTGCCAATCTCGAACCGTTACCCGTCCATTTTGCTGGGAATTCATCAAATTTTCCATCAATTAGTGGATTGCTTTCACCGTTCAAAGGTTTGCCCACATCAGGAATTTCAAAACGGGTATTTGGAATATAATAAAAGTTATTATCGCGTTTGTATTCTACCGAAACATCATCATCGGCACCAAAATCTTTAATGCCTTTTGGATTGCTTTTCCCTTCGTATTTTCGAGCAATATGATTGGGAACAATATCAATAATGACCTTCATTCCCGCTTTGTGAGTACGAGCAATCAAAGCTTCAAATTCTTGCAAACGATTGGCGGGATTTACTGCCAAATCTGGGTTTACATTATAATAATCTTTCACAGCATACGGCGAACCAGCGCGACCTTTTACCACTTCAGGATCATCGTTCGAAATACCAATCGAAGAATAATCGCGAACCAAAGCATGATGAGGAACTCCAGTGTACCAAATAGAGGTAACCCCCAAATCCTTAATTTCCTTCAAGGCTTTGTCCGTAAAATCATTGAACTTCCCTACTCCATTTTCTTCGATGGTTCCCCAAGGTTTATTGGTTGTATTTTGATTTCCAAACAATCGGGTAAAAACCTGATAGACAACTTCTTTCTTTTCAGGTGCGGTTTCTTTCTTTACTGTATCCATTTGTATCGCTGTAGTTTTACAGGCTGTTGCCAAAAGTAGTGTGCTAATACTTGCAACAATAGTTATTTTTTTCATCATAGTAAATTATTTTTCCTGATTTTTAGTACTAATTGTGAAATCCAATCCAAATGGATTAACAACTTGTAAATTTACTATTTTTTTGGCTTCAATTTGAGAATTATTCAAAATCTATTTACTTAAATTGGAACTACAACGAAACAGTATTCGTTTTTGTTGATAATTTTTTTATCCAAATCGAATGCTACCGTATCGGCTTTCAAGAGTTATAAATAAATCATAATATAGATTACGGTTGTTTCCTTTTTCTTAAATTTGGCAAAAATTAAATCCATTGAAGAAAGTATTCTTTTTCATAAGTTGTTGCTTGGCAGTCTTAAGTTTCCAAAACCTTTTGGCTCAGGCTCCAAAAAAAATTATTATAGATCATTCAGACTATTTTGATGTAAATCAAGTCGAAGCTCCCGATGCTGCATTGCTTACTGGAAATGTGCGTATCAATCACGACGGAATCATAATGACTTGCAACAAAGCTTATTATTTTCAAAAGGAAAACTACATCAAAGCCTTTGGAGACGTGCAGCTTGTTCAAGGCGATACTTTATTTTTAAACAGTAAATATGCCGAATACAATGGCAATATGAAAATAGCATTTGCCACAGGAAATGCCAAAATGCGTTCGCCAGAATCTACTTTGGTCACAGATACCATCAACTTTGACCGAAATACACAAGAAGTATTTTACAACACAAACGGAACCATTACCAACAGAGATAATACACTAAAAAGTAAATCTGGAAAATATTATGTTGCCGAAAAAAAATTCCAATTCCTCACGGCGGTAACCATCACAAATCCTAAATACGTAATCAAGTCAAATCACTTGGATTATTACAGCAATTCCGGGCATTCCTACCTTTTTGGACCATCAACAATTACCAGTAAAGCCAATTTTATTTATACCGAAAAAGGGTTTTATGACACCAAAAAAAATCTAGCCCATTTTCTTCGAAAGTCCTACATCAAATACGATGACCGAATCATTGAAGGCGATAGTTTGTATTATGATAGAAATCGGGAATTTGCCTCAGCGACTCGAAACGTAAAAATAAAAGATTCTGTCAATCGCGGTATCATCAAAGGTCATTATGCCGAATTGTTCAAAAATCAAGACTCGATGTTTGTGACCAAAAGAGCCGTGGCTATTAACTTTGTCGAAAACGATTCGGTTTATATTCACGGAAAAAAAATGATGGTTACTGGACCAGAAGGCAACCGTATTATTCGAGCTTTCAAAAACGTGCGTTTCTATAAAATTGATATGAGTGGTAAATGTGATTCCTTACATTCCAATTCGAAAACTGCTTTGACAAAATTGATTGGAAATCCAATTCTTTGGAACGGAGAAAGCCAAATTACAGGCGATATAATGCACCTTATTGGAAACAATACCACGAAGAAATTGGATTCACTCAAAGTGCTCAACAATACATTTCTAGTTTCTAAAGACACCCTTGAAACCGGTTTCAACCAAGTTAAAGGACAAAATCTGTACGGGAAATTTCTGGATGGAAAACTCCACGATGTCGATATTGTAAAAAATGCCGAAGTCATTTATTATATGCGAAATGATGCCCAAGAACTCATTGGCATCAACAAAAATGTGAGCAGTAAAATCAACATTATTTTTGATAAAAAAGAAATAGAAGACATCACTTTTTTCAAACAAGTAGATGGCACCATTTACCCCGAAAAAGAATTATTAGAACCTGATCGAAAACTACGTGGAATGGTCTGGCGTGGCGATGAAAGAATAAAATCAAAAGACGATATTTTTCCACCCGAAGAAAATATAGAGAACGACAAACTAGTCCAGCAGGGTAAAGACGATGCAGCCAAAGAAAATGTCCCAATGAAAGTCCGGAAGGAAACCTTGAATTACGATAAGAAGAAGAAAAAGAAGTAGGTGGCTAGTGGTAGATGGAAGTTATAAGTAAATTTAAACAGAATGAGTGCAGAAAGAGATCAAATGATTAGTTCATTAAATAAAATTTTCGTTCCTGAATTAAGAAAATTAAATTTCAAGGGAAGCTTTCCTCATTTCAGAAGAACCGAAAATGATATTACGAACTTAATAACTTTCCAATTTGATAGAGATGGAGGTGGATTTGTTATTGAACTTGCTAACCATAAAGGTAAAGAATATGTGAGTTCTTGGAATGAAACTACCGAGCTTAAAAAGTTAACCGCACATCATCTAAATCAAAGAAAGAGAATATATCCAAGTTCTGAAAATGAAGATAACGGCAAAGAAAGTTGGTTTAGGTACGATAAAAAGTCATTTTTAAATTTTGGAAATATCTATGAAAAGAATGCAAAAAAAGTAATAGAAAGAATTCCGTTGATGGAAAAATATTGGAATGAAATAAAATAAAAAAGTCTGCTCATAACAGCTAGGATTTAGTTCACAGTATTCAAACAGGTAAAAACAAATCTCCGTAAACATTGCGTCTTCGCGTCTTTTCGGTTAAAAAAAACACAAACCGTGGACAACGATTTCATAAAATACCAAGCCCAAACGTCTCCCTATCCTTTAGGAATGGAGGTTTCGCACGCCAAAGGTTCTTATATTTTCGACACCTACAATAAAAAATATTTGGATTTTGTGGCTGGCGTTTCGGCTTGTACGCTCGGACACCAACCGCCAAGAGTCAATCAGGCGATCAAAGACCAATTGGACAAATATTCGCACGTGATGGTGTATGGCGAATATTCGCAAAGTCCCGCCGTAGAATATTGCAAATTGATGGCTTCACTCCTACCCGAACCTTTAAAAAAAACCTATTTGGTTAATTCGGGAACCGAAGCGATTGAAGGAGCCTTAAAACTAGCCCGAAGAACTACCGGAAGAAGCCAATTGATTTCTTGCCACAACGCCTATCACGGCAACACTATGGGTTCGATGAGCGTGATGGGATTTGAAGAACGCAAGCGAATTTTTCGACCATTAATTCCCGATGTCGATTTCATCACCTTCAACAACGAAGCCGATTTAGAAAAAATCACTACCAAAACAGCCGGAATTCTACTCGAAACGATTCAAGGTGGTGCTGGATTTATTGAGCCAGAGAACAACTTCTTGAAAAAAGTCCGCGAACGTTGCACCGAAGTGGGCGCAATGATGATTCTCGACGAAATCCAACCCGGTTTTGGAAGAACAGGAAAACTTTTTGGATTCCAAAATTACGATGTCGTTCCTGATATTGTCGTTATGGGAAAAGGAATGGGTGGTGGAATGCCTGTTGGCGCTTTCACAGCTTCCGCTGAAATGATGGATTTGTTGAGCCACGATCCCAAATTGGGTCACATTACGACTTTTGGAGGTCATCCTGTCATTGCGGCAGCCTGTTTGGCGACTTTGCAGGAAATTACAGAGACTAACTTAATGTCCCAAACTTTGGAGAAAGAAAAGCTCTTCAAGTCACTTTTGGTACATCCTTTGATAAAAGAAATTAGAGGAAAGGGATTAATGTTGGCAGCAATGACAGAAAGTGCAGCCATAACGAATGAAGTGATTCTGAAATGCCAAGATAAAGGACTGATTTTATTTTGGCTTTTATTCGAAGCCAATGCCATAAGAATAACTCCACCATTGACCATTTCAGAAGATGAAATTCGAGAAGGTTGTGGGATAATGCTGGAAGTGATGGACTCCATTTTAGATTGAAAATTTTAGATTGAAAAATTGTTACTACCATTATATTTCTGTTAATTAAATTGTTCACAACAATTCCAAACTTTTCTCACATCAACACCTAGGTTGCCTACTTTTATTTTGGGCAAACTCAAAAAAAATAACCTATGCAATTAAGCGAAGAAGAAGAGGAATATAACTTATCCTTGTCTAAATTTGAGTCAATGTTGAAAACCAACAAAGTGCTCTTTTTTGACTCCGAGGAATTTGAAGACATCATCCTTCATTATCTCGATATGGGAAAAGCCAATTTAGCAAAGAAAGCCTTAAAATTGGCTCTTGAACAACATCCAAAATCAACTGGTTTAAAACTCGTTCAGGTCGAAATGTTGGTGTATGACGACAAACTTGAACAGGCTGAAAAACTGTTGAACGAATTGTACGCCATTGAACCTACTAATGAGGAAATTTACATTCAAAAAGCCAATATTTTTTCTAAAAGAGACAACCACGAAAAAGCGGTTGAGTTACTAAATATTGCTTTAGAATATACCGATGATTATGCTGATGTATATAATTTAATAGGGATGGAATACTTGTTTATGGACAATCTCGAAATGGCCAAAGGTAGTTTCATCAAATGCTTGGAAGTGGATCTCGAAGATCAATCAGCCTTGTATAACGTGGTGTATTGTTTCGAATTTTTAGACCAAAATCGCGAAGCCATTGACTATTTGACCAAATACATCGATCAAAATCCGTACAGCGAAATCGCTTGGCATCAAATTGGTCGCTTGCATTATGGATTGAAAGAATACGAAAATGCCATTCGCGCTTTTGATTACGCCACCTTAATAGACGACGAATTTTTGGGTGCTTTTATGGAAAGAGCCAAAGCATTGGAACGCTTGAAAAAATACGAAGAAGCCATCGAAAGTTACAACAGAACTATCGAATTAGACGATGCAACTTCATATGCTTTGCTTAGAATAGGGAAATGCTACGAAAAGTTGGGCAACAAAGTTCAGGCATTGAAATATTTCAACAAAACGGTTCACGAGGATCCACTTTTAGACAAAGGTTGGATTGCGATTACTGATTTTTATGTACGTCAAAAAAACTATCAAAAAGCCTTGTTTTTTGTCAATAAAGCCCTAGCGATTGACAATCAAAACAGAATGTATTGGAAACGATATGCCACGATAAACAAACAAATGAACTTCTTCGAAGAAGCCGAATTTGGTTATAGAAAAGCAGTAGAATTTGGTGATTATTCATTAGACACTTGGTTGTTTTGGGTTGATATTTTGCAATTTTTAGGCGAGTTCGAAACTGCAATTCAAACATTGCTGCAAGCATCTGAATATTTCCCAGAAGAAAACGAAGTCGAATATCGCTTGGCAGGATTGTATTTTATGATTCAAGACACAACCAAAGCCAAGTTTCATTTGAGTAACGCCTTGCGATTGAATTTTGACAATTACATCATTTTGGAAGATTTATTTCCTGTGGTTTGGACTCGAAAAATGGTTCAAAATTACATTGCCAAACACAAAAAATAAGTAATTTTATTTAACCACAAATTTCACAAATTTTCACAAATTAATTAGTGGAAATTTGTGAAATTTGTGGTTAATTTTTTAAGAACCAAAAGATAAATACACAGAAAGTGTATAGTTTAAAACTAAATTTCAAATCATAAAATGCTAGATACAATACGAAAACGCTTTGGTTTACTGGGACGCAACATTAGTTATTCTTTTTCGAAAGGCTATTTTACCGATAAATTCAACAACGACAAACTCTTTGAAGGTTGCACTTACGAGAATTTCGATATTCAAGAAATTACCGCTTTCCCCGAAATCATAAAAAACACACCCGATTTAAAAGGAATGAATGTGACGATTCCGTATAAAGAAGTCGTGATTCCGTATTTGGACAAACTATCTAAAAAAGCAACTGAAATCGGTGCCGTAAATACCATAAAATTCACCAAAAAAGGAAAGTTGAAAGGTTACAACACGGATTATTATGGTTTTATGAAATCATTAGAACCACTATTACAACCTCATCATAAAAAAGCATTAATTCTCGGAACTGGTGGTGCGTCTAAAGGGGTGGCATATGCCTTGAAAGAATTAGGAATTTTATACACTTTTGTCTCCAGAGAAGCCAAAGAAGGCATTATCGACTACGACCGAATCAACGTGACAACTTTTGAAAATTTCCAAATCATCATCAACTCCACTCCTGTGGGAACAAGCCCAAATATTGATGCTTTCCCATTAATTCCTTACGAATATTTCACAGAGAAACACATTGCTTACGACTTGATTTACAATCCTGCCGAAACCCAATTTCTCAAAAAAGCAAAAGCAAATGGAGCACAAACCAAAAACGGGCAAGATATGCTTGTTTTTCAGGCGGAGAAAGCTTGGGAAATTTGGAATGATTAGAGGTTTCTTTCAATAATTTGCATTAAAAACATTGTATCTAGTGAGAAACAGAATTACAAAATCCTTTTACCTTTTTTTCAGTATTTAAGCAACCTAATTATTACTAAATTTAAAAAGGGTTTAACTTTAATTAAAAAGTTAAACCCTATATTTTTTAAATTAAACACACTTTGGAGTAATATAAATTTTACATATTAAATTAATATGTTTTTTATCAGTATCTAGGCTATAGATTCCATATTAATATTTTGAACTTCAATAGAATTCAAATTTTTGAAATCTTTAATCTTGTCATTCAATTTCAAAATTCGATTCAATTGTTTCTGTTGAATCTTGAATTTAGTATAATATTTATATAATTCTTTACCAATAAAAAAGGCGGTCAAGGATACTCCTGTGAGTAAACCAATTAAGTAATAAGTAATCATAAGTCCTATATTTAAGGTTAAAAATCAGTTAGTTATATTTTTTTTAAAATATTAAACACCTTTCGAAATAAATTTTTCTACTCTTGGTAATACTATTATTTTTCCTGAATGAAAACGTTTTTTAATAATAACACTACAAACTTATTTACAATAAATTGAAATAAATATTAAAATCGTTTAAAAGAAGAAAAACTCTTTGAATTGCAAATTCTGTGATTATTTTAGATAAAAAACAGTTGCAGAAAGCTAAATTTTAATAAAAATGTCTGGCATCAATTATTTTTTTCAGTGTCATTTACCAAAAAAACTACAGCGTTAAACTTAATCCCAAAAAGACAATTACGCGTGCAATCGATTGCTATCATTAAGATAAAGGGGATTTATCATCTTTTCAAATGGAGAACCAAGCTATAGCATTTGGAAGAGCGGTCATCGTTATTTAAAAAGTTTTCAATCTAATACCAGAAACTCTAACTCATTTTTAGCAAAAACTAAAATGACTATCCGATTCTTACACGACTAAAAAAATTGACACACAGATTACAAGGATTTGAGCAGATTACCACAGATTAAAAGTAATAAAAATCCGCTTTTTATCCGTTAAATCTGTGTGCAATTCTTTTGTTTAGTCAGCTTAGTGGAAGGTCATAAAAACTAAACCTTATGTTTTTAAATCAGTTCAATGATTTTAAAAAATCCTTTTTTGTGATAACGAATTTGAAAACTAGCACATGTAATTTTTGTATATTTGATATCTTACAACTAAATAAAAAATTGAGATGAAACATATAGGTTGGATAGGTCTTGGTAATATGGGAACACCAATGGCTAGTAATTTGTCGAAGGCAGGTTTTCCATTAACAGTATTCAACAGAAGTGCTGACAAAACAAAATCATTTGAAGAGACCAATGTCACAATTGCCCAAAACATTAGTGAGTTAGTATGGCATTCCGATATCATTTTCACAATGCTGACAAATGATGAAGCCGTTTCTATGGTATATGAAGAAATTCTTGGAATGGAAGAAATAAGCGGAAAACTTTTTATTGATATGAGTACCATTTCGGAAGATCTTTCCGTGAGTATTGCTCAAAAATTGAAACAAAAAAAAGCCTCATTATTAGATGCTCCTGTAGCTGGAAGCACGCAACCCGCAGCCAATGGAACCTTGACGATAATGGTGGGTGGTGATGCAACCGATTTAACCCTCGCTTTGCCCTATTTTGAAAAATTGGGAAAATATATAAAACATTTAGGAACCAATGGTAAAGGAATTGCTACCAAATTGAGCGTGAATTATTACCTTTCTATTTTGTATTTGGGATTGGCAGAAACAGTATTATTTGCCGAAAATAATAGTATCAATCGTACGGATTTATTAGAAATCATTAATGAAAGCGCTTGCGGAAGTGGTGCATCAAAAGTCAAAACCCCATTGCTGCTATCCGAAGATTACAAACCCGCATTTGCCTTGAGCCTTATGCAAAAAGACGTTATGCTAGCTCAAAAAAACGGAGTGAATTTTCCATTAACAGATGCTATCATTGAAACTTATACAAAGGCTTTAAATTCGGGTATGGGAAATCAGGACGTAATTTCAGTTATCAATTATTTAAAAGATAATAATTAATAATTTGTGGCTTCAATAATAACAGAAAATATGCAAACTTTTGGAGCAAGTAAAGAATTTTTAAAAGACGACGAATTCGAATGGGAAGTAGTTGGAGCAGGTATCAAGCGAAAAATAATGGGGTATGATGACAAAATTATGATGGTGAACGTTCTTTTCGAGAAAGATGCTATTGGAGTTCCACACGAACATTATCATTCACAAGTAACCAACGTTGCCAAAGGCGCTTTTAAAGTAACTATCAATGGCATAACAAAAGTGATGAAGCAAGGCGATTGTTTCTATATTCCGCCTCATATTGTACACGGCGTCGTTTGTTTGGAAGACGGCTTACTAATAGACGTTTTCAGTCCGATTCGGGAAGATTTTATGCAGAAAATGACGTATTAAAAAGTCGACTAATTTTCAAATTCTTTAATTAATTCGTAAATTTGCACTTCAATAAAAAAAAATAAAAATGGAAAACGGAATATACGCTAAATTCAACACCTCTAAAGGTTCGATTTTGGTAAAATTAACACACGATTTGACACCGGGAACTGTAGGGAATTTTGTAGCACTTGCCGAAGGGAATATGGAAAACAAAATTAAACCACAGGGCCAAAAATTCTACGATGGTTTAAATTTTCATAGAGTGATTCCTAATTTCATGATTCAAGGCGGTTGTCCTCTTGGAACTGGAACAGGAGATCCGGGTTACAAATTCGATGATGAGTTTCACCAAGATTTGCGTCATGATTCACCAGGCGTTTTGTCTATGGCCAACTCAGGTCCTGGAAGCAATGGCTCTCAGTTTTTTATCACTCACGTGGCAACACCTTGGTTAGATGACAAACATACCGTTTTCGGAAATGTAATCGAAGGTCAAGATGTAGTCGATGCGATTGCTCAAGGCGACAAATTAGAAACTCTCGAAATTATCAGAGTTGGTGATGAAGCTAAAAACTGGAATGCAATCGAGGCTTTTGTTAGTTTAAAAGGTGCTCGTTTGAAAAGAGCAGCTGCTTTGAAAGCAGAAACAGAAGCTAAAATGGAAAAACTAGCCGCTGGTTTCGAAAAAACAGAAAGCGGTTTGCGTTACCAATTCATCCAAAAAGGAGATGGTAAACAAGCTGAAAAAGGCAAAACAGTTTCTGTACACTACGAAGGTTCATTAGAGAACGGAAAAGTATTTGATTCATCATACCCAAGAAAAAAACCAATCGAATTTAAATTAGGAATTGGTCAAGTGATCGAAGGTTGGGACGAAGGAATTGCTTTGTTGAAAGTGGGAGATAAAGCACGATTTGTCATTCCATCGGATTTAGCATACGGACCAAGTGGAGCTGGAGGAGTGATTCCGCCAAATGCCACTTTGATATTTGACGTTGAATTGATGGACGTAAAATAGTATTCAGTGATTAGTTTTTAGTGGTCAGTGATTAGTTTCATAAATAGAATCCCAAAGCGAGAGTTTTGGGATTTTTAGTTAAAAATTTTAAAACCCAAAGCTTCTAGTCTTCCACGGACTGAAAGCTAAACTATATTTTAAACAAACTATGGATTTAACCTGGACAGAATTCGAAAAAGTAGAAATGAGAGTGGGAACTATTCTCGAAGTGAATGATTTTCCCGAAGCCAATAAACCTGCTTATCAATTGACAATTGACTTTGGTAATGCAATTGGAATCAGAAAAACATCGGCACAAATCACCAAAAGATATCAAAAAGAAGTATTGCTAAACCGACAAATTGTTGCCGTAGTAAATTTTCCTAAAAAGCAAATCGGGAAATTTATGAGTGAATGTTTGGTTCTTGGAGCCGTGGGTGAGAAAGGCGATGTAATTTTATTGGCGCCAGATTTCAAGATTGAAAATGGACTTAGAATTGGATAAAAAAAGCCCGAAAATCGTGAGACTTTCAGGCTTTTTAGGGTTGGTTAGTTATTTTTGGTTGTTGTAAAAAATTTAAATATCTTCAAATTCGATATTGGTAAAACTAGTAGTCGAGGGAATTTCTATATCGTCTATTTTGTCTGAATCGTATTCTTTTTTGAAATCTTTTTGGTGTCTTTCAGAGATTACTTCTTCGCCTTTGTGATTTAAAACATAAGAAGTCATTTCTTCTAGAATTTCAGCGAAAGCGGCAAAATCTTCTTTGTATAAATATATTTTGTGTTTTTTGAAGTGAAACGAACCATCTGCTTCCGTAAATTTCTTGCTTTCGGTAATCGTAATATAATAATCATCAGCTTTTGTAGCTCTTACATCAAAGAAATAAGTTCTTCTTCCGGCTCTTAAAACTTTAGAAAAAATCTCTTCTTTTTCTAACATATCATTTTCTCTCATAATCCTTCTGTCAATTTAATGTTGCTAAACAGTATTCAAAAGTGAACAAAAAAGTTGTAATACACAACAATTATTGTAATTCTTTTTCAGAAAGTTGTTTCAAATACAAGGCAGCATAATAGCCTTCTTGATTTATTAATTGATTATGAGAACCTTGTTCGATTATGCGACCTTCGTCAAGGATAAGAATTCGATCGGCATTTTTGGCCGAAGAAACCCTATGGCTAACGATTATTGTTGTTTTGTCCTTGCAAATTTCCTGAAGATTATTCAAAATAGCTTCTTCCGTTTCAGTATCAACAGCAGATAAGCAATCATCGAATAATAAAATTTTAGGGGCTTTGATGATAGCCCTAGCAATCGAAACGCGTTGTTTTTGTCCTCCAGAAAGTGTGATACCTCTCTCGCCAAGGATGGTTTCATATTGCTTATTGAAATTGATGATATTATCGTGTACTACGGCACTTTTTGCTGCGGCTTCTACTTCTTCGTCTGTAGCATCTTCTTTACCAAATTTGATGTTATTTTTTATAGTATCCGAAAACAGAAATGCATCTTGAGGAACTATTCCGATGTTGTTTCTCAAATCGAATAAATTGACTTTGCTGATTTCTTTTCCATCAACCGTAATCTGGCCTTTGGATACATCATAGAGTCTAGAAATCAAGGAAATAATAGTTGATTTTCCGGAACCTGTTTTGCCTAAAATAGCCAAAGTTTCGCCTTCGTGAACCTTGAAAGATACCTCTTGCAAAGCCGTAATATTAGTATCTTCGTAAGTGTAGCTCACATTTTCGAAAGAAATTGCCCCATCAATAATAGATTTTTCGGGATTTTTATTTTGAATCTCGGGTACAATTTTCAAGAATTCGTTGATGCGTTTTTGCGAAGCTTCGGCTTCTTGTACCATAGACGAAACCCAACCCAAAGAAGCCACTGGCCAAGTTAGCATATTTACATACAAAATAAATTCGGCAATGGTTCCAATGCTTTTGATGGTTCCGTTGATGTACATTAATCCACCAAAATAAATTACCACCAGGTTACTAATACCAATTAGAGCCAACATTAATGGTCCAAATAAGGCTTGGATTTTGGCCAAACTCAAACTTTTGCTTTTACTTTCATTAGACAATTCCACCATATTATTTTGGTGTTGGTCTTCTAAGGAATAGGCTTTTATCACACGGATTCCAGAAAATATTTCTTGGGTAAAACTAGAAACTTTGGATAAATATTGTTGAAAAACAGTACTTCTTTTATTGATTTCAGAGCTTATTTTGAATATCGCATAAGACAAAATAGGCAATGGTAGTAAGGTGTACAAGGTTAATCGAGGCGAAACATTAAACATATAAACAATTACTATGGCAAACCGAATAACGGTGTTTATAGTGTACATTACGGCTGGACCAACATACATTCGTACTTTCGAAACATCTTCGCTGATGCGGTTCATCAAGTCGCCAGTTCTGTTTTGTTTGTAGAAATTCTGAGATAGATTTTCATATTGCCTAAACACCTCATTTTTTAGATCGAATTCGATATGACGAGACATTACGATTAGAGTTTGACGCATCAAAAAAGTGAGGAAACCAGCAATAATAGTCGTGGCGATAATTAATAAAATATTCGAAATTAGTTCTTGCTGAATAATAGCTGCAGGTACCGTTTTATCTTTTGCAAATTCTTCGATTATAGTAAAAGACTTGCTAATTAATTTGGGTGTAAACAAAGAGAATATTTGGGCAACAATGGTAATAATGATGCCTAATAAAAAGCTGTATTTATATTTGACAAAATATTTATTTAAATAGAGTAATTCTTTCATCTGGATTTTTTATGCTAAGGAATTCCAAAGGTAATATGAAAATTAGATATTTCTCAGGTTTAATTCTGTTTTAAAAAATGAAATTCTTATTTTTGCAAACTAATTTAAAAAAGTTCTTACAAGGTGGTAAATAGAAGACATATTCGCGTTAAGGTAATGCAATCCATTTATGCAATGCATCAAAATGGGTCAGATAATCTAGAAAAAGAAGAAAAATTCCTTTTTTATAGTATTGACGCTATTCAGGATTTATACCTTATAATGATTTCCTCATTGATCGAAATTTGCAAAAAAGAAACCGATTTTTTGCATAAATCCAGCCAAAAACATCTTGCCACTCCTCAGGAACGTAAGCCCAATGAAAAGTTTATAAAAAATGTTATTTTTCAAATACTTGCCGAAAATAATTCGTTGAGTATTGCTCTTGAAACTCGTAAAATCGACAATTGGACGTTGAATGATGATTATATTTTGATTCTTCTTAACGATATTAAGCAAAGTAAATTGTATGCAAAATATATGAGCAATACAATTAACACTTTCGAAGAAGATAAAGAATTTATCGTCAATTTATTTCAGGATGTGATAGTTCCAAACGAAAAATTATACGACTATCTCGAAGACAATAAATTGACATGGATTGATGATATTCCTGTGGTAAATACTGAAATTATCAAACAATTGAAGGCTATAAAACCGGTTGAAGACGGAAATCTAAGAGTTCCAAAATTATTCAAAGACAACGAAGACCGTGATTTTGTTAAAGACTTATTCAGAAAAACAGTCTTGAGCGAATCCGTATTGGCTAAAGAATATGTTGATAAAACACCGAATTGGGACAGCGAAAGAATTGCCGAAATAGATACTATTATCCTAAAAATGGCGATTTGTGAATTCTTGAAATTCCCTTCGATTCCTATAAAAGTGACGCTGAACGAATATTTAGAATTGGCCAAAGAATATTCTACACCAAAAAGTAGTATTTTTATAAACGGAATTCTAGACAATTTGGTCAAAGAGCTTCAAACCGACAATAGAATCCAAAAAGTAGGCCGTGGATTAATGTAAATGTGAAAAATAACAAATTACAAAAGACAAAAAATAATAATCAAATAACAAAAAAGAATTCAAAATTATGGAACAATTAACTCAATTTGCACCGTTTTTATTAATGTTTGTGGTGATCTATTTCTTTATGATTAGACCACAACAAAAAAGAGCCAAACAAGAAAAAGAATTTGAAAGTGCCTTGAAAGTAGGTGATAAAATCATAACAAAAAGCGGACTTCACGGAAAAATTGCTGAAGTTGCAGAAACTACCGTTGTTATCGAAACAATGGCTGGAAAATTGAAAATGGAGCGTTCAGCGATTTCAATGGAAATGAGCGCGGCTTTGGCTAAAAAATAGTTAAAGTACCAAAATTAAAAAAATCCCAAATTCCAATTTTTTAATTGGAAATTTGGGATTTTTTGTTTTAAATAATCTTCTAAAACACGCACAGTTAATGGTAAAAGTAGGCTGTTTTTTATCGATGTTTATCATTTAAACCAATGTATTCAAGTATCATTGGTTTTATTTTTTCCATTCTTAAAAGTTTTGTTTCTTCACGTTTTGCCGATTCTAGATACTCCAAAAATTCGTTTTGCTTGTACGGCGGGAATTTTTGAAAGGCTTCTGCCAAACTTTTATTGGACTCAAATTCCTTTTTGAAAATTTCAGAAATTACAACTTTTTTCTTTTCGGGTTTGATGCATTTTCCAAGTTTTTCATTTTCAATAGCTTCGTAAATATATTTCAGCATCATTTTTTTGTTGACTTCTTCTTTAGATGAAAATCGCCATTGTCTCAATGATTTTGTTTTGCCTTCTTGCGCATTGACTAAGATGTTTTTCTCATCTTTTAAAAAAACACCATTAAAAAACCAAATGGTGAAATATTTTTTGAATCCACTAATTCCAAGGATATTTTTACCATTTAAAGTATAAACTAAATTTCCCCATTTAGTAGTTTCAGTGAGCTCAGTTTGGGCAATAATGGTTTGAAGCAGTTGTAGTTCTTCTTCCCAATTATTGTTTTTCTCCATTCCTAATTCATTTTAAATATTACTTTTTCTTGCTTTTGTTTTTCTTGTTTTTCTTTGCTTTTTTGGCTTTAGCCTTCGCTTTTTTCTCTTTGATTTTAGCTTTTAATTTTGCCTTTTTCGCTTTTTCTTTTTTGGCTTTTTTAGCCTTTTTGGCTTTTGCTTTTGCTTTAGCTTTTTCTTTAGCCTTAGCTTTTTTCGCTTTGTCTTTCTCTTTTTCTTTTATCTTGTTGTTTTTCTTTTTCTTTTTCTTATCCTTTTTTGGTTCTTCATCAATAAGAAAAATGGTTTCTTCTGTAATTACTACTTCTTGATTTTCTTCAGTTGTTGGAATTTCAATTGCTGGCTCTACGTCCTTAGTTGGTTTGATTGTTCTAGGTTTTCTAGGTTTGGGTGTTACTACTTCAGGTGTTTCTGAGGTAATTTCGTTAGTTTCTTCCTTTTCTTTCATAATATTATATTTTTAAAATGTAAATTACTTGTAAATGTATCGTTAACAAATATAATCATTAAAACAATCCGCCAATGTTAAGGTTTTCCATAAATAATTATCAAAAAAAAACCATCAAATGATGGTCTTTTAATAAATCTATTGATTTTTTTAAACTTTATTTTGCAATAGGATGAGCAGTTATTTCGGCTATTTTTACAATGACTTCAACCGCTTTTTGCATACTTTCTACAGGAACATATTCGTATTTTCCGTGAAAGTTATGACCACCAGCAAAAATATTAGGACAAGGCAATCCTTTGTACGACAATTGACAACCATCTGTTCCGCCACGAATAGGTTTTATTAAAGGTTTAATACCTAAATCTTTCATCGCTTTTTCGGCTATATCTACGATATGTTTTACTGGCAAAACCTTTTCTTTCATATTGTAATATTGGTCTTTTACTTCTGCAATTACAATATCTTCTCCAAATTGTTTGGCAAATTTCTTATTGAATTTCTTTGTTGTTTTTTCAATTAATTCTTTACGTTTTTCGAACTTTTTCTTGCTATGGTCTCGAATGATAAGTTCCAAAACAGTTTCTTCGATACTTCCAGCTAAATGATGTACGTGAAAAAATCCTTCGTAACCCCTTGTTTCTTGTGGTGTTTCACCTTTTGGTAATTCTTTGATGAAGTCATTGGCGATAAGCATTGAATTGATCATTTTGCCCTTGGCATAACCCGGATGAACACTTTTTCCTTTAAATATGATTTTGGCACCAGCCGCATTAAAATTTTCGTATTCCAACTCCCCAACTTGGCTTCCATCCATAGTATAAGCCCAATCGCAGCCAAATTTTTCTACATCAAAATGATGTGCCCCACGACCAATTTCTTCGTCAGGAGTAAAACCCACTCTAATTTTTCCGTGTTTGACTTCTGGGTTTTTAATAAGAAATTCCATTGCAGTAACAATTTCGGTGATTCCAGCTTTGTCATCTGCCCCAAGAAGTGTGGTTCCGTCGGTAGTAATTAAGGTTTGTCCTTTGTATTGTAGCAAATCCTTGAAATATTTAGGAGATAAAACAATATTTTGTTCTGCATTCAAAATAATGTCACCACCATCATAATTGGGAACAATTTGAGGTTTTATGTTGGCTCCAGTAAAATCTGGTGTAGTGTCAAAATGAGAAATAAAACCTATTGTAGGAACTTCGTGATTTACATTTGAAGGCAAAGTGGCCATTATGTAGGCCTTGTCGTCTATGGTAACGTCCTGCAGTCCTATTGTTTTTAGTTCTTCGACTAATTTGTTGGCTAAATCCCATTGTTTTGGGGTGCTCGGAGTAGTTTCTGAACTTGAATCTGATTCGGTGTCAATGATGACGTAGCTTATAAAGCGGTCTATTATATTTTGCATGAGATTGTATTTTCAACAAAGATACAAATCCGAATGATTGTGCAATGAAAAGTTAATTAAAGATGAGTTTTTCGATTGATAAATGCCCAATATACAACTTCAAAAGATAAATTTGTATTTAATTTTTCTTGGGGAACTCAAATTTATACCCTTTGCCAATGAGAATTAGTATTCCATGAAGAATCGATTCGGGGAAAAAATCCAATTTATCAAATACATAATCATAAATTTTATTGTCATAATTGGTTATGACAAAAGGAGAAGAATTTGAAAGCAAATATATTTGGCTTGAGTTGTCATCGATTACAGCTTCATTTGTAACTATACTTGCAATGATAATTTCTTTATTTTCTTCCTTCAATTGGATGTATTCGAGAGTGGACAAAGGAACTTTATTGTTGGAGTTATATAAAAAAATTGACTTTGCAACATCGATCATTATCCATTTCTGAAATTCGGTACAATAGACTTCATTAAAGGAATGTCCTCCAGAAACTCGAGAGTCAGTGGATAGGCTTTTCAAACCCCATTCTTTGACTTTTAAATCGTTTATAACACAAAAATTAGAAAAAATTTGGGAAATATCACTACAAACACCACCTTCCCCATTCATCATTTTTAGTAAAGCCGTTGTCGATGATTTTCCTAATCCTGGACCGCCTTTGATGTTGTTTCTGAGCCAAATGGAAATTATTTTTGCTTTTTCAAAGTCGCTTAATTCTTTACTTTTCCCACTAAATATTAAATTATTTATTTTAAAAAATAATTTTGGAATACTACTTTTTGTATTGATATCATTGTAACAGAAATCTTTAATCTCACTTGGAGATACAGTTTTAGAGACTAATCGATATCTAATTTTGTACAAAATAGGATGTCTCCTTAAGTACCAATTTAGTGGTTTACTCATGTTAAATGATGAATTTAGGCAGATATTTATTGAAACGGAAGCGATCTTAATTCCTGTCTTGCTCTAATTTATTTGAGATTTCAAAAGTAGTACATTTTTTTTAAAGTCCCACAAAAAAGTAAAAACGGACAAAAAAAATGACAAAACGTTAACTATTATTTACTAAAACTGCAAATTCTCTGACTTTATCCCAATTCGTATATTCGATTTTTGTTTTAGAATTTGTTGGTCCATTTGTCATCCACATAATCAATTGAATCATCAATCTATCAGTGAAAGGATATTTTTGGTAGTCCAACTTTCCGGCAAAAACAGCTGATTTTTTGGGAATCCAATTGATAGTTTGAAGAAACTTGATAAAATACGGATTGGTTTCTGGGCTTGATTTTTCAGGTTTTCTAGCTACAAGATTGACCGAAAAAAAGGCGTTTTCTATTTTTTCGAGTGCTACTTTGTTTTGGTTTATGAATTCTATTATTTTCGGATTGTGTTTTCCGTAGCGAATGCTTGCTCCTATAACAAATTTTTCGAAATCGGTCAAGTTCTCTTGGAAATCCTCAATCGAGAAAAGTGCTACAGTATTCCCTTTTTCTTCTAAAACCTCTTTAATAAGGTTGCAAATTTTCAGGGTTTGTCCATCTACAGTAGAGTATAGAATTCCAATTTTCGTTTTCATTTGTTGAAAATTTTGATTGCACTAATTTAAGTATTTGTTTGGTTCAGTGGGTTCCAAATAATAACCTTCTCTTGTACATCCAAAATCGAAGGTTTTGCCTCTTTTTATAATGAATCAAATATATTAATTTTTTCTTACAAATTATCAAATTTTTAAAACTGTGTGAACTCCATTTACAATTCATCTTACTTCTTTAATTCGCTTCTGAATTTTTGTCATTTTGAACGATGGCAATTAAATCTTCTATAGAAATAGGTTTGGGAATGTATCCAATAATATCGGTAAAGGTTTTCGATTTGTTTCTATCTTCAATGGCAATGGAGGAACTTACGATATAAATTATAATTTGCTTATTGATTTTAGATTTTATCCTTTTGATTTCTTCCATAAATTCCCAACCATCCATAATTGGCATATTGATGTCCAACAAAATAATATCTGGAATATATTCCTCGTGAATTTCTAAAATAGTATTCAATGTAGTCATGGCCTCTTTCCCATTCATAAAAGAAGAATGTGTCGAAAACACTCCCGATTTTTGAATCAATTTATTGATGATGGTTTGGTAAATTGCATCATCGTCTATAATCCAGATTATTTTTTTGTTCATTTGATATAGATTTTAAATGTTGATCCTACATTGAGTTTACTATCTACAGTTATGGTTCCGCCCATCGCATCTACTTGATTTTTTGTTATAAACAGCCCAATTCCTCTAGCATCAACATTATCGCTAAAGGTTTTATACATACCAAAAATCTTGTCCCCATTCCGTTCTAAGTCTATTCCTATTCCGTTATCTGTGAATTCGACAACATCTTTATCATTTTCTTTGTAAAGATTTATAGCTATTATTAGTTTCCTTTCGGCATGTTTGTACCGAATCGCATTCGAAATTAAGTTATAAATAATACTCTCAAGATATGCTGAATTATAGTTTATGACTGCATCGTCTGGAATGTTTGTGATAAAGGTAACATCGTTTAATTGTATCTGTTCCGACAGAATATCTTTTGCTTTATTGACATAATTATTCAAAATTAATGGTTTTGTAACCAAGTTGATATTTGTATTTATATTCACAACTTCGTTCAGGTGTTTCATCGTTTCGTCCAATGAATTGGAAACAGATTTCAGTAACTGCATCATCTCATTTCGTTCGTCTTCTGATTCTGCCGATTCAATTAAATAGAGAATAGACTCAATGTTACTGGTATGTGATCTCAAGTTATGAGAAACAATATAGGAAAAATTTAAAAGTCTTTTATTCTGCTCGGTAACTAATTGTAAGGAATTATTCAAATCGTTTTCTGCCTCTTTCATTATAGTAATATCAATCATAATTCCTCTTGAAATTACAGGTTTTCCATCTTCAAAAACATAATTCATAATGTCTCTTATCCATATTACCTTCCCGTTTTTTGAAATCATGCGGTATTCGTAGACGTGATTTGTGTAGTTTTTATTTTCTCTGGCAGATAATGAAATAGCATATTCACGATCTTCAGGATGGATATGGTCTTCCCAAAAATTAGGGATTTCCAAAAAGTCTTCTACTGAATACCCTAAAAGGTGTTCTATTTTTTTACTAACAAAAGTAGAAGTCATAGTTTCAAGATCATATTCCCAAACAATCCCGTCAATAGTATCAATAAGGGATTTAAACCGTGATTGACTTTTTTTGATTAACGCCTCTGTAGCTTTAGTTTTAGTTATATCTTGAATAAAAGCAATGAGAGTTGTTGGTTTATCAGTAGTTCCCAAAATAGGCGAAACGGTCAAATTGACCCAAATATAATTTCCATTTTTAGTAAGCGTTCTTTTTTCTGAAACATACTCTGAAATCTTGCCTTCATTAAGTTTTTTAATGTTTTTTAATGTTTTTTCAACATCGTCGGGATGAGTAATGCTCTTCACTCCTTTTTCTTTTATCTCATCTAAAGTAAAACCCAACATTTCACAATATTTGCAATTTGCCTCAATAAAATCGCCAGTTTCAGCCTCAATAATTACAAAACCTATGGTAGCTTGATCAAAAATAGTCTTGAATTTCAATTCATTTTTTAAGAGTTTTGCTTCTTGTTCTTTTAATAAAAAACCTAATTCTTCTGGTTTCTTCAATAATTTGGCCGTTAAAATCCCAAACAACATCGCTATAATTAATCCAAAAATGCCTCTTAATAAAATTTGTGGGTAAACTGTATATGCTTTTTTTGCAATTAAATAGATTTTCCAGTCACTATCAGAAATAGATCGAGATATATAATAATTTTTAGAGAAATCTCTTTTTGAAGGAAGGAAAAATTGTTCTTGGGATGTTTTAGGGTCTTTCTTTGAAATTTGAAAATAATATCTAGAATGATCAAAAGAACTAATTCCAGTGGTATTCAATAACGTTTCTAGTTTAATGACAACTGCAGTAAATCCCCAAAACGTATTTTTATGGTAAATAGGAAGTCTGCCCACAATGCCAATTCCTCCTTGTCTTAATTGAAGCGGACCAGCAAAAAATATCTTTTGCGTTTCAATAGATTTTTGCGCCTCTTTCTTAATATCCGAACTGCCTAAAATATTTAAATCCATCGCTTCCTCATTCCCTTTCATAGGATAGATGTATTTGATAATTCCATTTGGAACTAACTGTACGGCACAAATAAGAGGATTTGATTTTATGAGTTGTTTACTGATAGTATCAAAATTTTGAGGGATACCATCGTTATTAAGGGTCAAAGCTAAAGAGACAGTAGTAGTGTAACAGTTTTTTAGTGATTGCTCAATTTTTTGATGAGCGTCTGATAAAATGAGGTTCATTTCGTAACGTTCGTCTTCTCTCTCTATATGATTGCGAAGGAAACTCACGGAAATAACAGCAATACTAAGTATTATGAACACCAAAAAACCAGATGTTCGGGGTCTTATAGCAAACCAATTTGTGAAATTAGTCCAGCTCTTTTCAGTTTTCATTTAGTAGGTTTAAAAGGCTTGGGACCAATTATCTTTGTGTATTCAATCGATAAACTTAACTATTTTTTTTTTAGAAAAGTATTTAAAATTACACAATTTTCAAAATTTAATTTTAAAAAAACAAGGAAATATAGAGCAAATATACTGATTTACAGCTTAGTATCCAATTTTAGAAAGTCAAGCCAATTGTTCCTGCAATGCTTTAATGTCATCGCGGAGTTTTGCCGCTTGCATAAAATCTAAATCTTTTGCAGCTTTTTCCATAGCTTTTCGTTTTTCACGAATGCGTTTTTCGATTTCAGGTTTCGAAAGATATTCTGTGATAGACTCCGCTGCGATTGAAGGAATATAACCCAATTCATAATCAACCAAAGGATTTTTGGTAAAAGCGCTTTCTATTTTTTTGTTTAAAGCCTGTGGAACTTGATTGTTTTCGGTATTAAAATTGATTTGCTTCGTTCTGCGGTAATTGGTTTCATCAATGGTTTTTTGCATACTTGCCGTAATCTTGTCGGCATACATAATCGCTTTTCCGTTCAAGTTTCTTGCCGCACGACCAATAGTTTGAGTCAACGAACGATGACTTCTCAAGAATCCTTCCTTGTCGGCATCGAGAATAGCAACCAAAGAAACTTCGGGTAAATCTAATCCTTCACGCAGTAAATTCACGCCAATCAAAACATCGAACAATCCTTTTCGCAAGTCTTGCATAATTTCAATGCGTTCCAAAGTATCCACATCGGAATGAATATAACGGCAACGAATGGAAACTTTATCCAGATATTTAGCCAATTCTTCCGCCATTCTTTTGGTCAAAGTAGTAACCAAAACACGTTCGTCAATTTCGGCTCGGGTTTGGATTTCCTCAATCAGATCATCAATTTGATTTAGACTTGGACGAATTTCAATAATTGGATCCAATAATCCTGTTGGTCGAATGACTTGTTCAATATAAACACCATCGCATTTTTGCAATTCATAATCGGCTGGCGTTGCCGAAACATAAATCACCTGATTTTGCATTGCTTCAAATTCCTCAAATTTCAACGGACGATTGTCCATCGCAGCAGGAAGTCTAAAGCCATATTCAACCAAGTTTTCTTTTCGACTTCTATCGCCGCCATACATAGCATGAACTTGCGAGAGTGTTACGTGACTTTCATCAACGACCATTAAATAATCTTTTGGAAAATAATCCAACAAACAAAACGGTCTTGTGCCGGCTTCTCGTCCGTCAAGGTAGCGGGAATAATTTTCAATTCCGGAACAATAACCGAGTTCTCGAATCATTTCTAAATCGAAATTGGTGCGTTCT
>Ga0209480_10000424_pt1 | contig 35818 bp, 35 predicted proteins | sample JI61114C2DNA_FD_187501 | JGI IMG/M metagenome (GOLD analysis project Ga0209480, IMG submission 187501) | Wastewater effluent complex algal communities from Wisconsin, to seasonally profile nutrient transformation and Carbon sequestration -... | ecosystem: Engineered > WWTP > Effluent > Algae... | reverse complement strand
CAATAAGTTTACTTCTTAGTGATTCAAGTGCAGCTACTTTCTCTAAAACAGATTTAAAAATATCATTTAATGGAGAACCAATAATTTTTAAATCTGAAAAATACTCTTTGCTGCCACTTATAGTGATTGACTTTTGTTCAATCCAAAAATTTGTAGAAAAAAAATCATTTTCAAAGTATGTTTTAAGTCTAAATACTTGTGGCTCTGAAATTGTACAGTTAAATTTAAGTTTCCCATTAATCAAATAGGTAGAATCCTTTTGTTGTGTAGAATCAAGATTTATCAAATAAAATTTAGTACTGTCTTTAAAACCAGTCAGGGATGCGGATACTTGAATTTGAGTTTTTTGACCAAACGCTAAGCAACTATTAATGATAAACAGAAACGATAGTAACAATTTAAATTTAGGCACGGAATAGTATTTATTATTTAAATATATACAATTTATTCCATTGAAATATTATTTAATGTGTACTTTCCAAATACAGTCATACAAATAGTCTATCAAACATTTTTGCTTATTTATTCGCCGACTTATTGGCCAACTGTCCACAGGCGGCGTCAATGTCTTTACCGCGGCTTCTGCGTAAACGGGAGTTTACACGATTTCTTTCTAGGTAGTGCATAAACTCTTCCGTAGTGGCTTCATCGGGTTTGGTAAAACGGAAAGCTTCAATAGGATTGTATTCAATAATATTGATCAAATCTGCGGGAACCTTTCTATAGATTTTAACCAGTTCTTCTGCGTCTTTTAATGAGTCATTAAAATTCTTGAAGAGGATATATTCAAAAGTGATTTCGCTACCGGTTTGTTTGTAGAAATGATTCAAGGCTTCAATCAAGGTATCAATATGATTGGTCTCATTAATAGGCATGATCTCATTGCGCTTTTTATCATTGGCCGCGTGAAGCGATACTGCCAATTTAAATTTCACTTTGTCATCACCCAATTGCTTGATCTGTTTGGCCACACCAGCAGTAGAAACCGTAATCCGCTTGGGACTCATGAATAGTCCGTCTTCTGCGGTAATGCGATCAATGGCTTTGAGCACATTGTTATAATTGAGTAGGGGTTCACCCATACCCATAAACACTATATTGGTAAGCTTCTGTCCATGTACGCGCTCAGATTCTTTGTTAATCAACACTACTTGGTCATAGATCTCGTCAAATGTGAGGTTGCGTTTGCGCTCCATGGTTCCTGTGGCACAGAACTTACAAGTAAGACTGCAACCTACTTGGCTAGACACGCAAGCGGTTTTACGCTCGGCGGTGGGAATCAGCACCCCTTCAATCATAAACCCGTCATGGGTTTTAAAGCGGCTCTTGATAGTGCCGTCATCGCTTACCTGGGTCAGATTTACTTTGAGGGCGGGCAGGGAAAATTCCTGAGCCAGTTTTTGGCGCAGGTCCTTGCTCAAGTTGGTCATATCATCAAAACTATGCGCGTGTTTTTGCCAGAGCCATTCATGCACCTGTTTTACCCTGAATTTCTTCTCTCCAATGGTTTCAAAATAGCTTTCCAACTCGGCCAAACTCAGGTGGCGTATGTTTTTTAATGACTCCTTCATGCGGCAAAGATACCTTTTGAGGCTTGGAAGGGGTAATTTTAATGCACAAATAATATCTTGCGATGGGTTTGATACCCTGATTTTAACAGAAAGAACATGAAAACTGCCTATATTATTGATGCTGTAAGAACACCTATTGGACGTTATGGGGGCAAATTGGCTGGCTATCGCCCAGACGATTTATTGGCCCATGTGATCCGTGTGTTGTTGCAACGCAACCCCAGTATTGACCCCGCAGCCATTGAAGACGTGATTGCCGGAGCCGCCAATCAGGCTGGTGAAGACAATCGGAACGTAGCTAGAATGGCTGCTTTATTAGCGGGTCTGCCCGTAAGTGTTGCGGGTAATACGGTGAATAGATTATGCGCTTCTGGTTTGCAAGCCGTGATGGATGCGGCTAGGGCCATTCAATGCAACGAAGGGCTACTCTATATTGCTGCAGGCGTAGAAAGTATGACCCGCGCACCCTTTGTTACGGCCAAAAGCGATGGGGCATTTAGCCGCAAGCTGGAAAGCTTTGATACCACCATGGGTTGGCGTTTTGTGAACAAACAATTGGCTGCCATGCACCATCCTTATACCATGGGTGAGACCGCAGAGAATGTGGCCAAACAATGGCAGATCAGCCGTGAGGCACAGGACCTATTTGCCCTGGGTTCTCAAGAAAAATATTTTGCGGCGCTGGCCGATAATAAATGGGAAGATGAGCTGGCTGCTATAGAAATGGAGCAGGACCGCTTGATTACCTGGTTCAACCAAGACGAACATCCCAGACAAACCAGTTTGGAAAAATTGGCAAATCTTAAACCCGCTTTTGCCAAAGACGGTTCTGTAACTGCGGGTAATTCATCAGGTATTAATGACGGTGCTGCTGCCATGTTATTGGCCAGTGAAGAAGCCGTGAAACTCTTTAACCTACAACCCATTGGTAGGGTAGTGAGCATGGCCGTGGCTGGGGTAGATCCCGCCATCATGGGTATGGGTCCTGTATTAGCCACTGAAAAAGCATTGCTCCGGGGCGATCTTAAACTGGAAGACCTAGACCTTGTAGAACTCAATGAAGCATTTGCTTCTCAGAGTCTGGCCTGTATTCAGGAATTGGAATTAAACCAAGACATTGTCAACGTAAATGGTGGTGCCATTGCACTGGGTCATCCCCTGGGTTGTAGTGGTGTTAGAATTAGTACCACTTTGTTGCACGAGATGTTTAGGCGCAAATCAAAATATGGTTTGGCTACCATGTGTGTGGGTGTGGGTCAGGGTGCTGCCGTGATTTATGAAGGTCTGTAGCAACTAACGTAGAAGCATTTGATTAAGATTCCATTATTTTTTGAACGGTTCATCAACTGCTTGAAATATCCCTTAATTTGGATGACTCAAAATAACAATCAAACAGTAGTACAATGAAAAAAATGGCATTCCTTTTAATGGCAATGATGGGATTCGGATTCATGGCACAAGCCCAGACCGATAGTTTGCAACAGTATACCGGTAAATTTACTTTTCCAGAAGGAGGCATTGTCTCTTATGTGACTATTTCTGTAGACGGTGGTAAGCTGGTATTTAGTTCTGACAAGGGTTCTGGCTCTTTAGAAAAAGTAGCCACTGATTCTTTTGCTATTCCAGAATACCAAGGCACAGGCAAATTTGTACGAAATGAAGAAAAAGCCATTACAGGTGTTGTCATAGACGTAATGGGTTATCACTTGGAAGGAACCAAGGATAAAACAGTTGCCATTTTGGATAGAAAATATCTGCTAAAAAGCAAAGGCCAAGAGTCCTTCACTAGATAATGTTTCTTGAACACCTGTAATTAGGTTTTTCAATACCAATACATTTTCAGACAATTCCTTACTGCCAATCATCACGGCGTAAGGAATTTGTTTTTTATCGGCATACTTGAACTGTTTGTCAAATTTGGCATTCTCGTGATAGAGTTCTGCGGCAACACCTTTGGCACGTAGTTGCTGCATGAGTTGGAATGCTGCCCTACTTTCTGCATCGCCTAGGTTAAAAAACAAGACCTTGGTGCCTGTTTGTACTTCGGATGGAAATAATTGTAGTTCTTCCATCACGTCATAAATTCTATCTACGCCAAAAGAGATTCCTACGCCTGGAATATTTGGTACATCAAAAGTGCTTGTCAAGTCATCATATCGGCCACCGCCACCAATACTGCCCATTTGAGCTTGCGTGGCTTTTACTTCAAAAATAATTCCGGTATAATAGTTGAGTCCACGCGCCAAAGTAAAATCTGCTTGCAAGGATTTGCCCGTGTTGTTGCCTGCATGATAACTTAATAGCCATTCCAATTCTGCAATGCCTTTGTTTCCAGTTTCATTATCGCCCAGCAGGGCTTTTAATGCTGCCATTTTTGTGGCATTGTCTCCTTCAATAGACAGGTATTGTTCAATGGTTTGAATCTGAGCATCTGTTAATCCGCGCTGAGACAATTCTTCTTTTACTTTTTCTAAACCAATCTTGTCTAGCTTGTCAATAGCAACAGTGATGTCTACCATTTTATCGGCCCCGCCACAGATTTCTGCCAGTGCCGCCAAGATTTTTCTGCTATTGATTTTAATGGTCACCGATACACCCAATTGTTCAAACACGGTTGCATAAATGCTAGCTAGTTCCACTTCATTGAGCAAAGAATAAGAACCTACCACGTCTGCATCACACTGATAGAACTCACGGTAGCGGCCCTTTTGAGGCCTATCAGCACGCCATACGGGTTGAATTTGATAGCGTTTAAAAGGCATGGTCAATTGTCCATGATTCATGGCCACATACCTAGCAAAGGGAATGGTTAGATCATAACGCAAGGCTCGCTCGGTAATACCCTTGGTATTTTTTCCTTCCAATACTTTTTGAAAGTCTTGTTGAATTTGATCCAACTTGGCTGGATTGTCCAAGCCATTGTTCAGAATCTTGAAAATGAGTTTGTCTCCCTCTTCTCCATACTTACCCATAAGGGTATCTAAATTTTCCATGGCCGGGGTTTCCAGTGGTTGGAATCCGTACAATTCAAATACGCTGCGAATGGTTTGAAAAATATAATGACGCTTTCTAACGGTTGATGCGCTAAAATCTCTGGTGCCTTGTGGTAAACTGGGTTTGCTCATAATTGCTTCAATGGCCGCAAAGATAAGTAAGGGAACTTGCTTTGCCTATTGGCGATACTTGGTGGCTTGCAGATAGTCTGCAATAATGCGGTCACAGGCCTTTGATAGCAGCTCAAATACATCATGATATCCGGGCTCTGTTCCATACCAGGGATCAGGCACAGAGCGGTTTTCACCGGGGTATAGACTATTTAAAATTAGGTCTGTTTTCTCAGGTTTAAAAAGGCGTCCACTAATGCGTTTTACTTCTTGATAATTGTCCTCATCCATGGTATAAATGCGGTCAAATTGGTCCATATCAGTAGCAACATATTGCCGGCCTCTTTGACTAGAAATATCTATTCCATTGAGTTTGGCTACTTTCTGAGACAATTTATGGGGGGCTTCTCCATTATGGTATCCGCCGGTACCGGCGCTTTCTACAATCCAGTCCAAACCTGCTGCAGCTGCTTTTGCCTGGAGGATCCCTTCTGCCAAAGGACTTCTACAAATATTTCCCAAACAAACCATTAAGATTTCCATATTTTTAAACATTAAAAAGAGATTAAAATGGCACTCAAAGATAGTTACTGCTTTTTTGAAAACATGTTTATTGCAAACAGGGCAAATAATAGTAATACGACAATTTTTAACTAACAACCATTAGGTTTCAAACGTTTGCGGGATTATGGAATCGGTTATTTTATGCATCTATACTTGAACAAATGGTTTTGTTTTGAATTGATTGGCATTTTTGCTTTTCTCATTCGAATTATTAACTAAATTGCCCACCCTGTTTCAATAGATTGTTAAATGGAAGACCGTTTCAGAGAAAAACAGCAGAAAAGTTATACTTTGATGCGCATGACATATGACTTAACCATGGCCATCTTGATTTTGGGTATGGCTGCCGTTTTGTTTTTTGCTGAACAGTTCAAAATTCAGCAAATCATGGACTCGGATCTTGTGTTTAGGTATATGTTTGGTGGAATCTGTCTATTATATGGTGGGTTCAGGTTGTACAGGGGGATAAAGCGGGATTATTGATATGAAGCAGTACAGAAAAACCTTGATGATGTTGCTTGCTATTGCCCTATTGGGTGCTTGCAAAACCAAAACAAATCAGGTGGATGATCGGGATACACCCAATAAGGGTACTATTCGGATTAGTGTGGATGAAAGTTTTAAACCGGTGATTGAAGAACAGATTAAAGTGCATCATTCTTCTTTTCCGGATACCAAGATCATTGCTTCTTATAAACCGGAAGTAGAGTGTTTGAAAGACTTACAGAATGACAGCACTAGAATGATTTTGATAGCCAGAGGGCTAACTAAAAATGAAACAGCGTTCTTTGAATCAAAATTGAGTTTTCAGCCGCAATTTGCCATTCTGGCTTATGACGCGGTAGCGGTAATAGTAAACCAAGCTTCTAAAGACAGCGTGTTTAGTATTGCCGATTTGAAAGATATTCTCAGCGGAAAAAGCAAAAGAATAGCAGTAATGGATGGGAAAAATGCCACCAGTACCGTGCGCTTTTTGCAAGACAGCATTTTAAAAGGAGCAAGCTTTGGGGCCAATGTGGTAGCTTCTAAAAACAGTGCTGACGTAATAGATATTGTTTCAAAAAATGAAAACGTAGTTGGATTTGTAGGCTTGAGTTGGGTGGGTGATAGTCATGATCCCAAACAACAGGAGCAGCTCAAATCTATTAGATTGGCCCTGGTAGAATGTGTGCGTTGTGTAGAGAAAGGTTTTTTTGCAAAGCCTTCCCAAGCAACCATCGCCTACGCGCAATACCCGCTTCCTAGACCCTTATACTATATAGTAAAAGAGAATGCAGCAGGTTTGGGTACCGGGTTCATGAATTTTTTAAGTTTAGAAAGGGGACAGTTGATTTTTAAAAGAGCCTTATTGGTTCCTGCAAAAATGAATTTCAACAAACGTTCCGGTAAAATAAAAGAGTCAGATTAACAGAACAATGATAAAAAAAAGACAAATGAAGAAGACCGTATCGCTGATGTTAACAGCTTTGGTAATGGTGCAGTGCGCTATGGCACAATCTATACCAGATGGCATCAAATTGTTACAGGCCGTTTACAAGAACAAAAGTGCAAAAGATGTTCTGCAGAAAGCCTATGATGCCAATCCTAAAGATCCCCAGGCGATCTACTGGTTGGGTATTGCAAATGTTGCTAAGAACCGTGAAGTGTTGTCTGCTGATGGTGTTGCTGCTGCTAGGGCCATTTATCAAAAAGCATTACAAGACGGCGTGAATGACCCCTTAATTTGGGTGGGTCAAGGAACCATGGATATCTTGGAGTCCAACAATATTAATGCTGCCAAGCAAAAGTTTGAGCAGGCCATTACTACTACCACTGAAACCAAGGGTAAAAACAAAGGCAAGCCTAGTCCTGCTATCTTAAATGCCATTGGTTTTGCCAATGCGTTGGGTGGTTCTACTGTAGGTGATCCATTGTATGGTATTGAAAAGCTGAAACAAGCTGCTGCCATAGATTTGACCAATCCTGATATCATGACCAATATGGGTATCTGCTACCTGAAAACAGGTGGTGAAAATGGTGGTGAAGCAGTAAAAGCTTTCCAAGACGCCATTAGCCGTGATCCTAAAAATGCTAGGGCTATGTGGCGTATTGGTAAAGTATACCAAAGCCAAAACAACAAAGAATCTTTGGAGCAATATTTTAACAATGCCATTGCTGCTGATCCTACATTCCCTGCGCCTTATTTGGAATTGTTCAACTACTATTCTAACAGAGACGTGGTTAGAGCAAAAGGATATTTGGATGATTTCTTAAAGTATGCAGATAAAGATCCTTTGAACGATTTCTTCTATGCAGAATACCTATTCCGTGCGGGTAAATATTCTGAGTCATTGGCCAAAGCCAAAGAAATTGAAGCATCTGCTGGTTTGGCTGCGGCTCCAAGATTGAGCTTGTTATATGCTTATAACTATGACCGTTTGGGTGATAGCGTTGCAGCACGTGACAATGTGATCAAATTCTTTGACGCCAAATTGGATATTCAAAGCCAGGACTATGAATTGGCCGTGAAATTGTTGTCAAAATTCCCAGGTAGAGAAGCTCAAACCGTGGGTTATTTGGAACAAGCCATTGGTAACGATACTTCTAGAGTAAACAAACTGAACTATATGAATCAGGCTGCTGATTTGTATGGTAAGGCTAAAATGTACAAAGAGCAATTGTTTTGGTTGAAAAAGGTTGCTGAACTTAAGCCTGATTTATCTAACAGAGATTTTTACTTTATCTGTGATGCTGCTGCTAAATCCGGTGCAATTGAAGACGGAAAGAAATTCAGTGCTGATTATATTGCCAAATTCCCTGATCAATTGTATGGATACCGATTTGCAGCAAATGCTGCAATTGCGGAAGATGCAGATACTTCCAAGGGTACTGCCGTGCCTGCAGTGTTGGCTTACATTGATTTCTTAGCAAAAGACCCAGCTAAAAATGCTAGAATATTACCTTACCAATACTATTATTTAGCTTCTTATTACCATGATAAGGCCAAGGATTTTCCAAAAACATTGGAAATTCTGAACAAATTATTGGTTGTTTACCCAGAAGATAAATATGGTCTTCAAGTTAAACCGATTGTTGAAAAGGAAATCAGTAACCCTCCTGCGCCTCCTAAAACAGGAAATAAGACCACAGGAAATACTGGAGCTACCCCCGCAACAAAAAATAACTAGTCAAATACTAACAAAACCTAAGAAATTACTCCCCTTTTTGGGGAGTTTTTCTTTTATATCCAGCCTAACAGGCTTATTTTTGCAGCACTTAAAATAAAACCATGAGCTGGCTGACCTTTTTATTGGATGTAAATGAATCAAATACCGCCGCCAATTACCTGCCAATTGGCATACAATTGATTTTTGCTGCGGGTTTTGTGGCTTTTATGATTGGTCTTTCCGCCTGGGTAGGTCCCAAGCGTAAAACCGCTGACAAGTTGGAGACCTTTGCCAGTGGTATTGAATCTCATGGCAATGCCCGCCAACCAATGGCTATCAAGTACTTTTTAGTAGCCATCCTCTTTGTACTTTTCGATGTGGAAGTGATATTTTTCTATCCCTATGCCGTGAATTTTCGCGAACTAGGTTGGGGCGGTTTTAGTGCCCTGCTGATGTTTGTGGGCTTTTTTGTAATAGGGTTCATTTATATCATTAAGAAAGGCGCATTGAAGTGGGAAGACTAGGATTGGTTAATAAGAACCAATGGTCTGTGAACATATAGGGTTTTAACTGGTTATAATCCTAGTTCATGAGACTTTTTAATTTTGACCATTTAATTGAAAATTATGTCACGTCCGGTTAGATTTAATATCACACCCATTGAGGCCAACATCTCTGACGCAGTTTCTGTTGCAGAAGCACCAGATGGATATGCGGGTGAAGGTTTTTTTACCACTAAGCTGAGCGATGTGGTGGGTTTGGCCCGCAAAAACTCGCTTTGGCCCCTGCCTTTTGCTACTTCTTGCTGCGGCATTGAGTTTATGGCAACCATGGCATCCCATTATGACCTTGCCCGTTTTGGTGCAGAAAGGGTTGGTTTTTCTCCTCGCCAGTGCGATTTGTTGATGGTGATGGGGACCATTTCTAAGAAAATGGGTCCAGTTTTAAGACAAGTTTATTTGCAAATGGCAGAACCCCGTTGGGTGATTTCTGTTGGTGCCTGCGCTTGCAGCGGAGGTATTTTTGATACTTATAGTGTTTTGCAAGGGATTGACCAAGTCATTCCCGTAGATGTATATGTTCCAGGTTGTCCTCCACGCCCAGAAGCCATCTTGGATGGATTTATGAAAGTGCAGGAATTGGTTGGTCAAGAAAGTATTCGTAGAAGAAATAGCGACCAATACAAGGCCCTGATGAACAGTTATGGAATTGAATAATCCTTTTTAAGGTAATTAGATTGTAATGGCATTAACTAACGAACACGTACAACAAAGACTTTCAGAAAAATTTGGGACAATAGTCTCCAATTTTGAAGAACCCTATGGTATGCTCAGCTTTGAAGTTGAAAAAGACCAGAACCTGAAAGTGTTGCAATTTCTACACGACGAAGCCGATCTTGGCTTTCAGTTTTTGACCGATTTATGCGCTGTTAACTACCCTGATCAAGTAGGTAGAGAATTGGCCGTAGTCTATCATTTACACAGCCTAAAAGACAATCTCAGAATCCGTTTCAAAGTATTTGCACCCGTGGCACAGCCCGATGTGTTTACTGCTACCAAGCTCTATTCTGCAGCTAACTGGATGGAGCGTGAAACCTATGATTTCTTTGGAGTGAATTTTGTTGGTCACCCCAACCTGAAAAGGATTTTGAACGTAGACGAAATGGATTATTTCCCATTAAGAAAAGAGTTTCCTCTGGAAGACCAAACCCGTATTGATAAAGACGATCAAATGTTTGGCAGAGGATAAAATAGACTTATATGACAGAGCATCATCAACACCATATCAAACTTCCGGAAGGATCCATAGAAAAGCAGACTACTACGCTGAATATGGGGCCTACACACCCTGCCACACACGGTGTATTCCAGAATATCATGGAATTGGATGGAGAGAGGATTGTATCGGCCGAACAAACCGTGGGATATATTCACCGCGCCTTTGAAAAATTGGCTGAACGCAGACCCTTGAACCAGGTTACCCCTATCACAGACAGGCTGAACTATTGTAGCAGTCCTATCAATAATATGGGTTGGCATTTGACCTGTGAAAAACTCTTGGGTGTACAAACTCCTAAGCGTGTAGATTACCTGCGCATCATCATCATGGAATTGGCTCGTATTGCAGATCATTTGATTTGTAATTCTATCATGGGTGTGGATACTGGTGCTTACACTGGGTTCATGTACATTATGCAATACCGCGAATTAATCTATGAAATATATGAAGAAGTATGTGGGTCCCGCCTTACTACTAATATTGGGCGTATTGGCGGCTTTGAAAGGGATTTCTCAAATACAGCATTTACGAAACTCGAGAAATTCTTAAAAGAATATCCAGCAGCTTTACGCGAACTGGAAAACTTATTTACGCGTAATCGCATTTTTATGGATCGTACCATTGGTGCGGGTCCTATTAGTGCAGAACGTGCTTTGAACTATGGCTTTACCGGACCAAACTTACGTGCTGCTGGTGTTGACTATGATGTTCGTGTACACACACCTTATAGTAGCTATGAAGACTTTGATTTTAAAGTGCCAGTAGGAACTACCGGTGATAGCTATGATAGGTTCTTGGTGCGTAATGGAGAAATGTGGGAGAGCTTGAGCATCATTAACCAAGCCTACCAAAAAGTTCAAGGATTTAAGGGCACGGATGCCGATGTATATCACGCAGATGTTCCTGAATATTATTTGCCTAAAAAAGAAGACGTCTACACCAAGATGGAAGCTTTAATCTGGCATTTTAAAATTGTGATGGGTGAGGTTGAAATGCCTAAGGGTGAAGTCTATTCAGCAGTGGAAGGTGGTAATGGTGAACTTGGATTCTATTTGATCAGCGATGGTGGTAGAACGCCTTTCCGTTTGCATTTCCGTAGACCTTCTTTTATCTATTACCAAGCCTATTCTGAATTGGTAGTGGGTGGCATGTTGAGTGACGCCATTGTAGTTATGAGTAGCTTGAACCTGATTGCAGGTGAACTTGATGCTTAAGAGTTGGTATTAATTTGAATCATTGAAATTGAGATAACCGTATGGTACAATTTTCAGAAGCGCAGATGGCAAAAGTGAACGAGATCATTGCTCGCTATCCAGAAGGAAAGCAGAAGAGTGCACTCTTGCCTTTATTGCATTTGGCACAAGACAGTTTTGGCGGATGGTTGAGCGCAGAGACCATGGATTATGTGGCTGAACTTTTGCAGATCACACCCATTGAAGTATATGAAGTAGCTACTTTCTATAGCATGTACAATACCAAACCAGTTGGTAAATACCTGTTTGAAGTTTGTCAAACTGGTCCTTGCATGTTAAACGGCAGCGATAATATCATTGACTATATAGGAAAGACCTTGGGCATTCAGCCAGGAGAAACTACTACTGACGGACTTTTCACTTTGAAAACAGTGGAATGTTTGGGCGCCTGTGGTTATGCTCCCATGATGCAATTGGGCAAACATTATAGAGAACACCTGACTAAAGAAAAAGTGGATGCAATCATTGCGGAATGCAGATCAGCTGCAGCCGCGAACAACTAATATATGGGAAGAAAACTATTACTAGAAAAAGCGCATGTAGAAGGGATTCGCAGTTTTGAAGTCTACCGCAGAGAAGGTGGTTACCGCAGCGTGGAAAAGGCTTTGAAAACCATGTCTCCTGAAGAGATTGTGGAAGAAGTAAAGAAGAGCGGTCTACGTGGCAGAGGTGGTGCGGGTTTTCCTGCAGGTATGAAATGGAGTTTTATTGCCAAACCTGAAGGCGTTCCAAGACACTTGGTATGTAATGCAGATGAAAGTGAGCCCGGTACTTTTAAAGACCGCTACTTGATGGAATTTATTCCTCACTTATTGATTGAAGGTTTGATTGTTTCCAGTTTTGCACTGGGTAGCAATGCTACTTATATTTATATCCGTGGTGAATACGCTTGGATTCCAGATATCTTGGAACAAGCTATCGCGGAAGCAAAAGCAAACGGCTTCTTAGGCAAAAATATTTTGGGTACTGGTTTTGATTGTGAGATCTATGTACAACGTGGTGCAGGTGCTTATATCTGTGGTGAAGAAACTGCCTTGATTGAATCATTAGAAGGTAAGCGTGGTAACCCAAGAATCAAACCTCCATTCCCTGCTATCAAAGGTGTTTGGGGTAGACCAACGGTGGTAAACAACGTTGAAACTTTGGCTTCTATAGTGCCTATTATCAATGAAGGTGGAGAAGAATATGCTAAGATTGGTGTGGGCAAATCTACTGGTACCAAACTCATCTCTGCTTGTGGTAATATTAACAAGCCCGGTGTCTTTGAGATTGACATGACCATTTCGGTAGAAGAATTTATTTATAGCGATGAATATTGCGGAGGCATCGCCAACGGCAAAAGATTAAAAGCTTGTATTCCCGGTGGTTCTTCAGTTCCTATTTTACCTGCCAACCTGTTGTTGAAAACAGCCAAGGGTGAAACCCGTTACATGAATTACGAGAGCTTGAGCGATGGTGGTTTTGCCACTGGTTCTATGATGGGTTCTGGTGGTTTTATTGTATTAGATGAAGACCAGTGTGTGGTGAGAAATACCTATTCTTTGGCAAGATTCTATCGCCACGAAAGTTGCGGTCAGTGTTCTCCTTGTAGAGAAGGAACTGGTTGGATGGAAAAGCTATTGTATCGCTTAGAAAAAGGCGAAGGCAAGAGCAGTGATATTGATTTGCTTTGGGATATTCAACGCAAGATTGAAGGAAATACCATTTGTCCTTTGGGTGACGCCGCAGCATGGCCTGTTGCCGCTGCTATCCGTCATTTTAGGGATGAGTTTGAATGGCATGTAAGCCATGCAGCAGAAGCGCAGACAAGGAATTTTGGATTGGCTCATTATGCTGACCCTATTCATGTGCCTGCTTAAATATTGACCTTAGAAATTTGACTTATGTCCGATACAACATTATTCAAAGTAACCATTGACAACATCAGTATTGATGTGCCCGCTGGTACCACCATTTTAAACGCTGCGCGGATGATTGGTGGCGATGTGGCTCCTCCTGCCATGTGCTATTATAGCAAGCTAGAAGGCAGCGGTGGTAAATGCCGTACTTGTTTGGTAGAAGTGAGCAAGGGTTCTGAAAAAGATCCTAGGCCCATGCCCAAGCTGGTTGCTTCTTGCCGTACAACGGTGATGGATGGCATGGAAGTAAAAAATATTACTAGTCCCAAAGTGGTTGATGCAAGAGCAGGTATTGTAGAATTCTTGTTGCTCAATCATCCTTTGGATTGTCCTATCTGTGACCAAGCTGGTGAGTGTCATTTACAAGACTTGAGCTATGAGCATGGTAAAGAAGGTACGCGTTATGAATTCCAACGTAGAACCTTTAAGAAACATGATCTGGGTAAATACATTCAGTTACACATGACGCGTTGCATTTTGTGCTATAGATGCGTATTTGCGGCTGATCAGTTGACTGGAAAAAGAGAGCATGGTATTTTAGATAGGGGTGACCATTCTGAGATTGCTACCATGATAGAAAAGAATTTGCAAAGCGATTTTATTGGGAACGTGATTGACGTTTGTCCAGTAGGTGCATTAACTGATAAAACTTTCCGTTTTAAAAACCGTGTTTGGTTCCTTAAACCTATGAACGCTCACCGTGACTGCCCTACTTGTAGCGGTAAAGTTACTTTGTGGAATAGGGGAGAAGAAGTGTTCCGCGTTACAGCAAGAAAAGACCAGTGGGGTGAGGTAGAAGAATGGATCTGTAACGAATGCCGTTTTGAGAAAAAACAATCTAGTGACTGGACCATTGAAGGACCAAGATTGATTGATAGACATTCTGTGATTTCACAAGGGCATTATGCGGGTACAGTGGGTACCAATATGCCAACTGAAACCATTGAAGCCGTGTTGCATGGCAGAAAACCAAAATTGTTGATGGACATACATGAGGTGAGTGAAGTAAACAAACCGCATATTGAATTGAGCAAGATCAATGGTCCTGCCCATTCCAACAATTTTAATCCTGATAACGACTAATAGGAAATCATGACACTACTTGCTTTAGACTGGCTGTTGATTATAGAAAAACTGGTGTTGATAGCCATCATCGTTTTTGCTAGCTTGGGTATTGCCCTCTATACCACATTTGCAGAACGCAAAGTGGCGGCTGTGCTTCAAGACAGACCAGGTCCGGAAAGGGCTGGTCCTTTTGGATTGTTCCAACCATTTGCCGATGGTTTGAAACTAATCATGAAAGAAGAAATCATTCCCAACTCTTCTAACAAAGCACTATTTATTTTGGGTCCTGGTTTGGCCATGACTGCAGCTTTGATGACCTGCGCGGTAATTCCTTGGGGGTCTTCTGTGCAACTATTTGGACGCACTATTGACCTGCAAATTGCTGACGTAAATATTGGGATCCTCTACATTTTTGGTGTGGTGAGTTTGGGTGTATATGGCATCATGATTGGTGGTTGGGCTTCTAATAATAAATTCTCATTAATGGCAGCACTGCGTGGCGCATCACAAGCCATCAGTTATGAATTGGCCATGGGTATTGCCCTAATTGCTTTGTTGATGACAACAGGCAGTTTGAGTTTACGCACTATTGTGGAACAGCAAATGGCGCCTGGTCATTTATGGAATATTGCTTATCAACCACTAGGCTTTTTGTTGTTCTTTATCTGTGCTATGGCAGAGTGTAATAGAACGCCTTTTGACCTTCCAGAAGCTGAGAACGAATTAAACTTTGGATACCACCAAGAGTATTCTTCTATGAAATTGGGTTTCTATTTGTTTAGCGAATACGTGAACATGATTATGAGTAGTGCCGTAATGGCTTCCTTGTATTTTGGTGGCTATGACATTCCTTTCTTTGACGAGTCTGTGTTGCCACAAAATATTGCAGCCTTGGTAGGAGTTGGAACTTTGCTGCTTAAAATTGTTGTGTTCATTTTTATATTCATGTGGATTCGTTGGACCATTCCACGTTTCCGTTATGATCAATTGATGAACCTGGGTTGGAAAAGTTTGATTCCATTGGCCTTGGTCAATATGTTGATCACAGGCGCTTGGATTTTAGCAAAATTGTAATGATTAGCATGCGTGTCATGCAACAAATAGTTTAAAAGAGATTAGAAACATGGAGGCATTAACCAGTAGATCCGTACAAGTGAGCCGCAAGCCAATGAGCTTAGCAGAGCGCTTGTTCCTTCCCGCTATTTTCAAGGGAATGAGCATCACGTTTAGCCATATTTTCAAAAAGCAACCTACTATCCGTTATCCGGAACAGCGCAGGGAATTTAGTCCTGTATTCCGTGGATTGCACGTGCTCAACCGTGATGAAGAAGGAAGAGAGCGTTGCACTGCTTGCGGATTGTGCGCGGTGGCTTGTCCTGCGGAAGCCATTACTATGGAAGCTGCTGAAAGACTACCAGGTGAAGAGCATTTGTACAGAGAAGAAAAATACGCAGCAAAATATGAAATCAATATGCTGCGTTGCATTTTCTGTGGTTTGTGTGAAGAAGCTTGCCCCAAAGATGCTATTTACTTAAGTGAAACTTTTGCGCCGGCTAATTACACTCGCAAAGGATTTATTTATGGAAAAGACGAAATGGTGATCCCTAATGTAAAAACAGATCCGGAAGGATATGCCAAAGCAAAGGGTAGCCCTAGAAATAACTGATCAACGAATGAAATGAGATTGGTGGCGGATCACCGCTGTTAATGACTAATTCACAAGCAATGAATACAACCGAAATATTATTCTTTTTCCTTAGCGCTCTGGCCCTCTTTAGCGCCATCATGGTATTGATTAGCAAGAACCCCATACATTCTGTATTGTGGTTGGTTGCGGTATTCTTTGCCATTTCTGGACACTATATCTTATTGAACGCACAGTTCTTAGCCATTGTAAACATGATTGTTTATGCTGGTGCCATTATGGTATTATTCCTATTTGTGGTGATGTTGATGAACTTGAACGCAGAGACCGAACCTCAGAAGAATTTGTGGATGAAGTTGGCCGGTGTGATTTCTGGGGGATGTTTATTAATGGTCTTGGTTTCACTAGTTAGACAGGCCACTGATTTGCACGCCAAAAAAGCCATGACCAGTACGGGAGATATTGGACTGATCAAGAATTTGGGTAAACTCTTATTTAGTGAATATGTAGTGCCATTTGAAATTACCAGTGTACTCTTTTTGAGTGCCATGATTGGTGCCATTGTCATTGGAAAAAAAGAATAATCAGCCTAGTAAAAAAATCATTCACCTGCAGCAATGCAGTAATTTATAGAGACCATGCCAATACAATATTATATCTACCTAAGTTTAGCCCTATTTAGCATTGGGATTATTGGGGTGCTTACACGCCGCAATGCCATCATTGTGTTTATGTGCATTGAACTGATGTTGAATTCAGTGAATCTTTTGTTGGTTGCATTTTCAAAAATGCACTTGGCTTTTGCCACTGCCAATGATAAACTGGCTACCACGGTTGGTACCGATGGTCAATTGTTTGTGTTCTTTATCATGGTGGTAGCTGCTGCAGAAGTAAGTGTGGGTCTAGCCATTATTGTGATGTTGTACAGAAATACGCATTCGGTTGATATTAACTTTTTGAACAGATTGAAAAACTAAAATCAGGGAATAACTTTTGGATGTTTAAAAGTAGAACCCGCTAGAAAGATATTATGAGCAAACTAGTTTATTTGATTCCGCTGTTTCCCCTGCTCGGTTTCCTGATCAACGGATTGGGTAGGAAGCATCTGTCCAAATCCCTGATTGGTATAGTGGGCAGTGGGGCTGTATTGGCTTCCTTTGTGGTAAGTGTGTTGGTGTTCTTAGACGTAAAGTCTAATGGTGCATCGGTAGTAACACTTTTCCCTTTCATTGATGTAAAAGGATTGGTCATTCCCTTTGCCTTTCAGGTAGACCAGTTATCCTCTCTGTTCTTGTTGATCATTACTGGAATTGGATTTTTAATTCATCTCTATTCTACTGCTTATATGCACGAAGAAGAGAACCAACACTATGGCAGGTATTTTGCTTACCTGAATTTATTTGTGTTCTCTATGTTGTTATTGATTCTTGGTTCCAACTATGTCATCATGTTTATTGGTTGGGAAGGCGTTGGTCTTTGCTCTTATTTGCTGATTGGTTATTGGTTTAAAAACAATGACTACAATTATGCAGCTAAGAAAGCCTTTATCATGAACCGGATTGGTGATCTTGGATTTTTGTTGGCGGTGTTTTGGTTGATCTTCAAATTAGGAACGGCTACATACACAGACGTATTTAGTGCAGCTAGTCTGGCTAAATTATCTGCCTTTGATATTACAGCTATCACTACTTTATTATTTGTGGGAGCCATGGGTAAGAGTGCACAGATTCCTTTGTACACTTGGTTGCCCGATGCCATGGCGGGTCCTACACCAGTTTCTGCTTTGATCCACGCTGCTACCATGGTTACTGCTGGTATCTACATGATTGCACGTAGCAATATCCTCTATACTATGGCGCCAGGTACCCAAACACTGGTAGCTATTGTAGGATTGGCTACGGCTATTTTTGCTGCCACTATTGCACTCAAGCAAAACGATATTAAAAAGGTATTGGCTTATTCTACTGTTAGCCAATTGGGTTATATGTTTCTTGGCTTAGGCGTTGGTGCTTATACAGGTGCCGTATTCCATGTAATGACCCATGCATTTTTTAAAGCCTTATTGTTCTTAGGAGCTGGTTCTGTAATTCATGCCATGCACCATGAACAAGATATTCGCAAAATGGGTGGATTGAAAAAACACTTACCCATTACGCATATTACTTTCTTATTGGCTTGTTTGGCCATTGCAGGTATTCCTCCTTTCTCTGGTTTCTTCTCTAAAGACGAAATCCTAATGGCGGCTTACGGAAAAAATCCATTGTATTATTATGTGGGATTGGGTGGTGCACTCATGACTGCTTTTTATATGTTCCGTTTGTATACCCTTACTTTCTTGGGTGGATTTAGAGGTACGCATGAGCAAGAACATCATTTGCACGAGAGTCCTGCTGCTATGACAATTCCATTGATTGTCTTAGCCTTTCTTTCAGTTGTTGGTGGATTGATTGGTATTCCTGAATTATTTGCCAAAGACGCGCATAGTTTGGAGCATTTCTTGGCTCCCATTTTTGCAGGTTCTGCAGCTATTGCAGAAGCGCATCATGTAGAAGCTTCACAAGAATGGATTTTACTAGGGGTATCTACTGTACTGATTATTGCAGTTATTGTATATGCCATTAATAGCTTTAAAAAATACCAAGCCGATGGCGCTGAAAATTCAGGTGTGGCCAAATTGCTTGAAAATAAATGGTATGTAGATGAGCTCTACAATGCTGCTATTGTAAATCCACTACACCTGCTTGCTGGGTTCTTCAAAAATATCATTGAGAAAAACCTGATTGATGGCGCGGTAAATGGCGTTGGCCGATTGGTAGGATATGGTTCTCGTCAATTGCGTTTAATTCAAAGTGGTCAAGTTGGTAATTACTTAATCATTATGGTATTGGCTATTGTAGTGTTTATCTTGATTTGGTTCAATGACCTTACCATTGTTTATTATCTGACTCGTTTATTTAAAATGGCCTAGTAGCATTAAAGAAATAATATGATTCCTCTATTACTCATATCCATTCCATTGCTTAGCGGACTAGCAGTATTGCTGCTAAAAGATTCGCCAGCATCCAAGGCTTTGGCCCTTGTATCTTCTATTGCAACACTGGCATTGGCCTTGGTAGCAGTTTTTAGCAAAGGTGCACTTCATTATGACGCAGCTTGGTTACCAGCACTGGGAAGCAGATTTAGTTTAATGCAAGACGGTATGGCAAAAATGCTTTGCTTATTAACCGCCATTTCTTTTCCTGTTGTATTTGCCGCAACCTATAACAATAGCTATCAAAAGTCTGGAGCCTTTTATGGCTTGATGCTTTTGACTCAAGCTGGTTTAATGGGTGTGTTCTTAGCATCAGACGCATTGTTGTTTTATTTCTTCTGGGAATTAGCTTTAATCCCTGTTTACTTTCTTTGCTCTATCTGGGGTGGAGAACGTAGAATTGCCGTTACTTTCAAATTCTTTATCTATACGTTTATTGGTTCCTTGTTAATGTTGATTGGCATACTTTATGTTTATTCTAAAACAGCCGATCACAGTTTTGCTTTGGAATCTTTCTATCATGTAAAATTGATGGCCAAGGAACAAGCTTATGTGTTTGCATTGTTCTTTATTGCTTTTGCTATTAAAATGCCCATCTTCCCGCTGCATACTTGGCAGCCTGATGCTTATGAGCAATCGCCAACCGCTACTACAATGATCTTGAGTGGTGTAATGGTGAAAATGGGAATCTACGCAGTGATTCGTTGGTTATTACCCATGGTACCAGATGCAGTTAGTGGTCATGCTATGTTTGTGATTATACTTTCTGTAACGGGTATGATCTACGCTTCCTTAATTGCAATAAGACAAGATGATATTAAGCGATTAATTGCTTATTCTTCTATTGCGCATATTGGTCTCATGTGTGCTGCTATTTTTGTTCAAAACAGAATTGGTTTAGAAGGGGTAATGATTCAAATGTTTAACCACGGTGTTAATGTGATTGGGCTTTGGATTGTAGCTGATGTAATTGAGCAACAATTGGGTACTAGAAAAATGAGTGAATTAGGTGGTCTAGCACAAAAAGCCCCAGTATTGGCTGTTTTGTTGGTGTTGATGGCACTAGCCAATGTGGCCCTGCCTTTAACCAATGCTTTTGTGGGTGAATTCTTAATGTTTAACGGACTGTTCCAATACAATGTATGGATCACTGCCATTGCTGGTATCAGCATTATTTTGGCAGCGGTATATACCCTGAATATGATTCAAAAAGTATTCTATGGTCAGGTTGCTGAAAAAGTAACCAACGCCGTAGACCTTAGTTTCAATACGCAATTGGCATTGGGCATTTTGGTGGTATTGGTCTTGGTGATGGGATTGTATCCTCAACCTATGATCAATCTTACCAAGGATACAGTAGACGCTATTTTTGTACAACGATAAATGAATGGGGCTTTTTTAAAGCTTTTAAGATAAATAGTTATGAACGCAATCATTGTTTCGGCTTTAATGGGTGTAGTGATGATGTTAAGTGGCATCATCTTTCAGAACAAATCCCTGATGAAGCACCTGGCTGCTGCCGGTCTTATTGTATTGTTGGTAGCCAATCTGCTGCAGTCTTATGGTAAATACGTAATACAAGTAGACACGCATAACCTATTGCATTTTGAGCAGTTTGGTATTTTCTTTAATACCATTGCCATTGTTGCTACCCTTATTTATGTGTTATTAAGCGGCAAGGATATTGAGAACACAGGGGTGCATCCTGCAGAGTATTTTGCATTGGTGTTCTTTGTGCTTTGTGGTGTTACCATCCTTACTTCTTTCAACGGTTTATTGATGTTGTTCTTAGGCGTTGAAATCATGTCTATTCCACTATACATTCTAACAGGTGCAGACAAGAAAAATTTAAAAAGCAATGAAGCTTCTCTGAAATATTTGTTGATGGGTTCTTTCTCTACCGGCATCATGCTCATGGGGATTGCCCTGATTTATGGTGGCAGTGGAAGCTTTGGCATTAATCCTGGTACACCAGAAATGACCGTAGGGGGAATACCTAAGGTCTCTTTTTTGACCGTATCTGGTTTGATTCTCTTATTTGTTTCTATGTGTTTTAAAGTATCGGCAGCGCCATTTCATTTTTGGACGCCTGATGTATATGATGGGGCACCATCTGTATTCACTTCATTTATGGCAACCGTGGTTAAAGCGGCTGGCTTTTTTGCCTTTATGCGTTTGTTTGAATCGCAGAGCGAATTAATGGGTGCTACTTGGAAAATCTTATTGTCTTTTGTCATTATTGCCACCCTATTAATTGGGAATATTACCGCAGTGTTTCAGCAAAGTGTGAAAAGAATGCTGGCCTATTCTAGTATTGCCCAAGCTGGTTTTATGCTATTTGCTTTATATGCAGGTAATGACTTGGCCAAAGAAGGGATTCTTTTGTATGCGGCTGCTTATAGCTTAGCTACCATTGGGGTATTTGCGGTATTGATTAAAATGAAGGACTATACCCTTGATGGATTCAATGGTCTTGCCAAAACCCAACCTGTTTTAGCATTGGCTACTACTATTTGCCTATTATCCTTATCTGGGATTCCTTTAACTGCTGGATTTTTTGCCAAATACTATATGTTGGCTGCCGTGGTTAAAGCAGGTGGAGCACTTTGGATTGTAATTGTGGCCGTATTATATGCTGCCGTAAGCGTATATTATTATTTCAGGGTAATCCAGGCTATGTACTTTAAAGAGGGTACTGCGGAGACCTCAGAAATCACTGGCGGATTTAAAGTTGGGTTGCTCTTAGTAGCCGGTTTAATCGTTTTGATTGGTCTGCTACCCTCTGTATTGCTCAATTATTTCTATTTTTAACCGCTCTTCATATTTATTCGGGCAGTTTCCCTGAAACGGGCAATCTCAATTACCTTTAAGGTATTGACGGATTAATTTATACTGCATGACCACACTTGATTCCTTTAATTTAGCTTGGCGCACGGTTAAGAGTAACAAACTTAGAACCAGCATCACGGTTGCTATTATAGCTTTTGGTATTATGGCCTTGATTGGCATTATTACCGCTATTGAAGCCATGAACCAGAGCCTGAAAGAGAGTTTCTCTTCCATGGGTGCAAATGCCTTTAGTATTCGTTATAAGGAATCTAGGGTTCGTATGGGTGGCGGTGGGGGTAATGGAGATATGTCCAAAACCAAGCGCGGCAAGAAAGAAAAAAAATCTAATCTTGGTAAACCTATTAGAAAAGAAGACGCGGAATACTTTAAAGCAGGGTTTGCTTATCCGGGTTCTATCACTACCATTTATAGAAGAGGTCCTGGTGCCCAAGAAATTCATTATCAGGAAAAGAAAACCAACCCACAAATTGTATTGTGGGGCGGTGACGAAAATTATTTACAAGTTAATGGGTATAGCATTGCACAAGGAAGAAACCTGAATGGCTTAGATATACAAAGTGGCAGAAATGTGTGTTTAATTGGAGCCAATGTGGCTACCAAATTGTTTGGTGACAAGCCAGAAAAATCTATTGAAAAAATCATTCGGATTGGTTCTGTACCCTATAGGGTGATTGGTTTGCTTAAAACCAAGGGCTCAAGTGCCATGTTGCGTCAAGATGATATGATTTTTACATCTTATACCAACTTGAGAAGATTTGCCAATAGCACTCCTTCTTATTTATTGGGTGTGATGGTGGGGAATGTAAAAGAACTGGATGTGGCTTCAGGTGAAGCAACTTCTGTATTCCGTGCAGTGAGAAAATTGCACCCTACTGATGACGATAATTTTGTCATTGAAAAAAGCGACAAGTTTGCAGAACTCTTTATAGGCTTCTTGAGTAGCATTACCGGCAGCGCTGGTGCCATTGGTTTGATTACTTTAATTGGTGCAGCCATTGGACTAATGAATATTATGTTGGTTGCTGTTAATGAACGTACCAAAGAAGTGGGATTGATCAAAGCCATTGGTGGCAGGAGCAAGAATGTGCGTCAGCAATTTCTATTTGAAAGTTTGATCATTTCTTTGTTGGGTGCGCTATTTGGTATCATCTTGGGAGTACTAGTGGGGAACCTCTTTTCCATTATCCTCAAAACAGGATTTGTAGTGCCCTGGGCTTGGGTAATCATTGGAATAGTCATCTGTTCCGTGGTAGGATTGGCCGCAGGTATTTATCCTGCTATGAAGGCCGCTAGACTCAATCCAATTGTAGCCTTACGTTACGAGTAAATTAGTAGTTTATTCTTTCTTGAATTGTTTCAACTGTCCGTTGATATAGTAGCGTATGTCTTCATCAGAAGGATTACTTCTTAACCATTCATAAGAGGGTCTACTCTGTTGCATAAACTGTCTTAGGGTATCGTCTTTGAATCCAGTACTCTCTGCTACTAATTGTTGGGAATATCGGTAATTGATATAAGCTTCTTTTTCATTGCGATCAAAGAAATCCAAAGCCCTTCTTTTGCTTTTCTCGTGTTTGGAAAACCTATCTATGCTAATGCCTAATCCCGCACCACTATTAGCTAGCGCAAATGTGGGCTTCTTGTAAGAGACCATATCGTGCAACAAATCGTTTCTTCTTTCCATGCTATCCATTTGATAAGCACTCATGCCTTTTGCTGTAACGGTTACATTACCTAAGTCATGGGACAAAGGGGAAACGTATAAATCAATACTGTCTTTTTCTAAGAAATTGCGGGTTAGTTGAACTGTGTCAAAATGATAACCCACTGCTGCAAAAGAAATGATATCATTGGCTTTAACATTGAGTTTGAATCTGCCTGTATTACCCGTCATGACTATTTGTCCACTATTGTTATTGCTAATACTGGCCAATACTACTGGTGCATGAGTAACACTGTCACGCAAATAACCAATCAATGCTTTGTTTTTCTGTGCATTAACTTGGGAGAGTACTAGCAAAGACAATATCAGAAGTAAGTATCTCATCTGTTTCATTTGAACAAAGTTATCAAATAGGTTTTGAGATATTAAAATAAAAAAAGTAGGAATCGCTTTTATAGCAACTCCTACTTTTTTTGACTTTTTAATTTTGACTTTTTAATTTATTTTGGGTCCAAACCTTGTTTGATTTTTTCTGATAAATCTTGCAAATGTACTTTGCTCAACTTGTCTCCAAAACCTGCAGCAGCAGTATTAATTTGAGTGCGAAGTGCAACTAACTGTGCTCTTACAATGGCAGGAACATCGCTTTTATTAATATCAATAGAAGCGCCACCTCTTCCGCCAATAGTTATTATTGTTATGCCAGCAGTTGATGGAGGATTTAGAATATCAACCAATTTATCTACATAACTAATTTGTAATAATCTGCGGTATTGATCAATGGTTTTTTTAGAACTCAATTCGCTGAATAAACCAGTCTGAACATCATTTAATAACTCCATTGCATTATATGCTTTATCAACGCCAAAACGGTTGCTTGCTAATTGTAAACGGCCTAATTTTGTAGTACTAATTAAGGCACTTAAAGCAGATTCCTGTGCAGACATAATTGGATCATTGGAAATTGGATTATTAAACTTATTCCATAGTTCACGATCTATCAACCAATTAGGTGTTTCAAAAATTTGTTTGTTTAAAAACGCAACCGCTTCTTTCTGACGAGCTTTTGGCGTTATTTCATAAACAGGTTCATTTTCTTCAGCTACTTTAAAAGTTTCATAAACACCACCAACATTGGCAGTAACATGTCCCATATATCTTCTGAACTGACCCAATAGTTGACCATACATGACACTGATGTTTTCGTATTGATCATTTTCTTCTTTGGTCCATTCTGGTAATCCTTTCAAAATCCTTTTTAGATTCATGATACCGTATTCAGAAGCTTTAATAGCGTTGTCACTTAAGTCCTCACTTTGGCTTCTTGGGTCAGCTGAATTGCCTAATTCATATGTTCCAAACCAATGACGTGGATTTGCTTTTAATGCAGCAGTAATCATTTTACTGCTATTTGATTCTAATTGCTCATTAGTATTGCCGGGAATGAATCCATATCCCCATTTAATTGCCCATTTATCATAATCTCCAATACGACCGTACAATCCTTTTCTTCCAATATTATCCTCAGGTTGAGCAACATAGTTAAATCGTGCATAATCCATAATTGATCCAGTATGACCATTGGCTTCAACCCATGATTTGTCTCTTAATTTTTCTACTGGGGTCCTACTGCTATTACCCATATTGTGTAATAATCCAAGTGTATGACCAACTTCATGTGAAGAAACAAAACGAATTAGGTCGCCCATTAAATCATCATCATATTTCATTTTTCTTGCACCAGGATCTACAGCAGCTGTTTGAATCATATACCAGTCATGCACCAACTTCATTACGTTGTGGTACCATTGAATATGGCTTTCAATTATTTCTCCACTTCTTGGATCGTGTACATTTGGACCACTTGCATTTGCAATATCAGAAGCTAAATATCTTACAACTGAAAATCTAGCATCTTCCATACTCATTGTTGAATCGTTTTCAGGCCATTCTTTACCCATGATGGCATTTCTGAAACCTGCTTTTTCAAAAGCAGCTTGCCAGTCATTGATTCCTGCAATCAGGTGTTTGCGCCACTGTTTTGGGGTAGCTGGGTCAATATAATAGATGATGGGTTTCTTTGGTTCTACCAATTCTCCCTTCATCCATTTTTCCCATTCTCCATCTTTTGGCTCTAGTCTCCAACGCACAGCAAAAGTTAGTTTTTCAACTTTTTGTTGATCATCACTAAATACCGTGAATTCATCAGGGAAATATCCAACTCTTTTATCCCAAGTTCTCTGCTGCATGGGTGTTTTAGGAAGCAGTAACAAAGAAGTGTTCAATTCTATAGTAACTGCACCTGCATCATTAGCTGCTTGAATAGAGGTAGGAGCTCCTGGAAATGAAGGAACGCCAAAACCGCCAACAACAGGGGAGGCTGAATAAGTTTTAACTGTTTTGATTTCCGTATTAATAGGGAAAGTATTGATTTTTGAAATAAATGATCTGTCTTGTGCAAGTGCTGTTAAGTTTAATCTTCTTTTTGAAGATGGGCTAATACTAACAGCCTGATTATCTCCTTTGAAAAAGTCGCTAACGTCAATAATTGCACTAGCTGAATCTTTTCCAAATGCGGCTATAGGAAATGAGGCTGCAATGGCATTAAGATTTGAATTAGTAACTGCCTTGTAAATTTGTTGGTCAGGGCTGGCAGTATTTACTAGGGTTATTGTTCTAAGAAAGATTGTATTGCTAGGACCTTTTTCAAATGTAATCGTTTGTTGATTGGCATCAGATCCGCCATAACCACCGCCAGCAGGTACTTTAATGAAACGAACAACTGATAGTATTTCTCGGCCAAAAAGGGAATCAGCAATTTCAAAATAATATTTCTCATCTATTTTGTGAACAGTGAAAAGCCCCTTTTTTGTAATAGCTTTCTCTGTGATCACGTCTTTATAAGGCCTAGGTGCAGTTCTTGCTGCGCCAGCTCCACCAAATCCAGGGATTCCGGTAATAGATGGTGCACCAGTTCCGGGTGTGCCCGGAGTAGGACTGGGTGTTGGATTCTGTGGTCGTTGGGCAAAACTAACAGTTGTTGCCATCAACGCCAGGGATAAAAAAATCCTTCTCATAAGTAGTTTTAAAAAATTAATGATAGATTAAAGATAGCTTTCCAGCCCTTTCAACATTCAAAAAAGAGAAACGTTTGGATAAATGGTAAAATAAGTAAAATAAATCGGTGAAATGCAGAACTACCGCTAGTTCAAAGATTTTTGGGCTAAAATCCAGCTAGCGCTGAAAAAAAACAAAAAAGATTCGCCCGTTCTTGTTTTCTGTTTCAATAAAATACCTAATTTGTAAGCCCTAATAAAAAATGTCTGAAAGGTTTTGTTTTTTCAAAACATTTTTTATGTAGCATTGCGAAATCAATTTTTAAATCAACTGTAATTTTTAAAACCAAAAATCAATTGAATCATGGCTGACATCAAACCAACTGCACCAGCGGCTGCTAAAACCGCAACTTCCGCTCAACCTAAAAAGAGTGGTAACTTGGTTGCAACTATCGCTCCTATTGCCTGTATTGTTCTCGGTTACGTTTTGTGGCGCTTTGTAATCGGTGCCGACAGTAATTTCACTACCCCTGATGCTAGCGGTGGTTTTTGGCCTAACCATAAAGGACCTAAAGGTGCAATACCAAAAATGTATGAAGGTGGTATCATTGTACCAATCTTGATTGGATGTTTATTGATTGTGGTTTCTTTTGTAATTGAGCGTCTATTGACTATCACTAAAGCAAACGGAACTGGTAATATTGCTGAATTTGTACGTTCAGTACAATTTCACCTAGCTAACAAAGACGTTGATAAGGCTCTTGCTGCTTGCGACAAGCAAAAAGGATCTGTAGGTAACGTTATGAAAGCAGGTCTGAAAAAATACAAAGAAATGATCACCAACACTGAATTGGCTACTGAGCAAAAAGTGTTGAATATTCAAAAAGAAGTAGAAGAAGCAACTGCTTTGGAACTTCCTATGTTAGAAAAGAACTTGGTGTTCTTGTCTACTATCGCGTCAGTAGCAACCCTTTTGGGTCTATTGGGTACGGTAATGGGTATGATCCGTTCTTTCTCTAAATTAGGTGATGAAGGTGGTGGAGAAGCTGCTCGTGAATTGTCTCAAGGTATCTCTGAAGCCTTGTACAACACGGCTTTGGGTATTGGTACTTCTGCTGTTGCCATCATCATGTACAACGTGTTCACCACTCGTATTGATGGTATCACTTACGGTATTGACGAATCTGGTTTCACCCTGACTCAAAGCTTTGCTGCTAACTATAAATAATCCTTGATTATTTGTGGAATGCAAACAGTTTTGAATCTAATTAGTGAAATCTTAAATTAATAACAATGGGTAGAGCCAAATTACCACGGAAAAGTACCAATATCGACATGACGGCGATGTGTGACGTGGCGTTCCTTTTGTTGTCATTCTTTATCTTGACAACAAAGTTCAAACCCGCGGAAGCCATTGCAGTGACTACACCTAGTTCTGTTGCAGCAAAAGTTGCTGAAACCAAGGACGTTGTGTTAATCACCATCGACAAAGACGGTAAGGTTTTCATTTCCATGGACGATGAATCTAAAAAAGAGGTCATCGCTAACACGCTAAATACCACCAAAAACCTGAACCTAGACGTTCAAAAGTTTAAGAAAGCTGGTTTCTTTGGTGCACCATTTAGTGGGCTGTCTGCTTTTCTTGCAATTCCTGAAGAAGGACGCAAGGGTAATGCCTTACCAGGTATTCCTTGTAAAGATTCTTCAAACAATGAAGTTTCCACTTGGATGGGCTTAGTTCTTAGCGCTTACGCTGGACAGAAAGCGAACATTCAATTAAAAGGCGATAACGCCTCTAAATATCCTGCTTTCAAAAATGTAATTGATGCATTTAAAAAGAATGATATTTTGAAATTTCAGATGATCACAAATCCAGAAAGCGTACCAACAGGTTCAGAATTGTGGAAGAGTGCTATGCAAGGTGTGAAAAGAGAAGAATAGAACAGCTTAAACAAGATTATTTAATAAAATAAATTCTTCCGACATGGCAGAAATGGATACTTCAGGTGGCGGTGGCCATAAAAAAGGACCAGGTGTCAAGAAAAGTAAGAAGCTGAGTACCCGCGTAGATCTCACCCCAATGGTGGATCTTGGGTTCTTACTAATCACTTTCTTCATCTTCACCACCACCATGAGTCAGCCTACAGCTATGAAACTCTACTTGCCCAAAGATGCGGACAAGCCAGAGGATCAGAACAAGGCCAAAGAATCGGGTGTTATTACCATCCTTTTAGGAAAAGATGACAACATCTTTTATTATGAAGGACAATTGGACAATAGCGCATCAAACTTTAAATCATCTAATTTCTCAGAGATTCGCAATGTAATTCTTGACAAGAAAGCTCGTACTCCTGAAAAGGATTTAGTGGTGGTGTTAAAACCATCTGAAGAGTGTACTTATAGAAACGTTGTGGATATTCTAGATGAAATGGCGATTAATGTTTGTAAACGTTATGCATTGGTGGATATTTCATCCATTGAAGCCCAACTGGTAAAGGCATCTGAGGCCGCTAATGCAGCTGCTCCTGCAAAATAAACAAGTGGAATATTACCAATAAAGACACTGAATCATGGATGTAAACAAAATTTTATCTGCCGATATCCTCGATATCATTTTCGAGGGCAGAAACAAGGAATACGGCGCTTATGACTTGCGCAAAACCTATAGTAAGCGTATTACTTACGCACTAATAGGTACTGTTGCTGTTTGCCTATTTCTAATTCTGGGTTCGGTGGTAGCAAACTCCTCCAAGAAAAAAGCTGTTGAAGTGATTGCTCAAGACGTAAATCTTGAGAACATGAAACAAGAGGAGAAAAAACCTGAACCACCACCGCCACCCCCACCACCAAAGCAAGAACCGCCTAAAGTGGAAATCACCAAATTCACCCCTCCCAAGATTGTGAAGGATGAAGAAGTGAAGGAGAAAGATGAAATTAAAGAAGTAGAAAAACTGGAAGATACCAAGATTGGTACCGTAAACCAGGAAGGAACAAAAGACGAAGGTATTGTTGCTCCTCCTGTTGAAACTGGTACTGGTAAAGTGGAAGCTCCTAAGCAAGAAGAAGACTACGATAAAGTATTTACCGTAGTACAAATTCCCGCTGAGTTCCCCGGTGGTTTGCCAGCTTGGACTAAGTATTTGGAACGTAACTTGAACAGGGATTTGCCTGTAAACAATGGTGCGCCTCCCGGAAAATACACAGTGGTGGTTTCCTTTATCGTTGACAAGAATGGTGGTATCTCTGAAGTACAAGCCGAGAATGATCCCGGTTATGGAACCAAAGAAGAAGCTGTTCGTGTAATCAAAAAAGGACCACCTTGGAAGGCTGCGGTTCAAAACGGTAGAAACGTAATTTATCGTCACAAACAAAGCATCACTTTCATGGTATCTGAAGAATAATTTCTTACTGATATTTTTAAAGCCCCACTCTTTTGAGTGGGGCTTTTTTATTTTCCTGAAATTCAAGTATAGCAAGGATTTCAAAGCTTAGCGGCTGTTAATTTATGTTTTGTTTTATGGAAATATTTGCATTCCTCCATCACATTAAAAACAACCGTTATGGAAAAAATGCAAATCCTTCAAGCGGAACTGCTTGACCTCTTATTTGAGGGCCGAAACAAACATTATGGTGCTTATGACTTGCGTAAAAATTATAACAAACGCATGGAATATGCATTGATGGGGACCATCTTAATTTGTCTGCTTTTTTTAGTTGGTAATTTATTGGCCAATCGTGGAAAAGATTTTATTCGGCAAGAAACCATGGTAGAATTGGTGTTAGATCCTTTTAAAGTGGAAGAAAAAGAAAAGCCAATTCCATCACCCCCTCCACAAGAAAGAATAGTTGTGGCCGCAGAGCGATACAATGTACCGGTAATTACGCCAGATCAATTGGTTGCAGAAGAAGATGAAATGAAGCCCGTTGAAGCCTTAGAAAATGTTCAGATAGGTAATGCGCATGTAGAAGGAGTAGATGAGCAGGGTTTGCCTTCAGCGCCAGTGGAAGCTGCTACTGGAACTAGCCAAATTGAAGCCCCTTCATTAGATTATGATAAAGAATTCAAAACAGTTCAAATTCAAGCACGTTTTCCTGATGGCCTTTCCGGTTGGATCAAGTTCTTGGAAAAGAACCTTAACAGAGATTTACCCGTGAATAATGGTGCTCCTGCAGGCATTTATACCGTAGTGGTTTCTTTTGTAGTGAATAAAGAAGGTATCATCAGTGAAGTACAGGCTGAAAATGATCCAGGTTATGGAACAGGGGCAGAAGCAGTTAGAGCTATTAAAAAAGGGCCTAATTGGATTCCAGCAGAACAGAATGGTACCAAGGTAGTCTATCGCCAAAGGCAAGCCATTAGCTTTAGGGTTTCTGAGGATGAATAGTTGTCTTGTTCAAGTTTGATTTCACAGAATGGTCTAACCAAGCCATGAAACGTTATTTTTGCAAAAACATTTCCTTTGTCTTCAAAATTTATAGGTTGGGATGATACCATTGTGGCACTGGCTACAGCACCGGGAATAGGGGCTATTGGCGTGATTAGAATCAGCGGCAAACAAGCATTTCCTGTAATCAATAGCCTGTTTCCATCAAAGGATTTAGAGGCACAAGCTTCTCATACGCTGCATGTAGGCTATTTGAAAGATGGAGAGAATGCTTTGGATGAAGTAGTGTTGTCTTTGTTTAAAGGTCCAAAATCATATACGGGAGAAGACACTATTGAAATTAGTACGCATGGATCGCCTTATATCATTGAAAAAGTAATTCAGGCCATTAATGCTAGAGGAGTGCGTATGGCCAAGCCCGGTGAATTTACCCAGCGGGCTTTTCTAAACGGGAAACTTGATTTAGCGCAAGCAGAATCTGTGGCAGATTTGATTGCCAGTAATACAGAAGCTAGTAGAAGAACGGCTTTGAATAATATGCGCGGCGGTTTTTCATCGGCCTTGCACCAGCTGAGAGAAGAGTTGGTTAAATTCTCTGCGCTCATAGAATTGGAATTGGATTTTTCTCAAGAAGACGTGGCTTTTGCCGATAGGGATCAGTTGGTTAGGCTAATACAATTACTCAGTAGTTCTACTAATCAACTATTGCAATCTTTTCAATTAGGCAATGCCATTAAGAATGGTGTGCAAGTGGCCATTATTGGCAAACCCAATGCGGGTAAATCAACTTTGTTAAATACACTCTTAAATGAGAATAGGGCCATAGTAAGCGAATTAGCGGGTACCACCCGCGATACTATAGAAGAAGTGTTGAATATTGACGGCATTCTCTTTAGGTTAATTGATACGGCAGGTATAAGAGAACATAGTACCGATAGTATTGAAACCATTGGTATTGAAAAGAGTTTTGAAAAAATGCGCGCGGCTGATTTGGTCTTATACTTATTTGACCAAAATGATATTTCATTGGTTGAGTTACAAGACATGATTGCCGTTTTTGAAAAAGAGCGGATCAAATATTTGCTCATTGCTAATAAGTCTGATGCAGCAGAACCCGCTTCTATAGCTGCTTTTAGTCAGGTGCCAGAAATTATTTTTATCTCTGCAAAACAAAGTCAAGGAATTGAAGCACTCAAAAAAGCATTGGTAAACAAAGCCGTGCACGGCGATTTAAATGCAGAAGCTACCATTGTCACCAATGCGCGTCATCATGATGCACTCAAACAATTGGCTGCTTCATTGCAGGATGTGGCAGATGGTCTTGACATGCATATTACTGGTGATTTGTTGGCACTGGATATTCGCCAGTGTCTGCACTATCTAGGTTTGATTACGGGAGAGATTACCAATGAAGATCAATTGGACTTTATTTTTTCTAAGTTCTGTATTGGAAAGTAACAGCTACAAAACAACCAAACACCAAACCAATAAGAAACCCATACAAAGCCCTATAATACAGGGCTTTTTTTATGCTTACAATTACAGTTTACCATTCTTTAATATTGGGTTGTTTATGAAATATTTGTACCTTTATTGTACCTTGAAGCAATTGAGGTACAAAATAAGGGGTTAAGCCCTTTTTATTTTGCGCTTAATTGCACTTAGGTAACCTTAAAGTCATCAAAGGATATTTAATGAGTTCAAATATTAGGTTACAGCGAATTTGCCAACATTGCGGTAATGAGTTCACAGCCCGAACCACAGTAACACAGTATTGCGGTGATACGTGTAGTAAACGGGCTTATAAGGCAAGGTTAAGGAATAGCAAGGTTGAGCAAAGCAATAAGGAAACCCAGCGAATAAAGAGCCAACCTATTGAGGAACTAAAAGCTAAAGAGTTTTTAACGGTTCGTGAAGTTGCCCGTTTACTTAATTGTTCGGTACGTTCCGCTTATTACTACATTGAAAACGGCACTATTAAAGCCGTGAATTTAGGGCAAAGGGTTACAAGGGTTAAGCGTTCCGATATTGATAGACTGTTTGAGTAACATTAAAGCATAAAAGACAAATGATAAAGGTTAAGTTAAGAGAAAAGCAAATTTCAGGGAACAGGCAAAGCCTATACCTTGACTTTTACCCAGCCGTACCACACCCCGAAACAGGCGAACCAACCCGAAGGGAGTTTTTGGGATTGTATGTTAATGCTGAAAAGGTAAAGGATGGAAGCGGAAAGATTAAGAGTATTAAATTAAGCCCTATTGATAAACAGCACAATAAAGAAACTTTACAGCTTGCCGAGCAGCTAAGACAGAAAAGGGAAAACCACCTGAACAAACCTGAAATTTACACGGGGTACGAAAAGGAACAGTTAAAAATTAGGGAAAGGGGTGAAAAGGACTTTGTTGCCTATTTTAAAGCACTAGCCGACAAGCGGAAAGCTAGTAATTACGATAACTGGGTTTCAGCCTATAATTACCTTGAAGCATTCACAAAGGGAAATTTGAAGTTTGCCGACCTCAATGAGAGGTTTTGTAATGACTTTAAAGAGTATTTGCTTACTACTAAAAGCAATAAGAGCAACAAAACAACCCTTTCCCAAAATTCAGCCGTTTCCTATTTCAATAAGGTGAAAGCAACCCTGAAACAAGCCTATAAAGACGGGTATCTTACTACTGATCTAAATAGTAAAATACAACCCGTAAAACAGGCAGAAACGCAAAGGAACTTTCTAACCATTGAGGAACTGAACAGCCTTGTAAAAACAGAATGTAATAACCCTTTATTGAAACGTGCAGCACTTTTTTCAGCCCTCACAGGGTTAAGGTTTTCGGACATTAAAAACCTTGTTTGGGGTGAACTGGAATACATTGAAGGCAATGGATATTTTATAAAATTCAAACAGCAAAAGACTAAAGGGGTTGAAATGATGCCAATTTCTGAACAGGCTTACAGCTTACTGGGTGAACGCAAAGAGCCAGCCGATATAGTATTTGAAGGGCTTACTTATTCAGCCTATGAAAACAAACACCTTGCTAAATGGATAGGGCTTGCTGGTATTGAAAAGGATATAACCTTTCATTGTTTCAGACACACTTTTGCCACCCTGCAACTATCAAAGGGAACAGATATTTACACCGTTTCCAAAATGCTCGGACACCGTGAACTTAAAACGACACAGATTTACGCAAAGATTATAGACCAAACCAAACGTGAAGCAGCCGACAAAATACAGTTAGAATTTTAACCCCCCCCACATAAAAGACAAATGAATACTTTAAATATACTTTTTGATTTAGCCGAACAGCAGCCTGAACTAAGTAGTGATTTTCTGAATGAAGCACTAAAGCAGACCAATAAAACTGAAAATGAATTTTGGAAGGAACTTTGTAATAGTTGGCAGTTTCTAGCAAACGAAGCCAATGGACTAAATAGGGAAAGCCTAGCCGATAACCTTACGCGGGTTGGGATTATAGGATATTTACGTTTCAGAAATGGGATTAATAATACTATTTATTCAACTAACGGATTGACAAGAGAAGGTTTAAGGATTACATTCAACCATTTAACAAACTATGCTTTAGAAAATAGATTGATTTGGTACTATTATTCCTTTGAGGGTAAACCCTTTGAAATAACTTATGATAGTTCCCCTCTCAAACTCTACGGGGTTTATAGAGCCGAAAGTGAAAGACAGTTTAAAAATGAATTTAAGAGCAAAAAGCCTGGACAGATTGGGGATTGGCTGAATATTCATTTGAGAAAATTTGTGAGAGAGGGCGGTAATAAAACAGACTGGATAAAGCATACTAAGCAGTTTGTAAACTTATTGTCAATAGAACAGCAAGACAGCTTTTATAATTGGGTTGATGCAAATAGTATAGAATTGCACCCTCTACAAACGGGACAGGAAATTATTGAAACGAAACCCGCGTTAAAGCCTGAAGCCGTACTTATTGTATTTGAAATTATCAAAGATTTTTTCAGCCCCGACCAACAAGACGAACTGAAACAAGTAATTGGAACAGGTAATAAAGCCACAAAAAAATTGCTTTTCAAAGGAAATGGAAACAGGCTTACCGATACTTTTAAGAAACTAATTGAACACGATTTTATTATAGGTTGCCAAAAGCAAGATTTAATTTTCTGGGTTATTAAAAACTTTACGTTCATTTGTCAAAAAAGTGAGAGAGAGTTTATTTACGATACAGTTGAAAAAACGATTTCCCGAAACGATAACCCTTGTAAAAGTCCATTGATTGTAATAGAGAACGGAGAAATACAGAAAGTTGAACAACCCCGAACCAAAAAGTATGATAAGTATTAAAAACTTTGTGCTGTTACAATACCTGAATTAAAACAGCATTGTAACCGACCTGAACACCCCTATACTATTGCAGCATTATTAATAAATAATGTAAGCAATGGAAAATTTAACCCTTGAAACGCTACCGAAAGCCTTTTCAAACCTTACCAATGAAGTAAGCGAAATTAAAAGGCTGTTACTAGAAAAGAGTAACGAACCGCCAACCGAATCCGACCGTTGGTTTGACCTCAACGAACTTTGTAATTATCACCCCGACAAGCCCAGCAAACCCACAGTTTATGGCTGGGTAAATGCTAGTATTATCCCCGTTCACAAAGGGGGCAAGAAATTAAGGTTTCTCAAATCCGAAATTGATAATTGGTTAAGGCAAGGTAGAAAAAAGACATTGGCAGAAACAGCCAGCGAAGCCGACATTTATCTAAAAAGAAAGGGGGTAAGTCATGCCTAAACACAATTTAACCCCCAATCATAAAAGACAGCATAA
>Ga0209480_10000422_pt1 | contig 35848 bp, 28 predicted proteins | sample JI61114C2DNA_FD_187501 | JGI IMG/M metagenome (GOLD analysis project Ga0209480, IMG submission 187501) | Wastewater effluent complex algal communities from Wisconsin, to seasonally profile nutrient transformation and Carbon sequestration -... | ecosystem: Engineered > WWTP > Effluent > Algae... | reverse complement strand
TGCCGCCGATGCGGTGATCGCCGCCAGCCAGACCCAGGCCGCGCAAATCTGGGCAATCCGCGATGATATCGAGGCGCTGTTTGGCTACGCCATGCCATCGGTGACCTTCGATATCAGTCTGCCGATTGTGACGATGGATAGCTATGTCCGCGAGCTGGAGGTGAGCGCACGCGCCGCCTTGGGCGAGACGACCAAACTGATCGTGTTCGGCCATATTGGTGATGGCAATCTGCACATTCTGCTGGGGGCACAGCCGTTTACGGCCGAGACCAAACACCGGATCGAGGAGCTGGTCTATTCCGGCCTGCCTCCGCATGGCGGCTCGATCAGCGCCGAACACGGCATCGGCCTTGAAAAGCGGGACTGGCTGCACATCACCCGATCGGCTGAGGAAGTGGCGCTGATGCGCACGATCAAGGCCGCGCTGGACCCCAAGAACCTACTCAACCCCGGCAAAGTGTTATGTTGATTCTAACACCCCCCTTTCCGTTCGTGTCGAGCGAAGTCGAGACACCGATGCACGGCATCTCGACTTCGCTCGATGCGAACGGAAGTAGAGTGAAATCCAAAAAGGTAGTTCCATCATGAGCGCGATGATTTGCGAAATTTCCGACCACATTGCCACCATCACGCTCAACCGGCCCGAGCGGATGAACACCATTTCATCGGCCATGCTGGATGAACTGACCCGGACTTTCGTGGAGGTGAACCAGAACCCCGATGTGCGGGTGGTGATCCTGACTGGCACCGGCCGCGCGTTCTGCGCCGGGCTTGATCTGAACGAGACATCAAGCGGGCAGGGCATCGGCGGAGCGGACCGCCGCCCGCCCGAAACGATCGACCTGCGCAACACCCCGCCGACCGTGCTGTTCGCGATGGACAAGCCGGTGATCTGCGCGCTCAACGGCTCGGCAGCGGGTTACGGCATGGACCTCGCGCTCGGCTGCGATATCCGGATCATGGCCGACAATGCCAAGCTCGCCGCCGCCTTTGTGAAACGCGGGGTAGTGCCCGAAAGCGGTGGAACCTGGTTCCTGCCCCGGATGCTAGGTTGGGCCAAGGCGGCGGAGATTATCTTCACCGGGCGGACGCTCAGCGCCGCCGATTGCTTGGCTGAACGGTTGGTCAATCAAGTGGTTCCGGCGGACGAAGTGGCGGGGGCGGCCCGCGCGATGGCGCTGGAAATTGCCGCCAACGCCCCGATGGCAGTCCGCGCCAGCAAGCGCCTGATGCGGATGGGATTGGACGAGACGTTCGAGACGCACGTCCAGCACGTCTATCTGCAACTGCTGCCCTTGTTCGCCAGCGACGATTTCAAGGAGGGGGTGACCTCGTTTCTGGAGAAGCGTCCGGCGGTGTTCTCGGGAGGGTAGCCTGCAATGCTACCAGTTTCGCCATTGATCGATTTCGTCCACTAAGTCCTTTTGCTTGGCGGCGTGACACATTTCCTCAAGAGCAAGATAGATGCCTTCGCGCTCTTCTGTCTCAATCACTTCGCCATAGCGTACATCGGCTTCGTTGAACCACTCGACAGTTCGTTTGATGACAGCGCGGACCTTTGGTTTCGGTGGTTTCGGCCCCATCGATTGCAAGTTATTGCAAGCCTCGCGCAGCGTCGCCCGCGCTTCCTCGATAAAGGCTTGGGGAGGAAATGGTGGAGAAGGTGTCCAGCTTTCGAACTGTGTCTCATTCAAGAGCTGATCGAACGTAATGGCTTTCAAACGCCTATCGTAGCGTTGCTGTTCCGCCTGACGTTTGGCTTTGTCCTCTGACTGTTTCAGCTTTGCCTCTTCCTCAAAGGCGGCGCGATCGTGGTGCCACCTCCATTCTCCTTCAGCCATTAGGCTCACCCACTGAATCGCAGCATAACGGACGCCAGAACGGCCTTGCTCGATGCCCCGAGCGACTTCGCGCTCAGCAGCGGACAATGATAGAGTTTCGACCAGGACTGGATCGAGCCGCGTGATCTCGTTCCAATTCTTGAGCAGTGTCGAGAAAGCAGCGACTTTGTTGTTCCAGCTAAACCTGTTTTCCCTGAGGATATCTGCTCCTGTAACGTCGTGTAGGCTTGGATAGCGATCCCAGATGCCACTCAAGACAACTACGCCAATGTGCTCGTCCGAAATCGACACAATCTTGAAGGCGGCAAATCGACCGGTCTCAAGTGGTGCAAACTTCGTATATGGCAGTGTGCGAAATCCGTAGATATCGCCCGCATTGGGTTTTCTTTCCGGATCAAAGGTTTCTGGCAGTCCAGAGGAGCGGGAATAAGGTCCACGCGCGCGACCAAAAATTTCTTTCAAAAACCGCATCGTTCGGATTTCCATTCTAGACCAACAACACCCCGCGCCCCACGTCCCGCGCATTGATCGCGCCGCTCAATCCCAATGCAGTCCGCATATCCTGCTTCATCAGGCCCAGATACCGCGTCAGCCCGGCCTCTCCGCCCGCCGCCATAGCCAGCGCCCACGGCCGACCGATCAGCGCGGCTTTGGCCCCCAGCGCCAGCGCGCGGACCAGATCCTGACCGCTGCGGATCCCGCCATCGACCAGCACTGTGGTCTGATCGCCGACCGCATCGGCGATATGCGGCAGCATAGACGCGGTTGAGGCTACGCCGTCCAATTGCCGTCCGCCGTGGTTGCTGACGATCATCCCGTCTGCGCCTATCCCGACTGCCGCCTTGGCGTCCTCGACATCGAGGATGCCCTTCAGCAGCAGGTTGCCCTTCCACACGGTGCGCAGCCATTCGATGTCTTTCCAGGTCACCGAAGGATCGAACTGCCCGGCCATCCACTGCATGAAATTGGCCACATTCCCTGATCCGGTTCCGGCGACATATTTGGCCACCGTGCCTAGCCCATGCGGCCGCCCGCGCAGGCCGACGTCGAGCACCCAGCTGGGGTGCAGGGCATAGTCGATCGGCCCCGCGCGCAGTTTTCCCCAGGGGCCAAGCCCGCCGGCCATCCCGTTGCGGATGTCGCGATAGCGGGTGCCGAGCACGGCAAGATCGATCGTGAAGGCGAGGGTGCGAACCCCCTGCGCCCAGGCGCGGTCCAGAATGTCGGTCACCACGCCGCGGTCCTTCAGCATATAGAGCTGGAACCAGAAGGGCTTGTCCGAGACCGCTCCGACCTCTTCGGGTGAGCAGACCCCGACCGTGGTCAGGCAGAACGGTATTCCCGCCGCGTCGGCTGCCCGCTTGGCCTGAACTTCGCCGCGCCGAGCGGTCATCCCGCCCATGCCGACCGGCGCAAGGACTAGCGGCAGCGCCAGCTTCTCGCCAAACAGCTCGACCGAGCAGTCCATTTTCGAAGCATCGCGCAGCACCTGCTGGGTGAGCTTTACGTCCTCCCAATCGGCGGTGTTGCGACGCAGGGTCACTTCGGCCCCGGCCCCGCCATCGATGTAATCGAACAGGAACCGCGGCAGACGCCGTTCGGCCTCGCGGCGGAAATCGCTGTAAGAGGCGGGGAGGAGGTTGAGGCTTTCACCCATCAGAGCAGCGCCTCAATCAACCGCGGTCCTTTGGCCGCGAGCGCATCGGCCAGCGCTTCGCGGAAGCCCTCCGCCGTATCAACCCGGACGGCGGGAACGCCCATGCCTTCGGAAATCTGGCTCCAGTTGATGGCCGGGTTTTTCAGATCGAGCATCGACAGGGCCTTGGGGCCGGGGTTCTGCACGCCAACCCGCATCAGTTCGATATTGAGGATCGCGTAGGAGCCGTTGTTGAGGATGATCGTGGTCACGTCGAGCTGTTCGCGCGCCATCGTCCACAGCGCCTGATTGGTATACATCGCGCCGCCATCGCCGTGGATCGCGACCACCTTGCGATCCGGGCAAGCCACTGCCGCGCCAACTGCAAGCGGCAGACCTTGACCGATCGAGCCGCCGGTCAGCTGCAACCAATCGTGCGGCTTGGCGCCCGCGCACATCAGCATCGCCGCGCCGCCCTGGGTTGCGCCTTCGTCCGAAACGATGGCGTTTTCCGGCAGCAGTTCGGCAAGGATCGCGCCAAGGTTGGCGCTGTTGAGCTTGCCCGGTTCGGCCGGAAAGCTGGTCGAGGTCTGAACCAGCGCAGGCTCTGCCGGAGCCTCCAGTGCGTCCGCCAGCGCGGTCAGTGCGGCGAGCGAATCCTCGCGCATCGAGGCGAGCCGGACCAGTTCCGCTCCCGGCGGGGAGAGCCAGCTGGGCTTGCCCGGATAGGCGAAGAACGAGACCGGCGGTTCCGCTCCGCAGAACACCATTGTTGTGAAGTCTTTGACGTAAGCCTCTGCCTGCTCACCGAAATAGGGCAACTTCTCCACCGCAACCCGGCCGACGCCGCGCTGGTGGCGGGCGGCGAAAGTCTCGGCCACCAGCCTTGCACCAGTGGCAGCGGCGATCCGTCCCGCTTGGTGTAACGCGTCGGCGCGCAGTGCGCGGCCGCCGAGATACAGGCACTTGGGGCCTTCGCCGGATTTCAGCGCGGCAGCCGCAGCGGCAACTGCTTCGGGGGGCGCCTTGGGCGCGGCGGCCACCACGGGCGGGGCGACGGCAGCCGAACCTTCGGTCCAGGCATGGTCGGCCGGAACCACCACGGTCGCGACCTTGCCCGGATAGCTTTGCGCCACGGCAAAGGCCTCGGCCCCAGCCTGCGCGAGATCGCGCTCGCTGCGCGATATGCGGACCCAGTCCGACATCGGCTGGGCCACGCCTTCGGTGTCGGAGGTCAGCGGGGCGTTGAAATGTTTGTGATAGGTGGCGTGTTCACCCACCATGTTGATCACCGGGCTGCCGGCCTTGCGCGCGTTGTGCAAGTTGGCAAGGCCATTGCCGAGCCCGGGTCCGAGGTGCAGCAGGGTCACCGCCGGCTTGTCCGCCATCCGGCCATAACCATCGGCCGCGCCGGTCACTACGCCTTCGAACAGGCCGAGAATGGCACGCATCCCGTGCTGACGATCGACCGCAGCGACGAGCTGCATTTCCGACGTGCCGGGATTGGCAAAGCAGACCTCCACGCCACTTGCGTATAGGGTTTCGATAAATGCCTCTGCACCGTTCATATCAGACAGTCCTCCCTCACGGTTGACGGTAGCGCCGCCAATCGCGCACGCAACAGGATTGTGCCGCTGGCCTCGCGCGCTATGGCAATTGCTCAAAGTTGGAGGCGAATCGCGCAATGAAATATGATGTGGTGATTGTCGGGGCCGGGCAGGGCGGGGCCTATGCCGCGATCCAGCTGCGCCAGTTGGGCTTTGCCGGTTCAATCGCGCTGATCGGGCGCGAGGCGGAGCCGCCCTATGAACGCCCGCCGCTGTCCAAGGAATATATGCTGGGTGACAAGGCCTGGGAACGGCTGCTGATCCGCCCGGCGGATTTCTGGGCGGGCAAGGATATCGACCTGCTGCTGGAAACCGAAGTGACCGCACTGTCGCCTGAGGCGCAGACCGTAACGCTGCGCGACGGCCGCGCGATTGGCTACGGTGATCTGATCTGGGCGACCGGCGGCGATCCCCGGCGGCTGTCGTGTCCCGGTGCTGAGCTGGCGGGCGTCCACGGCGTGCGGACCCGCGCCGATGCCGATGCGATCCTGAGCGAGCTGGGCCACGTCACCCGCGCGGTGATTATCGGCGGCGGATATATCGGGCTGGAAGCCGCTGCCGTGCTGCGCAAGCTGGGCAAAGAGGTGACCTTGCTCGAAGTGCTGCCGCGCGTGCTGGCGCGGGTTGCGGGCGAAGAGCTGTCGGCGTTCTACGAAGCCGAGCACCGCGCTCACGGGGTCGATCTGCGCACAGGAATTGGCGTGGAAGCGATCGAGGGTGAGGGCCGCGTTGCGGGCGTTCGCTTGGCCGATGGCTCGGTGATCGAATGCCAATTGGTGATCGTCGGGATCGGGATCGTGCCCGCTGTTGGGCCCTTGCTGCGCGCGGGCGCTGCGGGCGGCAACGGGGTTGATGTCGATGAGTTTTGCCGCACCAACTTGCCCCATGTCTATGCCATTGGGGATTGCGCCGCGCATTCCAGCAAGTTCGCAGATGGGGCGGTCATCCGTCTGGAATCTGTGCAGAATGCTAACGATCAGGCAAGCTGCGCGGCCAAGGCGATTGTCGGCGATCCGCAGGCCTACGGCGCGACGCCGTGGTTCTGGTCGAACCAGTATGACCTGAAACTGCAGACTGTCGGCTTGTCTACCGGGCACGATACGGCGGTGCTGCGCGGTGATCCGGCGGCGCGCAGTTTTTCGGTGCTCTACCTCAAGGGCGGCAAGCTGATCGCCTGCGATGCGGTCAACATGATCAAGGACTATGTTCAGGCCCGCAAGCTGGTCGAAGAGAGCGCGGTGATTGCACCCGACGATCTGGCCGACGCCAGCCGCCCGCTGAAGGAGCTGGACCGGCTCTAGTCGTTCTCGCGACGATAGGCCGGAAGCGCGAGACCGAAGTGGATCGCCCCGCCGCGCAGAGCGAACCCGGCCAAAGCGGCGACAGTCCAGCCCAGTTCACGCGGCAGTGCCAGTATCGCGGCCCCGGCACACAGCGCCGAAGCCAGCGCAGCGGCAGTTACATATAGTTCCGGACGGATAATGATCGAGGGCCGCCCGGCGAGCACATCGCGGATCACGCCGCCGACGCAGCCAGTAATCACGCCCATCAGCATTGCGGGAACCGGAGCTACTCCAAAGGCCAGCGCCTTCGCCGTGCCGAGTACCGAATAGGCGGCGAGCCCGGCTGCATCGGCATAATCGAGCAATTTGCCTTCCCACCACGCTCGCGGGGTGAACCAAGCGATTAGCGCGACGCCAAGGCAGACTGGCGCGACCCACGGATCACGAACCCAGAACACCGGCGCGCCGATCAGCAGATCGCGAACCGATCCGCCGCCGACCCCGGTGACCAGCGCAAAGAACGCCATGGTCACAAAGGTCTGACGCATCTGTGCGGCGAGCAGCGCGCCGGTCAGCGCGAAGACAGCTGTCCCGGCGAGGTCAAGCACGGCGGGGATCTGGGGCAGGGCGGCGCTCATGCGGTCACTCCGGCAGCGCGGCGAATCGGCGGGAACAAGACGCGCGGTTGGCCGATAAGTTCGGTATCGTTGTTACAAGATGCCGCGACGAGGGCACTGGCTGGTTCCACTCGGACCTCGGCATACCACGCGGTGTTGGACCCGTTGTGCCACAGTCCGCCATCTTTGCCGACAAACCAGCCAAGCGCATAGCTGCTGCCGAAACGCTCGGTGTGGAGCTCTTTCCAGAGGGCTGCGCCCAGGAACTTTGGCTTGTCACGGTGGGCGGCCAGATATTTGAGCAGATCGGGCACCGAAAGATGCAGTCCGCCTGCCGGAGCCATCGCGACCGGATTGTCGAGATAGACCGGTGCCCCGCTGGCATGACCGCGCGGCTGATCGACAGTCTTTGCACTGCCGGGTGGCCCGAAGCCTGCCGATTTCAGCCCCAACGGGCGCAGCACTTCGCGCATGACAAGCTGTTCCCATGACTTGCCCGTTACGTTTTCCAGCATGATTGCCGCCAGCACAAAGCCGACGTTGCTGTAGGCAAAGCGGCTTTGCGGCTTTGACACAGGCTTTTGCGCCAAAGCGCTCTTGGCATAGCGGCGGCGCGAGCTTCGCGGGTCCAGCTCGGTCCGCGGCAGAGCGAGCAGATCGCCGATTGGCATGTTAGCGGGCAAGCCAGCGTGATGGCTGAGCAGCTCGATCGCAGTCAGCGAGCGGTAGTGTTCGGGTGTATCGGGCAGCAGTGCGCCCAGTGTGGTGTCCCACCGGATTGCCCCGGCTTGCACAGCGCGGGCGAACAGCGTGGCGGTGAACGATTTGGTGATCGATCCAACGTGCCACAGATCGCCCTGGCGCAGCGGTTCGGGATGCCCGGCCGCTCGCAGTCCGCTGTGGAGGCCGGCGGTGTGGCCCGAGCCGCGCTGCCAGCCGACTGCCATTCCCGGGGTGCCAAGCCGTTCGCGGATCTGATCCAGCTTGGTCTGATTCATCGCTCCGTCAAGCAGCCCCGAAATATCCTTAGGATTGACAGGGATAACGCCGCGCTCCAACCGGACGGGAATCGCGCGACCTTGATCAAACGTCCCGCTGAGCACAGATCCTTCAAGCCGCAGATCGAACCGAGCCTTGATCACATCGAATTCAAGCAGCAGCGCAGCGTCCTTGCGCTCCACCTTGCTCGCGGGGATCGGGCTGTTTCCTTGGTCGAGACTGTACAGCGTCGCGGTGTTAGCCGCGATCACCAGACGCAACCGCAGCTTGGCACCGCCCAGATCGAGCACACCGCCGTATTCGCCATCGAAGCAGGTTTGTGCCTTGGCTGCACCGGGCCAGATCAGACTAGCTGACCCTGCGGCTATCCCGGCTAAGGCCTCTCGGCGATTGGGCTTCATCATTGCCTCCGTTCGAAGCGATTACTTTAGCCCACGCCGTCGCCGGAACAACAGAGTCGTGCCGAACAGACTGGTCACCAGCGCTGCGGCGCTAAACAGCCACAGCAGGAAGTGGCTGGTATTCTCACGCCCCATCGGGTCCATGATGTGCAGCCCCCACATGAAATCGAACGCACGCCAGAACCGGGTGCGAAGCGCAAGCACTTCGCCAGTCTCGGCATCGATGTAGACGTGAGTGCCATCGGCAAACTGGGCCTGCCAACTTGGCCGTCCGCGGCGCAGCTCAAGCGGCGCTTGATCGGCAGCAAAGCGGCGGATCGCGGTGACGCGGGCATCGCCGGCCAGCGCCGTTTCGGCCAGATAGCGCGCCTCGATCACCCCGACCGGGCCAAGCGGTTTGCCATCGGTGGCTGAAAAACGGGCATTGCTCTGCGCATCGAAATCCCCGACCCAAACCGGTCTTCCACCTTCATTGACCAGCGTCAGCTTTCGCACAGGCTGCAACAGGCTGGGCATCACCAGCTTAGCCGTATTGAGCGTTGGCACCTCAGCCCGCAGGTCCGTTCCGCGCACCGCGTCAATCGGACGCATCGTCATGAACAGGCCGCTCGCCGTCCACAGCACCAGCGGCACCGCCGCCAGCCAGCCCAGCCAGATGTGCCAGCGGGCAAAGCGCCGCATCAGGTGACGCGCGGCCACGCCGCGTTATTCCTCGATGTGCTCGCGCAGCTTGTCCATCAGCACCTGAACGCGGGTGGCAGCTTCGGTGAAGGTCACGATGTCTTCGCGGTTGTTGCTCATCCGCGCTTCCTTGGCGGCCTCGGCATAGCCTTCCAGATCGACTTCGAGCGCATCGACCAGCATCTCGAGTTCGTCTTGGGTGAATTTCAGGGTGATGTCAGACATGGAAAGGCGCTTTCAAGTTCTGGTTATCGTCATTGCGAGCGAAGCGCGGCAATCCAGCGCCGCTCGGCACCGCTCTGGATTGCCACGGGGCTTCGCCCCTCGCAATGACGAATGAGGTTCAGATGTGGATCGGTTTGCCGGTCACCGCCATCGCGGCTTCCTTGACGGCTTCGGAATGGGTCGGGTGGGCGTGGCAGGTATAGGCGATGTCTTCGGAGGTAGCGCCGAATTCCATCGCCAGGGCAACCTCGGCGATCATTGTTCCGGCGAGCGTTGAGATCATCCAGGCGCCCAATACCTTGTCGGTTGCGGCGTCAGAGATGATCTTCACGAAGCCATCGGGCTCATGGTTGGTCTTGGCGCGGCTGTTGGCCATCATCGGGAACTTGCCGACCTTTATTTCGCCCTGTTCGCGGGCCTGTTCTTCGGTCAGGCCAACCCCGGCGAATTCGGGGTTGGTATAGACCACCCCGGGGATTACCGCATGGTTGACGATGCCGACGCCGGTGGCGATGAATTCGGCCACGGCGATGCCTTCGTCCTCGGCCTTATGCGCCAGCATCGGACCGGGGATGCAATCGCCGATCGCGCGCACGCCGTCCACGCTGGTGCGGAAATCATGGCTGGTATCGATCTGGCCGCGCGCGTTGAGCGTCAGGCCGATCTTGTCGAGGCCGAGGCCATCCACGTTGGGCCGACGCCCGATCGCGACGAGCACGCAGTCGGCTTCGAGCGTTTCCGCAGCGCCGCCCTTGGCGGGCTCCAGCGTCAGCGCGGCCTTCTTGCCCTTGACCACGGCGCCGGTCACCTTGGTGCCGAGCTTCAGCTCCATACCTTGCTTCTTGAAGATCTTGGCGGCGTCCTTGCGGACATCCATGTCCATTCCTGGCAGCAGCGCGTCGAGGAATTCGACCACGGTAACTTTCGCGCCCAGACGGCGCCAGACCGAGCCGAGTTCCAGCCCGATCACCCCGCCACCGATCACCACCATGTGCGCGGGAACCTTGTCTAGCGCCAGCCCGCCAGTGGAATCGACGATGATGCCCTTGTCATTGTCGACCTCGACACCCGGCAGCGGTGTGACGCTGGAGCCGGTGGCGATGACCACTTCCTTGGCCGAGTAATCTTTGCCCGCGACGGTGACAGTGTGGGCGTCCTTGAACGCGGCAGTGCCCTTCAGCCAATCGACCTTGTTCTTCTTGAACAGGTATTCAATCCCGCCGGTCAGACCCTTGACCGCTTCGTCTTTGTCCGCCTGCAAAACCGCCAGATCGAGCTCAACCTTGCCGAGCTTGACGCCGTAGCGGGCGAGGGTGCCGTTGGCGGCTTCCTCAAACTTCTCCGAACCGTGCAGCAGCGCCTTTGAAGGGATGCATCCGACATTGAGGCAGGTCCCGCCCAGCGTCTCGCGGCTCTCCACGCAGGCCGTCTTCAGCCCCAGCTGCGCCGCGCGGATCGCGCCGACATAGCCGCCGGGGCCTGCGCCAATGAAGATCACATCGTAGTCAAATTCAGCCATTTTCTTCTCCGTCATCCCGGACTTGACCCGGGATCGCTGGCCGCTGGTGCCGAGTTTGGCTGCCAGCGGTCCCGGGTCAAGCCCGGGACGACGTTACACTCACAAATCAATCAACAGCCGCGTCGGATCCTCGATCGCTTCCTTGATCGTCTTCAGCGCGGTTACCGCTTCGCGTCCGTCAATCAGGCGGTGGTCATAGCTGAGCGCCAGGTACATCATCGGGCGGATCACAATCTGCCCGTCACGCACGACCGGGCGGTCCTCGATCCGGTGCAGACCCAGCACGGCTGACTGCGGGGGGTTGATGATCGGGGTGGACATCAGCCCGCCGAACACGCCGCCGTTGGAAATGGTGAAAGTGCCGCCCTGCATATCGGCCATGGTCAGGGTGCCTTCCTTGGCTTTCTTGCCATAGGCGGCGATCGCCTTTTCGATGTCGGCAAAGCCCATCGCCTGAACATCGCGGACCACCGGCACGACCAGGCCATTGGGGGCCGAAACCGCGACCGAAAGATCGACGTAGGGGTGATAGATGATCTCGTCGCCCTCAATCCGGGCGTTGACCGCCGGGAAGTCCTTCAGCGCAAGGCAGGCAGCCTTGGCGAAGAAGCTCATGAAGCCGAGCCGGACGCCGTGCTTTTTCTCAAAGCTCTCGCGGAAGGTGTCGCGCGCTTTCATCACCGCGCTCATGTCGCAATCGTTGAACGTGGTGAGCAAGGCGGCAGTGTTCTGCGCTTCCTTCAGGCGGCGGGCGACGGTTTGGCGCAGGCGGGTCATCTTGACCCGTTCCTCGCCGCGATCCCCGCTGGGGGCGGGTGCAGCAACGGCAGCGGCAACGGCTGGCGCCGGGGCCGCGCTTTTCGCAGCGGCAGCGGTCTCAACGTCTTCCTTGGTGATGCGGCCGTCCTTGCCAGAGCCCTTGACCGTGGCGGGATCAATCCCGTGTTCCAGCACCGCGCGGCGCACAGCGGGGGAGAGGGTGGCGGCTTCGGTTGCTGGCGCGGCAACTGCGGGTGCGGCGGGCACCTCCACAACCTTGGCCGGCGCAATCGCGGCGGGCGCAGGGGCGGTGCCGGTGCCCGCCTCAATCGTCGCGATCACCGCGCCAACCGCGACGTTATCGCCAACCTTGGCAATATGCTGGCCCATCACGCCCGCAGCAGGCGCGCCCACTTCAACTGCAACCTTGTCCGTCTCAAGACTGGCAACGGGTTCATCAAGCGCAACAGCCTCGCCGGGCTGCTTCAGCCATTCGCCGATCGTGGCTTCGGCAACGGATTCGCCCAGGGTCGGGACTTTGACTTCAGTGGACATCTTGCTGTTTCCTCAAGCCTTCTTGCGGCGACGAATTTCGGAACGGACCGACAGGCCCAAAGCGTGGCTGATCAGCGCGCCCTGCTCACTGGCATGGCGGCTGGCGAGGCCAGTGGCGGGCGAAGCGCTGGCGTTGCGCCCGGCATAGCGCGGGCGGGTAACCTTACGCTTGGCGGCGATCAGGCTTTCCTCAATGAACGGTTCAACGAATGACCAGGCGCCGTTGTTCTTCGGTTCTTCCTGACACCAGACCACTTCTTCCAGGTTCGGCATCTTGGAAAACCGCAGTGCCAGCGGCTCACCGGGGAACGGATAGAGCTGTTCGAGCCGGATGATCTGGGTATCTTTCAATCCAGCAGCATCGCGTGCTTCCATCACGTCATAGGCGACTTTGCCCGAACACAGGATCACCCGCTTGGTGTCCTTGTCCTCGGCCCCGCTGCGGTCTGACAGGATCCGCTTGAAATGCGCCGCGCCGATGAATTCGCTGGCGTCGCTTTTGGCCATTGGGTGGCGCAGCAGTGATTTGGGCGTCATGATGATCAGCGGTTTGCGAAAACCACGATGCATCTGGCGGCGCAGAACGTGGAAATAGTTCGCCGGGCTGGTAATGTTGCAGACCTGGATATTGTCCTGCGCACAGAGCTGCAGATAGCGTTCGAGCCGGGCCGAGCTGTGCTCTGGACCCTGACCTTCATAGCCATGCGGCAGCAGCATCACCAGACCATTGGCGCGCAGCCATTTGGATTCCGAGCTGGCGATGTACTGATCAATCACGATCTGCGCGCCATTAGCGAAATCGCCAAACTGCGCTTCCCACAGCACCAGCGATTTGGGATCGGCGCTGGCATAGCCATATTCAAAGCCGAGCACGCCGTATTCGGACAACGGACTGTCATGCACTTCGAACTTGCCATGAGGCACGGTGCGCAGCGGAACATATTTGTGCTCGTCGGTCTGGTCGACCCAGACCGAGTGGCGCTGGCTGAAGGTGCCGCGGCCGGAATCCTGACCCGACAGGCGGACGCCGTAGCCTTCGGATAGCAGCGAACCGAACGCCAGCGCTTCGCCCGTGGCCCAGTCAAACCCGGTGCCGCTGGTGAACATTTCACGTTTGGCATCGAGCACGCGGGCCAGCGTCTTGTGGATCTGGATCGTGTCCGGAACCGTGGTCAGGGTGCGGCCCAGGCTGTCAAACAGCTTGGCCTCAATCCCGGTCGGCACGTTGCGCCGCGCGGTTTCGGGATCGGCCGGCGCGTGGAGCCCCGACCAACGACCGCCGAACCAATCGGCATGGTTCGATTTGTAGCTTTTGGCCGCATCGAATTCCTGTTCGAGGCTGGCGACGAAATGGGTTTCGACCTCCGCAGCAAAGCTGCCGTCGATCACGCCGTCTTTAGCCAACCGGTCGGCATAGAGCTTGCTGACCGGAGGGTGCGCGCGGATTTTTTGGTACATCAGCGGCTGGGTAAAGCCGGGCTCATCGCCTTCGTTATGGCCGAACCGACGATAGCACCACATATCGACCACGATATCGCGGCCAAAGGTCTGGCGGTAATCAATCGCCAGCTTGCAGGCGAAAGTCACCGCTTCGGGATCATCGCCGTTGACGTGCAGGATCGGCGCCTGAACGCCCTTGGCCACGTCCGAAGGATAGGGCGATCCGCGTGAATATTGCGGGCTGGTGGTGAAGCCGATTTGGTTATTGATGATGAAATGGATGCAGCCGCCGGTGTTGTAGCCTTTGACGCCCGAAAAGCCGAAGCATTCCCAGACGATCCCTTGGCCCGCGAAGGCCGCATCGCCGTGGATCAACACCGGCAGAACCTGCTTGTGCTTGCCCGGGCCGATATCATCGCGGAACGCCTGATTGGCGCGGACTTTGCCCAGCACGATCGGATCGACCGTTTCCAAGTGGCTGGGGTTGGGCAGCAGGCTCATGTGAACCTTGATCCCGTCAAATTCACGGTCAGCGCTGGTGCCGAGGTGGTATTTGACGTCGCCCGAACCGCCCACGTCTTCGGGATTGGCAGTGCCGCCCGAAAATTCGTGGAAGATCACGCGGTATGGCTTGGCCAGCACGTTGGCGAGCACGTTGAGCCGGCCGCGGTGGGCCATGCCGTAAACGATTTCGCGCACGCCGCGCTGTCCGCCGTATTTGATCACGGCTTCAAGCGCCGGGATCATCGATTCCCCGCCATCAAGCCCGAACCGCTTGGTCCCGACATATTTGCGGCCGAGGAATTTCTCATACTGCTCACCGCGCACTACGGCCTGCAGGATCGCCTTCTTGCCTTCGGGGGTGAAGTCGATCGATTTGTCGCCGCCTTCGATCCGTTCCTGAATGAAGCGGCGTTCCTCGACATCGGCGATGTGCATGTATTCAAAGCCGACCTTGCCGCAGTAATTGCGCTTCAGGATGTCGACCAGCTCGCGCAAGGTCGACCATTCAAGGCCAAGCGTACCGCCCAGGTAGACCTTGCGGTCCAGCGCAGCGCCGGAAAAACCGTGGTAGGCCGGGTCCAGATCGGCCGGCAGGTTCTGGTGGCTAAGCCCAAGCGGATCAAGGTCAGCGCCCAGGTGTCCGCGCACGCGGTAGGTGCGGACCAGCATCATCGCCCGGATCGAATCCGCCGCGGCTTCCTCAACCGCGCGCGCATCCATTGGCGCGCCAGCTTTGGCCGCCGCAGCCTTGATCGCCGCCTGCATTTGCGTGGGATCAAGCGCCTGGGTCAGATCGTCCGCAGCACTGCGCCAATCCGGCTTGCCCCAGCTGGGGCCGGGTTGCGGATCGTCGGGGAGGAATTCGTGGCTTTCATTGCCCATCGCAGGCAGCCCTTTCCGCTTCACGTTTCTGGGGCGAGAGCGCTCCCGGGGAGGAAAACGCAAATGCCCGAGGTATGGTTGCCCCCGGCCTGAACCGGGGGCAGGGGTAACTACTCAGACCAGTTCTTTCAGCAGCGCATCCAGCGTCACGCCTAGCTCGCTGGGCGAGGGCGAGACGCGGATTCCGGCAGCTTCCATCGCCGCAATCTTGTCATCTGCGCCGCCTTGCCCGCCCGAAACGATTGCGCCGGCATGGCCCATCCGGCGGCCCGGAGGAGCGGTGCGTCCGGCGATGAAGCCAACCATTGGCTTCTTGCGGCCGCGCTTGGCTTCGTCAGCCAGGAACTGCGCAGCTTCTTCTTCGGCCGAGCCGCCGATTTCGCCGATCATGATGATCGACTTGGTGGCATCGTCCGCCAGGAACAGTTCGAGCACGTCGATGAAGTTGGTGCCGTTGACCGGATCGCCGCCGATCCCGACCGCAGTGGTCTGGCCCAGGCCGATCTGGCTGGTCTGGAACACGGCTTCATAGGTGAGCGTGCCCGAGCGGCTGACAACGCCGACCGAGCCGGCCTTGAAGATCGAACCCGGCATGATCCCGATCTTGCATTCGTTCGGGGTCAGCACACCGGGGCAGTTCGGGCCGATCAGGCGGCTCTTGGAGCCCACCAGCGCGCGCTTTACCTTGACCATGTCGAGCACCGGAATGCCCTCGGTAATGCAGACGATCAGTTCCATCTCGGCGTCGATCGCTTCGAGGATCGAATCCGCTGCGAACGGCGGCGGCACATAGATGCAGCTCGCGGTTGCGCCAGTCATCGCCTTGGCTTCGGCCACGGTGTCAAAGTTGGGCAGACCGATGTGGGTGGTGCCGCCCTTGCCGGGGGTCACCCCGCCAACCATCTGCGTGCCATAGGCCAGCGCCTGTTCGGTGTGGAACGTGCCGGTGGCGCCCGTCATCCCTTGCGTGATGACCTTTGTGTTCTTGTTGACCAGAATGCTCATGTGCAGGACTCCCAAAAATCTGAAAAACGTTAATGATCAGCGCGATTTTTCAACGCCTACGCCAAACGAGGCGAGCATCACGCCGTCTTTCTTGCCGATGTAATATACGTAAAGCGTTGGCTCAGCCGCTGCAGTGACTGCCCAGACATAGGTCTGGCTGTCATGCGCTTGGCCAATCGCGCCTTGCTTGAGATGCGGATTGGCTGCTGCGATACCGGGTGCCAGATTGGCCGTTTCGGCGACAATGGCACTCACCATGCAATAGCGCTGATCGCCATTATCAAGCACGCTCGCGGTGTAATCGACGCCATCAAACCTGCGGGTGCCATCGGCGCTCGGGTCTATTTCTCGGAGCAAATGCGGGGCGGCAATGGCTGCGGCGACTTGCGCCCTGGCGTTGCCGACATGGTCAAGGCAAATCCCCTTGAAAGCTGCGAAATGCTGTTCGGGCAATAGGCTGCCTGCGGGCGCTGCCTGCGCTGCGCCACTGGACAAACAGGCCCCGCACAGCGCCGCTGCGCTGATCAGGATCTGCGGTCCGTCAAGGCGCAGGCGCGACATTACTGCTCTTGGCTGATGCCGGTCAGGAACGAGCCGACGATGATCGGGCCACGCACCGTCTGGGTGTACATATAGATCGTGGTCGGCTTTACCTTGATATCCGACCACATGACCATTTCACCGGTGGCAGCCACTCGTGCACCCTTCTTGTCCAGCACCGATGCGCCGGCGGCGGAGGCCGCGTCGATCGAAGTTCCTTCGGCCAACCGCCCGCCGACCATGCAGAAATGGTTTTTCGCATCTTTGCGCATGGCTGCGAACATCCGCGGGTTGTCAAACCGCTGCGAGCCATCTTCCGAAGTTTCGGCCAGCGTAAAGTTGTACGGCGCAGCCTTTGCAGCAGCGATTTGGGCATCAAGATCGCCCGGATTGGCCAGGCATATCACCTGATAGGCGGCGAAAATCTCGGTCGGTTTGACAACCGCAAGTTCCTTGGCCTGCGCCGGAACCGAAACGAGCGCGCCAGCGGCAAGCGCGGCGGCGGCGATCGAACGGAGCTTGGCATTGATAGCATTATTGATCAGGATCGACATCGTTGCTTGCTTTCTGCAGCTGCCCTTGGACGTTGTGCTTGTGACTGAAATTCAATCCAGGATTCTCGGGACCATAATCATACTGACGATCATGGTTTCACCCTTTGCCGATCCGGCCACCGTAAACCGCGCCACATCGCTGATCAGCATGTCGTCAAGGGCTTTGGGCCCGGTACGTGCCACCATCGAGGCTTTGAACGCATCATCGCCCTTATAATCCTTTGCCGGCTTGGCACCAAGCGCGGCGGCGATGCCCGATCGAACATCAGCGGCAAGAGCCAGATCGGCGACCCGGCCGACAGTCTGGCAAGTCGCTGCAAGGCCCGTCTGCCGCAGGATCATGATGACATTGCCCTTGCCAAGGAAAACCATCGTGTTGGCTGGCATCACCGTGCCAGCCTTCACGTCTTCCTTGCCGCCGAATTGCCAGCCGGCCTTCTTCAACCCGTCGTTATCGATCTGGCCATGATGCTTGACGAACTTGACGCAGTCTTCCGTAGCAGCGACGATTTCAGCAACGCTTGCGGGTTGAGAACCGATGCCGCCTTGCTCGGAAGTCTTTGGGGCCTGCGCCACCGCCTCGCCAGCCGGAATGGCCAGCGCGAACAGGCAAAGCGCGGTCGTCAGGACGGGAAAAGGGCGCATTAGCCGAGGCTCGGCTCGATCGCCTTGCACGCGGTCAACAGCCCGCGAACTTCGTTTACCGAAACGGCGAAATTGGCCTTGGCTTCATCATCGAGTGCGATTTCAACCACTTCTTCAGCACCGTTTGCACCGATGACGACCGGAACGCCAACGTACAGTCCGTCGAGGCCGTACTTGCCGTCCACGTAAACCGCGCAGGGCAGGATCCGCTTCTGGTCGCCCAGATAGGCTTCCGCCATGGCGATCGCCGAAGTGGCGGGAGCGTAGTAGGCTGAGCCGGTTTTGAGCAGGCCAACGATTTCGCCGCCGCCGGCGCGGGTCCGGGCGACGATTTCGTCAAGCCGCGCCTTCGACGATTTGCCCAGCTTGACCAGATCGGTCACCGGAATGCCGCTGATGGTCGAGTATTCGAGCACCGGCACCATGGTGTCGCCGTGGCCGCCGAGTACAAAGGCGTTGACGTCCTTGACCGAGACACCGAATTCCCACGCGAGGAAGGTTGCAAAGCGGGCGCTGTCGAGCACGCCGGCCATGCCGACGACCTTGTTGTGAGGCAGGCCTGAAAATTCGCGCAGCGCCCAGACCATCGCATCCAATGGGTTGGTGATGCAGATCACGAAAGCGTCAGGGGCGTGGTTCTTGATGCCTTCGCCGACGGCCTTCATCACGCTGAGGTTGATGCCCAGCAGATCGTCGCGGCTCATCCCCGGCTTGCGCGGAACGCCAGCGGTGACGATGATCACGTCAGCGCCAGCAATGTCAGCATAGTCATTGGTGCCGGTGATCTTGGCGTCGAACCCTTCGACCGGACCGCACTGCGACAGATCAAGCGCTTTGCCCTGGGGAATGCCCTCGGCAATGTCGAACAGGACGATATCGCCCAGTTCTTTCTTCGCAGCCAGGTGGGCGAGCGTGCCGCCGATCATGCCGGAGCCAATAAGGGCAATCTTTTTGCGAGCCATGGTTCGAACTGGTCCTTCCCTGATTGCGGGATCGCGGCTGGCGCGTAACTCGGTCAGGCAATCCATCCCATCCCGCAGGGAGCAGGTGCCCAGTGAACCTGTCCGCCCTAGGCCCGCGAAAAGTCGAATGCAACCCGGTAAAAGGTCGTAGTGTCAACTATTTTGTGATAATAGTTCGCAATTGCAGTAAAGGAACAAGGCAACCGGTGCGGATGGTGCCGTCGGCGTATCCAAGCTCCCGCAATCAAACCCCTTCCGTCACCCTGAAACAAGTTCAGGGTGACGGGTTGGTAGTGGGAAGGGCTTGCGCCTAACGCAATCCGCGCTTGGCCAGATTGGTGCTGAGCGCCACCGCCATGCGCCGATCCAGTGCGCGGCAAATTCCCAGCCAATGGCGATAATCCTCGCGCCGACCGGCATAGTGCGCGGTCCGGGCCTTGTCGCGGGCATCGGCGGCAGCGGCGAGGCCGAGGCTGGCAAAATGGCGCAGCGCTGCTCGCAGCACGGCATCGCGTTGGCCTTCGTCTTCGTTATCGTTGGCCGCGCGGGCTGCGATCCGCACCACTTGCGTGCGGGCGAATGGAAAGGTCAGCGCTGCGGGGCGGGCAGCGGCAAAACGAAGCGTCATATGGTTTTGTTCTCAGCTATGCGACTTGGAGGACCGACATAGCGCGCTGCCGCTAAGTCTTCGTGTGAGGCTTTGGTTGCCAAGACCTTTACCAAAGCCCTGAACTTGCCTTCGATCAGCCCCCCGGCTGGCCGATCCACTTGCCTGAATTCTCGAACTCCGGCTTGACTCCGTGTGATCCGGGCAACTTTTCGCCGCTATATTGCTGATCACCGCCGCGCTTTTCAACTTCGGGGGCATAGCGCGGTGCTGCGGCCGGGCGGGCTGGGGCCTGGCCGGTATCACCGGGCTGGTTCAGACCCGGATTGCCTTGCGTGGCGCTCTGCAATCCGGCGTCATAGCTTTTCTGCAGGGCCAGCGGATCGAGCACTGGATCGGGTGCCTTGTCGGCCGCCGGGTTGCGGGCGTGGGGGACTGCCATCGGCTCGCCCCCGGCATAGGCAAAACGGAAGGTTCCGGCTTGCCCGGCCTTGCCCTTGAAGCTGTAGAACCGGTGTGCGCCGATCGTGGTTATGTGGTTAAGGCTGGGCGCCCAATAGGGGTGAATCTGGATCGTGTGGTAATGCGTGGCCAGACCCACCGCAGGTTCGACATATCCTGATAGGGCCGCAACGGCTGTGCGCCGCGCGCGCTCCCAGAAGAAGGGATTGGGGCGGCGACCCAGTGCGCCATCGCAGGTAAAGCTGAACTGGCAGCCAGTGGTGCGTTCGCTGCCTTGATAGACCACGCCGCAGACGGTGTTGGGATAGGCTGGATGGGCCACGCGGTTGAGCACAACCTGCGCTACCGCGCGCTGGCCCTGATCGGGTTCGCTGGCCGCTTCGTAATAGACTGCAGCAGTCAGGCAATCGACGGCACGGCCGCGATCGACCCCCGAAAGATCAAATCGCATGGCCCGGGCGATCGGCCCACCGGCAAAATCGACCAACGCTGTGTCTGCGCCCTCACTGGGCTGGATCCCGAATGCGTTGGGCAGTTCCTCGGTTGTGGCAAGGTAGTAGAAAGCTGATCCGGGGAAGCTGTCTCCGGTCCGCTCAAACGGCATCGGCTCCAGCGCCAGATCGGTGTTTCCAGCGTTGCCGATATCGAACGGGCGCCAGTCGGCCGGTGCGGCGAGAGCGGGCACTGCCATCGCCGCCAGTAGAACCAGCGCGCGGCGGCCCAGATGTTTGCGCCGCCCGCGCATCCCCAGCGTGCGCGCACCGCGCCGCTTGTACCGCGCGCCAAAGTCGCGTGGTCGGGGTTCAAAGGGCAAGGCGGAAACGTGATGCATCAAGACTCGTCGGTTCGATTTACGCGCCTTCGCGCGTAGCGGATGGGGCGCCCACCGTGCCACAGCGCAAAACGCGCCGTGCCGAACCGGGACGGACTGCGGGCATAGTGCTAAGCGGTTAAAATTGGCCCAACTTGCATGAATGCGATTGCGGGCGTAGGGCGCTGTTACGTCATCGGTTGTCCGGGAAACCGGACCTAAGAGGGAAGCAGGTGTAACGCCTGCGCTGCCCCCGCAACTGTGACCGGGGAGCGATGCGTCCCACATGCCACTGGTTTTCGAATCGGGAAGGCGGACGCAAAGCATTGATCCGGGAGCCAGGAGACCTGCCAGTGACGGTCGTTCCGCAGCCGGGCGGGGTGTACCGGGTGCAGCCGAGGGCTCGCGATTTCGTGCGGGCAGCCTCGCCATGAACGGCTTTCGTTCAATGGTTTGAGGACTGCATATGAAATATCTTTTTTTGTTGGGTTGTTCGGTTGTTCTGGCCACGCCTGCGTTCGCGCAGGACGCAAGTTCGGCTGATGAGCCCGAAGCCCACGCCGACATCTATGGTCAGCGAATTCCCGATAATCTGATCACTGTGATCGCTACCGGTCGTCGTGAGCTGCTGACTACCACCGGCCAGTCGATCAGCATTATAACGACCGAAGAAATCAAGATGGTCCAAGGCCCCGATCTGACCCGCGTGCTGGAACGCCTGCCCGGTGTCACGCTCGCGCGCAGCGGCCCGCTCGGCAGCCAGACCAGCCTGTTCGTGCGCGGGGCCAATTCGGAACAGCTCGTGGTGATGATCGATGGCGTGCGCATGGCCGACGCCGCAGCGCCATCGGGCGGGTTCGATTTCGGCACATTGTTGACCGGCGGGATCGGCAAGATCGAGCTGCTGCGCGGATCGAATTCGGTGCCGTGGGGATCGGATGCGATTGGCGGGGTGCTGGCGGTATCCAGCGCCGAATTCAGCGGCGTGCGCGCCGGGGTTGAATATGGTGCCAACGAAACGGCCAGTGCCGATCTGGCATTGGGCACGCAGGGTGATGGCTATGCGCTGACCGCGACCGGCGGCTATGTCATCAGCGATGGAATTTCGGCCTATGCCCCCGGCGCAGAGCCTGATGCATTCCGCCAATGGCGGCTGGGTCTGCGCGGAAAGCTGGAGCTGAGCGAAGGCCTCTTTGCCAAGGTCGCGGCGCGCTATGCCGATAGCCGGATCGATTTCGATGGCTATCCGTTCCCGACCTATGCCTTTGCAGACACACCCGAATACCAGACCACCCGCCAGGCCAGTGGCCGGGCTGGGCTGGAATATTCTGGCAACGGCTTCAATCTGCGCGGCGGGGTGGCGCTGTCCGACACGCGGCGGGCCTATTTTGACCCGACCTATGGTTCGGCCCCCGGCTTTGAAACCATCGGGCGCAGTCTGCGCGCGGACCTGACCGGGATGGTCTCGCTCACCGATGCTGTGTCGATCGATTTCGGCGCGGACAGCGAATGGACGCGGTATTCGACCACCTATGATCCGCGCAACACCGCGCGCCAATCGGGCGGCTACGGTTTGCTGCGGTTTGCCCGCGGTCCGCTCAACCTGACTGCAGGCGCGCGGCTGACCGATCACGACCGCTTCGGCAGCCAATGGACATTTGGCAGTAACGCCAGCTTTGAATTCGGGCCGAACTGGCGGATCAAGGCCAGCTATGGCGAAGGGTTCAAGGCCCCAACGCTGTCGCAGCTTTATGGCTATGGCCGAAACGCCGACTTGCAGCCCGAATCCAGCACGTCGGTCGATCTCGGGGTCGAACACGGTGATCGCGGTAGCGAGCTGCATTTCGCCGTCACCCTGTTCCGCCGCGATAGTAGCAACCTGATCGATTACGTCTCCCCAACGGGCTACTTCAATGTCGGCAGCACCCGAGCACAGGGCTTTGAAATCGAAGCGGGCGCACGCGTCGAAGAGAGTCTGTCGGTACGCGCCGCCTATACCTTCCTTGATGCGACTGACCGTTCCACTGGAAACCAGCTCGCTCGCCGCCCCCGCCATGCGCTCAGCGCTTCGCTCGATTGGACCACACCGCTCAGCGATCTGGCACTGGGCGCAGATGTGCGGATGGTTGGCGATAGCTTTGACGATCGCTGGAACTTGACCGCGATCGATGGTCACGCAGTGGTCACCCTGCGTGCCAGCCTGCCACTGGGGGATCATTTCGAGCTTTATGGCCGGGTCGAAAATGTCACCGATGCGGGTTACGAAACGGTCTCAGGCTATGGAACCTATGGCCGCTCCGCCTATGCCGGGGTTCGGCTGAAGTGGTGATCCGGCATCAGATCCTCCCTGTCGCGAAGCGATGGGGAGGTGGCAGTCCCGCAGGGGCTGACGGAGGGGCCTTACTGCCAGCGCCGAAAGCCCCTCCGTCAGCGCTGCGCGCTGCCACCTCCCCATTCGCTGCGCGAACAGGGAGGGTCCTTGTTGTTCTGACTTCCCTCCTCCTCGCCGCCTGCGCGCCCGGCGCGGCCACGGAAGCGGGGCGGCCCGGTCCGACCATCGTCAGCCTCAACCCCTGCACCGATGCCGTGCTGGCCGAAGTGGCCGATCCCGCGCAGATCCTTGCGATTTCGGCCTATAGCCATGATCCCGCCTCCAGCTCGATGGACCTTGCCATGGCGCGGCGGTTCCCGGCGGTGTCGGGCACGGTTGAGGAAGTGCTGGCGCTGCGGCCCGATCTGGTGATCGGCACCCCGTTCATGAGCCCGGCGAGTAAGCAGGCGATGGGGCGGCTCGGCTTGCGGCTGGAAACGGTCGGGATTGCCACCAGCGTTGAAGACAGCATCGCTCAGGTCCGCCAGATCGCGGTATTGGCCGGGCATCCAGAGCGCGGCGAAGCCCTGGTGGCGCGGATCGAAGCGGCGCTGCTCGCCAACCGCGGCCCCGGCGGTACGCCGGTGGCGGCGCTGGTCTGGCAGGGCGGCGGCATCGTGCCGGGCGAGGGCAGCCTGATCGCCGATCTGCTGGCCCGCACCGGCTTTATCAACGCGGCCGCCGCGCGCGGCCTCGGTCAGGCCGATCAATTGCCGCTGGAACAGGTGCTGGCCGATCCCCCGGCGCTGATCCTGTTGGCCGGACATGGGGAGGGCAACGAGGACCGGATGCTGGCCCACCCGGCATTGACCGCGCTGACCGGCACCCGGCGCGAACGGCTTGACCCAGCGCTGCTGTGGTGCGGCGGGCCAACAATCATTCGCACGGCCAACCGGCTGGGCGCAGTGCGGCGGTTCTTCGAGGCGGAAAAGCCCCTCCTCTTCAGGGGAGGGGTTGGGGTGGGGGCTGTCGGGGTCAAACAAGCCCCTCCCCATACCCCTCCCCTGAAGGGGAGGGGCTCACCATGACCCGCCCGATCCCTCTGCTGCTGATCGCCCTTGCACTCGCGCTGCCGTTATCGCTGCTGGCGGGCCGGGTCTGGCTCGATCCCTTCGCAGACCTGTCTCCCAATGCCCTGATAATCCTGACCGAACTGCGTCTGCCGCGCGCCATACTGGCGATCGTGCTGGGGGCTGGGCTGGGTGCAGCAGGGGCGGCGATGCAGGGCTATCTGCGCAATCCCTTGGCCGATCCGGGCCTGTTTGGGATAGCTCCGGGCGCGGCGTTGGGCGCGGTGCTCAGCTTCTGGACCGGCTGGGCGAGCACGGCTTGGGTGCTGCCGCTGTTCGCGCTGGCGGGCGCAGCGGGCGCCATGGCGCTGCTGACGCTGATCGCCGGGCGGAGCGGTTCGGTAATGCTGTTCACGCTCGCCGGGATGATGATCGCCAGCCTCGCCGGTGCCCTGATGAGCCTTGCGATCAGCCTGTCCCCCACGCCTTTCGCGATGAGTGAGATTGTCACCTGGCTGATGGGCGCACTGACCGATCGGTCATGGAACGATGTGCTGTTCGCGGTGCCGCTGACCTTGGCCGGGATTGCTGTTCTGATGGTCGCAGGCCGCGCGCTCGATGCCTTATCGCTCGGCGATGCCGCGGCGCGCTCGCTCGGCGTCGATCCGCGCCGCTTGCAACTGCTGATGGTCGCAGGCGTCGGGCTGACGGTTGGCGCAGGCGTGGCGGCGGCGGGGATCATCGGTTTTGTAGGGCTGATCGTGCCGCACCTGCTGCGGCGGTTTACTGACCGGCGGCCGAGCAGCCTGATCGTGCCGAGCGCCTTGGCTGGCGCGCTGCTGTTGCTGGTGGCGGACTGCCTGTGCCGGGTACTTCCGCTGGCCAGCGAACTGCGGCTGGGCATTGCGCTGTCGCTGCTGGGCGCGCCGTTCTTCGTTGGGTTGCTGCTGCAGATGCGCCGGGGGTTGGCGTGAGTCTGGCCGCGCAGAACCTGTGCCTCGACGGGCGGCTGGACGGTGTTTCGCTGACCCTCAAGCCGGGCGAAGTGACCGCATTCTGCGGCCCCAATGGCGCCGGCAAGTCAAGCCTGCTCAGTTGCCTCGCCGGGCTGCTGGTGCCGCAGCGCGGTGCGCTGGCGCTGGATGGCGCGCCGCTCGCCACGCTGAGCCCGCACGACCGGGCCCGCGCGCTGGGCTATCTGCCGCAGCAGGGCGAAGTAGCTTGGGATATGTCAGTTGAGACGCTGGCCGGACTTGGCCGCCTGCCATGGAACGCCGGGGCTGCGGCAGACCGGGCGGCAGTCGATGCCGCACTGGCGGCACTTGATCTGCAGCACTTGCGGGCCCGGCCGATGTCGCAGCTATCGGGCGGCGAACAGGCCCGCGTGCTGTTGGCGCGGGTTCTGGCGGGGGAGCCGCGCTGGCTGCTGGCGGATGAGCCGCTGGCCAATCTTGACCTCGCGCATCAACTATCGCTGCTGCGGCAATTCCGGGCGCTGGCCGGTCATGGTACGGGTGTGGTGCTGGTGCTCCACGATCTGGCCCAGGCGATGAACCACGCCGACCGGGTGGTGGTGCTGGACGGCGGCGCGCTGGCCGCTGATGGTCCACCCGAGCAGGCGCTAAGCGAGGCGGTTATTGGGCAGGTCTGGAAGGTGCAGGCGAAGTGGTTGGGCGAACCGGGTAAGCGGGCGCTGGCAACGTAAGTTCCTCCCCGGAACGGGGGACTCGAAGAGGGCGCTTTGCGCCAGCGGGACCGCCGAAGCTGGTGGAGGGGTACGCGCGGTGATCGCAACCTGTCCGGCCACGTTCCAATCACCGCCCGTACCCCTCCACCATGCTCCGCATGGTCCCCCTCCCCCAAGGGGGAGGAATACTACTTCAACCCGCGCGCTTTCAGCATCGGTTCGACCTGCGGATCACGCCCGGCGAAGTTGCGATACATCACGCCGTAATCCTGGCTGTGGCCCTTTGACAGGATCGTGTCGCGCATGTGCTGGCCGTTCTTGCGGGTCATCCCGCCGTTTTCGGTGAACCAGGCATAGGCATCGTGATCGAGCATTTCGGTCCAGCTGTAGGCATAGTACCCGGCCGCATAGCCGCCGCCCCAGATGTGGCGGAAATAGCTGGTGCGATAGCGCGGCGGAACCTGATCGATCTGCAGGCCCTTGGCGCCGAGCCCGGTCAGGATCGTCGTTTCATAGGCATTCACATCGCTGACCACAGTGCCCGGCTTCAAGGTGTGCCACTTCATGTCGAGCAAGGCAGCGGTCACCACTTCGCCCAGTTCATAGCCCTGGTTGAACTTCGAAGCCTTGTCGATCTTGGCGATCAGGCTGGCCGGCATTGGCGCGCCGGTCTTGTGGTGCTTGGCATAGTTCGCCAGCACCTTGGGCTCGGTCATGAAGTTTTCGAAGAACTGGCTGGGGAATTCCACGAAATCGCGGGCCGTATTGGTGCCCGAGATTGAGGGGTAACGCTGGTTGGAGAGCATGCCGTGCAGCGCATGGCCAAATTCGTGGAACATGGTGTTGGCGTCGCTCCAGGTGACCAGCGCGGGCTGGCCGGGAGCGGGCTTCGTGTAATTCGATACGTTGAAGATCACCGGCTTGGTTCCGGTCAATCCGTTCTGATCGACGAAGTTTGACATCCACGCCCCGCCGGACTTGTTGTCGCGCTTCCACGGATCGAAATAGAACAGGGCGAGCTCTGATCCATCCTGATCATAGACGGTGTAGACCGTCACATCGGGGTGATAGACCGGAATGTCGCTGCGCTTCTTGAAGGTCAGGCCCCACAGCTGCCCGGCGGCATAGAACACGCCGTTTTCAAGGACATTGGTGATTTCAAGATAGGGCTTCACTTCGCTCTGATCGAGGTTGTATTTCTGCTTGCGCAGCTTTTGCGCATAGTGATCCCAATCGGCCGGGCCGACCTGGAACTTGCCGCCTTCCTTTTTAATCAGCGCGTTGAGCTCAGCCGCATCGCGCTTTTGCGCCGCGCCGAGTGCGGGGACGAAGCTTTCGAGGAAGTTGATCGCGGCCGCCGGGGTTTTCGCCATCTGATCAGACAACTGATAGGCGGCGTAGGTTTCAAAGCCGAGCAGCTTGGCCTTCTGCGCGCGCAGGGCGGCGATCTTCAGGATCAGCGGGCGGGTATCGCTGGCATCGCCGCGTTCGCTGCGGTTCCAGCTCTTTTCAAACAGTGCGAGCCGCGCGCTGCGGTTGGTCAGCGCGGGGGCCAGCGGCTGCTGGGTGGTGTTCTGCAGGCTCAGCACGTAGCTGCCTTTGGGCAGGCCGCGATCGGCGGCGTTCTTTTCCGCCGAGGCGACATCGGCGGGGGAGAGCCCGGCGAGCTGGCGCTTGTCGGTGATCACCAGCGCGCCGTCCTTGGTGCCCTTGGTCAGCTTCTGACCGAATTCGGTGGTCAGGCTGGAGAGCTGGCCGTTGATTTCGGTCAGCGCGGCCTTGTCTGCCGCGCCCAGATTGGCACCGTTGCGAACCATGTCATCGTGGGTCAGCTCGATCAGCTGGATTTGATCGGGGGCCAGGCCCAGGTTGTTGCGGTTATCGTAAAGCGTCTTGATCCGGCCGAACAGCTTGGGATTGAGCGTGATGGCATCGCGCAATGCCGCAAATTTGGGCGCAGTGCGCGAATCGATCCCATCGAGCACGTCATTGGTATTGGCCGAAACCAGCGCGCCGAACACATAGGACACGCGGGTCAGCATCGATCCGGCGTTTTCCATCGCCACCATGGTGTTTTCAAAAGTCGGCGCTTCGGGATTGTTCGCGATCGCGTCAATTTCGGCGAGCTTGATCGCAATGCCCTGCTCGATCGCCGGTTCGTAGTCGCTTTCCTTGATGCGTGAGAAATCAGGCGCCTGGAACGGCAGGGTCGAAGGCTCGGCAAAGATCCCGGTGCCCTTGGGGATCACCGGCGCATAGGGCGCGGCGACCGGAGTGGCGGTGGCGACCGGGGTGGCAGCTGGTTCGGCGCTGGACGCGGCACAACCAGCAAGGGCGAGGGCGGAAAGCGAAACGAGGGGAATTATACGCATGGGAACAATCCTCATGAAAAACGAATGGGGGCAGCGTAACGCTGCCCCCTGTGACTTACAACTGAACGCAGCCGCCGCTTACCAAAGCCGGGCGCGCTTTTCAGGAGCGATGTACAGCTTGTCGTCCGCTTGAACGTTGAAGGTGCTGTACCAGGCATCGACATTACGCAGCGGTGCGAACGAGCGGTACTTGGCCGGGCTGTGCGGATCGGTCGCCACCTGCTGGCGCAGCGCGGCTTCGCGCGCTTTGGCTCGCCAGACCTGTGCCCAGGCCAGGAACAGCCGCTGGTCACCAGTCATGCCGTCCAGCACCATCGAAGGCTTGCCGCCCAGTGAGGCGTGATAGGCATCAAGTGCGATCGAAACCCCGCCCAGATCGGCGATGTTTTCGCCCATGGTCAGGTCCGGGTTGATGAACGCGCCGGGGACCACTTCAAACGCGGCATATTGCGCGCCAAACACCTTGGCTTGTTCTTCAAACCGCTTGGCGTCTTCAGCCGTCCACCAATCGCGGACCGCGCCGGTCGCGTCGATCTTGCGGCCCTGATCGTCAAAGCCGTGGATGATTTCATGGCCGATAACCCCACCGATCGCGCCATAGTTCACGGCATCGTCGGCATTGGGATCAAAGAACGGTGCCTGCAGGATTCCTGCCGGGAAAACGATCTTGTTTTCAAGGCCGCCGTTATAGGCGTTCACTGTCTGCGGGTTCATGCCCCACTTCTTGCGGTCAACCTTCTTGCCAAGGTCGGCCATCTGGTAATCGGCGTTGAACTTTCCAGCGCGCTGGACGTTGCCATAGAGGTCACCGGGAACAATTTTCACCCCGGCATAGGACCGGAAAGTGTCGGGATAGCCGACCATCACGTCCATCCGGTTCAGCTTGTCGAGCGCGGCGGCCTTGGTGGTGTCGCTCATCCAGGTATTGGCCTTGATCCGGGCGGCCATCGCGACCTTCAGGTTGGCAACCAGCGTTTCCATCTTGGCCTTGGACGAAGCCGGGAAGTACTTCTTCACATAGTCCTGCCCAACCAGTTCACCCAGTGCACCGCCGACCAGATCAACCCCGCGCCGCCAGCGCAAACGGTTCTCGGTCTGGCCGGAGAGGATCTTGGTATATTCAAACCGGCTGTCGACCATCGCCTTGTTGAGATAGGGCGATGCCTGGCTGGCGATGTGGAAGCTTTGCCACACCTTCAGCGTGGCCAATGGGGTTTCGGCATAAAGCTTTGCCAGTGCCTTGACCGCGGTGTTTTCGCCCACCACCAGCCGCTTTTGCGCAGGCACCTTGGCCCCGGCGAAGAACGCGGTCCAGTCAAAGCCCGGAGCATAGATCGCCAGTTCGGCGCTGCTCATCGGGTTGTTGACCTTTTCGATCTGGCGACGATCGGCAATCTTCCAGCTCTTGTAAGCGATCTCTGTTTCAAAGCCCATGATCGTATCCGCAGCCATCGCCGGGTTGGGGTGGCCAACCGCAGTCATAGTGCGCACGATATAGGCCTTGTAGGCATCGCGCTGCTTCTTGAACTGATCGGACAGATAGTATTCGCGCTCGGGCAGACCCAGCCCGCCTTGTCCCAGATAGAGCACGTTCAGTTCGGGATTGGCGGTATCCGCGCCGACTCCGAAATCAAACATCGAGACGCCGAAAACGCCATTCGTGCCGCCCATGAAGCCGGCGAACTGCGCCTTGGACTGGATCGCATTGACCTTGGCCAGATCGCGCTTCAGCGGGGCAAGGCCAATCGCTTCAAGCCGCTTTTCATCCATGAAGCTGGAATAGAACGCTCCGATCTTGCTGTTCGCAGGCGCCGCAGTGATCAGCGTCTTGACCTGATCACCTGTAGTTTCGCGCAGATCGTTGAACGAACCGACCGAAGGACGATCCGCCGGAATTTCCGTGCGGTCATCCCACTTGCCGGCCATGTAGCGGAAGAAATCGTCGCCCGGCTTGACCGCCGTATCGAGTCCCGTGAGGTCAAAGCCCCAGCTGCCGATATGGGCCTTGCCCGCGACTGCGCTGGTGGCCTGGGCACCCAGTTGCGCGGTGGCCAGCGGCACGGCCAGCACGGCCAATGCGGCTCCAGCGATCAAAAAGCGTGATTTCATGGCAAAATTTCCCCTCGATGCGGCAAAGGCCCCGGAATGGCCAGGGTCCGAAAAGACTACCCCCGACCTCGCGCGCGCGGTCGGGGGAGTCAATGTTGTTCGCCGATTGGGAAGCGGCGTTGGTGGAAGGGGTTAGAAGGGCTCCCCGATGAATGCACCCAGCCCGAGCTTTTCGCTGCCGGTATTGAAGATCGCCCGAACCCCGGTATCGAGACACCCATCACACCGCGCTGCAGGTAGACCGGAAGCTCAAACCAATTGCGAAGCAAGACTTTGCGCAGGTTGACGGAAGCATATCCTCGCCGTTCTGCAGCAGGCATAGACCAACGTCCGTCACGCCCCTGACTCACAGCAAGACACCGCCGCGCCTCGGAACGAGGCGGACGGTGTTTCGGCCTTGCGGCGACCTTAAGTCAGTTCAATTCGGTTTCGCGCATTTGCTGACGTCACCGGCCTGACAGGCGGCAACATCGGCTTTCCACTTGGCCATCGCGGCGTCGTACTCGGCCTTTTCGCGGGCGATCTTTTCGTCGCGGGCCTTGAGAGCATCCTGATAGGCCTGTTGGCTCGCGGCGTTGGCCTGAGCTTGGGCCTGCGCCGCCTTAGCCTGTTCGGCATTGGCTGCTGCACGCTGTTCTTCCGGGGTGAGTGCTGGCACCGCGGCCGGTGCTGCAACAGCCGGGGCTTCCGCTGGGGGATTGGCCGGCTTCTTGCGGCTCTTTGCATCAGCCGGAGCGGTGGCCGCTAGCGCAAGGCAGCCGAGTGCCCCCATCAGGGCCAGGGCAGATCGAGTCGTCGTCATGGCATTCCTCCTATGTGGCGGCGTTTATGGCCGCTGCTGTTCGGCAGTGTCTTGCTGCGCCACGCCTTCGTCAACCTTGATCGGAACGTCACGCGGGGCGGGTTGTTCCAGAACCGGCTCTGGCACCGCCACAGGTGCAGGTGGGGGCGGCGGTGGAGGAGGCGGTGGAGGCGCAACCTCGACCGGGGGCGCAGGCGGCGGTGGAGGAGGGGGCGGCGCTGGAGGAGGCGGTGGAGGCGCAACCTCGACCGGGGGCGCAAGCGGCGGTGGAGGAGGTGGTGGTGGAGCAGGCTCCGCCACAACCGGAACCTGCTGGACCTGCACCGGTGGTGGAGGTGGAGGCGGGGCCGGTTGTGGCGCCGGACGTCGGCGCGGGAACTCGTTCGGCTGTGGCTCCTGGGTGATCGTCGGCTGCTGCGGGGCAGGTTGGCGCCATGCAGGACGCGGCGCAGGCATCGGGGCAGGAGCTGGCATTGGTGCAGGAGCTGGAGCTGGAGCTGGAGCAGGAGCCGGAGCCGGAGCCGGAGCCGGAGCCGGCCGGGGGCGAGGAGCCGGGGCGGGCGGCGACGTTTCAGCCGTGCTGACCGGGGCCGGGTTCTGTATCACCGGATTGGCAGTCGGCGGCGGTGCCCCCTGCGCACCGTCGCGACGCCAGCGATCATAACGCCAGGTTGAATCCTGACGGCGGCGGCGTTCGTCATCCAGATAGCGCGGCGGCATCTGGCTGAACTGATCGTATTCAAACGATTGCCAATCAGACCGGCGGCGCCAATCACCGCCCCAGTTGCCGCGCCAGCCGTGCTGGTAGGACCAGCCCGACGATCCGCGCATGGTATCATACCAGCGCACCGCGCTGTCTCCGCTCCATCCGCGCTGCCGCAGCGAGGCGGCAAACAGCGCCCGTCCGCGATCGAACATGGCACGGCTTTCATCGGCCTGAGACCACGATAGTTGCCCGATGAACAGGCGGCCACGATCGTCATAAACGTGGGTCAATTCGGGCCCGTTGAAGGCATAGGAATTGTAGGCATCGCGAACCAGATAGGGCGCGTTGCCCCCGTTCATGAAATAGTACTGGACGACCCCCTGACGGCCCGGCTCAACAATCAGCATTTCGCCGCTGCGGCTCAGCCAGACCCAGGAATCGATCCGGTCAAACCGCACGACGAAATCGGGCGGCGCATCGCCAACGGCTCCAGCCAGGCTATCGGCCAGATGGATCGGGAAATAGTCTGACGCACGCGGCTGATACGGCTGCGGGGCGGGCGGCGGCGGCGGAGCGGGAAGCGGTGGCTGCGGTGCGACTGCAACCGGCTGAACAGGGGCCGGGGCAACCGTCGTCACCACCACGGGCGGCGGAACCACGACAACCGGTGCAGGCACAATCTTCACCGTCTTGCAGCTTTTGACCAGCTTGCCTTTGACCTTCTTGGTCGTGCAGACGCGCTTGGTTGTCGCGGGCTTTTTGGGTGGGGCTTTCTTGGTGGTTTTCTTCTTGGTCGCAGCGGCGGCTGACCCGATAGCGGGCATCTCGATAGTCTGCCGATCGCTCAGGCGCAGTGTCCCGCCCGGCGTGGTGGCCAGCCCAAAAGCCATCAGTGCGGCCAGCGAAACCGCGCTTTTCGTATTCAACAACGCCATGCGAATCCCCAAATGAAGCATGCAAGGCGCGACCTGATCGCTTTGTGGCAGCTTTAGCTTTGCTGGTAAATGAACGACTTGCGGTTTTGCGCAGGCACCATTGCTTGCCTGCCGAATGGCTGTAAGCTGGCGGGATAAACGGGTTTGGCCAATCCTGCGGTTTTGCGCGGCGGGATTGGGGTCGCTGGTCGGATCTTGCACCGTAAAAGGGGGCGGGATGACTGCGTTCCGGTACAAGGCCTTTGTCAGCTATTCCTGGGCCGATGCCACCTGGGGCAACTGGCTGCAAAAAGCGATCGAGACCTATCGCGCGCCATCGGCGTTGGTGGGCAAGGAAGGCGCGCTTGGCCCGGTTCCGGCACGGCTCCATCCGCTATTCAAAGACCGTGAGGAAGAGGCCGCCGGGGCCAGCATCGGCGCGGCGGTGGAAACGGCGCTGGCGGCGTCCGAATTCCTGATCGTGGTCTGCTCGCCTAATTCGGCCAAGTCCAAATGGGTCGACCGCGAAGTGGCCTGGTTCAAGACTCACCGCGATCCCGCCAAAGTGCTGGCCTTGATCGTCGACGGTGAACCGGGCGGGGGCGAGCGCGAATGCTTTCCCCGTGCGCTGACCCACCGGGTGCTGCCGGACCTGTCGATCACCGATCAGGCAGAAGACGCGCCGCTCGCCGCCGATGCGGGGGTTGCCCGGCCAGGCGGCCACGTTTCACAGACCCAGTTGAGAAGGGGCAGGCCTCAAGCTTTGAGATTCTCTGCCACGCCGAAAGGTGCGCCCATTTGGCCGCACTGTAAAGACCCCTAACGGCCACTTGCCCGAATCGAACAAATCTGGAACAGACCGGCGCCATGTCGCTTACCCACATCACCGTGCGCGGCGCGCGCGAGCATAACCTCAAGGGCTTTGACGTCTCGCTGCCGCGCGATCAGCTGATCGTGATCACCGGCCTGTCGGGCAGCGGAAAATCGAGCCTGGCCTTCGATACGATCTATGCCGAAGGGCAGCGGCGCTATGTCGAAAGCCTGTCGGCCTATGCCCGCCAGTTTCTTGAGATGATGCAGAAGCCCGATGTCGAGCATATCGACGGGTTGAGCCCCGCGATCAGCATCGAGCAGAAGACCACCAGCCGCAACCCGCGCTCGACCGTCGCGACGGTGACCGAGATCTATGACTATATGCGGCTGCTGTGGGCCCGGGTCGGCGTGCCATACAGCCCCGCCACCGGCCTGCCGATTGCGGCGCAGACGGTCAGCCAGATGGTCGACCGGGTGATGGCCCTGCCTGAGGGGACCCGCGCGTTTCTGCTCGCGCCCGTCGTGCGCGGGCGCAAGGGCGAATACCGCCGCGAGCTGGCCGAATGGCAGAAGGCCGGCTTCACCCGGGTGCGGATCGACGGGGAGTTCTATCCGATCGAGGAAGCCCCTGCGCTCGACAAGAAGTACAAGCACGACATCGAAGTTGTGGTTGACCGGATCGCGGTGCGCGAAGGGATTGAGACCAGGCTGGCGGACTCGTTTGAGCAAGCGCTGAAGCTGGCGGATGGGCTGGTCTTTCTCGACCTGGCCGATGGCGATGTGCCGGGCCGTGAGGCCGAGGGCCTAGGCGGCGCCATGAAAGGCACCGGCCTGCCCGCCAACCGCATCGTGTTCAGCGAAAAGTTCGCTTGCCCAGTCAGCGGCTTCACCATCGAAAGCCTTGAGCCGCGCCTGTTCAGCTTCAACGCGCCGATGGGGGCGTGCCCGGCCTGCGATGGGCTGGGTGAAAAGCTGCTGTTCGATCCGCAGCTGGTGGTGCCCAACGAAGCGCTGAGCCTGAAGCAAGGCGCGGTGGTGCCCTGGGCCAAGAGCAATCCGCCAAGCCCGTACTATATGCAGGTGCTCTCCAGCCTCGCCGCGCAGTTCGGGTTCAGCCTGGAAACGCCGTGGCAGGAGCTGCCGGTCGAAGTGCGGATCGTGATCCTGCACGGCACCGCCGGCGCGCCGGTCGCGCTGACGTTTACCGACGGCAAAAAGAGCTACACCGTCAACAAGGCGTTTGAGGGCGTGATCGGCAATCTCAACCGGCGCTTGGCTCAAACCGAAAGCGCCTGGATGCGTGAGGAGCTGAGCAAGTTCCAGACCGCGCAGCCGTGCGAAACCTGCGAGGGCAAGCGGCTCAAGCCTGAGGCGCTGGCGGTGAAAGTGGCGGGCGAGGACATTTCGACCATCACCATGCTCTCGGTCGCCGCGGCGGTCGAATGGTTCGGCACGCTGAATGAGAAGCTGACGGGTCAGCAGCAGCAGATTGCAAAGGCAATTCTGAAGGAGATCAACGAACGCCTTGGTTTTCTTAACAATGTCGGGCTCGATTACCTGAACCTCAACCGAACTTCAGGTACGCTGTCCGGGGGCGAGAGTCAGCGCATCCGCTTGGCCAGCCAGATCGGTTCGGGCCTGTCGGGCGTGCTCTATGTGCTGGATGAACCGAGCATCGGGCTGCACCAGCGGGATAATGACCGGCTGCTCGAAACGCTGCGGCGACTGCGCGATCTGGGCAATACGGTGATCGTGGTCGAACACGATGAAGACGCGATCCGCAGCGCCGATCACATCGTCGATCTGGGGCCGGGCGCGGGCGTGCATGGCGGTGAGATCGTCGCGCAGGGGACGCTGAAGGATATCCTCAAAAGCAAGACCAGCCTGACCGGGCAATACCTGTCCGGCGCGCGGCGGATCGAGGTTCCGAAGAAACGCCGCACGGGCAACGGGCACAAGATCACCGTCCACGGCGCGCGGGCCAACAACCTGAAGGACGTGACGGTTTCGCTCCCGCTCGGCACCTTCGCCTGCGTCACCGGCCTGTCGGGCAGCGGCAAGAGCAGCCTGGTGATCGACACGCTGCAGGCCGGGGCCGCCCGCACGCTCAATGGCGCGCGGGTGATCGCGGGCGCGCATGACAAGATCACCGGCCTCGAAATGTGTGACAAGGTGATCGAGATCGACCAGAGCCCGATCGGCCGCACCCCGCGGAGCAACCCCGCCACCTATACCGGTGCTTTCACCCAGATCCGCGACTGGTTCGCCGGTCTGCCCGAAAGCGCCGCGCGCGGGTACAAACCGGGGCGGTTCAGCTTCAACGTCAAGGGCGGGCGCTGCGAAACGTGTCAGGGCGACGGCCTGATCAAGATCGAAATGCACTTCCTGCCCGATGTCTATGTGACGTGTGAGGAATGCCACGGCAAACGCTACAACCGCGAAACGCTGGAGGTGAAGTTCAAGGGCCTCTCCATCGCCGATGTGCTCGACATGACGATCGAGGACGCGGAGGAGTTCTTCAAGGCCGTC
>Ga0209480_10000421_pt1 | contig 35853 bp, 41 predicted proteins | sample JI61114C2DNA_FD_187501 | JGI IMG/M metagenome (GOLD analysis project Ga0209480, IMG submission 187501) | Wastewater effluent complex algal communities from Wisconsin, to seasonally profile nutrient transformation and Carbon sequestration -... | ecosystem: Engineered > WWTP > Effluent > Algae... | reverse complement strand
AACCTCCTGTATTACCAGAAAAAGAAACGCCTCCATCTTCTGTAAAAATAGGAATGGAGTCTAATTTTTCTGTACATAAAATAGGATTCACCGTTGCATAAAAAAGTAAGTCGTTAAAGTCTTGATCACAATCGTTTCTGTCTCTTAATATATCCTCAAAACCTATAACCAGTCTATTAGTCATTGTATCTCTAACAATAACAGTATGTTGTTTTAATGAATCTTTATTTTCAGGATTAAACTCTGGGTTGGAATAAACTTTCCAATTGCCCTGCTTTACATCACTGCCGTCCCAACCATCAGAAATTAAAACAAATCCAATCTCGGTATTGGCTGGAAAATTTCCCAAATACACTTTGTCGCCTGCAATTAATGAACCACCGAATCCTTGCTTAGAAGCATTAGGGAAAATGATAGTTATGTCTTTATTTTTTGGTGCAGTAGTAGGAGGGTTTCCTTTTGTATAAGTATAAAATCCAAGGCTGTTTAAATAAGATGCTCCCTCGTCAATAAAACTAATCCAAACGTCTGAGGTGCAATTTAAGCTTATAGTTTTTACCCTGTCTTTTGAAATTAATAAAGGATTGTATACTGGTACAGGTCGGTACTCTGGTAAGGTAATATCTATAAGTGTTCTAAAGAATGGACTTACGCTATCCCTTGGTATAACTAAATAATTAGGTAAACCGCTTGAATTAAAGGTGCCCATATAAGTATAGTTCTGAGCCTGAACCTGCTGGGTGCCTGCAAACAGGAACAAAGCAATGACTAGGGATAGGATCGGGCGGTTCATAACTATATAGTTTAATGTAAAATTACGGCATATCATAGCATATGCTATTCTAATAACGTGCCAAAGGGCTAAAAACGTATTAAATACCAACTAATTTGTATGTATTTTTTATGGAAAACTTCATTCGGACACAATGCCTTGGTTTTGTACCTTCGCAGCATCATGGAAATCACCGTAAAAACAGCCCAGCAGTTGAGATTAACTGCAGATGAATTTGAGTTGATAAAGCAAAAAATGGGTCGCACCCCTAATTTTACTGAGCTCTGTGCTTTCAGTGGCATGTGGAGCGAACATTGTAGTTATAAAAATTCGATCAAGTGGCTAAAAACCCTGCCAAGAGACGGAGGAAGAATGTTGGTTGCAGCTGGCGAAGAAAATGCAGGCCTCATGGATATGGGAAATGGGTTTGGTGTAGTATTTAAAATAGAAAGCCATAATCATCCCAGTGCCATTGAACCATTTCAGGGTGCTGCTACTGGAGTGGGTGGTATTCAACGCGATATTTTTACGATGGGAGCAAGACCCATTGCTTCATTAAATAGTTTACGTTTTGGTAATTTAAAAGATAAAAAAACCCAGCATCTATTAGCAGGAGTAGTTAAAGGAATTGGACATTATGGAAACTGTTTTGGTGTTCCAACTGTTGGTGGGGAAGTTTATTTTGAAGATTGTTATCATACCAATCCTTTGGTGAATGCAATGAGTGTAGGAATTATGCAAGCCAATAAAATGGTAAGTGCAACAGCAAAAGGTACGGGTAATCCTGTTATTTATGTGGGTAGTGCCACAGGTAAAGATGGCATTGGCGGCGCAAGCTTTGCAAGCGCCGACATTACACACGATTCAGTTCAAGAATTGCCAGCAGTTCAAGTGGGTGATCCATTTCAAGAGAAAAAATTACTAGAAGCTTGTTTAGAAGTACTTGAAACTGGTGCAGTGGTGGGTATGCAAGATATGGGTGCTGCAGGTATTATTTGTTCTACTGCAGAGATGAGTGCAAAGGGTGAAGTGGGGATGCATATTGATTTAGAAAAAGTGCCAACCCGTCAACAGAATATGAAAGCATGGGAACTCTTATTAAGTGAGAGTCAAGAGCGAATGTTAATGGTGGTTGAAAAAGGAAGAGAAGCAGAAGTAGTGGCTGTTTTTGAAAAATGGGATTTGAGTGCAAGCACTATTGGACATGTCACAGATGATGGGTTATTAAATTTCTACATGAATGGAACTTTAGAAGCCAGCATTCCTGCTTACGAACTGGTTTTAGGTGGGGGAGCTCCTCAGTATACCAGAGAATATACCGAGCCAACCTATTTTGAAAAAATAAATGCTTTTGATGCAACTGCTTTAGCGGATGTACAAGATTTAAAAGCTACAGCGGAGGCATTGATCACCCTACCCAATATTGCCAGCAAAAGATGGGTGTACACCCAATATGATAGCATGGTTGGGGCTGCAAATACGAGTACCAATAATCCTAGTGATGCCTCTATTGTATTGGCAAAAGGAACTGGGAAAGCGCTAGCAATTACGGTTGATTGTAATAGTAAATATGTTTTTGCTAATCCCTATATAGGTGGAATGATTGCGGTAGCTGAAGCTGCAAGAAATATTGTTTGTAGTGGTGGAGAGCCAATTGGTGTTACCAACTGTTTAAATTTTGGTAATCCCTATGACCCAGAAGTTTATTTTCAATTTGTACATGCAGTTACGGGTATGGGTGATGCTTGTAAAAAATTCAATACACCTGTTACTGGTGGAAATGTGAGTTTTTATAACCAAAATCCAGACGGTCCGGTTTATCCAACTCCTACAATTGGAATGGTGGGGATATTAGATGATATTAATCAAAAAATGACCATGCATTTTAAAGATGCAGGTGACATCATCGTTTTAATTGGGGCCCAGCATAATGATATTGCTTCAAGTGAATACTTGCACAAATTAAAAGGAGTACAATATTCTCCTGCACCTTATTTTAATTTAGAAGAGGAATACAATACCCAGCAACTGATTAGTAAACTAATCAAGAATAAAAAAATTAAGAGTGCGCACGATATTAGTGAAGGTGGATTAATGATTACGCTTTTAGAAAGTGGTTTCAGTGGCGGTAAAGGTTTTAATGTACACCCAACAGTAGATATAAGACAAGACGCTTATTGGTTTGGGGAAGCACAAGGCCGTGTGGTGGTTTCTGTTGCAGCCAGTGATTGGGGTACGGTTCATGCTGCTGCAACTGCTGAAGGCATTGCCATTACTCAATTAGGAACAGTTACTTCTAATGATGTAGAAGTAGGTGGAAATAATTGGGGATCAATTGAAGATTGGAAGAATAAATATGATACAGCCATTGAAAAGTTGATACTGTAAAATGAGCAAAGACTTGCATATTATGGTTACTGGGGCTGCTGGTTTTATTGGCAGTTGCATGGTACAGTACTTGAATGAACAAGGCTACGTAAATATTTATTTAGTTGATGATTTCGGTGTTGAAGAAAAAAGAAATAATTGGCAAAACAAACAATTTGTTGCTATTGTAGAACGCTATAACCTATTGGATTGGTTGCATCAACACCAGCCTAAATTAGATGCGGTGATTCACTTAGGTGCAAGAACAGATACAACAGAATTTGATTATGCAATACATGAAGAACTCAACTTAGAATACTCTAAAGATGTTTGGAATTATTGTTGCATTCATTCAATACCTCTTATTTATGCATCAAGTGCTGCTACCTATGGCGGAGGAGAACATGGATACAATGATGACCATGCAATAGTGAACGAGTTGAAGCCCTTGAACCCTTATGGAATTAGCAAAAATGAGTTTGATAAATGGGCATTGCAACAAAATTCGCAGCCACCTAGTTGGACAGGATTAAAGTTTTTTAATGTATACGGTCCAAATGAAGCGCACAAAAAAAGAATGGCTTCTGTTATTTTTCATTCTTTTAATCAAATCAATAACACTGGGTTAGTAAAATTATTTAAGAGCCATCAACCTTCTTTTAAAGATGGAGAACAGTTGAGAGATTTTGTATACGTAAAAGATGTTGTATCAGTGATTTTGTGGATGATGGAAGAAATGGTAGCATCAACTTGGCCCAAAGTCAATAACGGTTTGTATAATTTAGGAACAGGAAAAGCAAGAACTTTTATTGATTTAGTGAATGCAACTTTTGCGGGAATGGATATTGATCCTAATATTGAATTCATTGATATGCCTCTAGATATAAGAGACAAATACCAATACTTCACTGAAGCCAATATGGTGAAGTTGCAAAATGCAGGGTATACAAAACCATTTTTTTCTTTAGAACAAGGAGTAAATGATTATGTAAGACACTACTTAAGTGCCAACAAGTATTACTAGATAAAATAAAAAAAGAGGTTGTCTTTTCAGACAGCCTCTTTTTTTATAACCAATAGGAATGATATTTTATAAACGTGCTTTTAAAAATTCAATGGTCTTTTTATGTGCATCTTCTGTAGCTTCTTTGTTAAAAGAAGGATTGCTAGGATTTGCAAAACCATGATTGGCTTCATAGCGGTGTAATGTTAATTTTTTTCCTGCAGCAGCCATGTCTTTTTCAAATGTGTTCACTACTTCAGGAGATGGGCTTCTATCTTGGTTGCCAAAAAAACCAATTACATCAGACTGTAGTGATTTCAATTTCTCCATATTGTTTTCAGGACGACCATAGTACATCACCGTTCCAGCAGCTTGTTTACCTGCTAAAATGCTACTTTGTAAACTCCACATTCCTCCAAAGCACCAACCAATGGTAAATATTTTTGCTTTTGTTCCTGCATAAGCTAAAGCGCCTTTCACAATTGCTTCCAATCTTGGATTGGTAGCTGCTCTCATTAATTTCATAGCGCTGTCTGGGGTTGCGGCAACTTTGCCATCATACATGTCTAAAGCAATCACATTAACATTGCCCAACTCAGCTGCTAATTTTTCTGCTTCCTGTTTTATTTGGTCGTTTAAACCCCACCATTCTTGAATTACAAAAATCCAATTATTGGTTTTTTTCTTGCTTTTAATAAAATAGCCAGATGCTTTATTTCCGTCTGGAGCATCAAAACTGATGGTTTCTCCTGTAGCATTGGATAAAGTAAAAGGTAGTGGATTTTCGTGCATTGCAGCAAATTCAGGCGTCATTGCTTCATCTCTAAATTGATCACGAACATCTGAATAGCAAGCCAAATAGTCTTCAGCTGAGCGAATGTTTTGTTTGGTTTCAGTATAACGGAAACCTTGAATGGCAATCAATACCACTACAAAAAGGGCAAAAAATCGTAATTGTTTCATATATGTTGGTTGTTTAAAAAAAGACTTGTTCACTTTTCACTAACAGTTTTTCGTCAGATTGGTTGAAAATTGCTATGGTATTTTTCTTATTTCATTTTTTAAGCTAGCTTTGTTTGACCTCCGAACTATTTCAGTTCAAATTTCCAGGTCTACAATTGTTTTTTAATTTATTGCAATAAAAGTATTCATTTTATGGCCAAGTATATTTTTGTTACCGGTGGCGTAACAAGCAGTTTAGGTAAAGGGATTATAGCCGCCTCATTGGCAAAATTATTACAGGCCAGAGGGCTTAAAGTAACCATTCAAAAATTTGATCCATATATCAACGTAGATCCTGGTACGCTAAATCCTTATGAGCATGGGGAATGTTATGTAACAGAAGACGGTGCAGAAACCGATTTGGACTTAGGTCATTATGAAAGATTCCTTAATATCTATACTTCTCAAGCCAATAATGTTACAACCGGAAGGATTTACCAAACGGTGATTAATAAGGAAAGAGCAGGAGATTTTTTAGGTAAAACAGTGCAAGTTGTACCCCATATCACCGATGAGATTAAACATCGGATGCTTTTGTTGGGTCAAGATGACCAATTTGATATTGTGTTAACAGAAATAGGTGGAACCGTGGGTGATATTGAGAGCTTACCCTTCATTGAAGCTGTAAGACAATTGCAATGGGAATTACCAGAAGAAGATGTAATGGTTGTTCATTTGACTTTGATACCTTATTTAAAAGCGGCTAAAGAATTAAAAACCAAACCTACTCAGCATAGTGTAAAAATGTTGAGTGAAACCGGGGTTCATCCAGATATTATTGTTTGTAGAACTGAAGAGCCACTTAATAACGATATCAAGAGAAAGATTGCCTTGTTTTGTAATGTAAAACAAGAAGCGGTTATTGAAGCAATGGATGCAAGTACCATCTATGAAGTTCCCTTGCATATGTTGCGTGAGAAATTAGATTTGATTTGCTTAAAAAAGCTCAATATCACAGGTTACGGAGAACCCAACTTAAATAATTGGAAAGAATTTTTAGACAAATTAAAATATCCAAAGAGCAAAGTCACAATTGGATTGATTGGTAAATACATTGAATTACAAGACGCGTATAAGTCAATTTTAGAAAGCTTTGTGCATGCGGGTGCCATCAATGAAGTAAAAGTTCAAGTAGTAAATGTACACTCCGAATTTATTACCGACGAAAATGTATCAGAGAAACTGAATGGTTTAGATGGATTGTTGGTTGCACCAGGATTTGGAAATAGAGGAATTGAAGGTAAAATTGTTGCGGTTAAATACGCAAGAGAAAAAGGGCTGCCCTTCTTTGGAATATGCTTAGGCATGCAAATGGCTGTTATTGAATTTGGAAGAAATGTATTGGGATTAAAAGACGCTCACTCTATTGAAATGGATGCCAATTCGTCTCACCCGGTTATTAATATGATGGAAGAGCAAAAGAAAATAACTATGATGGGAGGAACAATGCGATTAGGTGCTTATCCATGTGAAGTAGTAGAGGGGTCGCTGGCACACAAAATTTATGGTACTAAAACATTCACGGAAAGACATAGACATCGCTATGAATTCAACAATGACTATTTAGAACAATACCAGGCAGCTGGAATGAAAACAAGTGGAAAAAATCCAGCTACAGGCTTAATAGAAATTATTGAATTACCCAATCATCCTTTCTTTATTGGAGTTCAATATCACCCCGAATTAAAAAGTACGGTAGAAAGACCTGCCCCGTTATTTGTAGGGTTCATTGATGCTGCAAAAAAGTACAATGAAAACAAGAGTAATTTTAAATCTTCGAGTAAAAAAGATGCGGTTATCTAAATAAGCATTTTTTCAAAAACAAGAATCCCACAACCAACAATTGTGGGATTTTTTGGTGTTTCATGAAAAAAATGAGGGGTTTCGTGAAAAAATTGCCTTCTGCATTTCCATATTGACGAATTTAATAGCGTTAAATATCAATGATTAATTGGAAATGAAAAAACTCATTGTACTCCTCTTTTTGCTGCTGCCGGCTACTAGTTATTATTTTAAGGGTAATTTAGAAGCAACAGAAAATTTGGCTTTTGTTCCATATATATCTCCAGTAGAAAATCAACCTATAGCATCTGACCTAGAATTAATGCATAGCCTGATTTTGCTTAGCGATAAAGTGGTTGCCAATGTATTTTCAAATGAAACATCCTTAAGTTATGATTCATTAAAAATATTCTTAGACAAGTATTCCAAATCCTTAAATAATCAAACTTTAAGTATTGCAGTTGCAAAAGGAACAGATTATATGGATGTTATCCGAGTAGTAGATTTGATGGCCCAATCTTCCATAAACAATTATAAATTGGTTCGTTACGAGTAAGTCTTTTTAATCAATTTTATTTCCTCCGCTTCTACTAATTCTGCATTTATTTCATAGGTGCCAGAAGGTAATAAGTATTTAGCAAGTAGTGGCATGATTTCAATGAGTAATAACAATACAACCAGTAAATAATACCTGAAAGCAACTGCCTTGTTTTGTTGAATTAAATGGTCTAAAGCCTCTATTTGGGTGATAAATCCATTATTCAAAAGTTGATTAAAAGATGCTTGTTCTTTAGCAATATCTATATTGATTAATTGAATGGCACTGTCTGCATACTGAATAGTTGGGGTCAGCTTTTCTAGTATTGTTTGATAATCAATGGCTGCTTTATCAGCTGCTGCTTTTTTAGCTAAAGCAATATCTTTTAACCCAATTTTTTTTGATCCTCCTGTGCCATCTGTTTCTGCAATAAATTGGTTTCGAGTATTAACCATTTCTACATAGTACTGATTAAGTGTAGCAGTAGCTATTGTTTTTTGATTCAATAATTGTTCCTTTTCATCCTGATGGGTTTTTACCAATTCAGTGTTTTTGATTTTTTTTCTTTTTTCATTGTCAATAGAAGCTTGCACTTTCACTTCTTTTTCAAAGAGAAATAATAGGGCAGGTTGGGCCATAAATAATCCAATCGCCAGTGCTAAGAATAATCTAAATACAAGAGGTTTCCAACCATTTGATTTTGACTTTTGAACCCCTTTAATGAGGGCTCGATCTATGAATAAAATCAATCCCCCCATAAAAACACCTAATACGAGTGCTATCCACCATGCCGAAACAACGGTGCTAAAAAAGTAAGCCCATGCCAAAGTGGCAAAGCTCCAAGTGCCTAAAACCAGCATACCTACTATGGAATGCCTATTTCTGTCTACTACCGCATCTTTCACTAGTGCGGTTTCAGCGGTACTAAGCCACCATAAGAATTGTTCCCGGCGGTTAGGAAGATAATTTTCCTGCATAACTATTTTTTTAATGGTTACGGCAGGCACAGGTTGTTTTTTGGTTGGTTGGGGTTGGCCAGTTGGAAAGACAAAGAAAAGGTATTTTTTGTTAGGCAAACGTTACCTTTGCCGCTCAATAAAAGTTTGTATGAAGACGGACAAAAATACGGTCATTGGTTTTGTGTTGTTGGGTATCCTGATGTTCTTATATTTCTGGTATACTAGTCAGCAGCAAAATGCAATCATTGAGATGAAGAAAAAAGAGGAAGACTCTTTAGCAAAAGTGGCTGCTGCAAGAATGAAATTGGTAGACACTGTTGCATTAAAAACAGACTCTTTAAAAAGAGATTCTGCTGTTCGGGTTGCTGTTGCTGGAAATTTCACAGATGCGGCAGTAGGAAAAGTACAAGAGACAGCCATAGAGAATGAATTGGTTAAAGTAAATTTTACCAATAAGGGTGGTCAAATAAAATCGGTCACTTTAAAAAATTATAAAGATGCCAACAATCAATTGGTAGTACTTTCTAATAATAGCAGTATTTCTTACGCAATTAACACTGCACCGGCACAGTCAGCTACCATTGAAAATTTATATTTCACTCCAAATGAAATCATCAAAAATGCTGATGGGTCTCAAATAGTTCGTTACACCCTTTCTGCAGCAAATGGACAGTCTATTACCCACGAGTTTAGTTTGCAGCCCAATAGTTATAAGATTGGCTGGAAGTTGGGAATGAATGGGGCATCACAGTTGCTTACCAATAGCGCACTGAATTTAAATTGGACAGTTGCCACCCAACAAATGGAGCGTACTTCACAGTATGAGCGCCAGGTATCTAATATTTGTTTTTCTGAAGATAATGAGTTTGACTATATCTCATCTAACACCGATCATACTTTTGAAAAACCTGCTCAATGGGTTTCGGTAGTGCAGCAGTTTTTTAATAGTACGCTGATTGCTGATAATTCATTTAATAGCGGAAGTATTAAGTGGTCTAGGGCAACCGACTCATCAAGAAATTTGGCAACAGCCACCAGCACTTTGCAATTGAAAGTACCTGCGGCTGCTACTATTTCGGTCCCTTTCCATTTTTATGTAGGGCCTAACGAATACGAAATTCTAGCTAAGCAAGCTCCAGAAATGGATAAAATTGTAAATCTGGGCAGAGACATGTATTCTTTTGTGCGCCCAATAAACAAATACATTATTATGAATGTGTTTGATTTCTTTGCTTCTTTTGTCAAGAATTATGGTTGGGTTATTTTATTATTGACTTTGTTTATTCGCCTAGTTACTGCACCATTAACTTATAGCAGTTATTTAAGTGGAGCCAAAATGAAAGCTTTGCGTCCTGAGTTAGATATTCTAAAAAAGAAAATGGGTGACGATCAACAAGGGTTTGCCATGGAGCAAATGAAGTTGTTTAGAGAAGCGGGGGTTAATCCCTTAGGTGGTTGTATTCCGGCATTACTGCAAATTCCTATTTTCTTTGCATTATATAGTTTCTTTAACTCGGAAATTGCACTGCGTGGTCAAGCTTTTTTATGGAGCGAAGATTTATCTAGTTTTGATACAATAGCCAATCTTCCGTTTACCATACCTGCATTTGGCAATCATATTAGCTTGTTTACAATTACAGCAGTTATTACCAGCTTTTTGATTTCGATTTACAATATGAGTATGACACCAACACAGGATAATCCTGCGTTAAAATACATGCCCTATATTTTTCCTTTCATGTTGTTGTTTATATTCAATAGTTTGCCATCGGCATTAACTTGGTATTACACAGTATCTAACGTGGTTACACTTTTATTGCAATTTGTAATTCAGAATTATATTATTGACCATGATAAAATTCTCGCAAAGATTGAAGCAAAGAGAAAAGCACCTAAAACCAAAAGCAAATGGCAAGAACGCTATGAGCAAATGGTAGATAGTCAGAAAAAAGTGCAAGAACTAAAAAATAAAACCACTAAAAAATAATTCATTATGCGCTACTTATTGAACATAGTCTTTGTGTGTTGTTTAGTAAGTAGCGCATTTGCTCAAACCCGTGTTGTGGCAGAGTGTACGGTTAGTTTTGCTATAAGGGTGAACAATGAATCTCAAATTGATAAAGACGCGGTTGCCCTGTTAAAACAGAGTAGTAAAACAGTGTATATTAAAGGGAACAATAGTAGATCAGATTTAACCAGTCCTTCCTTTTCTCAATCACTTATTTATAATAAGGCAAACGGTAACGCGGTTATTTTAAGAGAGATTGGAGCCAATAAATTTTTAACTAAAATTGAAGCAGCCAAATGGTTAAAACAGAATGAAAAGTTTAGTGATATGCTCATTCAGTTTACCGAAGAGAAAAAGCAAATTCTGGGATACGACTGTAAGCATGCTGTGATGCAATTGAAAGACGGTAGTACATTTTCAGTTTACTATGCATCTACCATAACACCTTCTGTTAGAGAGTTTGAATATCAATTTAAAGACATACCAGGATTTGTTTTGGAATATGAAGCCAAAGATGGATACACCCAAAAAATTACCTATACAGCAACTAAAATAAGTTTCAATCCTGTTTCTGCAGCGAAATTTGAAATTCCTACAACCGGGTACCGGTTATTGAATGATTAATTACGAGATTCTTGAGGAGTCTTGAACTTTGGTACTTTCACTTTAATCTTATAAGGATAGATATAAGTAGTATTACCATTGTTGTATTGCAACATACTGTTCTTATCGTTGTTCTGTTGCATTAAACTGTTATTGGTAAGCGTTAAACCTTTGTAATGAAGATTCGATTTAATCGCTGATAAAGACAACCCTTTCTTAGAGAAATTATTGAGGCTTCTTAGCGTAAACTTGCTGTTTTTAGCTTTGTCATCAACAATTCCAGTGAATGCAAATGCTGCAATAGCTAGGTGCAAACTCATTATGAGCATCACCATCGGGGCTTTTTTTGCGGATTTGATTTGCATTAACATATGGCAAAGGTAGGACATATCCTAAATATTTTAACGAATTATTTTTATTAACAAACGTTAATAAGGGGGTAAAAGTTTGGTTTTCGCCGAAAAAAGTTTAATTATTTGCCTAAATTAGGTAAACCATCACCCCATGAGCCAAAATCCGTACCGCGAAGACAAGGAAGAATTAAGGGAGTTGATCATTCAGTATCAACACCTTAAGCATGGAAGAAGCCATCCATTTCTAGATGAAGATGCTTTTGAGCGGATTATTGATTACTACGATGAGAAGGATGATTTGCCCGAAGCCATGATTGCTGCTGAGCTGGGGTTAGAGCAATTTCCTTATTCAGCCAACTTAATGATTAAAAAGGCAGATCTGCTATTGGCAAGTAGAAAATACCAAGAAGCCCTTAATTTATTAGAGACTGCTGAATTATTTGACAGTACCGATTTGAATTTATTTATTTTAAAAACGGATGCTTATTTGGCATTAGATCAACAGGCGAAAGCAGTTGAATTATTAGAAGCTGCTTTATTGCTTTTTGAAGGAGAAGAAAGATTAGACCTGCTTTTTGAGTTAGCCGATGTATATGATGATTATGAAGAGTTTGATAAGGTATTTGATTGTTTAAAACTGATTTTAGAGGAAGACCCCAACAATGAAGAAGCACTATACAAAATTTGTTTTTGGACTGATTTTACAGGAAGAAACGAAGAGAGCATAAAGCTTCATCAATCAATAATAGAAGAGCACCCATTTAGTGAATTGGCTTGGTTTAATTTGGCAGCTGCCTACCAAGGGCTCAAGTTGTACGAAAAAGCAATTGATGCTTATCAATATGCTGTTGCCATAGATGAAAAATTTGATTATGCATATCGTAATATGGGCGATGCCTTTTTGAGATTACGTAAGTATAAAGAGGCGATTGAGGTTTTAGAAAAAGTACTAGAGCTTAGTAGGCCTGAAGATGTTATTTATGAAGCGATAGGCCATTGTTATCATAGAATGGGTAAATATGCGCAGGCAAGATTTAATTATAAAAAAGCAGTGCACTTAAATGCAGGCGATAGTAAACTTCATTATAAGATTGCTGTAACCTATATGTTAGAGGAACAATGGCAGGCTGCAGCAAAACAATTAGAAAATTCAATGAGAATTACTCGATCCGTTCCAGAATACAATTTGGCAATGGGAGAGTGTATGATGAATTTAGAAAGATATAAAGACGCAATTATTTATTTTGGAACAGTAGTAAAGCATAAGCCTAAATCTATTGCAGGTTGGGAAGCTTTGTTGCGTTGTTTAATAAAAGCTGAAATGTTTGAAGAAGCATATAATCAATGCCAGGCTGCATTGATTGCAACTGCTGAGAAGCCCCTTTTTTATTTTTATGCAAGTACGATATTGTTTGTTTTAGGAAAATCCAAAGAAGCATTGCTTAAGTTAGAAACTGCTATGGATAAAGCCCCGAAACTGCTTAAAAAGTTCATGGAACTGAATCCATTTATTTTACAAAATAACCAAGTAGTGGATATCATTGCTCGGTATAAGAAAGGAAAGAAAATATAAATATGTATTTTTGCTTTGATAAATTAGATAAGAATGAATTACAGACTTACACAAATACCAGAAAGAACAACGCAACCTAGGGCAAATGGATTAACCATGGTAATGGATAAAGGGTTGAGTATTAATCAAGCAAAGGATTTCCTTAGCGTTGCTGGTCCCCATGTAGATATTGTTAAGTTAGGATTCGGAACTTCCTTTGTAACGCCTAATTTAAGAGAAAAATTAGCCGTTTATAGAGAAGCCAATATGCCTGTTTATTTTGGTGGAACTTTGTTTGAAGCTTTCTTGATTCGGAATCAATTTGACGATTATGTAGAAGTCTGTAGAGATTACGGTGTAAGCTATATTGAAGTGTCTGATGGCTCAATCACTATTCCACATGCAGAAAAGTGTGGATACATAGAGAAACTAACACAACATGCTACCGTATTAAGCGAAGTGGGTAGTAAAGATGCAGCTCATATTATTCCGCCATACAAATGGATTGAATTGATGAGAGCCGAATTAGAAGCAGGTTCATCTTATGTGATTGCGGAAGCAAGAGAAGCAGGAAATGTAGGAATTTACAGGGGAAGTGGTGAAGTTAGAGAAGGATTGGTTCAAGAAATTTTAACCCAAATACCTGCTGAAAAAATAATTTGGGAAGCGCCTCAAAAAGCACAACAATTGTATTTCCTGGAGTTGATTGGATGTAATGTAAATCTTGGAAATATTGCTCCAAATGAAGTGCTGCCATTAGAAGCAATGCGCATAGGATTAAGAGGAGACACATTTCATCTTTATCTAGATAAAGCTTAGTATGCGCTTATTTGGTCTGGTTGGATATCCGTTAACACATTCATTTTCTAAAACTTATTTTACCCAAAAATTCTCCTCCATGGGAATGGGTGAAGAGCTTGTTTACGAAAATTTCTCCATTCCAGATATTGAGGAATTACCCTATTTGCTGATACAAAAAAAATATTTAGATGGGTTTAATATTACCATTCCTTATAAGAAGCAAGTACTTCCTTTTCTACATCAACTAACACCGGAAGTAGCTGAAATGGGGGCTTGTAATTGTGTTCGTATCCAAAATAAAAAATTAATTGGCTATAATACAGACGTAGTTGGATTTGAGCAATCATTAAAACCTTTTTTACAAAAACAGCATACACATGCGTTGATTTTGGGTACTGGGGGTGCGGCCGCAGCAGTCGAATTTGTTTTGCGTAAACTCAAAATCAACTATTTGAATGTTTCTAGAAACCCAACAGAATCAACTATATCATACCAGCAAATCAATCAATCAGTATTAAATCAATATCAACTCATCATCAATACCAGTCCGGTAGGCCAATACCCCAATGTGGAAGCGGCTCCATTGATTCCTTATGAATACCTTGGTGCTCAACATCATTTATATGATTTGATTTATAATCCAACAGAAACCCTGTTTTTGCAAAAGGGAAAGGCACAAAGTGCGTCTGTACAAAATGGATATGAAATGTTGGTTTTGCAGGCTGAAGAAAGTTGGAGAATCTGGAACCATTAATTAACCCAATTGCTGGATAATATTTTCCGGAAGTGAAACTTTCTTTTTAGCGGTGTAATCATACAACATCATTCCTGTTTTAGCGCGAACAGCTAATTGGTGTTCACCATTTTCTAATACTGTAACTCGATAATAAATATCAAAGCCAAGTTTATCAAAATCGGTAGCAACAACTGCAATTTCGATTATGTCTTTATGATTCAATTCTTTTTTATATTCAATCATTGCATCCGCCATGATTAGTCCAAACGATTCAACGCTCAATTCTGCATACCCCCTTGATTGTAAAAACTGCTGCCTGCCTTCCTGAAGTAAAGACAAAATGGTGTCGTTTCCAACATGACCTCCGTAGTTCAAATCGGTTACTCGAATTTGTATCTGAGTAGAAAAGCTAAACTGTTCGGGGAGTTGAATTTTAATTCGGTTCATTGTTGTTTATTTACTCAAATTAGCTACAACTAATACTACTTTGTTTGGTTTAGAAGAAATTCAAGGAGCTTACTCATTGCTTTTTTACGGTGACTGTACTGGTTCTTCTCGTCCATGCTCATTTCAGCAAAACATTTATTAGCTCCATCTGGAACAAAAATGGGATCATAACCAAATCCCTCTGTGCCCTTTTGTTCAGCTATAATTTTTCCTTTACAAATACCTTCGAATAAGTATTCCTGTTCATTCCAAATTAATGAGATCACTGTTCTAAACTGTGCGGTTTTATTTTCTTTAGTCAATAATTTGTGAAGCACTAAGTTAATATTAGCTTGAAAATTTCTTTCATCACCCGCATATCTTGCACTTTTAACACCAGGCTCTCCATTTAATGCAACAATTTCTAATCCAGTGTCTTCGCTGAAACAATTCTTTTGAGTTAACCCATGTATCACTTTAGATTTCTCGCTTGCATTGGCTTCTAATGTATCGTGTGGCTCAGGAATATCAATATCAATGCCTGCATCGGCAAGTGATAGAACTGTTAAAAGGTTGCCTGTAACTGCTTTTATTTCTTTTACTTTATTTGCATTATTGGTAGCAAAAATAATTTCAACTGTTGCCATTGATTAAAGATTAAAAAGTGATTTAAGACTTACCCAAAGTTTGGTCTTTTCTAATTTGGCATCGCCAGTGTCACCATAGTATTTCAACAAAGAAGGGGCCATTAAAAAAGTACACCCCCCATAGTGTTGAACCTGATAATGGGGTATAGTAAATGGAAGTTTAACCATTGCCGCATTTACATCAAATAATAAACAGCTAGAGGGGTTCAGCTCTTGTTTAATTTCTGTAAAATTAGCCAAGTATCGGGCAATATTAATGACTGCAACATCCCCCATATTTAATTTACAAGCCCCTAAAATTTTGGTTAAAAAGTCTAAACTTTCTTCATTTAGGAAGGCAGCATCTGGTTCTTGAACTAATATGACAATATTTTTACCATTGTTGCCCAAATACCATTTTTCAGGTCGCTCTTTTGAAGGACCCGAATATAGGGGAGGGTCTATTACTACAGCTTTTGGGGCGGAAATGGGCGCTGATTGTTGAGCCGATTCAACTATCACCAAATTGCTCGGAAAAAGGTTGGCCAATACAAAATCGGGTAGTTGTTCGGGCATTTTTGGTCCTTTTAAAATATTAACAGTTGTTAGTTTTTAAATTTTTTGTTTCTTTGCGCCAAATATAAAACTATGAACGCAGTACTTGATATAAACATTACAAAGGCCGACAAATCTAAATTAGATACCATCAGCTTAGAAAATATTCCTTTTGGACGTATGTTTACTGATCATATGTTGGTGGCAGAATACAGCAATGGGGTTTGGAAAAATGTGGAGATTAAACCATACCAACCAATGAGTATGGACCCATCGTTGGCCGCTTTGCACTATGGGCAATCTATTTTTGAGGGGATCAAAGCTTATCAAAACGAAGAAGGTAAAGCTGCTATATTCAGACCTTATGAAAATTTTAAGCGATTTAATATTTCGGCAACTAGAATGCAAATGCCAACCGTTCCTGAAGAAATCTTTATTGATGGAATGCGTGAATTAATCAATCTAGATCGCAACTGGATTCCTGCCATGCCCGATCATTCTTTGTACATTAGACCTTTCATGTTTGCAACCGATGCGGTGTTAGGAGTAAAGCCTTCTGATACTTATCAGTTCATGATTATTTTGAGCCCAACCGGCCCTTATTTTAGCACCCCAATGCGCATTTATGTTGAAGAGAAATATACCCGTGCGGTAACTGGTGGGGTTGGATATTCTAAGAATGCAGGAAATTATGGATCAAGTATGTATCCAACACAGCTAGCGAAAGAAATGGGCTACGACCAAGTGTTGTGGACCGATGCCAATGAACATAAATATTTGCAAGAAGTGGGTATGATGAATGTATTCTTCATTATTGGTAACCAGGCAATAACTCCATCTTTAGAAGAAGGAACTATTTTAGCGGGTATCACAAGAATGAGCGCTTTAACCCTGTTGGCAGAAATGGGGCTAGACGTAGTAGAGAAAAAGATTTCCATTGACGAATTAATGGCTGCATACAAAGCAGGGCAATTGCGCGAAGTATTTGGAGCAGGCACTGCTGCTACTATTTCTTTGATTAAAGAATTGCGTTACAAAGATGAATCTATGTTTTTTGATACCGATAGCTGGACTGTTGCCCCAGAATTAAAGAAAAGACTCAATGATATTCGCCAAGGTAAAGCGGAAGACACCCATGGTTGGATGCTTTCTGTTTAGGATCATTTTTAACAATTAAAATTGGGTTTCAACTTTTGAATAGTTTAGATAAAAGCCCCGTCTGCTTCATTTCAGACGGGGCTTTTAATTTGTCCCCAACCTTTTTTAAACAAGCATTATTTACTGTTTAATAAAAGGAATATTTTGTTGATTTGCGCCACTAATTACTTGAATATAGTATTGTCCATTGCTGATATCTCCAATTGGGATGCTCACCAGTCCTTGCTGCATACTACCTATTTGAATCGTCTTAATAAGGGTACCAGAAAGATGATACAATCTAATTGAGCTATTGGCAGTGACTGCAGATTTGAAAATTACTTTCAGTTCAGTTTTTGCAGGATTCGGATAAATTTTAACTGTTAAAAGATTCACCAATGGACTGCTAGCCTTGGGAATAAATTTACCAATATAGAATCGATTGCTTGCTTTACTTAGCGTATCACTGGTGATGCTGAATAGATAACTGCTGTCTTTTACCAGACTCAAAGTTTTATTGGTGTAGCTATCGTATAAAACGAGTAGGTAATTAGTTGGCATGAATGCATCCAATATTTGAAAACGATAGTTGCCTTCTACTGCATTATTTAATTCAATTGGAATAATGGTTTGTTCTTGAAAAATTCTACTGTCAACTGCTAGTTTAATTCCATCAGATATTTTGCTAAACAGATTGATTCCAGGATTCATCAACTTGATTGCATCGAGTGAATCTTTACCATTTCTAGCGCCCGATTGTTCTCTTATAATAAGTCGGTCTTGAAGGGTTTGATTACTGATTAAATCGATGGTAGTAAAGTACCCAGTCCCTTCGTGATAGTCTTCTATTAGTCCCTTGTTCCACTCGTTAGTTTTGGAAGCTTCGGTAATCGTAATTTCATTCGCCGCAGTACTATCCGTTAATAGAATATACGCTTCAAATGGATTGAGTATATATTTCTGTGTAAAGGGAAGTGTTATATAACCTCCTTTGCTTCCTAATAGCGGATTCCAAATATATTTATACGAACTCACTTTTGCTGAACGAAGGATTGTTCCAGTATTTAATGGGCTTAAATAAGGGTTCGCTACAATATTAAAACCATTACTGATTTTGTTGAGTGTAATTTGATGTGTTCCCAATTGTATGTTGCCACTTAAGTAGGTTGGCCATATATTGGTTTGATTGGGTAAAATAGTCCATTTGATGCCCTGGTATTTCTTCCAATCATTGCTTGAACTGTCCAAGCTAAAGTTGACTTCTTGCCATCCAGTTTCAATGGAGCAGCTATCTGAGTTTAATGAAGGATTATTATAGAAGATAGTTGGTTTGTTGGTCCAAGTATTGAATGAAACTGATTGATTAAATGGATGACCTACCAAATAATTTCCTACAGCTTTATTTAGTAAAATATTCTTAGCGTAAACCTTTCCTAGAATTTGGGTTCCAACAGCGGAAGAGGCAATGGAAGCGGTTTCAGTTAAATACAACCAATCATTGGTAGTTAAATTTCCTGCTGCTAATTGTAAGCTGCCATCTATGAATAACCGATCCGTTAATGCTGCTCCTGCAATATTTTTAACAACCAAATGTTGAATACGATTTTCTTTAAATAATTGACCATTTAGTAATTGATTTTTATTCCCATTTAGTTCTACAACTGCCTTTGTTGCGTCAATGGATGATGAGTCGCCATTGATGCTACCGCTTAATTTTAGAGTGCCCGTAATTTGTAATTTTGCACCAGACAATACCTCAAGCTGTTTGATACTGTGTACACCTGAAAGAATAGGTTGATATGCAGCATTGGCCGATATGGTTACAAAAGCACTATCACTAGGGGTGGATATATTGCACCAATTTTGTGGATTATGCCAATTGCTATCGGCACTACCTATCCAGCTTGTAGATTGAAAGAATATTTTTTTGTTGGCACTTGTGATACCATTCGATACCCTGATTTGAATACTGTCTTTTTCGTTTGACTGTCTTGAATGAACCTTCCACAAACTAGGACTGGTAATGGTTCCATTGGAAACAGTCGTATAGTTTTGTAAACTGCTAAACCAATTAACGGGTGCTTGAATAATTTGCCAATTTAATTCTTCCCCTACAACAGTGGAGTCAATCGCTAGCAAATTGCTGATTTCAATACTGTCTCGATTATTGCATTGAGAAAATAAAGTATCCGAAGGAAACCTGAATTGAATATTACTGCCATCTACTTGTATATATTGAATGGCTGTAGACAATAAATTGATTGTAGATAAATTTCCTGCTTCATCTTTTATCATTAATTGATTGGGATTAAAATTATTGGCTATGCCAATTCCGTCTTTGTCTTTTTCTCCTTTTTGAATAATATAATGAAACAAGAGTTGGTTGCTATTATTCCCGCTTTTATAAATTGCTTGTCTATTGTTGCTGCCAACGGTAATGGGTAAATAGTTAATAGGAGAGCTGGTATCTAAATGAACCGTTTCGTTAAATAATAATTTCAATTGCAACGTATCACCCGTTTTTAATAAGCTATCATTAGGTGAACTGAAACCGATTTGAAGGGGCTTTACTTTGTCGATTAATTGGGTATCAATGCTAAAAAACGGAAGCCCACTTAATCCAGGAATTAAATTATTGTTATTGCTGATGCCGAGAACCATTTTTCCTTCACCAACTCCTGAATAAACAGTAATTAAATATTCATTGCCTGTTCCTGAAACACTAGCAATGGAGGCGTTGCTTAATCCAGTTGTTATCAAAGTAAAATTACTGGTACTTAATCCACTGATATCTCCCCCTGCTTTAAAACTATATTGAATGGTGTCTGCATTGATTGGTTGTGGTGCAAGTGAATACAAGCTATCAATTTGTACAGTATGGCCACTGGTGTCAAAGTCTGCGCTAAAATTAAAATTGTCTATTGCCACTAAATCGTCACTACCAGTTTCATCTGTATCGTCCCATCTCAATACCAATTGTTCTCCATTTTTCCAGTCAATACCTGTAATCATGAATTGAACCGTGGTTTGGTTTTCAGGACTGTTTCCATTTAAACTTCCAGCACCAATACTGAATTGAATGGATGAAAAATTCATTGAAGTATGTGTTAATAAAGTAGGTTGATCAATGCTGCTCATTGTGCCAGTGGCATATTTTCCTATCCAAGTATTTTGATTGCCTGAACCCCCTTTTCTCCATTGCTCCGCGGTAAAAGAGCCACTGATTTTATTTATGCTTCCTCCTGTTTGGTTGGTTAGTCTAATGCCAAAAGCATATACGCCAGTGCCTGCCGCAATGGACCCCAATGCTCGTTCAACGCTGCCGCTGTTTCCAACACTATACATTCCACTTGATGTTGCTGTTCCAGTTCCTTGTGCAAACACCGCATTGGTGCCCGACCCCGATTTATGCATGAATTCCCATCCAGCTAATCCTGTTAACAAAAAGGGAGCTTGGGAGAACGAATGTGGCCCCTTGCCAGTTAGCGTAAATGATCCCCCAGCGGGTAAATCATTAAAATTTTGTTGATAAACCGCTTTTTTTTCAGAATAAATAATAGGGCTGCCCAATTGTGCATAAACAGCTGAATCCGCTACATACAAAAGCAGCAGTAAAATGATAATATATGGCCTCATGGCGGAATAGGGGGGTATGCGGGGCTACTGTGTAAAGCAACAAATTGTTGTTGAAATCAACAATAGGGGGATGAAAACTGGGCTAAAACCCTTTTTTTTGCCCGTAGAAATACTTTTTTTTTGAAAACATTTTGGATTCTCATTTGGAGCCATTACCTTTGCCGTCCGAAATTTTAAATGGTTTATAATGCCTACAATACAACAATTAGTTAGAAAAGGCCGCGAAATAATCAGGGCTAAGAGTAAGTCAAGAGCTTTGGATGCATGTCCTCAGCGTCGTGGCGTATGTACCCGTGTATATACTACCACTCCAAAAAAACCAAACTCTGCTTTGCGTAAAGTAGCGAAAGTGCGTTTGACCAATAAAGTAGAGGTGATTGCCTATATTCCAGGTGAAGGCCACAACTTACAGGAGCACTCTATCGTATTAATCCGTGGTGGTCGTGTTAAAGACTTACCAGGGGTACGTTACCATATTGTACGTGGTAGCTTAGATACTGCAGGTGTTAAAGACCGTAAGCAGAGCCGTTCTAAGTATGGTACTAAGAAGGAAAAAGCTAAAAAATAGTTCTATTCATAACTGCGACTGAGTAAAGTTTTAATACTTGAAGAAGATCAGTCTCATTAAAAATTAAATCATGCGTAAAGCACAAGCGAAAAAATTACCCTTAGCACCAGACGGTCGTTTTAACGATAAGTTGGTTACCCGTTTCATCAATAACTTGATGTGGGATGGTAAAAAAAGTACTGCAATTAATATTTTCTATGATGCAGTAGATAAAATAACAAAAGTTACTGGTGAAGACGGTTACGAAGTGTGGAAGAAAGCAATTGCCAACGTAACTCCTGCTGTTGAAGTAAGAAGCCGCAGAATTGGTGGTGCAACTTTCCAGATTCCTGCTGAAGTTCGCCCTGATCGTAAAATTTCTTTAAGCATGAAGTGGTTAATCCGCTACAGTCGCGAAAGAAACGGTCGTACCATGGCAGATAAATTATCAAATGAAATCATGTCTGCTGCAAAAGGTGAAGGTGCTGCATTCAAGAAAAAAGAAGATACACATCGTATGGCTGAGGCAAACAAAGCCTTCTCTCACTTTAAAGTGTAATTTCTCAGAAATATTAACGAAACCTCTCCGATACCTCGGGGAGGTTTTTTTTTGGACCAACCCCCTGCAGTTCAGTTACTTAATCGGGTCTTTCCCCAACGATTTTTCCCCATTCTAAATAAAACAGTCCGAACCCTTTGTTGGTTCGGTATTATCTGTACCTTTGCGGCCTCTAAAAAAACAAGAATACTATATGGCTGATTTGAAATTTCAACGAAACTTTGGTATTGCCGCCCACATTGATGCCGGTAAAACCACTACCACCGAGCGTATTTTGCGCTACACTGGTATGATCCATAAGATTGGTGAAGTACATGATGGTGGTGCTACTACCGACTGGATGGAACAGGAAAAGGAAAGAGGTATTACCATTACTTCTGCGGCAGTAAGCTGTCAGTGGAATTTCCCAACTGTATTGGGTAAAGCCACTCCTGAAACCAAGAATTATTATTTCAACATCATCGATACTCCAGGACACGTAGACTTTACTGTAGAGGTAGAGCGTTCAATGCGTGTACTAGATGGTTTGATTGCGTTGTTTTCTGCAGTAGATGGTGTAGAACCTCAGTCTGAAACTGTTTGGCGTCAAGCTAACCGTTATAAAGTTCCACGTATTGGTTTCGTAAATAAAATGGACCGTGCTGGTGCCGATTTCTTAATGGTGGTAACACAGGTTAAGGAAATGTTGGGTGCTAAAGCAGTTCCATTGCAATTACCAATTGGTGCAGAAGACAATTTCAAGGGCGTTGTAGACTTGATTAAAATGAAAGGTATTGTATGGCACGCTGAAACAGAGGGAATGACATTTGATGAAATTCCTGTGCCTGCAGATATGATGGAAGATGTTTTGCATTGGAGACAAAACTTAATTGAAGCTGTTGCTGAATACGATGATAAGTTGATGGAGAAATTCTTTGATAACCCAGATTCAATTTCTGAAGATGAGGTTCACGAAGCAATCCGTAAAGCTTGTATAGATTTAAGCATCGTTCCAATGATGTGTGGTTCTTCATTCAAGAATAAAGGTGTACAAACAGCACTAGATGCGGTATGTCGTTACTTACCTTCTCCAGTTGATGTGGAAGATACAGTAGGTACTGATCCTGATTCTGGTGAGCAAATCACTAGAAAGCCAAATGCAAAAGAACCATTTGCTGCATTGGCATTCAAAATCATGACCGATCCTTTCGTTGGTCGTTTGGCATTCTTCCGTTGTTACTCTGGTCGTTTAGATGCGGGTTCTTATGTATTGAACGTAAGAAGTGGTAAGAAAGAACGTATCAGCCGTATCATGAAGATGTTTGCAAATAAGCAAAATCCAATTGACTTTATTGAAGCAGGAGATATTGCTGCTGCAGTAGGTTTCAAAGAAATCAAAACAGGGGATACACTTTGCGATGAAAACCATCCAATTACTTTGGAGAATATGTTTATTCCAGAACCAGTTATCGCGATTGCTGTTGAGCCTAAAACTCAAGCAGACGTAGATAAAATGGGTATGGCCATTGCAAAGTTGGTAGAAGAAGATCCTACTTTACGTGTAAATACTGATGAAGATACTGGCCAAACCATCTTACGTGGAATGGGTGAATTACACCTTGAAATCATCATTGACCGTATGCGTCGTGAGTTTAAGGTAGAAGTAAACCAAGGTGCTCCACAGGTTGCTTACAAAGAGTCTTTCGGAACTACTATTACCCATAGAGAAGTATTGAAAAAGCAGTCTGGTGGTCGTGGTAAGTTTGCCGATATTCAATTTGAAATTGGACCAGCTGATCTAGAGTGGTTAAAAGAAAACGAAGGAAAGAGTTTCCAATTTGTGAATGATTTATTTGGTGGATCTATTCCAAAAGAATTTGTTCCAGCTATCCTTAAAGGGTTTGAAACATCAATGACTTCTGGAGTATTGGCAGGTTATCCTGTAAACAATATGAAAGTGCGTGTATTTGATGGTAGCTACCATGATGTGGATTCTGATGCAATGAGCTTTGAATTATGTGCTAAATCTGGTTTCCGTGAAGCCGGTCGTAAAGCAAAGCCTACATTATTAGAACCTATTATGAAAGTTGAAGTTCTTACTCCAGATCAGTACATGGGAGATGTTACCGGAGACTTAAACCGTCGTCGTGGTATGCTAGAAGGAATGGATAGCCGTGCTAACCTACAGGTTATCAAAGCTAAAGTTCCATTGAGCGAAATGTTTGGTTATGTAACCCAACTTCGTTCTTTAAGTTCTGGCCGTGCAACTTCAACCATGGAGTTCTCTCATTACAATCCTGCTCCAAACAACGTTGCAGAAGAAGTAATGGCAAAGAACAAGGGTAAGGTTAAATCTGATGATTAATTATCTATTTAATTGATATACTGCGCCCCGATTTTAATCGGGGCGTTTTTGTTTTAATAGGGTAGGATTGGAGCTGTCTTTCAGTTTTAAGACACTGATTGGCCAGGGCAAAAAATAGCTCAGCTCCTTTTGTATTAAATTTTAATTTAATCTGAACGAGGTTTTTGGGGAAAAACAGGGTGTTTTCGGAGAAAATAAAAAATAAATCCACAAAAACATATAAAAAGAAGATAAAAAACTTGTCTGTTCAATTACAGCTCCTTACCTTTGCAACCCCAACGTAAAAATTGGTTTTTGACTATGTCTCAGCGAATCAGAATCAAATTACAATCATACGATCACAATCTAGTAGATAAATCTGCAGAGAAGATCGTTAAGACAGTACGTAGTACAGGTGCAGTAGTAACAGGACCTATTCCTTTGCCTACTCATAAGAAAATCTTTACTGTATTGCGTTCACCACACGTTAATAAGAAAAGCCGTGAGCAGTTCCAATTAGCTACGCACAAGCGTCTAATGGATATCTACACTTCTTCTTCTAGAACAGTAGATGCGTTGAGCAAACTAGACTTACCGTCTGGTGTTGAAGTTGAAATTAAAGCTTGATAAAGCCGATTCTCTAGAAAGAGAGAAACTAGTTCTTAAATACCCAATTATCTGCCAATCAGCTCCGGCCTGAAAAAGCAGCTCTGATAAAGAAATTATAAATCATTTAGTTCACAATGAACTAAATGAGTAACATATAAACAGGCCCTTCGAGGTTTGTTTACTACCGGTACTTCCTCTTCAAAATGTAAATTTTGAAAACAACGGAAAAGGTCGGTAGCAAACTAGGATTGAATCCCGCTTCATCGGTGGGATGTCCTCATAACCGAGCGGGGCATAAACCGCAAAACGATGAAAGGAATTATTGGAAAAAAAATCGGGATGACCAGCATCTTCGCTGCTGATGGAAAGCAAACAGCTTGTACCATCGTAGAAGTTGCTCCAAATACCGTTACACAAATCAAAACACAGGAAACCGATGGTTATTCTGCTGTTCAATTAGCAATCGGCGACAAGAAAGAAAAGCACGCTACAAAAGCCGAAATCAATCACTTTGCTAAGGCTCAAACTCCAGCCAAAAAGTTCGTAAAAGAATTTCGTAATTACTCAATAGAGAAAAACTTAGGGGAAACCGTAACTATTGACATCTTCTCTGAAGGAGATAGTGTTGAAGTTGTTGGTACTACTAAGGGTAAAGGTTTCCAGGGTGTTGTAAAGCGCCATGGATTCTCTGGTGTGGGTGAAGCATCTCATGGTCAGCACGATCGTCAACGTGCACCAGGTTCTATTGGTGGATCATCATACCCTTCAAGAGTATTTAAAGGAATGAGAATGGCCGGCCGTATGGGTGGTGACCGTGTTAAAATGAAAGGTTTGAAAGTAGTTAAAATATTTTCAGAAAAGAACTATATCCTGATCAGCGGTTCTGTACCAGGTCATAACGGTTCTATCGTTTTAATTCAGAAATAATCACCCTGTTTAATTGACAGATTAATTGAAAGATCATGCAAGTAGATGTATTAGATATAAAAGGACAGAAAACCGGTAGAACGGTTGAATTACCACAGGAAATCTTTGGTATTGAACCAAATAACCACGTTATCTATCTAGCTGTTAAGCAATACTTAGCCGCACGTCGTTCTGGAACGCACAAAGTTAAAACTCGCGCTGAAGTACAAGGTGCTAGCCGCAAGTTACACAAGCAAAAAGGAACTGGTGGTTCTCGTAAAGGTAATATCCGTAACCCTTTATACAAGGGTGGTGGTACTATCTTTGGACCAAAACCTCATGCTTACGATTTCAAGTTGAATCGTAAAGTAAAAGACTTGGCTAAGATTTCTGCTTTAAGTCATAAAGCAAAAGAAAGTGCAATCATCGTTGTTGAAGAAATAAAGATGGATGCGCCTAAAACCAAACAATTGGTTGATATTATGGGTAACCTTAAAGTTGCTGATAAGAAAGCGCTTATCGTTTTACCAGAATACAACGACAACCTGTACTTGAGCACTCGTAACGTACCAAATGTTGCTAGCACATTGTTGGCCGACATTAATACGTATGAAATCATGAATGCAGATGTATTAGTAATAACAGAGAACACTGTGAATATCTTTAACGAAGAAGAAGCAGTAGCTTAATTTAAGTAACGTTTCAATCATACAAAATGAGACAGTCAGAAATTTTAATAAAGCCAATCTTAACCGAGAAAGCAAACGCACAACAGGATACGTTGAGAAGATATGCTTTTAAAGTAAACCGTAAGGCTAACAAGTTAGAGATTAAGAAAGCAATTGAAGATTTCTATGGTGTAAATGTAGTAGATGTTAATACTGCAGTTGCTCCTGGAAAAAATAAAGCCCGTTACACAAAAGCTGGTTTTATTCAGGGAATGAAGTCTGCATACAAGAAAGCATTTGTTACTGTAGCAGAAGGTGAAACAATTGATCTTTACGCAAATATTTAATTTATAGCAGCGGAGCTGAAAAATCCGCACAAAAAAAATAAACAATGGCACTAAAAAAGTACAAACCAATCACAGCAGGAACACGTTGGAGAATTGGTAATGCTTATGCTGAGATCACTACTAATAAGCCTGAGAAGAGTTTGTTAGAGCCTCAAAAAAATACTGCTGGTCGTAACTTCCAAGGTCGTAGAGTTATGCGTTACATGGGCGGTGGTAATAAGCAACATTATCGTATCATCGATTTCAAACGTAACAAAAGAGATATCGCTGCAACAGTAGTATCTATTGAATACGATCCAAACCGTACTGCATTTATTGCATTGGTTCAGTATACCGATGGAGAAAAGCGTTACATCATTGCTCCTCAGGGAATTCAGGTTGGTCAAACAGTAATTGCAGGTGATGCAGTTGCTCCTGAATTGGGTAATTCATTGGCTATGAAAAATATGCCATTGGGTACTACAATCCACAACATTGAATTACAACCTGGTCAAGGTGGTAAGATGGTAAGAAGTGCTGGTGCTTCTGCACAATTAGCCAATAAGGAAGAAAAGTACGCTGTACTTAAAATGCCTTCTGGTGAATTGAGAAAAGTATTGATTAACTGTTATGCAACCGTTGGTGTTGTTTCAAACAGCGATCATAACTTAGAAACAGCAGGTAAAGCGGGTAAAAACCGTTGGAAAGGTATTCGTCCACGTGTAAGAGGTGTTGCCATGAACCCAGTAGATCACCCGATGGGTGGTGGTGAAGGTAGAGCTTCTGGTGGTCACCCACGTAGCAGAACAGGTAAGTATGCAAAAGGTGAGAAGACTCGTACAAAAGGAAAGGGTAGCGATAAGCTAATCATCCAACGCAGAAATGGTAAAAAACTGGCTAAGTAATAACCAACCAGTCAAAATAAATAAATAAACTAATAGACCAGTAAACTCAAATAATTATGGGTCGTTCGATTAAAAAAGGTCCTTACGTAGATGCTAACTTAGAAGGTAAAGTAGTTGCTATTAACGACGGAAAAGTAAAGAGAAACGTTATCAAAACTTGGAGTCGTCGCAGCACAATCACACCTGATTTTGTTGGACACACTTTTGCCGTGCACAACGGAAATAAGTTCATCCCTGTTTACGTAACAGAATTCATGGTAGGTCACAAATTAGGTGAATTTGCCCCTACTAGAAACTTTAGAGGACACGCAGGAACTAAAAAATAACTGTAGGGGATAACACCCATACATCAAACAAAAAAAGAAATGGAAGCAGTAGCTAAACTGAACAATTATCCAACAGGTCCGCGTAAAATGCGCCTGTTAGCCGATGTGATCCGTGGAATGGAAGTGGAGAAAGCCCTGGCTATTCTGGAACATCATCCTCAGCACAATGCCACTCCATTGGCAAAACTGTTGAAGAGTGCTATCAGTAACTGGGAGCAGAAAAACAGCGGATCAAATGCTGCGGACAGCAGTCTGGTTGTAAAGACCGTATTCGTTGATGGCGGTAGAGTATTAAAGCGTATGCGCCCTGCACCACAAGGCCGTGGCTACAAAGTACGCAAGCGCAGCAACCATGTAACATTAATCGTAGATTCTAAAAACTAATTAGTAAAACCATTATATGGGTCAGAAAGCAAATCCAATTGGTAACAGGTTAGGCATCATCCGCGGATGGGACAGTAACTGGTATGGTAGTAAAAAAGACTACGCATCCAAACTGATCGAAGATCATAAGATCCGTACCTACCTGAGTGCCCGTATCAACAAAGGTGGAATCGCAAAGATCGTTATTGAGCGTACGCTTGGTAAATTGATCATAACTATTCATACTTCTAAGCCAGGTATTATCATCGGAAAAGGTGGTAACGAGGTTGATCGTATCAAAGAAGAGTTGAAGAAGTTAACTGGTAAAGACGATGTTCAAATTAATATTTTGGAAATCCGTCGTCCGGAACTAGATGCAACTATCGTAGGAGATACCATCGCTCGTCAAATCGAAAACCGTATCAACTTTAAACGTGCAACTAAAATGGCCATTGCCTCTACACTCCGTATGGGTGCTGAAGGTATCAAGGTTAAATTAAGCGGTCGTTTGGGTGGTGCTGAGATTGCTCGTAGCGAAGAATTTAAACAAGGCCGTACTCCATTACATACTTTCCGTATGGACATTGATTATGCCAATGTTTTTGCTCAAACTGTTTACGGTAAAATTGGTATCAAAGTATGGATCTGTAAAGGTGAAGTACTTGGAAAGCGTGAATTGAATCCAAACTTCGTTGGTGGTAAGAATGATATGAGCGATAGAAGAGAAAGATCTGGTGGAGATGAAAGAGGTCGTGGCGGAGACAGAAGAGACGATAGAAGAGGTGGTGGAAGAGGAGAACGCAGAAACTAATATTCAAAAATTAGTAATGCAGAATTACTAAAGTTTTAAATAACTACGAATCAAATTCGTGGACCAAAAAACTAAAAAATGTTACAGCCGAAAAGAAGCAAACATAGGAAACAGCAGAAAGGACGCATTCGCGAAGTAGCTAAGCGTGGAACTGCTATATCATTTGGATCATTTGCCTTAAAAGCATTAGAGCCCATCTGGTTAACTAACCGCCAGATTGAATCTGCCCGTCAGGCCATGACCCGTGCTATGAAGCGTGAGGGAAATGTATGGATCAGAGTATTCCCTGACAAAATTATTACCCATAAGCCTGCTGAAGTGAGAATGGGTAAGGGTAAAGGTAACCCTGAATATTGGGCTGCTGTTGTTGAGCCAGGACGTATCATCTTCGAGTGCGATGGTGTTACTGAAGCTGTAGCAAAAGAAGCGATGGGTCTTGCAGCACAAAAATTACCAATCGCAACCAAGTTCATCGTAAGAAGAGATTTGCAAGCATAACCAAAAAAAGAAATTGCAATGGCTAATAAAAAAACATACGAATTTAACAAGAATCTAAAGGATCTCAGTGTAACAGATCTTAGAGCAAAAATCCAAGAAGACGAACTACGTTTGAAAAAATTGGAGTTTGCTCACGCTATCTCTCCACTAGAAAATCCAATGACTATTCGTGGACTTCGTAGAGACATCGCCCGTATCAAAACGGAATTGAAGAAAAAAGAAATGGGTATTTAAACCATAAATTAAACACAATGGCTGAAAGAAATTTGCGCAAAACAAGGACAGGGATCGTTACCAGCGATAAAATGGATAAAACCATCACTGTTGCTGTTGAAAGAAAAGTAAAACACCCTATCTACGGTAAATTCGTAAAGAAGACTACTAAGTTCCATGCTCATGATGAGAAAGGAGAGTGCACCATCGGTGATGTGGTGAAGATCATGGAAACTCGTCCGCTTAGTAAAACCAAGCGTTGGAGACTAGTTGAAATTGTAGAAAAAGCGAAATAATAATATTGATTTGAGTAGTTACTTCATCCGATAAGATGCAGTGATGCTTAAATGTAAAATTTCAAATTAAATAAAATGATTCAGCAAGAAAGCAGGTTAAATGTAGCTGACAATAGTGGCGCTAAAGAAGTCCTTTGTATTAAGGTACTTGGTAATAGCGGTCAGGATTATGCTAAGATCGGCGATAAAATTGTTGTTACGGTAAAAGACGCAATCCCTGCAGGTGGTGTTAAAAAAGGAACAGTATCTAAAGCGGTTATTGTTCGTACTAAAAACAAACTACGCAGAAAAGATGGTTCTTATATCCGTTTTGATGACAACGCAGTTGTGTTGTTGAACAATTCAGACGAGCCTCGCGGTACACGTATCTTTGGACCTGTCGCTAGAGAATTGCGTGATAAGGGATATATGAAAATTATTTCTCTTGCTCCTGAAGTATTATAAAAAAAGCTAAAAGCTAAATAAAATGAGTACAAGATTTAAAGCCAAATTCAGCATCAAAAAAGGTGATTCCGTAGTGGTAATTGCCGGAGATGACAAGGATTTGAAAAAGCCTCGCACAGTATTGGAAGTGATTGTAGATAAAGGACGTGTAGTTGTAGAAGGAGTGAATATCGTTACAAAGCACACCAAGCCATCTGCTCAAAATACCAAAGGTGGTATTGTGAAAGTAGAAGCCCCAATCAATATCAGCAATGTAATGTTGTGGGATGCTAAAAAGGGCGAGCCAACCAAAGTGAAGCGTACCCGTGAAAATGGTAAATTAATACGTGTATCTAAAAAATCTGGGGAGGTAATCAAATAATGAGTACAGCAAAATATACACCGAGATTAGCAACGAAGTACACCAAAGATGTTGTACCTGCGTTGATGAAGAAGTTTGCTTACACAACTGTAATGCAAGCCCCTAAATTAGAAAAAATCTGTATCAACCGTGGTGTTAATGGAGCGGTAACAGATAAAAAATTAGTTGACATTGCAGTAGACGAATTGAATATGATCACTGGTCAAAAAGCAGTTCCTACTATGTCTAAAAAAGACATTTCAAACTTTAAGTTACGTAAGGGTATGCCAATTGGTGCTCGCGTTACTTTAAGAGGTGAGAAAATGTATGAGTTCCTAGACAGATTGGTTTCTGTAGCACTACCTCGTGTACGTGACTTTAAAGGAATCAGCGACAAAGCTTTTGACGGAAGAGGTAACTATACTTTAGGTGTAACTGAACAAATCATTTTCCCTGAAATTGATATTGATAAAGTAAATAAAATTACCGGTTTAGATATCACTTTTGTAACAACCGCAAATACCAATGAAGAAGCTTACGAGCTTTTGAAAGAATTGGGTATGCCGTTTAAAGGAACCAAGAAAGATTAATTAAACACAGAACAAAAACATTATGGCAAAAGAATCAATCAAAGCCAGACAAAGAAAGCGCGAGAAAATGGTAGCTCAATATGCTGAAAAGCGTGCAGCTCTTAAAGCAGCAGGTGACTACGCAGGATTAGATCTACTTCCAAAGAACGCTTCTCCGGTACGTTTAAAGAACCGTTGTCAGCTTACAGGAAGACCTAAAGGTTATATGCGTTATTTTGGTTTGTCAAGGATTATGTTCCGTGACATGGCTTTAAACGGTATGATTCCAGGTGTTAAAAAAGCAAGCTGGTAGTAGTCAGTTTGATAAACAAAATTTAGAACTAGTATAATTATAATAATATGGTAACTGATCCTATAGCAGACTTCTTAACTAGAATTCGTAATGCTCAGTTGGCTGGTCATAGACTGGTTGAAATTCCTGCTTCTAATTTGAAGAAGCGCTTAACAGAGATTTTGTACGATCAAGGTTATATCTTGAAATACAAATTCGAAGACGATAACAAACAAGGTTTAATTAAGATTGCATTGAAGTACGATCCTAATACCAAAGTTCCTGCTATCCGTTCTTTAGAAAGAGTTAGTCGTCCAGGATTACGTCAATATGCAAAGCCTGCTGAAATCAAAAGAGTAATCAATGGTTTGGGTGTTGCCATCCTTAGTACATCTAAAGGTGTTCTAACAGATAAGCAAGCTAAGGCGCAGAATGTTGGTGGAGAAGTGTTGTGTTATATTTCTTAAAGTAAACCGTTCCGACAATTAAGCCTCTTAGTCGTGGCTGAACACGGAGCAATGTTCATAATAAATTAAAAATCGACTATGTCTAGAATTGGTAAACAACCGGTAGTAGTTCCAGCAGGTGTAACAATCACCGTTAGCGCGGATAATGTTCTTACAGTTAAAGGTCCTAAAGGACAGTTAACTCAGAATATTGATAGAGATATCACTATCGAGGTTAAAGAAGGTGAAGTAGTTTTCACTAGACCTACAGATCAAATTCGTCATCGCGCAATGCACGGTTTATACCGTTCATTAGTGAGCAATATGGTTAAAGGGGTAACTGAAGGTTACAAGAAAGAATTAGAATTAGTGGGGGTGGGTTTTAAAGCCGCTAACACAGGAAACTTATTGGATCTTGCTTTAGGGTATTCACACAATATCATTATTGAGATTCCAAGTGAACTTAAAGTTTCAACTACCACTGAAAAAGGTCAAAACCCTAAAGTATTCTTAGAAGGAATTGATAAGCAATTGATAGGTCAAGTTGCTGCCAAATTGAGAAGCTTACGTAAGCCTGAGCCATACAAAGGAAAAGGTGTTAAATACGCAGGTGAAATCTTAAGAAGAAAAGCAGGTAAATCAGCAGGTAAATAATTAAACTAACAATCCACCGGCCGAATCGGAGGTATAAAATAAACAACAATGGGTAAATTAATACAAAGGCAGAAAATCAGGTATCGCATCCGTAAAAAGATTGCAGGTACTGCTGTAAAGCCACGTCTTTCTGTATTCAGAAGCAATGCCGAAATCTATGCACAATTAATTGATGATGATAATGGTCTTACCATTGTTGCCGCTTCTTCAAGAGATAAAGATATTGCTGCACAGAAAGTAACTAAAATAGAGAAGTCTAAATTGGTAGGTGCTGCAGTTGCAAAAAAAGCATTAGCACTTGGATTAACCAATTGTGTATTCGACAGAGGTGGAAATCTATATCATGGCCGTGTGAAGTCTGTTGCAGACGGAGCAAGAGAAGGTGGCTTGGTATTCTAATTACTAACATCAATTTAATCGCTCAATAAATGTCTAAAGTAAGCGTAAATAAAGTAAAAGCGGGTGGCGACATCGAACTGAAAGATAAGGTAGTTGCTATTAACCGTGTGGTAAAAACCACAAAAGGTGGCCGTACATTTAGTTTCTCTGCTCTTGTAGTAGTTGGAAACGAAAATGGTATTGTTGGTCAAGGTCTTGGTAAAGCAAAAGAAGTACAAGAAGCAATTGCTAAAGGTATTGAAGATGCTAAGAAGAACTTGGTTAAAGTACCAGTTATGCACGGAACTATTCCTCACGAACAGTGGGCAAAAGATGGTGCTGCTAAAGTACTTATTAAGCCAGCTGCACACGGAGCGGGTGTAATTGCGGGAGGCAGCATGCGTTCTGTTTTAGAAAGTGCTGGAATTACCGACGTACTTGCTAAGAGCCTTGGTTCTGCTAATCCACATAACGTGGTTAAAGCAACTATTAAAGCTTTAAGCCTTTTAAGAGAACCAGTTCAGGTTGCTAAAGGCCGTAACATCAAATTGAGCAAAGTTTTCAACGGATAATATTTATGAAAAAGATCAAAATCACTCAAATAAAAAGCGGCATCGACAGATCTGAGCGCCAAAAGCAAACGCTTATTGCACTTGGTTTGAAAAAGTTGAATGCTACTAAAGAAGTAGAAGCTACTCCACAAATACTAGGTATGGTTAACAAAGTTAGCCACTTGGTAAAGGTTGAAGAAGTTGCTTAATTAAGAAATTTTTAAGTCAGTAGTTTGGATATACTGCTACGTGCAGATATCTTTACTCCTGACTTTTATTTATTATAAAGAATGCGAGGGGTGATACCCCGTAAGTTCAAAATCAAATTAACATGAAACTACACAATTTAAAACCTGCTGAAGGTTCTGTAAAAAGAGAAAAAAGATTAGGTCGTGGTGAAGCATCTGGTAAAGGTGGTACATCTACAAAAGGTAACAAAGGTGGTCAAAGCCGTGCTGGTTACAAGAGTAAAATGGCTCATGAAGGTGGTCAAATGCCTATTCAGCGTCGTATTCCAAAACGTGGATTTAAGAATATCAATAGAGTAGAATACAAAGTATTCAACTTAGGTCAATTAGATCAGTTGGTAGAGAAATACGGTTTCACAGAAATTTCTTTGGAGAATTTATACATCAACGGTTTAATTAGCCGTACAGATAATGTTAAAGTATTAGGTAATGGCGAACTGAAAACAAAACTCAGTTTCAAAATTAACGCCATCAGCGAAAAAGCAAAAGCTGCTATTGAAGCTGCAGGCGGAACTGTTGAGATTATCAAATAATTTTAACGTAATTTGCCAGACGCATCGAGTATGCGTCTTTTGGTTTTAAGTTATAACGCCATTTAATTTAGTGAAGTGAAAAAATTAGTTCAAACTTTTAGGAATATTTGGACCATTGAAGAATTACGAAATAAAATTATCGTAACCCTTGCATTGGTGTTAACTTATCGTTTTGGTACGCACATCGTTTTACCAGGTATTGATCCTAATAAAATTGAAGCTGCTGCTAATTCTGCAAAAAGCAATGGATTGCTAGGCATATTTGATATGTTCGCAGGTGGAGCGTTTTCTCAAGCTTCTATACTTGCGTTGGGTATTATGCCTTATATCTCTGCTTCTATCTTTATGCAGTTGATGACCATCTTGGTTCCTCAATTACAAAAAGTACAAAAAGAGGGAGAGAGTGGTCGTAAAAAAATCAATCAATGGACTCGTTATTTAACTGTCATAGTAACCTTGTTCCAAGCAGGTGCTTATGTTGCTTATTTAAATAGTCCAGGTTATGCAGAAGCCATCTTACCTGCATATAAGCCATTCTTCTGGTTTTCTACTGTTGTAACTTTAACTGCGGGTACTTTATTTGTAATGTGGTTAGGTGAAAGAATTCAAGATAAAGGATTGGGTAACGGTACTTCTATCATCATCATGGTGGGTATCTTAGCTCGTCTTCCACAAAGCATTATCCAAGAGTTTGGTGCGAAGGGTGTTAGTGGTGGCGGTGGTTTGTTAATATTCTTGATTGAGATTGCCGTTTTGGTTTCTATCATAATGGGGCTAATTATCTTGGTTCAGGGTGTTAGAAAAATACCAGTGAATTATGCTAAGCAAATTATCGGTAGCAGACAATTTGGAGGGGCACGTCAATTCTTGCCTGTTAAAGTAAACAGTGCAGGCGTTATGCCAATCATTTTTGCGCAAGCCATCATGTTCTTACCTACATTGGTATCATTCACTAATTTGGACTCTGCTTCAGGTATTGTAAAAATCTTCAACGATCACAGCAATGCATGGTATATGTTGATTTACTCTGTAATGGTTATTGGATTTACTTTCCTTTACACTGCACTTATTTTCAACCCTAAACAAATTGCAGAAGATTTAAAACGCAATAATGGATTTGTACCTGGTGTAAAACCTGGTCAACCAACTGCAGATTATATTGGTGCAATTATGGATAAGATTACATTGCCTG
>Ga0209480_10000420_pt1 | contig 35873 bp, 37 predicted proteins | sample JI61114C2DNA_FD_187501 | JGI IMG/M metagenome (GOLD analysis project Ga0209480, IMG submission 187501) | Wastewater effluent complex algal communities from Wisconsin, to seasonally profile nutrient transformation and Carbon sequestration -... | ecosystem: Engineered > WWTP > Effluent > Algae... | reverse complement strand
TCCCAGCCTTACGCATCAGCTCCTTAGTTACTTGCTCACCTTTAATTATTTCCTTGAAAAAATCTGTCGCAGATAGAGAATTATAATCAGGGTGCGAAAAAGTATGGTTGCCGAGTTCAAGTTCGGCATTAAGCCAGTTTTTGAGTAATTGAACCTGAAACGGATTTAGTGTGCCATTCTTGTAAAGTTTAATCTCATTGACAAAACCCATGGCTGGGATCTTGTTCGCTGTTAACCCATCAATAAGTTTATCCATTATCAATTTTTGATAAACCGTGTCGCTAATGCCATACGTCACTAACGGCATATCATCAATCGTAAAACAGATTTGTTTGTTTTGACTAAATGAAGTTGAGGTTATAAGAATTAAAATCAACGAGAGTGCCCTATACATAAAAAGAATTATGGAAGAACCAAAGATACCTATGAAAATGATAAGGTTGACTATTCAGCCCTATCAAGTACTTCATTATGAATGGTTATTGCAACATTCGAAATAGGAGGATGAGGTGAAGCAAAGAAGAGCCTAACAGATTTACTTTTTACGACCAACAAAACGCACAACAGAGCCGGTACCATTGTGGTATAATCCTTCGCTCAACTCTATTTCAGTCTCTACCAATTCCATAATCTCAAAATCTTGAAAATCAGATTTGATTTCCTCAATTGAAAATAGAGATTCAATATCTCTCGGTCCGCCTACCTTTGGGTTTGCGGCTACATACTTTAAATGATTTTTACCGAAGGCTTCAAAAATTACAATACCACCAGGCCGCAAATAGGTTGTTAATGTTTTGTGATAGTCTGATTTTTTATCTGCCGGAAAGTGAGCATAAATCAATCCGATTGCATCAAATTCATTTGGCTGATATTTTATTGACTGAAACTCCCCTACTTCATAAGTAATTTTAACGTGATGCTTATCTGCTAATTGAGTTGCTTTCCTTTTTCCTTCCGCACTCTGGTCAAAAGCAAAAACATTCCAACCTAAAGTAGCGGCATAAACCGAGTTCCGCCCTTCACCTTCTGCTGGAAATAAGATTTTGCCTAAAGGAAATTTTGTAAGTTGCTCTTTAAGATAGATGTTCGGCTGCTCGCCATAGGCAAACTCTTTCTCGCTATATCGATCGTCCCATTTTTCTTTCATGACTGTAACTCCAGATTATTTCGAATCAAATTTAAGAAACTATTAAATGTTCCTATTAAGATTGGGATAAACAAAGACTTTTGTCAGGACATACTATGACAAGACTCATAGACATTTGACCTGATAAGATCAATATTTACGAAAAAAAATATGAAAACAACTTCCACAATTTTAATGGCAGGTGCCGCTGTGCTAATCGTTAGCGTAGGCGTGCTGTATGGACTTATCTCCTTCTTTCCGCAGGTTATTGAAGAATATTATAGTCCGGTTTTTCGTTCCAATTCGTTTAACACAGATTGGCTATTTTATCTGCATCCCTTTGTATTAAGTGCCGCATTATATTGGTTTTGGAATCGGGCAACCGAAATGTCTGCTGGTTCAGGAATAGCAAAGGCATTGAAAGTTGCATTAACCTATGGATTGGTTGGCATGGCGCCAGTATTGCTATTAACGTTTAGCGCCATTGATATTTCTGTATTTATGGTAATTACCTGGCTTATCTATGGGATCTTACAAGCATTGTTGGCATGCCTTGTTTTTTTATGGCGTAAATAGTTAGCATTAAGTCCTCAAATCATTTGTATTCAACAAGACAGTAAAAGTCGTAAGTGATTTTTGAGATTATGAAGGCTAGTCTGGTGTGCCGTGAAAATCGATTATTTCGCAGTAACCTGAAAGGCCTTCTCACCATTTTTTTCTACCTCGCGGATGCTGCGCATTTGTTTCATCTCCTCCAGCAGCGGGATTAATTGCCTAGTGTCCGCGATTTTTAAGTGCGAGCTGATTTCAGAGAGCGATTTAATATCGTTAGGGACTTTGCGGAAGTCTGTTATGAAATTCAGAATGTCAATCTTTTTAATCATGTGGTTCTAATTGAAGTGCAAATCTTTCCTGGATGTATTACGAATATAATTACTCAAGGTTTTGAAATTGTTATCAGTCGTTTGTTAACAATCAAAAAAAAGTCAGTTTCTCTAAAGAAAGAAATTGAGCAACATCGTTTTTCCAGTTAGTTTGATTGTGAATAAAAACTTCATGACCAACATTGGGATATATCTTTAAAACTTTCTCACCTTTTAAATTCTTGAAAATCGATTCTGTCTCTTCAATACTAACCCTATTATCTGCTTCACCATAAAGCAGCAAGGTCGGGCACGAAATTGTTTTTGCATACTCAGCAGGATTATGGGAAAAAGCCCAGTAACCATTTTGGACACCACCCCAAAAACAAAGAAGACTAGCCATTGGAAAACTTGGAACATGCATTAATTTAAATCGTGCCTTAACGGTTTTATACAATGAGCCAAAAGGGCACTCAATTATAATTGAAGAGGCATTGAGAGTATAATCATCCATAGCTTTAAAAATTGCTGCTGCCCCCATGGAGGTTCCAAATAAAACTATATTCTTTTCACCGCTATTAACGACATAATCAAAGCAATCTTTCACTTGTTCTGCTTCCTTATATCCTATTGAAGTTTCATTGCCCTCAGAGCCACCAGAACCCATGAAATCAACAAGCAAAACATTATATCCCAATTTTAAAAATACGTCCGATCGGTCCAGCAGCGATGACTTTTCTCCCGCAAAACCATGAAACATAATAACAGTTCCTTTCGAAACTGTTGCAGATAACTTCCAACACTCTAACAAAACTGTACTTTTTATTGATACAGTCTCAAAATCCCCAACAGGTAATTTCCTGTTTATGGGTTTGGGATTGTCAACTCCTGCAAAAAGAATTTTTATCTTTTCTAATCTTGAAAGTTCTTTCGGATCGCCAGTACGTTCAACATTAGCTTTATTGAAGTGCGTAAATCTATAAGCGTGGAGATACGCCACTCCATTTATTAGAATAAATAGCACTCCAAGTAAAATGAGAACCCTCTTCTTAATCATGAAGTTCATTTAGATCGATCTTTTATTGATACCTACTTCCGCGTTCCATTTAATCCGGCAGGAAACATGATAGCGAGTAAAGCTGCAATGAGTAAAAAATTAAATTCCATTCCGTTTCTGCCACCACCCACTACAAACCAGCCTTCGTTAAAATGAATCATAACTATGCCGGATATTAAAATGACAATAGTAATAATGGCAGCCCAACGAATATATTTTTCTAGTATCAAACAAATAGCCGCAACAAGGTGCGATAATTTAATAGCCCAGGCCAGCGGAACTCCTATTGGATTAAAACCAATCTGATTGAGATACAAATTGCCAAAGTCGTTAACTCCATTGTTAAACATACCCGGCACACTGTGCATAATTAATATTATGGCAACCGCCCACCGAAGAATAAGTGTGTGATTAAATTTCATAGCAGATTTGAGATTAAATAACTCTTTACTTCCTTACAAACTCAAGATTTTTCACCCTTCCAAAATCCAATTTAAAACCAGCTACTTTTCCCGTAGTTCTTCTGAACTGGAATAGTATACCATTAACGGTAAATTGATCCACATCGTTGGCACGTAACTTCATCGGTCTTGTAGAGGGCATTTTTACCATCAGCATTCCAGCTTCCACATAAATAGCATACGTAGCATCCAATTCTTCGCTGTAAAAGTTACCTACGTAATCCTCACCATTAAAATTAACAATGGGTGCTGGCTTTGGCGCAGATTCGCTTTTCAAATTCTCAACGTTAGATTTAGGTTCAATCAGGTTATCTTTTAAAAACACATCCGCTACCTGATAACTCTTAGTTACAGGGTTGGCATCATCTCGATTTGTTAATATGATAACTGAGAAATTTTGCTCCGGAAATCTTACCAATTGTGCACGATATCCCGCCAAGGCTCCTGAATGACTGACGGTTTTCAATCCTTTATAGGTGCCATTTTCCAAGGCAAATGCATAGCCAGCGCTTTTACCATTATTTAAGATTCCATCCTGTTGCATCTTTGTGACAATAGCTTGCCCGCCTTTACCTAATTTATTATGATAGAAATTCTGATCCCATAAATACAAATCTTCAATGGTAGAGTAAACGCCACCCGAACCTACCAGATCAAAACGCATAATCAGGTTATCAAATCCAATTTTTTTAGTTGAATCTTTCGCATAACTAAATGCCTTGTTCTTAATGATGTTGGTATTGTCGTCATAAAATTGAGTGTGCCTCATACCCAACGGTTCAAAAATAGTTGTCGCTGCAAATTTCCGAATGGATTCTCCACTGACCTTTTCAACAATAAGCGCCAACATAAAATAGCATGAATTGCTATACAGGTATTGCTCGCCAGGTTTAAAGTTTAACGTTGATTGTCGTTTAATTAATTCATACGCTTCATCTATAGTAATATGATCCAGATAGTTTCTGCCCTTTAAATCCATTAATGTTAAGTAGTCGCGAACACCACTGGTATGATGAATAAAATGCCTGATGGTAAGTGGGCTTTCATACACTGGGAAATCAGGTAAATATTTTTGAATAGGATCATCCAGATTAAGTTTACCCTGTTCTTCCAATAATAAAATACAAAACGTTACAAACTGTTTTGACACCGAGCCAATATAAAAGACAGTGGAAGGTGTTATCTTAATATCATGCTCTAAGTCGGCACTGCCATAGCCATTTGCATACACCAACTTTCCATTTTTTATAACGCCCATTGCACCACCCGGAACGTCTAATTTATTCCAATCAGCAAAAATCTTATCGACTTCAGTTTTTTCTTTGATTTGCGCAAATGAAAAAAGGGGAAGGCAAAGCAGGGCTGCTAAAAAATAGTTTATGATTTTTGTTTTCATGTTACACTTTGTGATTTTTAATCCCAACGAAATAATGGTCAAACGCCAATAGATTTAAGTGCCGCAACAAATGTATCCAACTCATCCGTGGTTGTATAAACATTGGGTGTTATGCGGCAACCATGCACTCCGGCTCCATCGATGGCCACCGTCCAGATTTTATATTTATCCAATAGCATTTTGGCTAAGTCACCTGGTTTAATGCCGCGCACACCCACGTTAGCAATGCCGCACGAACGTGTTGGATCTTCCGGAGTATTGATTTCAACATGACTTAGCTTCCTGGCTTTGCCGGTCCAATAGTTTTGCAGATAGCGAAGTCGTGCTTCTTTTCTTGCAGGCCCTATAAGTTGATAATAGTCGATGGCATCTGCAATAGCTAAATGCGTTGACACCGGATGCGTGCCTAAATGGTTAAGCCGAAGGATGTCATCTTCTTTTCTTCCTTCATCACCAAATAAAGGCCACACGGTTGCAATGTTTTCTTTCTTCACATACAACATGCCCGCTCCTAACGGAACACTCAACCATTTATGCAAACTGGTTCCATAGTAGTCGCAATGTAAATCCGGAATCGAAAATTGAATGTGCGCAAATGCATGAGCACCATCCACCATCACCTTCACTCCCTTGTTATGCGCCATGTCACAAATTTTTCGAATTGGTAAAATCTGTCCTGTAATGTTAACCATGTGGCATACCATCAACAACTTGGTCTTTGTAGTTATCGCTTCTGCATAAAGATTTACAATCTCTTCGTCCGATTTTGGATGGTTTGGTATTGAAACAATTTTATTCACCATACTGTGCCGCTTAGCTACTTGCTGAAACATGTTGAGCATAGATCCATAATCCTGCTCCGCCATCACGGCTTCATCACCGGCTTGCCATGGCCAGCCTGCAATAATCATATCCAATGATTCAGTTGTGTTTCGCGTGATGATCAACTCCTCAGAAGAACACCCTGCCAGCTTAGCCAACTTATCAACCATCATCGCTTTATCTTCAAACTGTCTGGTGCGCATGTAGTACGAACCCTCGTAATTTATATCGCGAATATGTTCAAGTTGTTTTTCCAATGTTGCTTTGGGAAGAATGCTGTAATAGCCGCCTTCTAAATTGATATAATCAGGCTTAAGCCGATAATCTGCCCGAATACCTTTCCAAAAAGTTTCATCGCTTGCTAATTCAAGGGCAGTTTTTTCCTCAAACTTTTTAATCCATGCTGCTATAGATGGAAACGGAGTTAGTGCAGCAACTCCTAACAGGGTTGTGCTTTTTAAAAAGGTACGCTTATCCATAATTATTAGAGGTTCAATGTTTGCGAAATCGAAAGTACAAATTGCTACTGCGGTAAGAAAACTTCGTGTGAATTTAAATAGGTGAATATTTTAAACGGAGGAAAAGAATAGGTTTAAAAACATTCATGCAGCTTAACACAAAACTTCGATTAAATGACTAAAAAGAGTTCATTCATTTATCGCCACAATAACCTCACTCCCTGCTTTAACCTCTACATTGTAATAGGCATAAGACCGACTGTGATCTTCGCCCCGCAAAGCTTTTCTTTTTATTCCATTTACGAATATAAATTTATGATCGCCTGGCATTCGCGCCACCCAGGTTATTGAGGGACCTTCTTTATTAGTGAAGATTGTTTTATGCAAACCAACATGTTTCACCGAAATTTTATTTGAAAGAATTGGAACATCATTCATTTCGGCCCAATCATTTTCCGAATCCAATCTTGATAGTGTCGAAACTTTATTAGCCGAAGCATCTGCTTCAATGCCCATTAATCCGCGGGTTATATGTTCAATAATCGTAAATGAATTTTCAGGATAATCGCGCCTTTTATTTTCAGAACTGCACAACTCAACAATCATATTGCTGGCAAGCCTAGAATACCCATTTTCATAAAAAATAATGGGTAGGTACGATTTCAATTCAACTATAAGATTATTGTAGTTCAAACGATATTCTTTCGCCAGGTTTTTAATTTTATTTTGATCGTCAATTGCATTAAAATAAAGGACGTAATGTAAATAGGCCTGATCTTTATCAATCATAAAATAGTCGAACGATTTATCGGCATACTGAATAGACCGGTATTGTTGCTTTTTATTATCCCACCAAAATTCATTCAGAAATTTTTGCTCCCGCTTTGCTTTGAGTTGGTACTTGTTTGCTTCTGCCGTTTTACCTGTTTGATTTAGAATTTCAGCATAGGCCTTGTATGCAGCAATGATCGAAGCCGTTTGGTCAATACCCAGAATCACTTCTCCCCGTCCACCTTCATTATAAGTGGGTATTCCACGATTGTTACCAAACTTGTTAGCTCCGTTTTCAACAAACATTGTGCGACTGCGTGTTGTTACCTCATCATAACCAAGTTTCCAATGATCCACATATTCATTCATGCTTAAGGCATAAAATCTATTGAGTACTTCATCCTTAATCCAGGCTTTATTACCCGTCCACTTATATAAACGCGCAGCATTATATACTACATCAAAATTGGCTGGTAGATTATACCAGAAATCTTTATCGGTATTGAAATCGACAGGAGCTGGTTTGTTATAGCGGTTTATTTCCCAATAGGAACAATAATCTTTTTCAGCACTAATGTTCTTGGCAAACTTTTGAAACATATTTTCATTGTGCTTGGTTAATCCCAAAATTTGGGCACCTAATGCCTGATGCGAAACATCGCGCATACAAAACGCCTCCCGGGATGGAAGCGCAGCTTCGTACCAATATCCAACAGGATCGGATCCATCGTGAGCATAAGAGAGCGCTTTGTTTTTTGCCCAGTCAAATGCCTTAGTTAACTCGCTGTTGCTGGATTTAAAGGTGACAAGATCTTGCGCCTGAACAACCAAAGTAAGACTTAACGCTGCAAAAAAAAGGAGAACTCTATACATAACTAACAATTTCTATTTCTAAAAATTAAATTACTATTCAAAGAAGTTATAGTGAAAATTATTCAATCACAAACCACGTATAACTTTCGGGCTGCAGCGTAACTGGCAACTCTACTTCAAAATTTCTATTGAGTTTATAGAATTTACTGGCAGCCTCTTTCTCTCGCAGCCTGGCTCCTTCAGTTAAACCCGCATAATATAATGGCACTTTAATAGTTCGGGTAATTTTTTCTTTAGTGGGATTGAAAAGCATAAGAAACCCTTTCTTTTTAAGAGTTGGATTCACATGCAACAAACCATCCCAATCGCGACCATCAGCTCTGCGCAGATGAATAATATCGGAATTTAAGATATCGCGATACGTTTTATACCACGTTATAGTTTTGCTCACCACGTTTTTGGTAGTGATGGTATCATACAATCTCGGCCCTCTATAACAAGCCTGAACACCCGCTCCGTAATACTGTACCATTAACTGTTCATAATCTTTCAGGTGTTTACTTAATGGCTCAAGCACCGCATCGGGCCCACCACCTTGGTATTTGGTGAGTGGAACAAAGCCCCAACTCATCGATGGTGTTTTTTCTATCGTTCCATCATAAATATTCTGTCTATTCAAAATCATTTGTTGCTCGCGCGATAGTGAGAAATTTACTTCCCTATATCCAATCCCAATCTTGTGCGTACCATCCATAAAATACCAATCGGGGGCATTGATGTAAACGCCATGTTCGTTGAGCCAATGATATAATTCTTTTTGAATTTCCATCTGCCGCCATTGCGAGTCTTCCAATCCTTTATGACCTGGATGTGTTGTTGATGCGCAGAGATCGCCTGGATATGGTCCATCATTTTCCCATAAATCAAAACCTGTTTTAGTAAAGAAGTATTTAATCTTATCGCGATAAGCCAACCCCCACTTGCTTCCAAAGCATGGCGCATTTCCAAAAAAAGCGCCTCCTGGTTTTCCAGTTGTTGCATCAATCACATCATCTTCATCGCTAATTTTTCTGCTGCTGAACAGCGAATATCCTCCTAACAGAATGCCTTTACTGTGGGCGTAGTCGGCTAATGCTTTCCAGCGTAAAATATTTTGGCGCGAACTATCTTCCATATCCATGTGACTGCCAAAACTCAGGATAACGGCTTCATAACCTGTGGCCTCACATTGGTCAATGCTGTTTTTAACTTCCGCATCTGTTTTGCTAACAAGATGCATGAAGATTGGATTTTGAGTTGTCCATGGAGCAACTGTACTATACATCTTGCGAATCATTAAGCCTCTGCGCTCGCGGTCATAACTATCCATTAATAATTCATGCGTGCGAACGGATTTAAAAATTTCACCGGGCAGCAAATCAATACCGGGCGCATTTTCAGGATAAACTTCAAGAAGGCATGGGGTTTCATAATTGTAATTTACCTGCGAGGTGTAAGCGGCATCCGTTTTCCAATGTGTAGTCTGGTCGCTGATATCGTACCGCATAGCGTTATTGAATGCGTAATTGGTTTCCACATAAATGCCATGTTGTTTTTTCATTTGTTCGGGCTTGCCCACTACCGCACTTTCTTCTTCAACAAAAGCGAGCAACTCGTTCACCACGCGATTGATGTGAAAAGTTTTTTTGCCAGTATTCACTATCGAAATCCATTTCACAATCAATGGAAGACCATCATATATTTCATAGTTCACTATTACTTTTAATCCTTCAAGCTCGCTCAACTTAGACCGATAAGTAAACGAAGCCACTTTTCCGGTTGCTTGTTTTTTATTCGATAGCCATGTGGTAGCCTTCCATTGAATGAATGGATTTATAAGCTTAACATCAACCGTCTCAAATTGAAAATCATTTTCGTTAGCCGTAAAGCTGCTTACCCAATCGGGCATCAGGTAAGCATTTTCTTTCTGCCCATAAAGTCCGCCAACCGAATAGGACTTTCCATCAATGACGATCGAGGCCTCGGGTTTTACTGCCCGCAATAGTTGTTGCCCGGTGCTCAGATTTTTGAAATCGATACAGGCTACATTGGGCGAAATTCTAAAAACACGTTTCACTAAACCGTTGTAAAGGATAATGTCTTGTTTATCCGAACTGCTGTACACCTCAGCCTTAATGCTGGTAGGTGTTACCAACCAATCCGTTGAATAGGCAACGAGTTGATCGGTGTTTTTAATAGTAGGCCAGCCTTGATCTTGCGCGCTAGCCAGTTGACATAGCGTTATCAACAAACTTGTAATACTAAAAAATCTCATAACTACATTGAGGGTTATCTGGCAATGTGTAAACTAAATCGCCTGAATTTAGATATTTAATTTATTGAAAATAACAAAATTAATTTCAATTGCTTCTTTAAGGAGGGTAGATAAAAAGTATGTTGGTGAAGCAAATTGCATTAACTAAGAGCCCGCTCTCAAGAATTTTTGATTCAATCCTTTATACACCGAACACTCATTCCAAAATTTCTACTATTATCAACTCGATTTATTCCGGCATCGTTATTAAACATAATTCGGTTATAAGCTGTGGTAGTTTCTTTTTCTGTTGCGGTCCACCACGTGCCCCACTGGCATACGGCAAGAAAAAACAAATCAGTGTGGGTACCCCCAGGCAGCGCGGTAAAACCGTTGCTATTCGTTGCCCCCGTGTTAGGATCGCACCAATGAACTGTTCCCATTTCTTTTAATTTTCCTCCGGCACTATTTTCTCCTCCTAAAAAATCAGTAAGGGTTGTCCACTCCGCATCTGTTGGAACATGCCAACCTTCGGGTGCAATATTTCGGCTATCGGCCACTGCATACCAATTATAAAGTCTATTGTAGTTGGAACCATTGGGGTAATTGTTTTCAATAATACAATATCCACCGGTTGTAAGGTCAGCCCAGGCTGTTTGATCTGTTACGTTTGGAATAGGATCACCATTGCGATACTTAGTTGTTTTAAGATTCTCCACCATCCACGTTTGGGTTCCTATTTTTATGCTGGTGTAAACATTTCCATCGATGTCTTTAACAGAATTATCAGGTTGCTTGCTGTCATCGGAACATGACGTGCTGAACATAATAATAAACATGCATAGCAAAGAAAGAATTTTAGATTTCATAATCTTACTTTTGGTTGGTCATATTAAAGGTAGCATTTAGCAATGAGATCATTTACCCGAATTACTCTATTTTCTTTTTTGTTAGATGCTTGATCTATTTCAAGGCGATTTTTCCTGCAAGGGATTCCGCATTAAGGTTTTTAGTATCAAATATGGGAAACGATTGCGCGTGACAATTTTTATTTTTTGCCTACCTTTCCGAATGATTAAAAAAATTTAAATCCTATTATAAGATGATGTTAAGAGGTATAGTATTAATAGTTGGTGTTTTGATCTCGTGCTCACCCGCCAAAAATAATGAGTATGCTGTTGGGCAAATAAAAACTTCAAAGGGAGAAATTGTTTTCTGGTTATATGATGAAACCCCCAATCATAAGAAGAGTTTTATCCAACTTGCCAATGACGGTTATTGGGATTCGCTGACTTTTAACAGAGTAATTCCCAATTTCGTTGTTCAGGGAGGTTGCCCCGATACACCTGCTGGATTTACAGATCCTGAATATTTATTGGCTCCTGAGTTTAATGATCACCTTCTTCATGATTATGGAACGGTGGCAGCAGGGCGCGATAACAATCCAGACAAGCTTTCTGCCCGATGTCAATTTTATATTGTTCAAAATAAAAAAGGTGAACACAGACTGGATGGTGACTATACCGTATTCGGAAAAGTATTGAAAGGAATGGATATTGTTGATGACATTGCTAATGTGGAAAGGGACTCAACAGACAAACCATTTACACCCATTACAATAGATGTAAATATTATAAAACTAACATCCAAACAATTAAAGGAAATGGGATTTGATCCGGAAGCACCATTATAAATAAAATCAAGAGGGTCTGAAAGAAATTCAGCAACCATTTCCTTTTGTTCTTGTTGGTTGCTGACCAACAAGTCTCCAATAATGCATTACAATTCTTCCAAGTGCGTAATTAACCCAAACTTGTCCTCCATCCTGCTCGCTTTATGAAGGAGATAAAAAATATTGGTCATCGGCTGCCGTTAACTAAGAACTATATTGCTTTTATTTAGCCTTCAACAGATCATTTACTTCTTTAGAAAACCTTTGCTGCCAGTCATCTCCAAATTGCTTACGGTAAACTGCGAAAGTCTTTTCATTGTGCTCCATGATTTCTTTTTGTACCGTTGGTGCACGTTTGTAGCTATGGAAAGTTCCTAATCGGGTTGAGAGTTCAATATTAATCTTCCACCTTTTCGCAACTTCAAGATAAGCTTCCATGCGGCTAGGGCCTTCATCTTCCCAACCCGAAATAGTAACAATCCAAATGGGCAATGTGTCTGAATGAATGTAGGGTGTATCAGTCATATTTAAAACTTGTCTATCATCTTTTAAACTACTTCTTTGGTTTTGCACTATTCAACTCGGTATAATCAACACTTCGTTCGGAGTTATCGCCCATCAAATGTTTGGAGAAATAATCGGCCTTTACCCAAAAGAAATATTCGTTCATATCTCCATACCCATGGCGCTGACCAGGAAACAAGAAAAAGTCAAAGCGTTTGTTTGCTTTGATCAAAGCGTTGGCTAATAAAATAGTATTTCCAGGATGTACATTGTTGTCTATATCCCCGGTGGTGATTAAAAGTTTTCCTTTAAGATTTTTAGCAAGCTCAGGATTATCGGCAATACTGTACTCAAAACTAACTTCTCCTTTGTCGTTTGTAATCTCTTTCACACCATGATGCTTTTCACTCCACCATCTGTTATAAATGGCGTTTTCATGATTTCCCGAAGAGGACACTGCCACCTTAAAGAAATCGGGATAAACCAACATGGCAGCCGTACTCATAAAGCCACCGCCAGAATGTCCAAAAATTCCAACCTTATTAATGTCAATATAACTATGGGTGTAGGCCAGTCGCTCAGCAGCAACTTTTTTATCTTCCAATCCATAGTCTCTTAGATTATTGTAACCATAGTTATGGTATCGCTTACTTCGTGCAGAGTGCCCGCCCCGGTTGCCTACGGTAATTACCACAAATCCAAGTTGCGCCAACCGATCTGTACGATCCATGTTGGTAGTAAACGACTTAAATACTGCTTCCGTTTGTGGCCCGGGATAAACGTACTCAATCAAAGGGTACAATTTTGTAGAATCAAAATCATAAGGCTTATACATTGTACCGTACAGGTCGGTAACCCCATCGCCCGCTTTTACAATAAAGGGTTCGGGGAATTGATAGCCAGCTTGAAAAAGGATTGATAAATCAGCAGTCTCTAATGACATGATCTTGTTTCCCTGACTATCCAACAAAGTAGATATGGGTGTAGTATTTACACGAGAGTAGTTATTGACAAAGTACGTTTGATCATCATCTAAATCCACTTGGTTATCAAAGTCTCCTGGGTTTAGCAGTTTCAGTCCACTGCCGTTAAAATTGATTTTATATAAATGAAGGTAATAGGGATCTTCTTTGTTTTCCCTTCCATTAGCACTGAAGTACAAGATTCTGTTCTTTTCATCAATTCCTTCGATGCGTTCACTATGGAATGGCCCACTTGTAATTTGATTCTTTAACGTTCCGTCTCCGTTGTACAAATAAAAATGTCCCCACCCATCTCTTTCCGACCATTGAATCAATTCTTGTCCGTTGTTAATAAGACCGGGCGTTTCTATTTCAACATACGTATTCAGCCGCTCCTTCACCACCACCTTTACTTCTCCTGTTTTGGTATCGGCCACGCACACATCAATTCTTTTCAAATCGCGACTTGTACGGGAGAAATAAAGTTTATCATTCGAACGGGCTAGCCACAAAGAAGGCTTTCTTCTATCATCTTTATTTTTTTTCAATACTGATGCAGTAAAAACATTCAGCGTCTGATCAGGAAAAGTATCAGTCTTGATTTTTAACTGACCTTTTGATTCAAAGTCAAAGATTATCAATTCTTCTTTAGGCGATTCCTTTTCACCTGGCATTTGATATTTATAAGTCTCCAAGGTGGGTCTCGGGGAAGCTACCGAATTGATCACCCATAAATCTTTTACGGAACGTTCATCCGTGCGAACCATAGAAAACTTTTTTGAATCGGAAGACCAATCAACAGACACCGATTTTCTTTTATCCTTATTTTTTACTTTGTCCACATTGGTCTCTCCCCTTCCTCCTGATCCATAACTATAGTATTCTACTCCATCGGTGGTTAATTGATGTTCAACTATTGTGGAGTCCTTCTCTTTCTTCAGTGCCTTATTGTAGTTTTCTATATCCATCCAAAACAGATTGTAGTTTCTGGAGAAAAGGACATACTGTTCGTTGGGGGCTATAGAGGCCCAGTCCTTATCTTTTTTGGGTTTCTCATAGTCGGCTAACAATTTCAGTTGGCGAGAAGATAAATTATATTCAAAGAAATAGGACTTAGCAATCATCTTCTTCTTTGCATTCTTCTGCTTATTATTATCCTGTCCATTTCCATTTTCTTCATCCAAATCTTTTTCCTTGTCTTCAACCTCAACCAGTTTGCTTTTTACTTCAAAACGGATGGCAGCTTCATTGCTGATGAATTCAATCTTCTCGATGTCCAGGTTTTTTCTGTCGAAAGGATCACCGGTTAGCCTCGTCATATCGGCAGCCAGCTTATCGTGATCAAACAATTGATTTTTCGATTTCAATTTTGGGTCTACGATGTAGTAGTATTTTCCTTCGGATGTTTCATAGGCATACCAAAACCTGATGCTGTTCTTCAACCAGTGTGGCTCTACCTTGGTGGAGAAAACCATTCTTTTTAAATTATCAGGAGAAAACCGGCTGGCTAGTTCATAATTGGCTTTGGTTACGGGTTGGTGCTGCGCATCTACCAAAGTCACCAGCATTGAAAACACGAGTAGGCTAAAGATATTTTTCATGTAAAATAATTATGGGTTATGAGGACGGCTATCTTATGATTATGGAAATGTATATCCCAAAGGGAGTTTAAAAAAATCTGTCGGCCGTTTTTTTACTAGTGGTAATTTCTGAACGGGATTTACCTTTTTTCTATGCATTGAATATCCGAAACGGCAGGCTGTTAGGAAGAGGAGTGTTGGCAAGGCGACCAACATGAACGAAGGCGTCTGACGTCTCAAAGTTGTGTTAACGAATAGTGAGGAGCACTATCCAAACAATAGCTCTTGCTTAGTATAATCAATCACTACTGTTTTTATCACTTTTGCTTTTTGAACCGTGATTACCATTTCGCGCTCAAACCTCGATTCATATCCTTCATGAACATAATAAGTTCTGTTGCCTTGCGGAATTCGGATTTTACCAGTTACCCACGTAGCTATAACAGATCGATCACCTGCTTTTTTAAAAAGGTTTTTTAATGAGTAGGGAATAATTTTCTTCCAGAAAAGAAAATACCGTCTCTTAATTTGTCCTTCAATCCGGTTTAGCATCAGCGTATCATTTCGTATTTCCCATTTAGCTATATAACCACGCTTACATTCTTCTGATGTAACAAAATCAGGTCGAATGTGTTGATGCCAATAAAGTTCTAATGGATTAGAGTACAAGTCCATTTGTTTTCCATCCAGCCAAATAAGATCAGGAAGTTGTGCAGCCATGAAGAATTCAATCCGCCCATTGCGTGAATCAAATTTTGCATAAATTATGATGAGATTAAATCTATTCTCTTTGCACGATCAAAATGAAGGACGAAGTAGCGTTAGGAAAGATTTTCGGTACCCAGAATGTTCAAGGGGGACAAAAAAATACTGATACGGAAGTCGAATCAGCAATATTTCGTTGATGGATTTATGAAAATAGATAAGGATGTTAGTCAGGCGACCAAACATGAACCAGGGGGTAATTAACTATACAATCAAATTAAATAAGTAACCTAATAAAATCATAAAGGAGGTAATCGTTCCAAAATAAATAGCAATCATTTGCCAAGCCATCACTTTTTTAAGCAAGGTAGCTTCGGGAATAGATAAACCTACCGTTGCCATCATAAAGGCAATGGCAGTTCCAAGGGGTACGCCTTTAGCAACAAACACCTGAATGACAGGAACAATTCCTGCGGCATTGGCGTACATGGGTACGGCAACAAGTACCGCAAGTGGAACAGTCCACCATTCACCACCTCCTAAGTATTGGTTGAAAAAGTTTTCTGGTACATAGCCGTGCATTGCAGCACCAATTGCAATCCCGATCACCACATAAAGAAGAACGCCCCTTACAATATCCAAAGCGCCTCGTGTGATTTCTGGCAATCGTTGGGAGAAGGTTCTTTTCTCTTCTTCGTATTCGCCTTGTTGCATTTTATTTTCAAGAATCTTTTTTACCCAATCGGAAAGGAAAGGTTCGAGATTAAATTTGCCGAGCAGCCAACCTCCTAGGGTACCTAAAACAATACCTGAAACCACATAAATCAAAGTAGCTTTTACACCAAACATTCCGAGAAACATCGCCACAGCAACTTCATTAACTAAAGGCGAAGTAATCAAAAAAGAAAACGTTACGCCTAGTGGAATTCCTCCTTGCACAAAGCCAATAAATAATGGAACCGAAGAGCATGAACAAAAAGGTGTAACAGCCCCGAAAATGGAAGAAAAGAAATATTCTAAACCGTATAGCCTTTTTTTATTTAGATAATTTTTAAGTCGTTCAATAGGAAAATATGTATTCACAATTCCCATTAAAAAAACGATAACAAACAACAGGATGAGAATTTTGAATGTATCATACACAAAGAAATTCAGGGCAGTTCCCAAATGTGTCTCTGCTCCAATTTTAAAAACTGAATAGATGAGCCAATCGGCAATGTGTTGTAACCAATCAAACATCCTCAACGGTGTTAATCGTTCCTGAAATAGTGCACGATAGTTTTACCGTGTTGTAGATCGTACCAAATTGTTCGAGGTTCTTTTTTAACAAGGCTATATTTAGCTTTTTATCGGTGCTGTAAATTGTCAACTTATAAATGATGTTTTCCATTCTTGGCGGCTTCTCAAGACGAGTTGCACTTACCTCAAGCGTGGCTTTTGAATAGGTAAATTTCATTAGATCCGAAAAACGCTCAACATTCTTTAGCATACAGGCAGAAAGTGAACCCAAGAATATTTCGGCAGGGTTTGGCAAAGTCTCAGCAGTTTTTTCAGTCGTGCCAAAATCTATGTTCGATTCTTTTATCTGAATCGCTGCATCTTGATTTGAAATAGAAGAAGCTTTGATTTGATAATTCATATTTTCTTATTTTAATAGATCCAGCACTTCATTTTTAGAAGGTACTCTTCCTTTAATTGTAATAACACCATCTATCACTAACGCTGGTGTGGTCATTACATTAAACTTCATAATCTCCTCGATGTCCTCTACCTTTTCGATGGTTGCATCAATGCTGTTTTCAGAAATCACATCTTTAACAACTCCTGTCATTGATTGGCACTTGGCGCACCCTGTTCCTAATATTTTAATTGCTTTGGTCATGCTACGTGTTGTTTGTAATTCTTATCGTAAGAATGCAAAAGACTCAGAGTTAAAAGGTGACTTTCATCACATTTAGTCCTAATTTTTTTATGTCTGAAGAAACAGTTCTTTTGTTTTTCAGTCTTGGCTATGGTACTAGTGACTCTAAATAGGATTAATTTTCAACTTCAAATATTCACCAACCAAGATCGCTGCAGGGAAATAAACTTCTTCCTCGATTTCAGCATGTTTACGAAGCACCTTTTCAAAATCAACAACCTCAGGATGGTTTTCGCATGTCGCTACTTCCTTTAGCTGCACTATTAAAGCATTGATCATCTGGTGTTCCAACGTCATGTGAGCCAGCTGTGCTTTCAATTTCTGTGCTAATTGAATAACTTCTTTACTTTGTTCTGGTATTTTATCGCTCGCTAATAAAGGCAGCAAACCTAAAGGGGGTAGCACAAAATCTTCTTCTTCTCTAAAATGATGTTGCATCAATTCTTCAATTTCAGTAGCTGCAAGACCAGTACTGTCTTGAAATAAGGTTATTGCATTAACTTGACTAAGAAGGAATTCGTGTTCTACTTTTATTGACGAAGGAACACCTGGCTTTCCGGGGAATATAGTGATGTAGTTTTCATCTGCACGCTGGCGGCAATTACTTAAGAGCATAGCAAACACAATCAGACAGATGAGGTTCTTCATAATTTATTTACGTTACTACTAGCACTTCATTAGCATCTATAAAGTTATTGTACAGAAGACAGGAAAGTGTGTTCTGCAATTTGAAATATTTCTATTTCAGTAACAGTAATTGACTATCATCATTTGCATTCACCCAATGCTTTACCATAGGCTCTATATTTACGTAGTCACCGGGCAACAAAGGCACCTTCGTTCCTTTCTCATTTTCAAATATAACCGAACCTGCAATGCAGAGCAGAAGAGCAGGTACTTTCGTTACATGCTCCTTTAACTGTTGCCCATTCAAAATTTGCATAGCGGTGGCTGTTCCCTCTCCACCTTTAAAAAGTGAGAATGTAGAGACTGGCTTTTCAATGTTGTGTTTATCCTTAATGTTCATTTTGCAATTTTTTTTTATCCATGGTCACTACCCAAATTCCTCTTAACTGATTTTCAGTGTAGGTAGCTTTATAATTCGGATGTGGTTTTTCTATTTTTTGAAATGTACTTCCATGCTATTCCTGTAATGAATGCCGTTAAACTTATTCTGAACATCATGGCTCTTATGGTTTGTGTCTCATAGATTCCTCCTTGATTTACATGAATCATCAAACCCACGAAGGCAATGATCAACATCCCGGTAATCATGAGCAGTAAGCGAACCGTCCAAGGCTTTGTGGTGAGCATGCCATACGCTGAAAGGAGATATAATAACCCCGCTACAAAATTTGTGACCACAATGAATAAGACATAGTTGCCTTCTTTTTCCCTAATGCCAAACAAATCGAAAATCACTGAACCACTCATAAACAAGGTAAGCAATGCAAACAGGGTAAGGACAATTGCCGATATGTTTAGTGTTATATTTTTCATGACAACTATTTTTTAATTGTAACTAACGTAAGCAGATTCGAGATTACTTTGTTTCCCCTTGCTTTCACATCAAACGCAAAACCCGATAAGCGCCACTGCAGCATATGCAGACGAAAGCTTCCCATGATAATGTGAACTAATTCAGCAGCTGGCAGTGTGCTCGTAAACTGCTTCTCCTTTTGGCCTTGTTGAATGCATTGAAGCAAGTGTTTCTTTTTAGTGGCCATGATTTGATTAATGGTTTCATTGATGGCTTCACTCGCTTCCAGCAATCCTTCCGAAAATATGGCAACCAAGAAATGGGGATTCTTTTTAAAGTAATCAAATTGACTATTGAAAATAGCTTTCAGTTTTTCTTCTGAATCTTCGATACCCGCCACCGAATTCGTAAGCCGGTTTTCCATTTCCCTGTCTAGATACTTTAGCATGGTCAGCACGATTTCTTCTTTGCTCGAATAGTGCCGGTAGAGAGCCGATTCACTAAAACCCATTTTGGCTGCCAGGTTTTTTGTTGTGAGTGCGTTAAACCCCGACTTGGTGAGGATCTCTCCGGCTGCCTCAATTATTTCTATCTGACGTTCCTTCATTTCCAATTTTTACTTATTTAGAAAAGCCGAGTACATCCAAACCAATTTCTCCTGGGCCCGGATATAATCGCTCATCAAAGCATTTGTTCCTTCATCACCGGCTTCTTCAGAAATAGAAAGTAACGCTCGCTGAAGTGAAATAATTATTTTAAATGAATTCAGGATATTTTCCACTGCCTTGATTCCGTCCGACACCTGCTTGCTCTCTTTGATAGTCGAAACACTTTCGTAGTCCGTGTAGGTATGGTTGGGTGAATGACCGAGTGTTAATATTCTTTCTGCTACTTCATCGATCTTTAAAAGCAAATCGTTATAGAGTTCCTCAAATTTAAGATGCAACTCAAAGAATTTTTCTCCTTTGATATTCCAGTGATAGCCCCGTGTGTTCTGATAAAACAATGAATAGTTGGCTAACAACTCATTTAGTTTTTCTGCAAGCTTCTTTGCTTTTTCGCTGTCAAGCCCTATGGCGTTGGTTGTGTTCATTTGTTTCATAAAAGTTTTTTAAAGATTATGTAGTAGATGTCTTCATTTTAAAGAATGATACCCCTAGCCAAAGTACAGAGGCTGTCATGGTCATGGCGCCAATCAGCACAAAAACCGGAGGGGCTCCAAAATAAAGTTCAGCCAGAATCCCGATGGGCATCAACAAACCTGTCAAAGCCAACCATGAAATAGTTTTTACATTTTTCAATTGAGATTGAAAGTGAAGTAGCAAATACCCGATGAGGATATTCAGAAACGCGAATAGGTTGCCGTGCACGTGTGCCAGACGCGACTCGAAATGCTTACCAGAAGAGTAGGAATCTACCCAATCTTCCTTTCCGGGAGCGAAATCTCTCAAATAAATGAGCAGAAATCCGTACGCCATAAAGAGACCCATGGTGAGGAAGCCTATTGCGATGTTGTTTTTACCAGTTTTCATAATAAGTTAGTGAATATTCACTACTAATACATGAATCGTTCAAAAAAAGTTTATCTGTTGGCAAACATTTCTCAAAACCAACTGTATTTAGCTGAAAAATAAGTCTTTTGGTAATTCTTGTCTAGTCCTGAAATAGGTTTACACAAAACGTAAACTTACATCCAAACAATTGAAGGAAATGGGATTTGATCTGGAAGCATCATTGTAATAAAATGATAAAAATACCCACTAGCACGGATAGCAATTCTTCCAGGGGTTAACCATTTTTGTCAGGTATATCGATTATGCCAAGTGAAGCCCAGAGGTCAACCTCATTTCTTTTCTTCCCTTCCCTAAACAGTTACAGAAGAGGAAGAACCTGTCTCTTATCAAACAGATTACTGCCACTTTTATTCTTAACCAACCAACGCTCCTTTACAATAATTATTAAACAACTTATGAAAGACATGTCACGGTCATTATTTCTGCTCTTAGCGGTTTCCTGTAGTATTCTTTTTTCTTGTTCACCAGATGATCCATCCCGTAATGATCCGCAAGCTGACATTAAGACAATGGTAGTAGAAGGCAATGGCTGGCATATTGAGCTAAAGTCAGAATCGCAAAACACGTTTCTGGGCAATAATTTTATTCGACCCGTTGAACTCCGGTATATGAATAATGCCTTTTATGAAACCTATTTCACGCAAATGATAAATTTTAATGAAATGGATGTTTTTCGAAAAATAGAAAATGGCAAAGTGGCCATGTACGACTATCCAAGGCAAGGCGTTGGACTGACATATCGCTTAGCCTGGAGAATAAGAAACGGTTTTTGCTTTCTACCCAACGAAACTTCAGAATATGAATATGATGACCAAGGTGGTGGGTACCGCATGTTTAAAGACGGAGTTTTGCTGTATAGTTTTCCACAGGGAAATGAAGTTTCTCCAGAATCAGAAATTTATACCTATAGTGTTAATTATAATTTAAAGCGATCGATAAACTTAAATCCTTACAATTTTATAGCTACAGTGCTCGATATTCCCACAGGAAAAATAACACGGTTTAAGGGTAGTGGTGTTGGTGGTGATATTGGAATGAATAATGGAAGTTATGTGTGGGATGAACAGGTAACTCAAATTGCACCCGACAACTTTAAAATATATTATGGTTCGGTGGTATCGTATGGAGGCTATCAAATGAAGTTAAATGTGGCCGAGCTTAGTAATGTAAATATGACCATTGTTGGCGACCCTCACACCACCGGACATTATTTAATAGACCAACCACAGAGTAATGTGTTTTTAAGTAGTTTGCAGGGAATAGGCTATAATTATGGCGACTCACAAGTAAACGGTTTTAATAAAGGCGATAAAGTTTATTTTATGGTTAAGCTGGTGCTAATGCCTGACTTTATTAGGTTGTATGAATATGACAAAACAACAAAGGAAATTACCTTAGCAAAAGGATGGACTGCAGGATCGCTTCCCGCTGCATTAACAACAATGTCCTATTCAAAAATTTATTTCCGACCAGTTCATAATGATATGATTATTGTAGGCGGCACCCAATTGTTTAAAATTGATTTAGCAACATTCGCTATTACTGAAATCTCACCAGTTTTTGCTTCTGGTGCCGAAGGCTTTACCCTGTGTCAGGTTGGCGAACGAATTTATGGAACCGTCAGCCAAATGAAAACCTACTCAGCCGATGAGAAGAATTTTATTGCCAATTTATTTTATTATGAATAAGTGGGTATAAACGTCCTTCCAAGCGGAGACCCCCACGCCTTTTTTGGTGTTGCGAGTTAGACTTGTGCGGTTGCTCACCAACAAGCACAACCCGAACAAAGTAACACACGTGTTGGTGAATCAACTCACGTTCCTTCGCGCAACACCAACAATGGATGAGAGAATGTTGGTCAGGGAGAAAACTTACAAAGTGCCCAAAGGGCATCTTATTCCCTTTTCAAATCCTGATCACAATATCCTTAAGTTAACGACTATGGTCAGGCGACCAACGTTAACTGAAAATAAATATCACAGATCAACTCTTTTCCATTCAAACTTAAAGTTATCAACTTTACCGCTACCTGTATTTGTCCTTCTGACAGAGATTGGATTTCCATTTACATCATAAGAAAAATCATCAAACGTATAGGATCCATAGGATTCACTCTCAATTCCAATAATTCGATTAGGAACGAAATATTCAATAATGTGCATATCCTGAAAGATTATGGTTGCCAATGCCTCCTGCGATAATTTGGACCAAATTGACTCCCCTTTTTCACCTTCAGATTGAACTGTGAAAGTACTATAAATGACGGGCGGATAAGTAAAAGGTTGAGGAATTGTAATCAAAGCCTGCAATCCAGTTCCTAACCAGCTAACTTCTGCATCTTCTATAAGATAATGCGTATCTCCGATGCCATTAGGGTAAAAATTATAATACTCATAATGTTTCAGTCGAGACTGGTCATCAAATTCGAAATCATACTGAAATGGCAGATTTAAATTAGAGGAGTTAACAATACTAATTTTATTAATAATTCCGTTGGAAAATGTAAAAGACTTAATAGTTTGAATTTCAGTAAACTTTGGATAAGCATAAGAACTTAGTGAAAGCGAATTAGTATTAGTCCTATTAATCTTCTCAATGCTAATTAATTGTCCTTTATTATAAATTTCAGCTTTTTCTATTAATGTATCGTTTAAATAGATAAATCTGTCCTCCAAATCATTAGGCCTAACTATTCGAGTAATAACATATTTGGTTATTCCCTTCTTTGGAACCGCATCATTTGAACAGCTAAATAATGAAATCCCAGAAATAATTAAGATTATACTATATATTTTAGCGAGTTTGTAAAGATTCATACATCAATAAATAATATTTCTTGTTGATCTCCAAAATAGAAGAAATACTTTGAGTAAGTAAAAATAATTATCGGTTATTCTCACAAATCAAACTCAATCTCATCCCCTACATCAAACGCCTTTGGCTCCTCATCGTTTTTTACTTTTTCCTTTTTTTGGTTTTCCCCGAAGAGGTCGGCTTGCTTTGCTTCTTTTGGCTTGGGCGCTTTTGCTTTTGGGGGCTGGCCGTTGACGAGCGGGCCCGCTTTTGGTTTTGCTTCCCCGAAGAGGGCCGCTTGTCCGTCCTCCTCGATGACTGGCTCCGGCTCGATTTTTTTTTTTGAAGACTGACTATCCTCAGGCTCCTCCGCTTCAACTTCTTCTTCAGCTTCAACGCTGGTGTCTTCTGCATCCTCCACCGGACGCACCTTCGTTACTTTAAATTGTGAGAGGCGATTGCCCAATGCCTTCCAGCCTTTCACATCAATAATTTCTTCCAGGTTAATCACCTCGGTCTCTTTATCCTTGCCCTTCCCTTTCACAACTTCTATTTCCACTTCGGGTGTGTCGCTCGTGGTTACAAACTCAAGTCGTGAGCCTATGCCTTCGCTAATAAATCCAAAATCCTTATCGGGGGTGTTGGTTTCAATCAAAAAACGTTTTACAAAATGTTGCTTGCTCACGCCATCCCAATACACAGCCGAGATTGCTTTCTTTGGATTAAACTTTTCTACCAGAATTGTTTTCTCCGGTTCGTAGCGGTTGGTGAGTTCAAAACTTGTGAGTTTATAATTTCCACTGGTGGTGATTGCCAAGATTTGATCATCGCCATCAAACTTGTTTACATACTTACCACGCTCATCTTTATTCAACCTACCCGAAGCCTGATCGAACCAAAGTTTTAATCCGCTTAATGTAGAACCTTTCGCTTCTTTAAAATCAATTCTGCGTAGTGGATATTTCGTTAGCGTATTTCCTTTTGCCCCACGACCTTTTATTTCCAGTTCCGAGAAATCGAAATCAAAAATCTTTTTGCGTGCCGTACTCGCCTGGCTCAACTTCACCTCCACTACTTCGGCCTCGCCATTAGGGTTAGCACTCAGGTAATACAATTTGCTGTTCGGGTTGCCCGAAGTAAGATCGTATTCCTTATCGCGAATGATAGCCGGCATAGCAAAACGCTTGGCAAATGCTTTACCACTCTTGCCATCGCTGTAGATCATGTTATACACCATCCGCTCATCGCCTTTCTTCCACACGCTAATATGAATAATATCCTTACCCATAAACTTGCGTTCGCCAATGCGGCTCACCAGCGCTTTGCCATCTTTGCGTATCGCGATGATGTCGTCCAGTTCAGAACATTCAACAATGTATTCGTCTTTGCGCATGCCCCAGCCCACAAAACCATCGGCCCGGTTTACATATAACTTCTGGTTGTTTGCAATTACTTCGGTAGCGGTTACGGATTGGAAACTCTTTATCTCTGTTCTACGCTCGCGGCCTTTGCCATACTTCTCCAACAAGTTTTGGTAGTAAGCGATTGCATAGTCCGTTAAATGCTTTAAGTGATGCAGCGTTTCCTTTAGTTCTTTCTCAAGGTCTTTTAATAATTCATCAGCTTTAAACGAATCGTATTTTGAAATTCGCTTAATGCGGATTTCCAGCAAACGTAAAATATCATCACGAGTAATCTCACGATAGAATTGTTTCTTATAAGGCTTCAGCCCTTTATCGGTTGTAGTGATTACTTCTTCAAAGGTTTCGCAATCTTCAATGTCGCGATAGATTCGTTTCTCAATAAAGATTTTCTCTAATGACGAGAAGAGAATTTTCTCCATCAACTCGTTTTTGCGAATCTCCAACTCCTGCTTCAGCAGTTTTACGGTTTGATCGGTGTTGTATTTGAGAATGTCATTCACTTTCATGAACTGTGGCTTATCGGCCACAATCACGCACGCATTAGGCGAAATAGAAATCTCACAATCCGTAAAGGCATACAACGCATCAATTGCAACTTCAGGACTTATACCCGGATGCAAATGGATTTGGATCTCTACATCTTTAGCGGTGTTATCAACAACCTGCTTTACTTTAATCTTCCCTTTTTCACTCGCCTTCACAATAGAATCCATCAGTGAACTCGTAGTGGTACCAAACGGAATTTCTTTGATGGCCAGTGTTTTCTTATCGAGGATTTCAATCTTGGCGCGCACTTTTACTTTACCGCCTCGGAAACCCTGATCGTAGTCTGTGAAATCAGCAATGCCACCCGTTAAAAAGTCGGGATAGATTTTAGGATTTTTTCCTTTCAGAATATCAACCGAAGCTTTTATCAACTCGCAAAAGTTGTGCGGTAAAATTTTAGTCGAGAGTCCGACAGCAATCCCTTCCACCCCTTGTGTTAACAGCAATGGAAACTTAACGGGTAAGGTTACGGGTTCTTTTTTGCGACCATCATACGATAGTTGCCACTCGGTAGTCTGCGCATTGTAAACAACATCCAACGCAAACTTTGATAAGCGCGCTTCGATGTATCGCGGAGCGGCTGCACTATCGCCCGTACGCACATCACCCCAGTTTCCCTGAGTATCTAATAAAAGTTCTTTCTGCCCGATGTTTACAATTGCTTCGCCAATAGCAGCATCACCATGCGGATGGAATTGCATGGTATTACCAATTACGTTGGCCACTTTATTAAATCGGCCATCGTCCATTTCTTTTATGGAGTGGGCTATTCTGCGTTGTACGGGTTTCAAACCATCTTCAATGCGCGGCACGGCACGTTCCAGAATTACATACGAGGCATATTCCAAAAACCAGTTTTCATACAGGCCATCGAGTGATATTAATCCGTGAACCACTTCGCCATCTTCATCGCGAATCGATTTGTCTCTAATTGCTTTCTTCTTGCTCATTGCTTATTCGATGTTAGAGGATGGAGGTCGAAATCCATTCTCATCAATTATTATTCAAAATCTAATTTAAACTTGAGGTCACAATTTGTGATGTCAAGTTCTATAACACTTAGTTATTTTAAACCACTAAGTCACGAAGAACACAAAGACACACAAAGAACTTTGCGTCTCTGCGCCTTTGCGGTTAACCTTCTGCTTCAACTTCTTCTTCCAACTGCTTATCCACCTTATCCAATTCAACCTTCAGGTTCTCAATAATAAACTCCTGCCTATCGGGCGTGTTTTTACCCATGTAGAACTCAAGTATTTTTTGCAGATGCTTTTCTTTGTCGATGCGCACCGGTTGCAAGCGAATTTCATCACCAATAAAGTTTCCGAACTCTTCCGGTGAAATTTCACCCAGTCCCTTGAAGCGGGTGATCTCCGGCTTGCTTCCTAACTTGGCAACTGCCTTTTGTTTCTCTTCTTCGCTGTAACAATAAATTGTTTCTTTTTTATTACGAACGCGAAATAGCGGAGTCTCCAAAATATAAACGTGACTAGCTTTAACCAGATCCGGAAAAAATTGTAGGAAGAATGTCATCAACAACAAACGGATGTGCATACCATCCACATCGGCATCAGTCGCTACAATCACTTTGTTGTAGCGAAGGCCATCCATGCCATCTTCAATATTTAAAGCATGTTGTAGCAGATTAAACTCTTCATTCTCATACACTACCTTTTTGGTAAGGCCATAACAGTTCAGCGGCTTACCCCGCAAACTAAATACAGCTTGAGTTTCCACGTTGCGTGATTTAGTAATCGAACCACTGGCCGAGTCACCTTCTGTAATAAAGATTACCGACTCCATGCCCTTCTCCCCTTTTTCATCATCAAAATGAAAACGACAATCGCGAAGTTTCTTGTTATGCAGATTCGCCTTCTTGGCACGTTCGTTGGCGAGCTTCTTAATACCAGCTATTTCTTTGCGCTCACGCTCCGATTGTAAAATGCGTTTTAGCAAGGCATCGGCTGCAGCTGAATTTTTATGAAGATAAATTTCAAGTTCTTTTGAAACATAATCGCCTACAAAGTTCTTCACACTTACTCCCTCAGGTGCCATGGTGATGGAACCCAATTTGGTTTTTGTTTGCGATTCAAATACAGGCTCTTGCACGCGCACGGCAACAGCCGCAACTATGCTGGCGCGAATGTCGGCCGCATCAAAATCTTTCTTATAAAAGTCACGCACTCCACGCACAATGCCTTCGCGGAAAGCAGCGAGGTGAGTTCCACCTTGCGTGGTGTTCTGCCCATTAACAAATGAGTAGTACTCTTCACCATACTGACTGCCATGCGTCAAGGCTACTTCTATATCCTCACTCTTAAAATGAATAATCGGATAGCGAATATCTTCTGCATCTGATTTCTGCTTTAGCAAATCAAGCAGACCGTCTTTGGAGTAAAACTTCTTGCTGTTATAATTAATGGTAAGCCCGGCATTTAAAAATGCATAGTTCCACATCAAATCATCCAGATAATCCGGAATAAAATGATAATGCTTGAACATGGTGTTATCTGGCTCAAACTCAACCAACGTTCCGTTCTTCTCATCGGTCTTACTTTCTTTGGGATCGCTAGTAAGCACACCTTTTTTAAACTCAGCCAGTTTGGTTTTTCCTTCGCGGTAAGCCTGCACTTTAAAATAATTGGAAAGCGCATTCACCGCTTTGGTACCTACCCCATTTAAGCCTACCGATTTTTGAAATGCACCTGAATCGTATTTGGCTCCCGTGTTTATTTTAGAAACAACATCTACCACTTTCCCCAACGGAATACCACGACCATAATCGCGAACAACAACGCGTTGATCCGTAATCTTTACATCAATCGATCGGCCATAGCCCATCATGTGTTCATCGATGCAATTGTCGATTACTTCCTTTACCAACACATAAATGCCATCGTCCTTCGCTGAGCCATCGCCTAACTTACCGATGTACATACCGGGGCGCAGCCGAATGTGCTCACGCCAATCGAGCGACCGAATGCTCGATTCATTGTATTCAATTGTCTCCTTCGCCATGTTAATTAAGTACCCTTTTTAAAAGTCGCGCAAAGATTAAAAAATAGAATCAGAAATTGCCTCTTGCGTTTCAATTCTGATTGATTACACTGATCTGATCGTGATTCAAAAAATACATGAACTCAAATCTGTTTCTAAGTAAATGATTTTTACGATCACTTCAAGTGCGAATGAAAATTGCCCAGTTGTAAAAAATTTTGAAGTGCGATGGTGTAAATAACTGATAATCAAATCAGCAACACCAATCAGTAGAAGTTATTGTTTGGAAGTAATTTTTTGCGAAATGGCATAGATAGGCCATCCAATTATCCAGGCCGCTACTAAAAATAAACTTCCGTAGATGGCTGGAGCCATACCCGAATAATCATACCGCTCGCCACTATTTAACACATACAGAAGCAGCAGTGTGGCAATAAAGAATATGTTAATGGTGGTGATAAGTCCGTAAAACCAACCGTAGAATCCCTGAACCTGATTGAACATCAGGCGGGTAACAATAAAGACCAGCACGTTAATAAAGGCGATAAGTGAGATAGCCAGATAGAATAAACCATTTTTAGAAATCGAAGTGGTAAGCCCCTCTTCCCAAAGCGCAACCTGCTCAGGCAGGCTGGCATACACGTAAAAAAAAGTTACCAGCAACCCCAGCAACGAAAAGAACCACATCCCCTTGAAAATCTTTAATGCCATCTCCTTAACTTTGGTACAAAACTAACCGATAATTCAACTTGAACCTCAACCCTATCGTTCTTTCCATTCCAATTTTTTTCATCCTTATCGGGATTGAATTGGTAGTTGAACGATTCTCGCATCGTAAATTATACCGGTTGCCCGATGCCATTGCAAACTTAAGTTGTGGTATAACCTCACAACTTTCAGGGCTGTTTATGCGCGTGCTTGCCGTTGGTGTTTATGAGATCATTTACGACAACTTTGCACTCTTTAATCTGGAAAGAAATGTAGTCTATTGGATTGCCCTCTTCCTGCTTACCGACTTTGCCTACTATTGGGCGCATCGCATGAGTCATGAAATAAATTTATTTTGGGGTGGCCATGTAGTGCATCATCAAAGCGAAGAATATAATTTATCGGTAGCCTTGCGGCAAAGCAGTTTTCAGGTAGTTTGGACGTTTGCGTTTAGCTTGCCAATTGCATTGTTGGGTTTCAACACGGTTGATTTTGTGCTGATCTCTGCATTTAATACCCTTTATCAATTCTGGATTCATACTGAAACGATTAACAAAATGGGTTGGTTCGAATATGTTTTCAATACGCCTTCCCATCATCGGGTGCATCATGGTCGCAATCCAAAGTATATCGATAAGAATCACGCGGGCTCATTAATTATTTGGGATAAGATGTTTGGAACCTTTCAGGCTGAAGAAGAACGACCTACGTATGGCATTACCAAACCCATAAACAGTTGGAATGCGGTATGGGCAAACTTCAGTCATTATGCTGTAATGGCTGAAGAGATGAAACAGATTACTTCCTTTACGGGTAAGATTAAATATTTATTTAAAAAACCTGGGTGGCTTCCTGCTTCTTTGGGTGGCTATCGACTTGCTCCTGAAATTGACAAACAAACTTATCACAAATACAATCCCGCCTACCCTATTCAGTTGAATTACTATGTGTTATTTCAATACGTGTTGTGCCTGGGCGTAACTGCCTTCTTTCTTTTCAAGCAGTCGCAATTTACGTTAGGCGAAAAAGCTTTCGTTAGTATAGTTGTTTCAATCTGGGTGGTAAACTGTGGTGTTTTGTTTGAAGCTAAAAAGTGGATAGTAGTGGCCGAATGGATTCGGATTATTTTGTTTACAGTACTCGGTGGTGCTTGTGTATACTTATTCAATCTTTCAGTTCAATTTTATTTTGTAGCCCTTGCCTACGGGTTGGTTTCAGCAGTGTGGTTTTATTCAATCTCTAATTTGCGTAATGAAAAAGTCTCTGTTGTTTAGTGTTGTATTGGTCGCTTTTTCCTGTGGAAAACCATTGCCCGATTTATCGCCCGTTGATTTACTGCAATGGAAAGAAGATAAAGGTGGTTGTAAAAACTTAAGAGTTAATTTCTTACCAGACCTTATTTCTCAAAAAGATGAATTGAAAGGACTTTCTGAAAGTGATATTATTGAATTACTGGGGCGCCCCGATCGTAATGAGTTGTATAAACGCAACCAGAAGTTTTATTATTATGATATAGAGCCAGGTAAGCCTTGCGATACGGTAGCACACAATCAACAACTGATTCTTCGCTTCAATGCAATGGGAAGAGCGAAAGAAGTGGAGATAGAGGTAGTTGATTAACTATGCAATGCATTCACCTGAACATGCTGCTTCTTTCGTAGAGCTTTGTTGATATTGCTTCGCAGCACATTGACCAACGCATCTTTCTTCTTAAAATTAAACGGATAGAGCAACGAAGGTTTGAAGTAAAACACCTTGCCCAATTGCTCGGCATTGAAAAGTTCTACTTCATAAACTCCGCCCAGCGATTTAATGTCTACCTCTTTGATGTTTTCAAGTGGAATCAAAATATCCTGTCGTTTTTGAATTACATACAAGAACTCATCATCAAACTCAACCTGATGCACGTTCCGGTTAATGCGAATCCATATATAGATAAAAAAAGACCAATATCCTGTAGTAAAAAGTGAATTGAAATAATGACCATCTTCGATTATGGTCTGGATGGTTCCATAAAGAAGAAAACAAACCACACCAATAAAAACGACTAAGACACTGCTTTTATAAAAGCCCAAATACCGGGTTGAGAGACTTTTAATTCGCTTGTTTTGTATGGTAGCCATATATTTACCCAAAATAGAAAACTTCATGAAGAATATAGCAGTAATAGGATCGGGAACTATGGGAAATGGCATTGCCCATGTATTTGCACAGCATGGTTATACAGTAAGTCTCATCGATATTTCCGAAGAATCTCTGAAAAAGGCTGTAGCTACTATTGATAAAAATATGAGTCGCCAGGTAGAGAAAGGTATCCTTACCGAAGAAGTTAAAAAACTTGCTCTATCTAATCTTACTACTACCACCTTTTTAAAAGAAGGTGTGCGAGATGCAGATCTGGTAGTAGAGGCGGCTACTGAAAACATCGATTTGAAATTGAAAATATTTAAGGAAATTGATGAGAGTACAAAGCCAAGTACCATATTGGCAAGTAACACCTCCTCTATTTCTATTACAAAAATTGCCTCCGTAACAAAAAGTCCTGATCAGGTTATAGGCATGCACTTTATGAATCCCGTGCCTATAATGAAATTGGTAGAAATAATTCGAGGGTATCGAACAACTGATGCTGTAACCGCACAGATAATGGAGCTTTCGCGAAAGCTTGGTAAAGAGCCGGTGGAAGTAAACGATTATCCTGGCTTTGTAGCTAACCGCATTTTGATGCCCATGATCAATGAAGCAATTTACTCTTTATACGAGGGTGTGGCCGGAGTAGCAGAAATTGATACGGTAATGAAACTTGGGATGGCACACCCTATGGGGCCACTGCAGCTTGCTGATTTTATTGGACTTGATGTATGTCTTTCTATACTACGTGTGCTGCATGATGGCTTTGGAAATCCAAAGTATGCGCCTTGTCCGCTGCTCGTAAACATGGTGCAGGCTGGGCACAAGGGAGTGAAAAGCGGCAGTGGTTTTTATCAATACAAAGCCGGCAGTAAGGAATTAGTTTTGGCCGATAGATTTAAGAAATAATGGAAAGTCGAGATCAAAAATTTATAAACTACTGGACTGAAAAGCGTAAAAAAGGAAAGTGGAATTACGCATTAACACATGGCGTCTTTTTCTTTGCGTTACCCGCCTTCACAATATCAGAACTAGTGAAATATTTTATTTTTGGAAATCACCAAGTAACTATAGCCCGAATTGCAGTAGGACTGATTATTTGGGGATTGGGTGGTTTTTATGTTTTCGGTTTGTATCAATGGAAAGGTCAGGAAAAAAAATTTCAATCCTTAACTAAGGAAACTGATCTCTAAACTTTTTATTGATAATTAAGAAGCCACAGATTCACAGAAAGAAAATTACAGCTCTGTGAATCTGTGGTTATGTTTTACTTCTTTAACAAATCACGTATCTCAGTCAACAACTGAATATCTGCTGGAGGCGCGGCCGGAGCAGCTGGTGCTGCCTCTTCTTTCTTTTTGGCACCATTAATAGCTTTTATCATCATAAAAATAACGAACGCAATAATCAAAAAGTCGAGCGTTACGCCCAGAAAATTGCCCACTTTAATACCCGGTCCTACTTCTATTGTTTTCCAATCGCCACCAGGAATAAGGGGATTAATGATAGGCATAACAATGTCGGCCACAAAAGAGCCCACAATTTTACCAAAGGCTCCGCCTATGATAACACCGACTGCGAGATCAATTACGTTGCCTCGCATCGCAAATGCTTTAAATTCTTTTAACATGGTAAATAGTTTGGTTTGGTAACGACCAAAAGTACTAAAACATCTAACAGAATAAGGATGTTTACTGTAAAACCTTGAATTGATTGCGCAGTCCTTTAAAACCGGTTAACTCAATACCAGTACTACCGATGAACATCTTAGCTTGAATTTTTACCGGCACTCGGTTGCCATCGTCCGACATCCAGCAGGTAATGGAATTCTCGCCATCAAAAATTTTATTGTCAGGCATAATAGGCACTAACCTATGGCAAGAGATTTTACCGACTTTAGTTTTTATCGTTTCCTTACCATCATAAATAATCTTCATGTTGTAGGGTGTGTCTTCAAAAAAGCCAGAGATAGCAAGTGTATCGCCTTTCTTATAATTTTTGTTAAAATCAATTACCCGCAAGTATAGAAATCCGGCCACCATGTCGCGCACATTGTCAGGCGTTTTATAATACTTGGGCTCTTCATATACCCCGGTTTTCTTATTTCTTACTTTCACGGCAGCCTCTTGCTTATCATGGTCGTAAGTGATCAATTCATCTTTACGATAATTACCTTCCTTAATTTTTCGATACGAGACATGAGTAACCAGAGCTGCAGTATCCACATAAGCACCCCATTGATCATTTACTTTCGTGATCCAGGAAACAAAGCCTAACGTTTCGCCATAAGCATCTACTTTATAGCAAGGGCGATCGTTTTTAGTATAGATGCTTTTCTCAACAACGGTTGAAGCCTTACCCACAGTAAAAAAACCGAAGTTGACCCGATATTCTAATACCTCACCAGTTCCAAAGCTAGTATTCTTAACCGCCACAAAATCCTTCCTGCGCTCTCCGGAAAAGGAAGCCAGAAAGAAAATAATCAATACGCTTTTGAACAACGCCTTCATATTTCAAAGTTAGTCCTTCAATTTTTAAAGACAAAGGCTATGCCAATAGGGAAATTTTGGCAAATAGTTAAAAAAACTACTTATTCGAGTTCTTGTACTCACTCTAAACAGAAACATTGTTTTCTCGAAGTGCCTCATTCAAGGAAGTCTTTTTATCAGTACTTTCTTTGCGCGTCCCAATAATTAGGGCACAAGGCACCTGATATTCCCCAGAGGGGAATTTTTTGGGCAGCGTCCCCGGAATTACAACCGATCGGGGTGGCACATAACCTTTGTATTCAACCGGCTTTGAACCGGTAACATCAATCACTTTTGAACTTGCTGTAAGCACCACATTCGCGCCAAGCACAGCTTCCTTGCAAACTCTGGCACCTTCAACAATAATACAGCGCGAACCAACAAAGACATTGTCTTCAATAATAACTGGTGCCGCCTGCACAGGCTCCAGCACCCCGCCTAAACCAACACCCCCACTGAGGTGTACGTTCTTACCAACCTGCGCGCAACTACCTACCGTTGCCCAGGTATCCACCATGGTTCCTTCGTCCACGTAGGCACCAATGTTTATGTAAGATGGCATCATAATCACACCCTTATTCACAAAGGAACCATAGCGGGCAATGGCATGTGGCACCACACGCACACCCAATTTTTTATAATCTTTCTTAAGCGCAATCTTATCGTGAAACTCAAACGGCCCAACCTCAATAACCTCCATTTGCTGGATTGGAAAATACAAGATCACGGCCTTCTTAATCCACTCATTTACTTTCCAGTTTTCACCATCTGGCTCGGCAACCCGCAGCTTGCCAAGGTCGAGTAATGACACCACTTCCCGTACCGCATTTTGAGTCTCAGCCGACTTCAATAACTCGCGATCTATCCAAGCCTTTTCAATTAGTTCTTTCAGTTCCATTTATATCCTATTTTTAAACCGGCTTGCAATAAATGAAAAAACGAAGAATAGTCCTTGCTTCAATTCTAAAACCGGTGGATGATACCCGCATGTTCGAGAAGATGGCCGTCTCGTTGGCGAGGGTAAATGAGTACGAGATTTTTGTGATTGGATTTCCAACCAAAGAGCCCAAGGCTACCAGTCAAAATATTACTCAAATTCCTCTCAAAAAATTTAACCGACTAAGTATTGGTCGATTACTCGCTCCTTTAAAAGTTCTGAATTATATCCATAAAGTAAAACCTGAAGTATTAATAGTTAATACTCATGAATTACTGATAGTTAGTTCTGTAAACAGAATATTCTTTGGCACTCGAATTATCTACGATATCCGGGAAAACTACTGGCGAAACATTCTGAATACAACTGCTTTTCCTTCCCTACTCAGGCCTCCAATAGCAGGCCTCGTTCGGCTAAAAGAAAAGCTTTTTGCGCCCCTGTTTCATGCCTTTATTCTTGCCGAAAGAACCTACGAAAGCGAGCTAAAATTTGTGCATGGAAAATCGCTAATCATTGAAAATAAAACTTTAGTACCAGCCGGTTTTATCCGGGTAAAAGACGAAGAAAAAATCAAACTGCTTTTCAGCGGAACCCTGGCGGAAAGTACCGGAGTTTTTGAAGCCATAGAACTGAGCAAAAAACTACACCAACTTGACTCCCGAATTGAGCTTACCATCATCGGCTTTTGTGCGCTACCCCCTACCCTAATTGAGATTAAAAAGTCAATTCAAAGCTCCCCATTTATAACCTTAATTGGCGGTGGTGAATTAGTGCCCCATGCACACATTTTTGAGGCTATTGCAACTGCCGATTTCGGCATCATCTGCTACCCGTCTTCACATCACATCGAGAACCGAATCCCAACAAAACTCTATGAATACCTGGCCTGTAAACTGCCCATCATTTTAACTGACTATGCGCCTTGGGTAGAAATCTGCAAACCCTTTCAAGCTGCTTTAGCAATCAACATGAAAGATTACAATCCTGAAGATTTGATGAGCAAAATACTGGGTGATACGTTTTACACATCCGAACCCACAGACGTTACCTGGGCAAGTGAAGAACCAAAGCTTCTTAACCTGATTGCTAAATTTTTAGTCTAAAAATATTTTTAGACCAATCTAAATTCAATACTTTTGCCGAGGATTCGTAGCTGATATTACCCACGAATACAAAAGTTGTTAAGGCGTCAGACCGCTTTTTTGTCAACGATAACAGCGGTCAGACGCCTAAGTTGTAGATAAAAACAGTTTTAATATGTTAAGTCTAACCGAAGAAAATTACCTCAAAGCTATTTATCACCTGTCGGAAGGCGGATCTAAGGCGGTGCTTACGAATGAGCTTGCCGAAGC
>Ga0209480_10000419_pt1 | contig 35900 bp, 33 predicted proteins | sample JI61114C2DNA_FD_187501 | JGI IMG/M metagenome (GOLD analysis project Ga0209480, IMG submission 187501) | Wastewater effluent complex algal communities from Wisconsin, to seasonally profile nutrient transformation and Carbon sequestration -... | ecosystem: Engineered > WWTP > Effluent > Algae... | reverse complement strand
CAGCCTCGCCATGCTGCACGACGAGTTCCTCGCCCCGACCCGCAACCTCGAGCAGCTCGACCCCCGCTGCGCCGACCTCGACTACATCCGCGAGCTCCGCCGCGCCCGCGTCGACACCATCATGAGCAACAACTTCGCCTTCGGCGGCGTCAACACCTCGCTGATCCTCGGCGAGCACGACTAGCCCGCCGACCCGAGCGCGCCCGTGCCGAAGCTGCTGCGCATCCTATTGACCGGCTCGGCCTTCCTCGGCTTCTTCATGATCGGCGGCCTGCTCGGCCGCCTCCTGCTCCCGCTCATCGTCGCCTTCCCCGGCAGCCCCCGGCGCAAGCAAGCCCGCCGCGAGTACTTCTTCCTGGCGGCCAACCGCGTGTTCGTCGTCTACATGGGCCTCCTCCGCCTGGTCCTGTTTCGCCGCCCGCCCCCGCCCGCCGACCTCCCGCCGCCCGGCCAGGGCTACATCGTCATCGCCAACCACCCCTCGCTGGTCGACGTCATCCTGCTCGGCGCCACCCTCCCCGGCCTCACCTCGCTGGCCAAGGCCTCGTGGTACCGCTCCTGGCTGCTCGGCCCGCTGCTGCGCCACGGCAAGCACCTCCGCGGCCCCGAGCCGCGCGCGCTCGGCCAGGCCGGCGCCGCCGAGGCCTCCGAGGACCCGGACGACGCGCCGGTGCTCGATCGCATGGTCGAGCACCTGCGCGCCGGCCATCCGCTGCTGGTGTTCCCGGAGGGCTCGCGCTCGCACGAGCGCACGATGCGACGCTTCCGCCGCGGCGCCATCGAGGCCGCGATCCGGGCCCAGGTCCCGATCGTCCCGGCCTTCATCTCGGTCGCCCCGCCGATGCTCATGAAGCACCAGCCCTGGTACGAGGTCCCGCCGCGCGGCGGTCGCTTCACGCTCGAGTTCTTCCCGGTCATCCCCACGGCCGGTCGCGAGCTCGACGCCCGCACCCTCAACCGCGAGCTCAAGCAGCGCTACGAGGCCCGCCACCAGCAGATGCTGCGTGAACGCGACGCCCTGATCGCCCCGCCCGCGCCCGCCGCCCTGCCCGGCGCCTGAACAAGGCCCGGCTGTGGTCTCCGCGCCGCTATGCCCGCGAGCCTCGTCCTGGCAGACTGCGACGGTCCCCAGCCTGGCTGCTTGGAACCCGGGCTTCGGGCCCGCTCCAAGCTAGCCCCGAGGTGCCCATGAAGATCGTTCCGTTCTCGAGCCTGCTCGCCCTCCTCGCCCTCTCCGCCTGCGACGCCGCCCTCTCCGCCAAGGCCCAGCAAGACGCCGAGGCGCAGGCCGCCGTGGCCGCCGTGGCCGCCGCCAAACCCGCGCCCGACGGCCCCACCGTGCTCGCCAAGGCCGACGCCGACACCAAGGCCGACACGAACGTCGAAGCCAGCGCCGCGATCAAGGCCGACATCAAGACCACGCTCGAGCCCGCCGCCTTCGACCTCGAGTCGGTGAGCTTCCTGGTCAAGAAGGGCAAGGTCAAGGACGCCAAGCAGCTCGAGGCGCAGATCAACGACCCCAAGGAGAAGATCAACAACGTCGACATCGACGGCGACGGCAAGGTCGACAAGATCCAGGTCGTCGAGATCCGCAACGAGGCCGACGGCTCGATCATCTTCGAGCTGCGCGCCATCCCCTCGAGCACCAAGGACAAGGACGCCGCCGTCGTCATCGCCAACCTCAACTTCGTGCCCGACAAGGTCACCAAGAAGATGGTCGTCAAGTGCGTCTACACCCCGATCGTCGTCGGCCACGACACCATCATCTACGAGTACGACGTCCCGATCGAGGTCAAGAACGACGTCGTCGTCGTCGTCGACTCCAGCCCCTTCTACGGCTGGGCCTTCACCGTCTCCCGCCCCGCCTACCACGGCGTCTTCGTCTACGACGTCTCCCCTCCCTCCGTCGTCGTCATCGAGGGCGGCTGCTGGCCACCCGGCCACTGCAAGGGCTGGAAGGGCAAACACAAGTTCAAGGGCAAGGGCCACAAGGGCCACAAGGGCAAGCACTGGCACTGAACCGCCCTGCCTCCGGCAATTCCCGAGTACCGCACGCGTCCTGCCCGGCCCCGTCCCCCCGTGTTGCCCGCCGTGTTAGCCTGCCCGCGCCGATGTCCGCCCCCGCACCAGCCGCGCCACGACCTCGCCTCGGCGACCGCAGCCTGTTCCCGACGCTCGCGCCCGTCGCCTACCTGAACCACGCCGCGATCGCCCCGCCCTCCCTGCCCGTGCAGCAGGCGATCCACGCGATCGTCGACGACTACGCCCGCCACGGCACCGCCGCCTTCTTGCGCTGGGCCAGCGAGCGGCAGCGACTGCGCGGCCTGCTCGCAAGGCTCCTCAACGCCGACGCCGAGGACATCGCCCTCGTCGCCAACACCACCCGCGGCGTCAGCGACATCGCCCTCTGCCTGCCCTGGCGCCCCGGCGACCGCGTCCTCCTGTTCCAGGGCGAGTTCCCCGCCAACATCACCCCCTGGCAGCGCGCCGCCGAGCTGTTCCAGCTCGAGCTCGAGCTGCTGCCCGTCGGCGACTTCCACCGCGGCAAGGGCCTCGACCACCTGCGCGCGGCCCTGCGCCGGCCGACCCGCCTGGTCGCCGTCTCCGCCGTGCAGTTCCAGACCGGCCTGCGCATGCCCGTCGCCGAGATGGCCGCGCTGTGCCACGAGTCCGGCGCCGAGCTGTTCGTCGACGCGATCCAGGCGCTCGGCGTGTGCCCGCTCGACGTCCGCGCCAGCGGCATCGACTACCTGAGCGCCGGCAGCCACAAGTGGATGATGGGCACCGAGGGCCTCGCCTGCCTGTACATCCGCCGCGACCGGGTCGCCGCGCTGCGGCCCAACGTCGCCGGCTGGCTCAGCCACGAGGACGGCCTCGACTTCCTGTTCGGCGGCGCCGACCTGCTGCGCTACGACCGGCCGATCCGCCAGCGCGCCGACTTCGTCGAGGGCGGCGCCTACAACACGATCGGCTGCGTCGCCCTCGCCGCCTCGCTCGACCTGATCCTCGCGCTCGGCGTGCCCGCGATCTTCGAGCACGTCACCAAATACCTCGACGAGCTCGAGGACGGCCTGTGCGTCCGCGGCTTCACCAGCCTGCGCGCCCGCGCCGTCAGCGAGCGCTCCGGCATCCTGTCGGTGCACCCGCCGCGCTCGGTCGACGTCGCCGATCTGCAGCGCGCGCTCGCCGAGCGCGGCATCGCCTGCACGACCCCCGACGGCGCCCTCCGCTTCTCCCCCCACTGGCCCAACGACCCCGACACCGAGATCCCCCGCGTGCTCGCGGCCATCGACGCCGCCCTCGGCAACCCCTGACCGAACTGCGCAATTTTTATGGACCGCCAGCGCCCCCGCACCACCAGCGACGAGATCGACCTCTACATCCGCACCTACTACTCGCTGCTGCGCAGCAGCGGCGAGGTCCGGGTCCGCGCCTTCGAGGAGTCGCACTGCTTCAGCGACTCGAGCCTGCACTCCGGGGCCCGCTCGAGCACCCCCGACGTCGCCGCCTTCGCCTACAGCGCCGCGCGCCTGCCGGCCTGCATGCCGCAGGTCCGCCGCATCGTGCTCGGCCAGTCGCACGAGAGCTTCGAGGCCGCCGGCCACGAGATCCGCACCTGGACGCGCGTCCAGACCCGCGGCCGCCGCCGCCCGCTGCGCTTCGACGGCGGCGACCTGCTCGGCGCCTTCATCTCCAGCACCAGCGACATCGACGACATCGTCCCGATCGTCACCGCCTACCAGATCGTCTGGAACCAGATGCACGAGCTGCTCCTCGACACCGAGCTCGGCCGCCGTCTGCTCGCCGCGCCCGTCGACGGCCCGATGCCCGCCGTCGACTTCGCCGAGCTCGGCAAGCTGCTCGGCCTCGACGAGGAGGGCGCCCGCACCGTCTGCGCCGCCCTCGACCACGACTGGGTCCGCAGCCTGCGGGCGATCTGTGAGCACACCTGCGACCTCTCGCTGCGGGTCCTCAGCGGCTCCTATTCGCAGTATCAGCGGGCCTCGCAGCGCTGGTGGTCGGACATCGAGCCGCACTACCTCCGCGAGACCTCCCCGCGCCGCCCGCCGATCTACTTCGTGTCCTCGAACACGCACTCGCTGCTCAACCTGCTCGGCGGCTACGCCCGGACCCACCGCGACGCGATCATCGACTACGCCCGCCGCCGCGACCCCGAGGGCCTCGCCAAGCCCTTGATGGACGCGATCGAGGGCGGCCGCGAGCCCGAGGTCTGCAACCTCACCTTCTACCTGCTGCGCGCCTTCCTGCACGAGGACCCGACGCAGACCAAGGCCCGCCTCGCCGAGATCCAGGCCTTCGAGGCCGAGGGCGGCATCACCTCGATCGACGTCCCCGGCAAGATCGACGTAAACGCCCAGATCTTCAGCCTCGCCGACCTGATCCCTGAGCGCCTCGACCCGCGCCTGGCGATGCCAGGCCTCGAGCGCCTGCGCGAGAGCGACGCGGTGATCGTCAACATCGACTACCCGCTCGGCATGGCCGCCTATCACCACCTCTCGCGGATCGGCCAGGGCACCGGCGAGGTCCGCGGCCTCTACATCATGGGCAAGGCCGCGACCCTCAACGGCCGCGTCGGCGACGTCATGATCTCCACCGTCGTCCAGGACGAGCACTCGCGCAACACCTACCTGTTTCGCAACTGCTTCGCCGCCGCCGACGTCCAGCCCTACCTCAAGTTCGCCACCGTCTTCGACCAGCAGAAGGCCCTCACCGTGCGCGGCGCCTTCCTGCAGAACCGCGACTACATGGGCGTCTTCTACCGCGAGGGCTACACCGTCCTCGAGATGGAGGCGGGCCCCTACCTCTCCGCCATCTACGAGCTCGTCAACCCCCAGCGCCACCCCAACGACGAGATCGTCCACCTCTCCGTGAGCTCCCCCTTCGACATCGGCATCCTCCACTACGCCTCCGACACCCCCTACTCGCGGCGCCAGAGCCTGCTGTCCAAGAGCCTCTCGTACTTCGGCGTCGAGAGCACCTCCGCCTGCGCCATCGCCATCTGCCGCCAGATCTTCAGCCGCGAGCTCTCGCGCCTGCGCGGCGCCTGATCCCGACCCGCCCGCCGGACCCTCGAGACCCGTCCACGAAACCTGTCCCAGAGGACAGCACAGAGGACCCGCCATGACCCACCGCGACCCCTGGACCGTGACCCTCGAGGCATCCGCCGCCGCCGACCCGCACAGCCTGCTCCTCCACGCCCTCCACGTCGCCCTCACCGCCCCCTCGCCCGGCAACAGCCAGCCGTGGCGCTTCCTCCTCGGCGACGAGCACGTCGATATCTTCACCGACCCCGGCCGCGCGCTCCCCGTCCGCGACCCCGAGGGCCAGCAACGCATCATCGCCGGCGGCGCCGCCCTCGGCCTGCTCCGCGTCGCCCTGCGCGCGCTCGGCCTCGGCGAGACCACCACCCTGCTCCCCGGCGACCACCCCGACCTGCTCGCCCGCGTCGCCCTCTCCGGCTCGGTCATCGCTACGCCCGAGGAGACCTGGCTGTTGCAGGCGGCCCCCAAGCGGCGGACCCACCGCGGCCTGCTCGCGGCCCGACCGGTGCGCGAGCGCCTGCTGCAGCGCCTGCAGGACGTCGCGCGCGACAGCGACGCCGAACTGCTGGTGCTCGGCAGCTCGCGTCAGCGGGCCGCCCTCGCCGCGCGCGTCGACGCGGCCGCGCGCGCGCGCGACCAGGACGCCGCGTGGAACGACGAGCGCCGCGCCTGGCCCGAGCCCGGCCCGGAGCCCTTCGAGGACAGCAGCGGCGGCCCCGCCAGCGGTCCGGCGATCCTCGAGGGTGCGCCCGTGCTCGCCCTGCTCACCACCGCCGGCGACGACCCGCTCGCGTGGCTGCGCGCCGGCGAGGCGCTGGTCCGCGTGCTGCTGCGCGGCCGCGTCGACCACCTCTATGCCTCGTTCCTGAACGGACCCTTGACCCGCAGCGCCGATCGCTGGGCCGTCGCCGCAGAATCAGCTGTCCTTGGAGACATGCCTCAAACGCCAGGTTATGCCCAGCTCGCGCTGCGCCTCGGCTACGGCTCGGACCTCCCCGCCACGCCGCGCCGCCCGCTCTCCGAGGTGCTGCTGGCGTCACCGCCCTGAAGGTCGCGGCGCGTCCCCCGGCGGCCGCCCCTGCGCACCCCCCGTGATACCCTGCGGCATGCTCCGCCGATCCGCGTGGCTCATCCTCCTGCTCTCCTCTGCGTGCGGCGGCGCCCCCCCGCCCGCCCCGACGGCCCGCCCGCAGCCTGTCGCTCCGGCGAGCGGCCCGGCGAGCCCGCCCGTACCACCACCCCCGGAGCCGGCCTCCGCGAGCGACCCGGCCTGCATGGCGACGCTCCCCTACTTCCACGCGATCCACAGCGCCGCCGCCCAGCCGACCCCGGAGCTGTCCGCGCTGCGCAGCGCCTACCTCGGCACCGCCGTTCAGACCCTCGTCAAGGCCAGCGACGCCGACATCGGCCGCGTCGATGACGACGCCCTGACCACCGCCCTCTCCAGCGACGCGCCCGGGGCCTTCATCACCGCCGAGTTCCTGCTGCACGGCGCGCTCAGCCAGCGCATGCGCCACAACCTCGAGGTCGCCTTCAAGGACAAGGACCCGGTGAAGCGGACCGCGGCCTGGAGCGCCGCTCGCTGCGCCTGGGAGCAGGACCTGCGCCACCTCGCGCTCGCCCTGCAGGCCCGCAGCGCCGAGCTGTCCGCGGAGACAGGCCGCGACGACGCGACGATCGCCGCGGACATCGACGCCCTCTTCGCCGCCGGCGCCGCCGCGCTCGCGGCCGAGCCGATCGACGAGCGCGTGCTCAAGCCCGCCTACGAGGCGCTCGAGAAGACCTGGTTTCGCGTCATCCACCGCGAGCTCGCGGCCGCCGCCGCCCGGGCCCGTCAGGACGGCGACGCCCTCGCGGCCCGCCGCGCGCTCGGCCTGTTCCATCTGCTGCGCGACCGCCTCCAGGACCGCAACACCCCCGGCATCGCCCGGGTGGAGGCCCAGCTCGGCGGCGACCCGAAGCAGATCGACCCCGCGGCGGTGATGCGGGAGATCGACATCGCCCTGGTCAAGCGCGCCCGAAAGTACGCCAGCCACGCGCTCGACGCCCACCTCGGCGGCGTCGACGGCCTCACCAGCGTCACCGAGGGCCTCGCCTACACCCGCATCCTGCTCCCCGGCATGCGCGCGGCGATCCGCGACCCGAGCTTCGACCCCGAGGCCCACGTCGCCGCCTGGCAACACTTCGCCGAGGCCGTCGAGCCCGCGGAGCCCGACCCCGACGAGCTCAAGAAGCTCAGCGCCGAGCTCGTCCACTGGAACTGCGCTTATCAGCAGGCCCTCGGCATCCGCGAGTGCACCGCGACCGCCGACGAGCGCGCGAAGCCCTGAGGCCGACCGCCTCGCTCAGGCGGGCGTGACCGCCGGGACCACCAGCACCGGGCAGCTCGCCTCACGGATGATGCGGTCCGCGGTGCTGCCGACGAAGAAGCGCGCGACCCGGCTGCGACCGCTGGCCGCCAGCACGATCAGGTCCACCGCATTCCGCTCCGCCTCCCCGAGGATCACGCTCAGCGCCACCCCGGGGCGCGCCTCGAACTGCACCTCGATCCCCGCACAGTAGCGCTCCGCCACCACCTTCAACGCCGCGATCGAGGTGTCGTGCGCCGCCTTGTGCACCTCCGCCATCACCTGCTGCGACAACCCCACCGTCAGGCTCCCGGTGTACATCGAGCTGTAGGCCAGCGGCGGCGTCACGTGCAGCAGCACCAGCGTGCCGCCGCTCAGCCCCGCCAGCTCGGCCGCCAGGGCGATGCTGCGCAGCGAGGCCGGCGCATAGTCGATGTACTGCTTCTCCACCAGCACCGCCTGGCCCGCGGCGATCTGCTCGTCGGTCGCCGGCTGGAAGTCGATGGGGACGAGGATACGGGCGAAGGTACGGGAGGACATCCGCGCCAGGATAGCAAGCCCACCGCGCCCTGTCGCCCGGCCCGGCGCGAACATTCTTCGCGGCCACGCCCGCGCCGAACAACGGCCGGGTTCGCTACCACCTGACCATAAGGTCAGGCCGATGCGCGCCGGGGATGTGCCCTGGGACACGCCCCGGGCGCGACCCGCACCGGCCTGAACGTTGCTCCGGGGCCCCGCTTTGGCTAGCTTCGCCCGCAGCCGCCATGTCCGACAGCGCCACCCTCGACCCCGCCGATGCCTCCGACGCCGCGCCCGAGGCGCTCGAGCTGCACCCGGTCGACGGCCTGCCGCGCTGGCTCGGCCGCCGCCTGGCCCGGGCGTTCCTGCGACTGGTGAGCATGGAAGAGAACGACCCGCCGGCGCTGGCGCGGATGGTGACGCCGACCGCCGGCTACTTCCGCCGCGACCGCCACGTGCACCCGGAGGTCGACGCGAGCAGCTACCGCCTGCAGTTGACCGGCGTGGCCGCCCCGCGGACACTGACGCTCACGGACCTGCAGGCGCTGCCGCGAGAGACCCGCGTCTGCGTGCAGGAGTGCGCGGGCAACGGCAACCACATCATGGGTTCGGCGGGGCTGTGCGGGCAGGCGGTGTGGTCGGGGCCGACCTTCGAGTCGCTGCTGGCGCTGTGCGGCGGCGCGGGCCCGGCGACGCACTTCGCCTTCCACGGCCTCGACGACCTCGGCGTGCTCAAGCGCGGCTACCACTACGGCCTCTCGCTCGACGAGCTGCTGCGCGCCCGGGCGATCGTCGCGCTGACGATGAACGGCGAGCCGCTGTCGCGCCGCCACGGCTTCCCCTCGCGCCTGATCGTCCCGCAGATCTACTCGATGTCGCACGTGAAGTGGCTCGGCCACATCGAGGGCAAGACCCGCCCGCACATGGGCATCCACAACCGCCTCGTGTTCACCAACAAGGAGCTGCAGGCCGGCAAGTGGGTGCGCGTGCAAGCGCGCTGGATCGGCCTCAAGTCGGCGATCGTCCACTGTCGCCGCGAGGGCACCGGCTGGCTGCTCACCGGCTGCGCCTGGGGCGGTGAGCACCCCGTCGCCGCCGTCGAGGTCAGCACCGATGGCGGCCTGTCCTGGCAGTCCTCCCGCCTCCAGACCCCCGCCGAGTACTTCCGCGAGCACCCCGAGGTCGCGCCCGAGGGCCTCGCCGGCGCCTGGTCGGTGTTCACCTACCACTGGCAGCCCGCAGGCCCCGGCACCTTCAAGATCGGCTGCCGCGCGCTCGACGTCCACGGCGCCCTTCAGCAGCTCGACAACGACCCGAAGGTCCACGGCCACTTCAACCAGACGCGGGTGAAGTGGCGCAAGGTCGACGTGCCCGAGCGGCGCTTGCCGCCCGCGCACGCCTGACCCCGGTCACACCGGGATCTGGCAGGCCCCGATGTTCTCCTGGCCGGGAGGGGCCATGCCCTCGTTGTACCAGGGCACGCACTCCTGCAGCGGCGCGCCGGGGCAGGTGTTCGGCAAGGTGAGATCGCAGTACGGGCTGCAGCAGCCGTCGCCGCTCACGCAGTCGGGGACCGTCTCCTGCGCCGCACAGAACAGGCCGTAGTCGCAGACGTTGATGAACGCGCAGGCGTCGCCGTACTGGCCCTCCTCGCCGCTCGCGTCGAAGTCGCAGATGAAATTGTCGAGGCCGTCGAAGAAGCAGATCTGGCCGTCGGGACAGCTCTGAACCAGCGGGTCGCAGGTCGTCAGGCACAGAATCAGCGAGCCATTGTTCGACACGTCGCAGCTCTGCCCGCCCGGACAGCTCGGCGCCTCCTCGGAGCCGGTGCACATGTTGATGCAGGTGCCGACGTTCATGTCGTTGAGGTACCAGCACAGCAGGTGCTTGTCGCAGCTGTCGATGCCGTCCGTCGCCGAGCCCGTGACCGTGCACTCGTCGCCCTCCTGGCCCGGCGCCGCGTCGACCGGCGAGCACTTGGTCGCGTTCCACGAGCCCATCATGGTGTCGTCCCACGGCATGCACTTCTGCCCGTCGGGACAGTCCTCCATCCAGATGTCGCACATCGGAACGCCGCTGCCACCCTGGTCGCCACACTCGAGGAAGCTGCACGGCTCCGTGGTCGTCGGCACGGCGGTCGTGGTCCCGACGCCGGCGGTCGTCTCATCGACAACCGTGGTCCCGCCAGTGACCGCGGTCGGGTCGCCCGTCGAGCCCGTCATGCCGCCGCCAGTGGAGCTGACGCCCTCGCTGTCCTCCCCCTTCGAGGTCTTCGTGGCCGTCGCTCCGTCGTTGTCCTTGGCGCAGCCGCCGATCACGAGGGCGCCGAGCGCCAATGACCGCAAGACATGTGTAGTTCGCATCATTTTCTCCGCTTTCTGTGACAGCCGCTCCGCACGGACCGCCTGTTCGCACATCCTTGCGCAAAGCCGCGCCGCGCGCAAACCAGATCCGCCAGCCCGAACCGCCGCTCAGGCCGGTCGCAGATCGTAAACAATGTTGCGGGTGCCCGCGGCGGCGCAGACACCCTGCACCATCGCCTTCAAACCCGACGTGGCCACGAATTTGCGGTCCTTGAACACCTTGAACGGATAGCGACCGCGCAGCGAGCGATAGCGCTCACCCTCCTGCGGCCCCAGGCGCTCGGCCAGCAGCGGCGACACCGGGTCGTTGCTCTTCTCCTCTCGGACCTCGCCCGCGGCGCAATCCGTGGCGAAGGCGACCATCATCTCGGGGCGCTCGGTCTCCGCAGCGCCGGCGCCGAGCGACCACGCGTGCCAGGCCCGGCCCAGCGCGTCGTCGGGCGCCTCCATCGTCCGCCGCACCGCCACCCCGCCGCCGACCGGCAACGAGTACAGCGCCGGACCGATGACCCCGCGGGCGACCCGCTCGACCTGCACGCCCTCGACGCCGTGCAGCCGGACGAACAGCGTCTCCGCGTCGAGGTCGGCGCAGCGGTACACCATCGCGCGAAAGCCCTCGCTGGCCGCCGCCGTCTCGCCGTCCGCCTCGAGGTCGACCACCTTGCGCCGCCACAACGACGACACCTGCGTCAGCTCGATCAGCAGCCGCAGGTACACCCCCGACGCGTCCAGCTTCGTCAGCTCGATGCGAAACGCCGCGGTCCCGCTCGCCGGGTCATGCCGCCGCAGCAGCACCCGGTGCTGATCCACCGGCGCCAGCTCCAGCCGCTGCAGCCGCTCGAGGTAGGCGTGCCTGTCCGCCATCCGCGCGAAGACCTCGGCCTCGTCGCGCCGCGCCTCGAGCTCGCCGCGCGCCCCCATCCGCGCCAGCGACGCCGCCGCCAGCTCGTGGTCCGTGCGGACCCGCGTGAAGCTCGCCAGGTTCGGCAGCCCGGCGCGCGCGTCGACGTAGAGCTCGCCGTAGACCCCGTGCCGCAGCCCGTCGCGCAGCGTGTCGACCGAGTTCTGCAGCTGCCGGCGGTCCGGGAAGGCGTTGTTCAGGCGCGCGGCCTGCAGCGCCCGTCCGAGCAGATCCAGGTAGAGCTCGGCCTCGGGCAGGACCAGCGCCTGGGTGTGCAGCGCGACGATCGACACCGATGGCCCCTCCGGATGGCGCCGCGCTCAGGCGCCGGCCGGAGCGCTCTGCTGCTGCTGCGCGACCGCCTTGTCGATCGCGGCCTTGATCCGCGCGTCCTCGATCTCACGCGACTTCTTGAGGTTCTCCTCGAGCAGGCCGGTGGTCGTCTCGTCGAAGGTCTCGAGGTCCTTGATGAACGTGTCGAGGTTGCTGCGAAAGAACATCTGCGTGTCGCTGACGAACTGGGTCGTCACGTTCATCGACTCGGTCATCACGTCGAGGCTGCGCTTCATCTCCAGCATCACCTCGGCCGCGTCCGCCGCCCGGCCGATCGCCTGGATCTGCGCGGAGGCCATGTCGAGCTTGATCGACGAGGCCGTCGTGTACTGCTGGATGTCGTTCGCCAGGTTGCGGATCGTCTCCGCCAGCTTGCGGGTGTTGTCCTTCAGGCGGGCGTAGCGCTCCTCGGCCGAGCCGTAGAGCAGCACGTTGGTCGAGTGCTCCGCCAGCTTGGCGTGGACCTTGTCGGCGTTGGCCTGGATGTCGCGCTGCTCGACGCTGCCGGCCTCGGCCGCCTGCTCCTCCGCCTTGAGCTGCTCCTGCACCCCCTTGAGCTCGAGCACGTAGCCGAGCGCCGAGCGCTCGTTCTTCGCCATCTCGACGATCTTCACGTTGATGCGGTCGATCTCCTTGTACAGGTCCTGCTCGCTCTGCTTCAGGGTATCGACGTACTCGGCGGCCTCCTTCACCCGGCGCGCGCTCAGGTGGTACTGCGCCTTGAGCAGCTCCTCGATCGAGCGCTGGCTGAGGGCCAGGCCCTTCAGCCCCGGGATGTAGCTCAGGACCTCCTTGAGCCCGGCGAGGAAGCCGCCCTTGTGCGCCGTCCCGTTCAGGTAGTCGCTGAAGCGCCGCAGCTTCTTCAGCTCATCCGCCATCGCCCCCTGGATCTCTACGTTGCGCTCGCGCAGCCCCTTGAGCTCGTCGACCTTGCTGTCCTGGACCGTGCGCTCCTGGTGGATCTCCGTCTCCAGCGACTTGACAGAGATTCCCTCCCCGGAGTAGGCGACCTGGCGGTTGAGGACATCGAGGTTGGCCTTGGCGCTCATCGTGGGGCGAAGGTTGACACAAAATCGTCGGCGCTTCTCGCCTCTTTTTGCCCGCCTGGCCCGCCCCCCGTCGCCCCGCGCGCGCCCCTGAACCCCGTCCCGACCGCCGAGCGCGTCCCGAGCCGGCCACGGCGCAAAGCCCGCGGCGAGCCCGCGCCAGCGCCCGCGCGAACATTGTCACCCCCCGGCAAACGAGTAGACTGCGGCCCGACCATGGATATCGAGTCCACGCTCAGCGGGCACAACCTCGCGTTCCTCGAAGCACTCTACGAGGCCTGGCAGCGCGACCCCAACTCGGTCGCACCCGAGTGGGTCCCCGTACTCGCAGACCTCGACCGCCGCAGCGAACGCGCCGGCCCGCCGACGCCCGAGCATCAGGGCGAGGCCCATGAGGTCGAGCAATTCTACCTCCAGTCGCGCGTCGACAAGCTGATCGAGAGCTACCGCCTGCACGGCCACATGGCCGCGACCGTCGACCCGCTCGGCCGCCCGCGCACCACCAAGACCCCCGGCCTCGATCCCGCCTACTTCGGCCTCGGCGACGAGCACATGGACCGCACCTTCGACCCGGCCATGCTGATGCCGGGGCGCAAGGCGACCCTGCGCGACATCTGGGCCCGCCTGCAGAGCACCTACTGCCGCAACATCGGCGTCGAATACTGGCACATCCAGGACCTCGAGCAGCGCACCTGGCTGCAGGCCCGCATGGAGGGCTGCGAGAACAAGGTCATCCCGCCGGTGGCCGAGCAGAAGCGCCTGCTGAACCAGATGGCCGGCATCGAGAGCGTCGACAAGTTCCTGCACAGCAAGTTCCTCGGCGCCAAGCGCTTCTCGATCGCCGGCGCCGAGGCGATGATCGCCCTGCTCGACTGCACCATCGAAGAGGGCGCCGAGCTCGGCATCAACGAGATCATCCTCGGCATGGCCCACCGCGGGCGCCTCAACGTGCTCATGAACATCATGGGCAAGTCCCTCGCCGACGTGTTCTCAGAGTTCGAGAAGCACGACCCCTGGGAGAGCATCGGCTCCGGCGACGTGAAGTACCACATGGGCTACTTCCGCCAGTACACGACCGAGAACGGCCGCGAGATGTACCTCGCCCTCGCCTTCAACCCCAGCCACCTCGAGGCGATCGCCCCGGTCATCCAGGGCCGCGTCCGCGGCAAGCAGGACGCCATCGGCGACTTCAAGGGCGACCGCGTCATGGGCCTCACCATCCACGGCGACGCCGCCTTCGCCGGCCAGGGCGTCGTCCAGGAGACCCTGAACCTCGCCCGCCTCCCCGGCTACCGCACCGGCGGCACCATCCGCCTCGTCATCAACAATCAGGTCGGCTTCACCACCGACCCGCGGGAGGCCCGCTCCACCATCTACTCGACCGACGTCGCCCACCTGCTGCAGGTCCCGGTGTTCCACGTCAACGGCGACGACGTCGAGGCCGCCGCCTACGTCGCCCGCCTGGCGATGGGCTTTCGTCAGCGCTTCAAGAGCGACGTCGTCATCGACCTGGTCTGCTACCGCAAGTTCGGCCACAACGAGGGCGACGACCCGACCTTCACCCAGCCGCTGATGTACGACCTGATCAAGCACCACCCCTCGGTGCGCACGATCTACCAGCGCGAGCTGGTCGCCCGCGGCACCGTCACCGTCGCCGAGGCCGAGGGCCTCGACGAGCGCTGGGTCAAGGAGTACGACGCCGCCCTCGCGCTCGCCCGCAGCCACCGCAAGTCCCGCCGCGCGCCGATGCACGGCGTGTGGCAGAGCTACCGCGGCGGCCCCGACGCAGACACCCCCGACGTCTCGACCGCCCTCGACCGCCCCAGCTTCGACGCCCTCGCCGCCCGCCTCACCCGCTGGCCCGACGACCTCAACCTCCACCCCAAGCTCCAGCGCATCGTCGGCGAGGCCAAGGAGATGCTTGCCGACGTCCACCCGCTCAACTGGCAGATGGGCGAGATGCTCGCCTACGGCTCGCTGCTGCGCGCCGGCATCCACGTGCGCTTCAGCGGCCAGGACAGCCAGCGCGGCACCTTCAGCCACCGCCACGCCGTCTACACCGACACCAAGACCGGCCGCCGCTGGTCGCCGCTCTACGAGCTCGGCGAGAACCAGGGCAAGTTCGAGATCTACAACAGCCCGCTCAGCGAGTACGCCGTGCTCGCCTTCGAGTTCGGCTACAGCCTGATCGCCCCCGGCTCGCTGGTGCTGTGGGAGGCCCAGTTCGGCGACTTCGCCAACGGCGCGCAGATCATCATCGACAACTTCCTGGTCTCCGGCGAAGACAAGTGGAACCGCCTCAATGGCCTGGTATTGATGCTCCCGCACGGCTTCGAGGGCCAGGGCCCCGAGCACTCGAGCGCCCGCATCGAGCGCTTCCTGCAGCTCGCCGCCGAGGACAACATCCAGGTCGTCAACCTCACCACGCCCGCCCAGGTCTTCCACGTCCTGCGCCGCCAGGTGCTCCGCCCGTGGCGCAAGCCCCTGATCATGATGACCCCCAAGAGCTTGCTGCGCTTCCGACCCTCGTTCTCGCCGGTCGCCGACTTCGTCGACGGCGAGTTCCAGCGCGCCATCGACGACAACCAGGCCGACCCCGCACCCGTCACCCGCGTCATGCTCTCCGCCGGCAAGGTCTTCTATGACCTCAAGGAGCAGCGCGAGCAGCTCGCCACCGACAAGGTCGCCCTCGTCCGCGTCGAGCAGGTCTACCCGTTCCCCACGCCCCAGCTGAGCGCCATCCTCGCCCGCTACCCCCACGCCCGCGAGCTGTTCTGGGTGCAGGAGGAGCCGAAGAACATGGGCTGCTGGACCTTCGTGCGCCCGCTGCTCGAGGAGCTGCTCGCCGGGACTCAGGACGGCGGACGCTTCGCGCCGCCGCACTACGTCGGTCGGGTCGCCAGCGCCAGCCCGGCCACCGGCTCACCCGACAGCCACGCGCTCGAGCGCAAGCTCATCCTCGAAGAGGCCTTCGCCAACCTCGCCTGACCGCTCTCACCTCCGCCGCGAGTACACCCCATGCCCAGCCCGATCAAAGTCCCCGCCCTCGGCGAGTCGATCACCGAAGCCATCATCGCCAACTGGCTGCAGCCCGTCGGCGCCCGCGTCGAGATCGATCAACCACTCGTCGAGCTCGAGACCGACAAGGTCACCGTCGAGGTCCCCTCCCCGGTCGCCGGCATCATCCTCCGCCACGCCGCCGAGAAGGGCGCCACCGTCCGCGTCGGCGACATCATCGGCGAGGTCGACTCAGCCGACGCCAGTCAGACCCGACCTGCCCCTTCGGCCAGCCAACCTGCCCCTTCGGCCAGCCCCGTCCCGCAGGCCGCCGTGCCCTCGGCCCGCGCCGAGGCCGTTCGCAGCGGCGTCGACCTCGGCGAGGTCACCGGGACCGGCCGCGGCGGAAGGATCCTGAAGGAGGACGTCCAGCGCGCCGCACAGCCGGCCTCCGCACCCACGTCCCAGCCCGCCGCTCCCCAGCCGACCGCGGCCGCTCAACCCGCCGGAGCCCGACAGGCGACCGCCGCGCCCCGGCCCGCGCCCGCCCCGGCGCCCCGCGCCCCGACGCCCGCACGCGCCCCCGGGACCGACGGCCCCGAGGAGGTCGTGGCGATGAGCCCGCTGCGTCGCCGCGTCGCCGAACGCCTGCTCCAGGCCCAGTCGAGCGCCGCGATCCTGACGACCTTCAATGAGGTCGACATGTCCGCGATCTACAAGCTACGCGCCGCCTACAAGCAGACCTTCGTCGACAAGCACGGGGTCAAGCTCGGCTTCATGTCATTCTTCGTCAAGGCCGCCGTCTCGGCGCTCAACGCCTTCCCCGCGGTCAACGCGGAGATCCGCGGCGACGACATCGTCTACAAGCGCTACTACGACATCGGCGTGGCCGTCGGCGGCGGCAAGGGCCTGGTGGTGCCGGTCATCCGCGGCGCCGATGCGCTCGGCTTCGCCGAGGTCGAGAAGGAGATCGCCCGCCTCGGCGCCCGCGCCCGCGACAACAAGCTGACCCTCGAGGAGCTGAGCGGCGGCACCTTCACGATCAGCAACGGCGGCGTGTACGGCTCGATGCTCTCGACCCCGATCCTGAACCCGCCCCAGACCGGCATCCTCGGCCTGCACAACGTGGTCGACCGCCCGGTCGCAATCAACGGCCAGGTCGAGATCCGGCCGGTCATGTACCTCGCCCTCAGCTATGACCACCGCCTGGTCGATGGCCGCGAGGCCGTGCAGTTCCTCGTGCACATCAAGGAGCGCATCGAGGCCCCCGAGCGGCTCCTGCTGGAGGTCTGAACGGACAATTTGCGCCGTTGCGCGCGACCGGGCCCGGGGGATCCACTTCGGACCCGAGCGTGTTACGCTCGCGAGCATGAGGCGCCAGGCCCCTATCAAGCGATCCCCTTCGGGCCAGCGCACGATCGCCACACGGGCCACGAGCGTCACCTCGCTCGATGACCGCCCGCTAGCGATCCACATCAGTCGCGACGGCAAGCACCTGCTCGTGGCGCTGCCCTACGAGCTGTGGCTGCTCAACCTCGGCACCCTCGAGGTCGAGCGAACGATCGCCCTCAGCTCGCCCGCGCCCAGCGTCTGCGAGGCCACCAAAGACGGCGCCCTGTGGATCGGTGGCCACCACCTCCACTACGGCAGCATCTTCTCCACCACCGTCACCAAGATCGGCACCAAGCTCGGCGACTTCGTCGACCGCGTCGCCCTCCTGCGACCAGGCCTGCTCTGCGGCGTCGGCTCCCAGGGCGAGGTCCTCTGGGACATCGACAAGGAGACCCCCACCCACCGCCGCAAGGTCTCCGAACACCCCGTCCTCGGCCTCGTCCCCGTCGACGGACGCGCCATCTGGGCCGATGGCTCCCAAAACGCCTGGGTCATCGACCCTGAACACCCCTCCGGCTACATGCAGCTCAAGCTGCGGACCACCAGCCCCGCCGAGGTCGAAGCCGAAGGCATCGTCGCTCTCGCCCTCTCCACCCCCCAGACCGGCCCCGGACGCTGCCTCCTCGCCGCCCGCGATGGCGCCGTCGCCTGGACCGGACGACACCTGCGCATCGAAGCCGAACAGTTCCCACGCCTCCCCCTCCGCGCCGCCCAACCACTCGCCCTCGCCGGGGACGAGCGCTGGGTCTACGTCCTGCGCCCGCGAGGCCTCCTCCAGCGCTTCCTCATCGAGCAACCCAAAGCCCCCGCCGGCGAAGAGGACGATTTTGTGCCCTTGCCGGAGGCGGAGGAGTGCCGCCTCGAGTGGCCGGCCGAGTGCATGCTGCTCGCGCCGCCCGCGGCCGGCTCCGGCCGGCTCATCTTCGGCGGCCCCCAGGCCGACGGCACCCTCGGCCGCCTGTGGCGGGTCGACCCGAGCACGCTCGCCTGGCAGCCAGCCAAGCTCGGCAAGCGCACCCTCGTCGAGCCGAAGCAGACAGATGCCGAGAACGTCGACAATCGCCCCAATTTCACGCCGACGCGCAGCAAGCTGACCGGCCCCTCGCTGGCCGACCTCAAGGTCGACGCAGTGCTCGCGGCCGACGCTACCGCCGCATTTGCCACCCATGGCCACGGTGCGCTGCTCGAGCGGCCGATAGCCCGTCGCCCTGCGGCCGATCTCTTGCCGGGCGACGCCCTGCTGTTGCCGGCGATGGTCCGCCCGCGCGAGGGCACAGCGCGCCCGGCCCTCCTCCTGTGGCCCGGCACCCCAGACCAACACCGCGAGCCCCCCGAGCTGCAGTGGCTGGTCTGGGGCGACAACCCGCGCGGCTGGATGCCCCTCGAGACCCCGCAGATCCGCGACCAGGGCTGGTCGCGCGCCGACCTGTTCCCGATGCAGATCGCCGTGCTCGCCGTACCGACCGCGGCCGGCAACCGCCAGGCCATCCCCGAGAAGTGGGTCGACCCTGACCTATTCCACGCCCTCGCGCGCGAGTGCAAGAAGCTGCTCAAGGTCATCTGGTGACCACACAAAAGGACAGGTCTCAAGAGACCTGTCCTTTCAGCCAGCCGCCGCGCCCCGCCGGGGCTCGGCTCGCAACGGACTCAGCTGGCGATGACCGCCTTGACCTCGTCCGTCGACAGCGTGTGGTCCTGCTGCTTGGCGAAGTTGAAGACCTTGTCGACGAGCGCGTCCGCCGGCTCATAGCCGTGCGCCCGCAGCCAGTAGATGACATTGGAGCGGCCGCTGTAGTGCCCGATCTCGATCTCCTGCTGCCGCCCGAACACGCGCGCCGGCACCGCCGAATAGATGCGGTCCGCCAGGTCCTGGTCGCCGGTCTTCTCGGCCTTGATCACCGCCGCCGCGTGCACCCCCGTCGCCGTGCGAAACGCGTCGCGCCCCGACAGCGGGTAGCTCGGGTGGATCGGGACGCCCGTGTACCGACTCACCGCCTCCACATACTCCACCAGGCACGACAGGTCGTGCTGCCGCGCGTCGAGCTGGCCCAGCAGATAGAGGTTGAGCAGCAGCAGGTCCATCGAGCAGTTGCCGACCCGCTCGCCGATGCCCAGACCGCAGCCGTGGACCCGGTGCACGCCCCACTCGAAGGCGTAGAGCCCCAGCGCGAGCGCCATCCCGCGGTCGTTGTGACCGTGCCAGTCGAGCTCGACCTGCTCCTCCATGTCCATCGAGCGCAGCACGCCGCGCGTGAAGTTCAGCAGGTTCTTCAGGCCGTCCGGCGTCGCGTGCCCGCAGGTGTCGCACAGCACCAGCCGCGACGCGCCCGCGTCGATCGCCGTCCGAAACAGGGCGTCGAGGGTCTTCGGGTGCGCCCGCGTCGTGTCCTCGGTGACGAAGCCGACCGGGAGGCCGTTGTCGACGCCGAGCTTGACCGCGTCGAGCGTGTGCTTCGTGAGCCGCTCGTTGTCCCAGCCCTCCGCGAACGAGCGGATCGGGCTCGAGCCGATGAAGGTCATCACCTCGATCGGCACGCCGACCCGCTGCGAGATCTCGATGATCGGCGTGATGTCGGCCGCGATCGTGCGCGCCGCACAATTGGCGGTGATGCGCAGCTTCTCCTCGACGATGAAGCGGAGCAGCCGCTCGACATCCTCCTGCGCCCGCTTGCCCGCCCCCGGCAGCCCCAGATTCAGGGTCTGGATGCCCATCCGGTCCATCAGGCGCACGAGCTCCATCTTCTGCTCGATCGAAGGATCGCGCACCGATGGCGACTGGATCCCGTCGCGGATCGTCTCGTCGACGAAGCGGGGGGCCCGACGAAGCAGCGGGCCGGTCCGCTCCTTCTCGTTCCAGTCGTAGATGAGGGCGGCAGTGTTCGCGTGAGTCGCCATGAGCCCCTGGTTTACTCCTCCCCGGTGCCCATCTCCAGGCCCTCGAGGCGGAAGAAGCGCCGCAGCTCGTCGATGATGCTCACGATCATCAGCTCCGGGATGTCGTCGTCGTCGCTGATCTCGTCGAGGAGGAAGTCACGCATGATGACGATCCCCTCGAGGCGCGCGTCGTCGTCATCCGTCTTCGGGCGGCCCAGGAAGGTCACGACGCTGCGCGGATCTGCGCCGTTGCCGACCTGCGTCACCGTCGGCCGCGCTTGCACCGAGATCGGCGCGGTCGCCAGCAGCTTGAGCACCGGCTCGGGCAGCTCCTCGATCACGCCCTCGAACTGGCTGCGCAGGTCCTCCTCGATCTCGGCGCTCAGCGGCTCGTGCTCGTGACCCTCGTGGTCGACCTCGTCGAGCTCGAGCACGCGCAACATCGACTCGCGCGCGGCGGTGATGTCGCCGACCGAATCGAGCGCCTGGCCGAGCCAGTAGTGCACATCCGGATCCTCGGGGTCGGCGGCGACGGCCTGGCGCAGCGCGCGAACGGCCTCCTCGTCGCGCCCGGCGTTCATCAGCACGAACCCATAGGTGCTCAGATACACCGGGTCCTGCTTGCGCCCGTCGCTGATGCCATCGAGCATCTCCAGCGCCTCATCGGTGTCGTCGTCCGCGAGGCGGATCTGCGACAGCAGCAGGCGGGCCTGGTCCTGGGCGTCCTGCGACGCGCCGGCCAGACGCAGCACCGTGCGCGCCGCCGCCTCGGCCTCGTCCAGATCCTGGTCGTGGAGCAGCAGGCACTCGGCGCAGTCGAGATATACGTTCGGATCCTCCGAACCTGCGTCCGCCGCCTGCATCAGGTAGCCCGCCGCGTGCTCCGGGCGACCCTCCGCCCACGCCAGCATCCCGGTCAGGTGTAGCACCCGTACGTGGTTCTCTCCGACCAGCTTCGTCGCCTCCTCAAGGAGTTGCTGCGCGCTCTCGAGTTCGTCGCTCTCGACTGCTGCGAGGCCGCGGTCGACAATGGCATCGATGGATTGGGTGCTCATGGCGGCGGACTCTATCACGGCAATGCTCGCCGCCGCGCTCGCCCCGGGCGTGGTAGACCTCGCCCGCCGATGAGCCCGATCGACCCGCCCGATGACGTGAGCCCGCTCATGGCCGTGCTGCAGGAACGCTGGGTCCTGACCCTGGCGACCATTTCGCCGCCCCGAGCACGAGCGCGGCCGACCTGCGAGCCATCCGCTGGCGCCGATACCGACGCCTTTCCCGATGAGCCCGATTATCCCTACGCGACGCCGCTGTTTTACGCGGTCGCCGAGCTCCCCGCAGCCGGCCCGGCGCTGGTCCTGGCCAGCCGCCCCGACAGCACCCACGGCCTCCACCTCGGAGTCGGGCCGACGCCCATCGCCGCGGGCCTCTACCTCGAATCCGAGGACGTGAGCCAGCTGCGCGGCGTGCAGCTGCGCGGAGAGATCGCGCCTGTGGAGCTGTGGCCAGGGGACGCGCCCCTCGGGCTGCGCGCGGCCTACCTGCAGCGGCACCCCGGGGCTGCGGCGCTGCTGCGCCCGAACGCGCGCGAGCGGCTCTACGGGCTGGCGCTGACCTGGGCCAAGCTCACCGACAACCGCCGCGGCTTCGGCCACAAGCAAGAGTGGAAGTTCCCCCCCCCGATCTGGAGGGCACCTTGAAGATCCCCCGCGCGACTCCGTCTGAGGGCCGAATGTTTACCCGTCGATCGTGGCTCCGAATGATTGCGGTCGGCGCGTGTACCCTCGCGGCCACCACCGCGACCCCCGCCGCCGCATCCACCGCCGAGACCCTCGAGGTCGCCGTCGCCGACACCGCGGTCGGAGCCATCGTCGCCGCCGAGGGCGGAGCCGCCGTGAAGATCGTGATCGACCCGCGCCTCGGCCCCGCCGAGATCCGCGTCGCCGGCGCGATCGCCGACGTGGCCGGCACCATCCTCCTCAAGCCGCGCTTCCTCGACGACCCGCGCAACGCCACCAAGCTCGGCGCCGGCGTTCGCAAGGCCCTGGTCGCCGCGCGCCCCGATCTGAAGGACGCCGTCGCGGCCAATCACAAGGCCTGGACGCAGCCCTTCGCGCGCCAGATCATGGCGTGGAACGCCAGGCTCGCCCGCTCGAGCGTCCGCGGCCAGCGGCTCGTCGACGTCCACGGCCGCGCCGCCCTGCTCGAGTGGGCGGGCGCGGTCATCGACCCGAAGTCCCCCGCCAGGGGCCCCGCCGCGCTCGCCCGCAGCCCGCGAGCCCCCGCCGCGCCGACCCTCGCCAGCTACACCGCGTACATCGAGGCCCTCGTGGCCGCGCTCGCGTGAGCTTCCCGCCCGACCCGGCGCAGCTCCGCCGATGCGTGCCGTGGCTCACTCGCCGCCGCGAACGCCTCGAGTGACACTTCACGGCCTCAGACCTATCATCAGCGCGCCTCGTGGCGAGCGAATGTCGTCCACGCGCCACTGAAGCCTGTCCGTCGGCACATCTACACGTCTGCACGTCTCCACGTCATGGATACCTTCGCATCGAGCACCCCCAGTTCCTCGCGCGAGCTCATCGATTCGGTCGTGATCCGCTTCGCTGGCGACTCCGGCGACGGCATGCAGCTGACCGGCTCGCAGTTCGCCGACTCAACCGCCCTGATGGGCAACGACCTGTCGACGCTGCCCGACTTCCCGGCGGAGATCCGCGCCCCCGCGGGCACGACCTTCGGCGTCTCGGGCTTCCAGGTCCACTTCGCGGGCCACGACATCAAGACCCCCGGCGACGCGCCCGACGTGCTCGTGGCCATGAACCCGGCCGCGCTGCGCGTCAACCTCCGCGACCTCAAGGTCGGCGGCCTGCTCGTCTGCAACAGCGGCGCGTTCACGGCCGGCAACCTGAAGAAGGCCGGCTATGACAAGAGCCCGCTCGACGACGGCAGCCTCGACGCCTATCGCCTGCTCAAGCTCGACGTCTCCAAGCTGACCCTCCAGGCCGTCGAGCCCTACCAGCTCGGCACCAAGGAGTCGCTCCGCGCCAAGAACATGTGGACGCTGGGCCTGATGATGTGGATGTTCGGCCGCGAGCGCGAGAGCACCGTCGAGTGGCTGCGCCAGAAGTTCGCCAAGCACCCGCACGTCGCCGACGCCAACGTCGCCGCCCTCAACGCCGGTCACATCTACGGCGAGACCGCCGAGATGCCGAGCGGCATCGGCTGCTATCAGGTCCCGAAGGCGAAGCTCGCCCCGGGCGTGTACCGCAACGTCACCGGCAACGAGGCGACCTCGTGGGGTCTGCTGGCCGGCGGCAAGCTGGCGGGCATCGAGCTGGTGCTCGGCTCTTACCCGATCACCCCGGCCTCGACCATCCTGCACACGCTCTCGAACCTGCGCGCCTACGGGGTCACAACCTTCCAGGCCGAGGACGAGATCGCGGCGATCTGCGCGGCCATCGGCGCGTCCTATGCCGGGGCCCTCGGCATGACCTCGACCTCGGGCCCGGGCCTCGCGCTCAAGGCCGAGGCCCTCGGCCTCGCCGTCGCCACCGAGCTCCCGCTGATCGTCGTCGACGTCCAGCGCGGCGGCCCCTCGACCGGCCTGCCGACCAAGACCGAGCAGAGCGACCTGCTGCAGGCCCTCAACGGCCGCAACGGCGACTGCCCGCTCGCGGTCATCGCCGCCTGCACCCCGGGCGACTGCTTCGACATGGCGATCGAGGCCGTGCGCCTCGCCACCAAGTACATGACGCCGGTGCTGCTGCTGACCGACGGCTTCCTGGCCAACAGCGCCGAGCCGTGGAAGATCCCCGACATCACGACGCTCAAGCCCTTCCCGGTCCAATATCGGCGCCAGCCCGAGGGCTTCCATCCGTTCGTGCGCGACCCGCAGACCCTCGCGCGCGCCTGGGCGGTCCCGGGCACGCCCGGCCTCGAGCACCGCATCGGCGGCATCGAGAAGGCCTACGACTCCGGCAACATCTCGTACGACCCGGACAACCACCACAAGATGACGAAGGTGCGCGCGGCGAAGATCGCCGGCATCGCCGACGACATCCCGCTGCAGAAGGTGGAGCAGGGCGAGGACAGCGGCGACCTCGTGGTCGTCGGCTGGGGCTCGACCTACGGCGCGATCGCCCAGGCCGTGATGGGCGCCCGCCGCTCCGGCCTGAAGGTCTCGCACCTGCACATCCGCTACATGAACCCGATGCCGAGGAACCTCGGCGAGCTGCTGCGCGGCTTCAAGCAGGTCAGCGTGCCGGAGATGAACAACGGCATGCTGGTGAAGGTGCTGCGCGCGGAGTACCTGGTCGACGCCCAGGGCTTTAATAAGATCTCGGGGCAGCCGTTCAAGATCGCCGAGATCGAGGCGGAGATCCACCGCATGCTCGGCGTGCAGCTTCCGGTTTGAGCTCAGGTTTAAGAGGCCAACTGACATGACGCCCCTCGACCCACCGTCCACGCCCCTCACCCGCAAGGACTTCACCTCGGACCAGGAGGTCCGCTGGTGCCCCGGCTGCGGCGACTATGCGATCCTCGCCGCGGTGCAGCGCATGCTGCCCGAGCTCGGCGTTCGCAAGGAGAACACCGTGTTCGTGTCCGGCATCGGCTGCTCGAGCCGATTCCCGTACTACATGAACACCTACGGGTTCCACACGATCCACGGGCGCGCCCCGGCGGTCGCCACCGGCGTCAAGCTGGCCAACCCCGACCTCGACGTCTGGATGATCACCGGCGACGGCGACGGCCTCAGCATCGGCGGCAATCACATGATGCACCTGCTGCGCCGCAACGTGAACCTGCAGCTCATCCTGTTCAACAACCGCATCTACGGGCTCACCAAGGGCCAGTACTCGCCGACCTCCCTGCTCGGCAAGCGCTCGCCCTCGACACCGATGGGCTCGGTCGACAACCCCGTCGTCCCCGCCGCCTTCGCCCTCGGCTGCGGCGGCCGCTTCGTCGCCCGCGCCGTCGACACCGACGCCAAGTCCCTCATCGCCACCCTCAAGCGCGCCCACGAGTTCCAGGGCACCGGCTTCGTCGAGGTGTTCCAGAACTGCCCCGTCTTCAACGACGGCGCCTTCGAGCACTTCACCGCCCGGGACCTCGCCGCCGAGACCCAGCTCCACCTCGAGCACGGCAAGCCCATGCGCTTCGGCAAGGACAACACCAAGGGCCTGCGACTGCGCCCCGGCAAGCTCGAGCTCGAGGTCGTCACCCTCGGCGAGTATGGCGTCACCGAGGCGGACATCCTCGTCCACGACGAGCACAACCATACGACCGCCTTCCTGCTCGCCAACCTCGAGCCGCCGGTCTTCCCGGTCGCGCTCGGCGTGCTCTTCAACAGCGCGACGCCGGGCCCGTCCTTCGACCACGGCATGCACGAGCAGAACCGCCAGGCGCGCGCCAAGGGCCCCGGAGACCTCAACGCGCTGATGCGCAAGGGCCACACCTGGCTCGTCGAGCCCGAGGCGACCTGAGCCTCCGCCGCGCGCGAGAAACCGCCCGCCCCTGCCTCCTGGCGCGGGCGGTTTTTTCATGCGATGTCCAGCGCTCGAGCGGCTCGCTGGCAGCCGCATCGCCGCAGCGCTTGCACACTCCCCCGGAAGCGAATCAAGCTTCCGACTCCGCCGTCTGAGGCCCCACGCCGCCTCGGCGCGCACCCTCGCTCCTCAGGAATCTAACATGCAATTTTCTATCTCGAAGACCGGTCGTCTGGCCACCCTTTGCGGCTTCCTCTCCTCGGTCGCGCTCGGCTGTGTGCTCAGCCTCAACGACAGCGGCAAGAAGAGCACCGAGTGCCCCGACCCGAACAGCTCCCTCAACGCGGCCGGCGACGAGTGCACCTGCAACGGCCCCGCCTACGACTGGTGTAAGCCGAACGACCCCGCCGACCTGACCTGCTGCGCGAGCAACACCTCGTCCAGCGTCTCGGACACCAACAACACCACCTCCACCGGCGGCACCACCACCGACGGCAGCGCCACCGACGGCAGCGCCACCGGCACCGGCGGCACCACCAGCGACGTGCCGACGACCACCGACGCACCGACGACCACCGACAGCGGCACCACCGGCGAGCCCCTCGACTGCAGCGCCACCGCCCAGGTGCCCGGCAGCTGCAACCCCGACACTGAGAACTTCCTGTGCGTGCAGGCCGACAACGCGGCCGAGTGCGGCCCCGAGGGCAGCAAGTACTACGTCTGCGAGGGCGGCGCCTGGGTGGAGGACGCGAATGGCCCCAACGAGAGCTGCGTGGTCGACGGCTACGACTTCGCCTACGGCTGCGAGGACGCCGACCCGCTGGAGCTCGTGTGCGGCAACGGCCCGGGCACCGACTGCAGCGGCAGCGCCCAGGCCTGCAACGGCGACACCAACCTCGAGTTCTGCCAGTACGGCAAGCTCGGCGCGGTCGACTGCCTCATCGAGTGCATGGAGATCGGCGACGGCGGCGGCGTCACCTACGACTTCGGCTACTGCGGCGAGCAGCGCGGCGCCTCGCAGTGCATCTGCTGCGACGAGGGCGATGAGGGCTGCCCCCTCGGCGGCGAGACCACCGGCGGCGGCTCGACCGGCGGCGGCTCGTCCAGCGGCGGCTGAGCCCGCATCCTGAGCTCCGGCGGGGTGGGCGTGCAAACGACCACCCCGCCGCCATTTAATTCGTTAGAGAGGTCGCGCGGTGACCTGTCCCCCAGGACAGCCTCACGGGCTGCGCCAGCGCGTCAGTCGCTGCTGCTGGCTGTGCTTGAGCACGCGCGCCAGCTTGAGCAGCTCGGCCTGCGCCCACGGGTCCGGGACGAGCGGCGCGAGCTGGGCGTGGCCCGCGGCGTCCCAGCGCAGCTCGGCGTGATGCGTCGCGCCGCCCGCGGCGTACACGACGATCTGGTAGGCCAGCGCGGGCGCGTCGAGCCGCTCACAGATGAAGCGCGCGCCGGCGACGGGGTGGAGCTCCTGGCTGGACGTCATCGGGATCCTAGAATCTGAGCGCGACGCCGCCGGCGTTGGGGCCGATGCTGCCGAGCTCGGGCTCGAAGCCCGGCTTGCGCGTGAGCACGATCGCCGCCGTCACCGCGCCGGCGACGACGAGGCCGCCGATCACGCCCCAGAACCAGCCGCGCTTGTAGACCGGCTTGTGGTCAGGAGGGGGCTGCTCGGGCGCCACATCGAGGACGGGCTCCGTCCGCACCACCGGCGGCGGCACGACCTGCCGGGCCTCCTCGGCGGCGATCTGCTCGTCGAGCCGGGTGATCTGCGCCTCGGCCTCCGCGCGCTGGCTCTGATCCATCTCCGGGTTCTCGGTCAGCCGCTTGGTGTAATTCTGAAACAACCGCTTCGCCTTGCGCAGCAGGCTCAGGTCGTTCTTCAGGTCGTACCACTGCGCGTACGACTTGCCGAGGTTGTAGAGCAGCTCCGCGAAGTTCGAGAGCTCGTAGCTGTGCTCGAAGTGCCGCACCGCCTGCTCATAATTGCCGAGCGCGTACGCCTGCTCGCCGCGACGATACTCGAGCGCCGGGTCGTTCGAGAGCGGCAGCGCCGGCGAGGTCGCGGTCGCGGCGCTCTCCTCCGCCGCAGGAGCCTCCACAGGAGCCTCCGCCGGCGCCTCCGCCGGAGCTCCCGGACTCGTGGACACGATCGGCGCCGCGAGTACACGATACGGACTCGCCGCCGCGCCGAGCGGCGCGAGAGTCAGCGCCACGGCGAGCGGTGCTGCGAGCAGGCGGGTCGGTGCGAGCATCATGGCGTCGGGCGGACGATGCCACCGCCGCGCCCGGATGTCACTCGGGGCCGCGCAGCCGCGCGAGCTCGGAGAGCCCCGGTCCGAACACCAGGCGAACGCAGTGCGGATGGCCCCAGCCGAGCTCGATGGAGCGGCGGCCATCCTGGGTCCAAACCTCCACCCACCAGCGGCACCAGCCCACCTGCGGGGCCGCGGGCTCACCGGCGCGAGGCGGCTCGAAGCGGACCCACAGCCACGGCAGTTTGTGCCGCAGGGTCCACTGCCGGGCGAAGGCCTCGACGGCGCGGATGAGGGCCCGATGGTCGACGTCGTTGAAATAGGCGGTGACGTAGGTATCGAACAGGATCACCGGCGCGACCGGCTGGGCCGGGACCGCGGCGCGCAGGAACTCCTCCGTCTCGTCGGGGAGGTTGGCCCGCAGCAGCCGCGGCGCCTGCGGAGTCCCGCGAAAGCGTCGACGCAGCTCGAGGGCCTCCTGGAGCCGCTGCATGCGCTGCGGCTGGTCCCCCCAGATGCACGCGGCGAGCTGGGTCTCGGCCGCGGGTGCGTCGAGGTCGATCAACCGCGCATCGGCGCCGACGCGGCCGAGGATCTCCGGCGGCGCGACCACACCTGCGCCCAGGCCTGCAGCTGGACCCTCGCAGGCGATCTCGAATTGCGAGGGCTCGGCCTGACCGAGCTTGATGCGCGGGCCGTCGGGCCAGCGCAGCGTGAAGCCGCGGTGATCCGCGAGCAAGTTGAGGCCAGCGCTGGCCCCGAGCTCGACCAGGTGCGCGGCCTCGATCTGCAGCAGCGCCGCGGGCACCAGCCACAGCACCCCGCGCGCCGTCTCGTTGGTCTGGATCTCCCAGTCGTGGGCCTGCGCGAGCAGGTCCTCGCCGAGGCGATCGAGCGCGGTCAGCAGCTCGCCCGCGAAGGCCGGCTCGTCGGGCATCGGCCCATCCGGCGTCACGGTGCGATAGTACGGTCGAAGCCCCGCGACCCGCGGGTCACCGCGCAGCACGTGGCTGTGCAGCGTCGCCGCGAGCTTGAGGATCGGCTCGAGATCGTTGTCCCACGTCCGCGACGAGATGAAGGTCCAAAAGCGCTGACGCAGCAGGCTCACCCGCGCATCCCGGCCCTCGCTCTCGCGCAGCCAGCCCGCCACGCAGTCGAGGATCGTCGCGTAGAGCGGCGAGTAGCCGCGCGAGAAGCTCGCCTGTCGGCCGATGCTCGCCGCCCACGCCTGGGTCCGCGAGCTCGCGCTCGTCGGGTCCATGTCCGTGCCCGAGTCAATGCCCGAGTCGATGCCCGAGTCGATGCTGCTGACGTCCGTGGTCGGTCTGCCGTGCACGCAGGCGTCACTCTACACCTTGCGATCGCCGCGGACATCTGAAACGATGCGCGCTATCGTGCAGGTCCCCTTGCGACCCCTGGAAGCCACATCCTGGGCCCTGTCGGTGGCCCCGGGCGCTCGCTACGATCTGAGTCAGACGAGCCGCTCGCTGCCCGCCGCGTTCGGCGACGACGAGCCATCTGCCCTGCGCTGGGCGGAGCACGAGAGCTCGCTGGTCGCGGCGATCGCCGAGCGCTACGGCGTCGAACCTGGCCACGTCACGCTGACCCCGGGCGCCAGCCAGGCGATCGTCCACGCGCTGATCGCCGTGCTGCGTCCCGGCGACCACGTCGTCGTCGAGCGCCCGACTTATGAGCCGCTGTTTCGGGCGCCGGAGCTGCTCGGCGCCAGCGTCGCCCGCATCGATCGCCGCATCGAGGACGGCTGGCAGCTGGTCCCCGAGCGCCTGGCCAAGGTCTTGACCCCGCGCACCAGAGCGGTCGTGCTGACCAACCTGCACAGCCCCTCCGGCGTCGCCTGCAGCCCGCGCACGCTCGCGGAGATCGCCGCCCTGGCGGCGCGCGTCGGGGCGATGGTGCTGGTCGACGAGGTCCTGCTCGAGCACGCCTTCGACCTCGACCCCGCCGCGCCCTGCCGCCCCGCATGTCTCGTCGCCGACAACGCGATCTCCTTCAGCTCGACCAGCAAGGGCCTCGGCCTCCCCGAGCTGCGCGTCGGCTGGCTCGTCACCCGCGACCCCGACGCCGCCCGCGGCCTCAAGATCGCCGCCGACTACCTCCACACCCGCCTCCCCGCCGCCTCCTGCGGCATCGCCGACCACGCCCTGCGCCACCCCGAAGAGTTCGTGCCCGACGCCGTCCGCCTGAGCGGTCCCGGCCGCCGCGTGCTCGAGCGCTGGGCCCAGGGCGAGACCCGCGTCGAGTGGGTCGCTCCGCTCGCCGGCATGCACGCGCTGCTGCGCCTGCCCGTCGGCGTCTCCGACCTCGGCTTCGCCAGCCACCTGCGCGGCCGCTACGAGACCCAGGTGGTCCCGGGCAGCGTGCTCGAGGCGCCCGGCTGCGTGCGCCTGTGCTTCGCCGCGCAGGGGCCGGTGCTCGAGCAGGGCCTGGCCAACGTCTCGGCGGCGCTCGACGACCTGCAGGGCGGGCCGCGGCTGGAGGCTCCGCCCCCGCCGCGCGCGGCCTGAGGCGGCGATTCAGCTAGACGTTGAAGCGGAAGTGCATCACGTCGCCGTCCTGGACCGTGTACTCCTTGCCCTCGACGCGCATGAGGCCCTTGGCCTTGACGGCGGCCTCGGAGCCGAGCTGGACGAGGTCCCCCCAGTGCATGACCTCGGCGCGGATGAAGCCGCGCTCGAAGTCGGAGTGGATCTTGCCCGCGGCTTGAGGAGCGAGGGTGCCGCGGGTGATCGTCCAGGCGCGGACCTCCTGCTTGCCGGCGGTGAAGTAGGTGATGAGGTCGAGCAGCGCGTAGGCGCGGCGGATGAGGCGGGCGAGGCCGGGCTCCTCGGCGCCGATGCCCTCGAGGAACTCGCGCCGCTCCTCCGGCGACAGGCCCGAGATCTCGGCCTCGATCGCGGCCGAGATCACGACGACCTCGGTGCCCTCGCGGGTGGCGACCTCGACCAGGCGGGCCACCAGCGGGTCGGTGAGGCCGGCGGCGAGCTGGGCCTCGGAGACGTTGGCGGCGTAGAGCGCCGGCTTGGCGGTCAACAGCGCGAGGTTCTGGACGACCTCGCGGTCGTCGAGGTCGAGGCTGATGTTGCGGACCATGACGCCGCGGTTCATCGCCTCGAGGAGCTTCTCGCAGGTGGCGATCGCCTGCTTCTCGCTCTTGTCGCCGCCCTTGGAGGCCTTCTTGCCCTTGTTGAGGCGGGCCTCGACCGACTGGATGTCGCGCAGCAGCAGCTCGGTGTTGATGATCTCCGCGTCGCCGGCCGGGTCGACCTTGTTGTTGACGTGGATGATGTTGTCATCCTCGAAGCAGCGGACCACGTGGACGATCGCGTCGACGTTGCGAATGTGGGTCAGGAACTGGTTGCCGAGCCCCTCGCCCTGGCTCGCGCCCTTGACCAGCCCGGCGATGTCGACGAACTCCACCGTGGTCGGCACGATCTTGTTGGGCTCGACGACCTTGACGAGCTCGTCCATCCGCGAGTCCGGCACCGACACCATCCCGACGTTCGGGTCGATCGTGCAAAACGGGTAGTTCGCCGACTGGGCGCCCGCGTTGGACAGCGCGTTGAACAGGGTGGACTTGCCCACGTTGGGGAGCCCGACGATGCCGACAGCCAGTGCCATATGGCGGCTTCGCTAGCACGAACCGCGCCCCGCGGCGATCAGGGTTTTCACACGCCGCGCGAACGCCGCGAGCCTAGAACCGATACTCGACGACCAGCGGCAGCAGCTCCATCCCGAGCAGGAACTTGCCGCTCTTGGTCCGCGGCGCGGCCAGCGGCGCGTCGGTCGAGCGCGTGAGGCCGAGGACGACATTCACGTCGACGCCGAGGCCGAGGTTGGCGATCGGGAACACGCGCAGGCCGCCGCCACCGCGCAGGTTGAGCGTCCAGGTCGACTCCCGGACCTGCTGACGCGAGCCGCCGCCGACGTCCGGATACTTCCACCAGCCGCCCCCGAGCGCGCCGCGGGCGATCGGGACCAGCCACGGACGGTCCCGCAGGAACCACTTGTGCGCGTAGCCGGCGTAGACGTCGAAGCCGGCGACGGTGCCGCGGTTGCAGACGCCGGTCGCGCTGTCGAGGCCGCACTCGTCGAGCCTGAAGTTCTCCCAGCCGGCGCGATCGAACAGCCCCGCCACGCCGATGTACACCCAGTGCGCCTTGAGCAGCTGGCGCTCGTACTGAAAGCCGATGCGCACGCGCGGGAGGTAACCGACGAAGCCGACCTGCACCGGCAACAGCAGCGAGATCGCGTTGCCCGCGACGACCCGCTCGGGCCACTTGTAGCCCGCCTTCCGGCCGCTGCTGCTCGCGCTCCCTTGCGCGCCCTGGGTGCCGACCTGGCCGCCCACGCTCACGCCCGGGGCCGCCTCCGCGGCGCGGGGGCCGAGCACCAGACCGAGGCCGAGGCCGATGGTCGCCAACGGCGACAGGAGCCGGGCCGAGCGAGTGACAGCGCGAAGGGCTGAGCGAGTGGGGTCGGTCATGAAGGTCGATCCTCGGGCTGACGGCGCCACGGGCTGACCCGCGCGTTTTCAGGCCCGGCGCGCAGCCTAACACCGCCTCCCGGGACGCTCGCAAATTCGCCGCGAATTCGCCGCGAGGGAATGCCGCGTCGGCGCGCCCGGTTGCTCGCCCTGCCCCGGATCGCAAGTCGCGCCCGGTGCTAAGCTCGGAGACCTCTCGCCGTGATGACCCGCCACGACCTGCGTGAGCTCGCTGTGTTGACCGCCCTCGGTCTGGTCCTCGGCGTCGTCCACCTCGCGTTGCGGCCGGGTCTGCCGCTGCTCGCCGCCCCGGCCGCGCTGTGCAGCGCCGGCGCGGCCGAGGAGATGGCCGAGGCGGCCTTCGAGGCCGAGCCGCTGGAGAGCCTGATCGACGGAGGTGTCCGGTGAGCGCCCATCCTGGTCCTCAGGACATGTCCTCGGGGCCATCCCTGTGGCAGCGCGCGGCCTGGCCGGCGCGCCTGGTGCTGGCCGGGGTGTTCCTGGCCGCCGCCGCGCCGAAGCTCGCCGACCCGGCCGGCTTCGCCGCGGCGATCGCCAACTACCGCGCCTTCCCCGACGCCCTCGTCAACCTCGTCGCAACCATCGTGCCGGCGCTCGAGCTGGTCGGCGCCCTGGCCCTGCTGACGCCCTGGCGCCGCGGCGCCGCCCTCCTGCTCGGCGCCCTCCTGCTCGGCTTCACGGCCCTCCTGGCGCTGAGCCTCGCGCGCGGCCTCGACGTCGCCTGCGGCTGCTTCGGCGGCGCGGCCGAGCCAGGCCCGGTGACCGGCGACCCGGTGCGACCGCTGCACCTGCTGCGTAACCTCGGCCTGCTCGGCCTGGTGGCGCTGGTGCTGGCCGAGGCCCGCGCAGCGGCCCCAGACGTGCGCTAGCCCACCGCCCCGCGCGCCCCGCGTCGTGGTAGATGGACGGCCATGAGCGGCGTGCCGTACCTCCTGAGCATCGACCACCTGCTGAGCGACGAGGAGCGGCTGGTGTGGTCGGCCGCGCGCGAGTTCTGCGAGCGGCGGGTCGCGCCGGTGATCGAGCAGCACTACGAGAAGGCGACCTTCCCGCGCGAGCTGATCGCCGAGTTCGCGGAGATGGGCTTCCTCGGCGCGCCGCTGACCGGCTACGGCTGCGCGGGCATGAGCCCGGTCGCCTACGGCCTGACGATGATCGAGCTCGAGCGCCAGGACAGCGGCATCCGCAGCTTCTGCTCGGTGCAGTCGGCGCTGGCGATGTACCCGATCCACGCCTTCGGCAGCGAGGCCCAGCGCGAGCGCTTCCTGCCGGGCATGGCCCGCGGGGAGCTCATCGGCGCCTTCGGCCTGACCGAGCCGAACTCTGGCAGCGACCCGGGGTCCATGCGCACGCACGCCCGCCAGCGCGAGGCCGGCGGCGACTATGTGCTGTCGGGGCAGAAGTTCTGGATCACCAACAGCCCGATCGCCGATGTCATGGTCGTGTGGGCCAAGACCCTCGAGTTCGGCAGCGAGACCCCGGTCATCCGCGGCTTCCTGGTCGAGCGCGACATGGCCGGCCTCAGCACGCCGGAGACCAAGGGCAAGCTCAGCCTGCGCGCCTCGATCACCGGCGAGATCGTGCTCGACGAGGTCCGCGTCCCCGTCGCCAACCTGCTGCCCGGCGTCTCCGGGCTCAAGGGCCCGCTCAGCTGCCTCACGCAGGCCCGCTACGGCATCGGCTGGGGCGCCCTCGGAGCGGCGATGTCCGTCTACGAGCGCGCCCGCAGCTACACCCTCGACCGCGTGCAGTTCGGCAAGCCGCTCGCCGGCTTCCAGCTGACCCAGCAGAAGCTCGTCGAGATCCACAACGAGATCGGCAAGGGCCTGCTGCTCGCCTACCACTTCGGCCGCCTCAAGCAGGACGGCAAGCTCAGCCCGGTGCAGGTCTCCTACCTCAAGCGAGACAACGTGCGCATGGCCCTCGAGGCCGCCCGCACCGCCCGCTCGATGTTCGGCGGCAACGGCATCATGGGCGAGTACCACGTGATGCGTCACATGTGTAACCTCGAGACCGTCTTCACCTACGAGGGCACCCACGAGATCCACACCCTCGCGCTCGGCCGGGCCATCACCGGCCTCGATGCCTTCAGCTAGATGCCTTCAGCTAGATGCCTTCAGCTAGATGCCTTCAGCTAGATGCCTTCAGCTAGAGCGAGCTGCCCTCAGCGGTCACCAGAAGCGCAGCGGGATCACCCCGGTGGTGATCAGCCCGCACAGCAGCAGCGTCAGCGACAGCGACAGCACGAAGAAGCCCGTCGACGCTGGCTTCGTGCCGACGGCGTGGGCGCTGGCGGCGTGACACGAGCAGGCGCAGTGGTCGTGGAGCTTCATACGCGGGCCATGGGACTTTAGCACGCGCTCCGGCGGCGAACGCAAGCGCCAGGGTCGCGCCGGTGCGCTCGCCGCCCCCTCGCCGTGTGAGTCAGGGCTCAACCGCGCGCCACGCCCCCAAAGCCCGGTCGCGGCCGCTTTGCCGGCGAGCGAACGTCCTCGCCACGGCCGGCGACTTCGGCTAGGTTCGCTGGGCTTATGGTCCACCCGGTCCAAAGTGTTATCGAGTCGCTCTACGCGGCCGGCCGCTGTCCACGTCTGCACGTGAACGCGACCCATGCGACCGTTGTTTGTCCGGAGGAGATCCGGCAGCAGTGGAAAGAGCGGCTCATCATCGACCTCGACTCGAGCTACCCGCTCGACCTGACCTTCGGGCAGACCGGGCTCGCCGCCAATCTCTCGTTCGGCGGCATGGTCACGCGTTGCACCTTCCCCTGGGAGGCGATCTACGTCGTGATGGACCGCGCGACCGGTCGGGGCATCGTGCTCGACCGTCACGTCCCGGAGTCCGTACGCCGTCAGACCGGCGCCCCCGCGGCCGCCGGTCGCCTCGACGGCGAGCCCGAGCCCGCCGCCGAGTCCCGCCCCGACCTGCGCGCCATCGTCACCGAGCCGAGCCCGAGCGCTCCCTCCGCCGTGGCGGCCTCGGGGTCTTCCGCCGCCGCCGCCGCCGCGTCCTCTGCCGACGAGCCCGCCAGCGCCCCCGAGAAGCCGACCACCGACGAGACCCAGGTCAAGAAGCGCCGCGCGGCGTTCCGCGTGATCGACGGCGGCGGTTGAGCGCGCGGTCTCGTCTCGCTAGCGGCCTGTCGCGGCGACCATCGTCCTCATCATCGCCATCCTCTTCCTCATGAAGATCGCCGGCCTCGTCGTCCTCTCGCTCGCGCTGCTGCTCACGGGGCTGTGGTTCGTCTTCGTGCGGGCGCCGGGTCCGGAGGCCGTCTGCGAGCACAAGCTGGCGATCACCCTCGCGGAGGCCGGCGGCCAGCACGGCCCCGCGGTCGAGAACCTGCTCGACCAGATCAAGCTCCAGTGCGTCAAGGACCGGCGCACGCTGCTGCAGCTGCGCGGCAAGATCGCCTACGCCCGCCAGGCCCGCTGCATCCTCGCCGCCACGACCCTCTCCGAGTCCGAGCGCTGCGGCTGAGGACTGGCGAGGCGGCCGCCTCATGACCTAACGCGGCCGCCCGCCCGCTGCGCCGGTCGACGCCCTCGCTATACTCCGCCGGCCATGTCGACCCAGTTCATCCCCAGCGGCACCGCGTTCCCGAAGCGCAGCGCGCCCGTCACCCCGCCGTCCCCCGCGGTCGAGGACGACGAGACCAGCACCTACAAGCTGCACCGCCGCTTCGACCGCATGGGTCGGCTGGTCGGCGACGCCGGCATGCAGAAGTTGTTCGCCAGTCACGTGCTGGTGGTCGGCCTCGGCGGGGTCGGCAGCTGGACGGCGGAGTCGCTGGCGCGCTCCGGGGTC
>Ga0209480_10000417_pt1 | contig 35992 bp, 44 predicted proteins | sample JI61114C2DNA_FD_187501 | JGI IMG/M metagenome (GOLD analysis project Ga0209480, IMG submission 187501) | Wastewater effluent complex algal communities from Wisconsin, to seasonally profile nutrient transformation and Carbon sequestration -... | ecosystem: Engineered > WWTP > Effluent > Algae... | reverse complement strand
TGTTTGGCGGCGCCGGTGTTGAAGGTGTATTCGGCGAGGTCGTCCGCGCCGGACAGGAGTCGAAAACGCGATGCCGGTACGATCACATGCAGGAACCCGGTCATCCTGCAGATCGAACAATTGCAGTCGAGCACGTCGGGGTTGGCGGGTGCGTCCACCTCGAAGCGCACGCGGCCGCAATGGCAGCCACCGCGGTGGACGATGAGGGAAGGCTCTTGGAGGTCGGTCATCCGCCCAGTCTAGCGATGCGCGCCGATCACCGGATCAACGATCACCTTCGAAGCTGGTCGGCAGCAATACGTCGTCGGCAAGCGCTGGCAGGAGCGCGCCATCGGTGCCGCGCGCCTGCAGGCTGCCGTCGTCCTGGCGCAGGTACACGCGCTCGCCACCCTGTGCCGAGCGCAACCGCAGCAGGTCGCCGCGCGCGGTCCAGTCGCCTTCGTCCTCGAAGCGCAGGTCGCGCCCCTCGCCACGGTAACGCTCCACCAGTTGATACCGCTGCAGGCCAGCACCCGACTGCAGGCGCAACCAGCTGTCGATGCCGGCGCAATCCACGCAGGGACGCTCGCCGCGGAATTCGAGTGCGCTGTCCACCGCGCCCGGATCGATGGCGGGCAATCTCCTGCCCGTCGCAGGCGCGCGCGGCGCGGCCGCATCGCAACCGACGAGCAGCAGCAGGCACAACAGCAACGGGGGCGATCGACGCGACATCCGCGGATTGTGCATCAAGGCACCGCGAGCGCTTCAACCGGCGGCGATCGCAGCGAGTTCCTGCACGGCCTGCGGCAGGTCGGCGATGGCGGCGATCGTGCGCATGCGCTCCCCGCCATGCAGCAGGCGCGCGTCGGCCTCGTGGGCCCATGTCGTGTGGTACGGCACATGCACGCCCCATCCACCCAGCTCGATCACCGGGGCGATGTCGGAGCGCAATGAATTGCCGACCATCAGGAAGCGACCGGGCGCGATCCCGAACTCCTCGAACAGGCGCGCATAGGTCGCCGGATCCTTTTCGCTGACGATCTCGATGCGGCGGAACAGATCGGCCATGCCGCTGTCGCGCACCTTGGCTTCCTGGTGGAACAGGTCGCCCTTGGTGATCAGCACCACGGGATGCGTGGCGGCGATGGCCTGTACCGCCTCGCGCACGCCATCCAGCAGTTCAACCGGGTGCCCCAACAAGGCCTTGCCCAGGCCGACGATGCGATGCAGGTCGCCGGCGCTGATCCGTTCCCCGGTGATTTCCACCGCCGCCTCGACCATCGACAGGACCATGCCCTTCACGCCATAGCCGAACAGCGCGAGGTTGCGCTTCTCCACCGCGTACAGGCGGCCGGCGACATCGTCCAGGTCGACGTAACCGGCCACGATGCGCTCGAATTGCGCTTGGGCATCGTCGAAATAATCCTGGCTGCGCCAGAGGGTGTCGTCGGCATCGAAGCCGACCAGGCCGATGCCGTTGCGTTGCGTGTCCATGCGCAAAGTGTACGTGCAGGCAAACCAAAGTCGGCTTGCGCCGCCACCTGCCCGAAGAAAAAATCGAAGGGCGGCCGGAGCCGCCCTTCGTGCCACAACCTTTCTTGTTGTTGTGCGGTGTTGCGTGACGGCCTTGCGTCAGCCCTGCCCGGCCTTGGGCTTGCCACCGCCATTCGCCGCAAGCCAGGCCTTGTACTCGTCCCCGGTCAACTCGCCGTTGCCGTCCTTGTCGGCCTTGGCGAAGACCTTGGACAGGCTTTCGATCGGCGCGGCTTCGCTGGCGCTCAACGAACCATTGCCGTTGGCATCGAGTTCGGCCCAGGTCTTCTGCGCCGGTGCGGCCTGCGGCGCCGCTTCGGTGGCTTGCTGCGGTGCCGACTGCGCTGCGGCAGGATCCTGCGTGGTCATCGGCGCGCTTTGCGCGAATGCGGGCGCGGCGAGCGCCGACGCCAGCGCGAACGACAGGATCGCGAGGGTGTTGCGGTTGCGCGTGTTGGTCTTCTGCATGAATTGGCTCCTCGTTCTGCGGGGGATCAAAACGGATCTTCAGGTTGCGGTTGCGGGATGCGCCGCTGACAGGGCCAACGCACCCCGCAACTCACGATTCGCACCTTACGACCTGCGTCTGAACGCCTTCCGCCAGCCAACATGAACGCCAACATTTGCTTAACCACGCTCGCGGGAAGACACGCTAATCGCGCGGCGCATTCAACAAACAGCGGCTTGCCCGTCACTGCGCCGCGCGCAACGGGGGATCCAGTGGCGGCAACTTCATCGCCGCGCGATAGCGCGCGTGCAGCGCCTGTACCTTCGCCACGTAGGCGATGGTCTCGGCATACGGCGGCACGCCGCGGTATTTCGCCACCGTGCCGATGCCGGCGTTGTACGCGGCCGCGGCCAGCGCATAGTCGCCCTTGTAGCGACCCAGCAGCGCGCGCAGGTGGCGTGCCGCGGCATCGATGGATTGCGCGGGATCGAACGGGTCGCGCACGCCGTAGTCGCGCTGCACGTCCGGCATCAGCTGCATCACGCCCTGCGCGCCCTTGGGCGACACCGCGTCGTCATCGAAGCCGCTTTCCGCGTGGGCGATCGCGCGGAGGAACGCGTCATCGACCTTGCGCGCCTTCGCCGTCTTGCGGAACGTGGTGGCATGCGCATCCAGTCGCGGCTTGCCCAACTGGCCCAGGCCTTCATGCGCGGGCGAACCCCTCGGCGTTTCGACGGTGAACTTGAGGTACGGCGTCGCCCCGGGCATGCGCCGGGTGGTGTAGACCACGGCACCATCCGCGGCCTTCCATTCGTACAGGGTGCCGCTGAAGACGCCCAGTTCACCCCACAGGTTGGGCAGCATCGCCGCGTTGTCTTCGAGCGTCTTCGCTTCGCACTTGCTGCCCGGCTCCGGCGCGGTGGACAGGCTGACGGTCGCATCGCGCACGCAGCGGTAGACCGTGCGCGCGTCGGCTGCACCGATGGCGGCGCAGAGCACCAGCAGGACCAGGGCGGGACGACGAGGCATGGCGCGGATTGTAGGGAGGCCGGCGTGATGCCGAGCTCCCCGGGCACCAACTCAGGGCGCGGTGGCTTGGGCCACGGGTGCACGCGTCGCGCGCCACAGGCCGACGCTGTAGCGCAGGAAATAACCCACCAGCAGTCCGGCGATCGCCAGGGTCAACGGACTGCGGTGCAGGATCCCGAGTGCAGTCGAATCGCCCATCAACGCGACTTGCGACGCGCCGCGCACGGCGACGAAGCGATACGCCAGCCGGCCGAGCATCAAGGCGGACAGGCCGATTCCCAGCCACGGATTGGGCGTGTAGAAGCGCCCGCCCGCGTTGGTTTCGAACGCCGTCAGCCGCAAGCCGTACGTCCCCAGCATGGCGCCGCCGGCAAGTCCTGCCAGTACGCCGACGCCCGCCATCGAGCCACCCAGCGCACCCGCCACGCCGATCAGCAGCAAGGCCAAGGCGGCGATGCAGACGCCCGCCAGGCGAAGCCCGATCCTCCATGGCTGCAATGGCTGCCGCCCGATGTGCCGCCTCAGCCTGCGATACAGGACGAGCAGCACCACCGGTGCAAGCACGGCATAGGTCATTGCAGGCGTGGCCATTCGGTTTCCTTCGTCCTGGGCACGTGCATTGTCTGCCACTGCACCGCGCCGTGCAGCCCGGCATCGCCTTGCCGCATCACACCGGCAGCGCCGTGGTCTTCTTCACCGTGCGCAATGCCAGCGTGGATTGCACGCGCACCACGCCGGGCAGCTGGGTGAGGATCTCGGTGTGGATGCGCTCGAAGTCCACCGAATCGGCATAGGCCACGCGCACCATGTAGTCGGCGGTACCGGCCAGCAGGCAGCATTCGGTGACTTCGGGATGGCGGTTGATCGCGGACTCGAAGGCATCCAGCGCGGCCCGCCCCTGCTGGTCCAGGGTGACCAGCACGAACGCGGTTCCGGGCAGGCCGGCCAGCTTCTCGTCCAGCAGCATCACGTAGCGCGCGATGAGCCCAGACTCCTCCAGCAACTTGACCCGGCGCAGGCAGGCCGAGGGCGACAGGTTGATGCGCTGCGCGAGCTCGAGGTTGGTCAGCCGGCCATCGGCCTGCAGCTCGCGGAGGATCGCGCGGTCGCGGTCATCGAGGGGGATATCGTTGGCACGCATATGATTCGACGATCAGGCCACTGATTCGCCAACAATGCGACATCCACGCATTCATCGCAACGAATTCGGCGATTAAATGCGCGATCCCACGCGCATACTGCCGTCCTTCAGGCGCCGGGCCCGCCGGTGCCGCCCACGGGAGAGGGACTGCACATGCGCGTCGGCGTACCGAAGGAAATCAAGAACCACGAATACCGCGTCGGCCTGGTCCCGTCGTCGGTGCTGGAACTGGTCCACCACGGCCACGAAGTGCTCGTGCAGAAGGGCGCAGGCCTCGGCGCAGGCCTCACCGACGAGGACTACATCGCCGCCGGTGCAAAGATCATCGAAACCGCCGACGAGATCTTCGCCAGCGCCGACATGATCTTGAAGGTGAAGGAACCGCAGGCCGATGAGCGCAAGAAGCTGCGCCCGGGCCAGATCCTGTTCACCTACCTGCACCTGGCGCCCGATGCGCCGCAGACCAAGGACCTGATCGACTCCGGCGCGGTCTGCATCGCCTATGAAACCGTCACCGCGGCGAACGGTTCGCTGCCGTTGCTGACCCCGATGTCGGAAGTCGCCGGCCGGCTGGCCCCGCAGGTCGGCGCGCATGCGCTGGAGAAGGCGCAGGGCGGCCGCGGCGTGCTGCTGGGCGGCGTGCCCGGCGTGCCGGCGGCGGAAGTCGTGATCCTCGGCGGCGGCGTCTCCGGCACCCACGCGGCCACGATCGCGGTGGGCATGGGCGCGCAGGTCACCGTGGTCGACCGTTCGGCGGATGCGCTGAAGCGGCTGGCCAGCCAGTTCGGCACCTCGATCTCCACCGTGTTCTCGACCCGTTCGGCGATCGAGGAACTGGTACGTCGCGCCGACCTCTTGATTGGCACCGTGCTGGTGCCGGGTGCGGCCGCGCCGAAGCTGGTCACCCGCGACATGCTGAAGACGATGAAGCCGGGCTCCGTGATCGTCGACGTCGCCATCGACCAGGGCGGCTGCGTGGAAACCTCGCACGCGACGACGCATGCCGACCCGACCTACGTGGTCGACGGCGTGGTGCATTACTGCGTGGCCAACATGCCGGGCGCAGTCGCGCGCACCTCGACCTTCGCGCTCAACAGCGTGACCCTGCCGTTCACCCTGGCCCTGGCCGACAAGGGCTGGCGCAAGGCGCTGGAGCAGGATCCGCACTTGCGCGAAGGCCTCAACGTCTGCGAAGGCAAGCTCACCTGCGAGCCAGTCGCCGAGGCGCACGGCCTGGCCTACACCAGCGCGGAGAGCGTGCTGGGCCTCTGATCCTGCTTGTGGCAGGGATGCCCCGAAGGGGACGGCGTGCCGTCCCCTTCGTGTTTGCGGCATGCGCGACGCACGGCATGATGACGGACCGTTTCCGATGCCGCCGCCATGACCCATACCCACTGGACCCGCCTGATCCGCGACATCCCCGACTTCCCGAAGCCGGGGATCGTGTTCAAGGACATCATGCCGGTGCTCGCCGATGCCGCGGCGTTCGACGATGCGATCGAAGCGCTCGCTGCGCCGTGGCTCGGCGTGCGCATCGACGCGGTGCTGGCGATGGAAGCGCGCGGCTTCCTGTTCGGCGCGCCGCTGGCACGCGCGCTGGGCGCCGGCATCGTGCCGCTGCGCAAGCCCGGCAAACTGCCGGGCCGGGTGTTCACCCAACGCTACGCGCTGGAGTATGGCGAGGACGCGCTGCAGGTGCAGGTGGACGCCGTGCCGGCCGGCGCGCGCGTGCTGCTGGCCGACGACGTGCTCGCGACCGGTGGCACCCTGCTCGCCGCGCATGGGCTGGCGAAGCAGTTACGGGCCGAGGTGGCCGGCGCATCGATGCTGATCGAGCTGGGTTTCCTCAACGGACGCGCGCGCTGGGATGGCGATGCGCCGCTGCACGCGGCATTGGTGGTCTGACGCCGCGCTGTCAGTCGCGAGCGGCCGCCAGCCGCCACACCGTGTTGCCGACATCGTCGGCGACCAGGATGCCGCCATCCGCCTGCACCGCGATCCCGACCGGCCGCCCGCGCGCATTGCCGCCTGCGTCCAGGAAACCGGTCAGCAGGTCCTGCATCTTCCCGACGGGTCGGCCGCCCGCGAACGGCACGAACACGACCTTGTAGCCCACCTGCGGCTTTCGGTTCCAGGAGCCGTGCAGGCCGATCACCGCACCGCCCTGCCCGCCGCTCCACGCACCGCCGGGCGTAAACGCCAGGCCCAACGGGGCGACATGCGAACCCAGCGCATAGTCCGGCTTGATCGCCCTGGCCACCAGCGCCGGTGCCTGCGGCTCGACCCGCGGATCCAGGTGCTGCCCGTAGTAGCTGTAGGGCCAGCCGTAGAAGCCACCCTCGCGCACCTCGGCCAGGTAATCGGGGACCAGGTCGTTGCCGAGTTCGTCGCGCTCATTCACCACTGCCCACAGGGCGCCGCCCTGCGGTTCCAAGGCCAGGCCGACCGGATTGCGCAGGCCCGACGCGAACACGCGCACGCGCCGCGTCGCCGGATCGACTTCCAGGACCGCGGCGCGATTCGCCTCCACGGCCATGCCGTTCTCGGCGACATTGCTGTTGGACCCCACGCCGACATACAGCCGCGCACCATCGCGGCTTGCGAGCAGGCTCTTGGTCCAGTGGTGGTTCAACTCGTCGCCCTTGCCGGGCAGGTCCACGACCTTCAACGGCACCGCGTCGATGCGCAGTTGACCGGTGCGGTAAGGCACGGACACCAGCGCATCGGCGTTGGCGATGTACAGCGTGTCGCCCACCAGGGCCATGCCGAAGGGCGAATGCAGGCCGGTGAGGAACGGTTGGCGGACTTCGGCGATACCGTCGCCATCGGCATCACGCAACACGCTGATGCGCTCGGCGCTCGGAACGCCGGCACCGGCCCGCTTCATCACCACGCCCATGACCTTGCCCTTGATGCCGTCGACACCGCTCTTGCCGGCCGGCGCATTGCTCTCCGCCACCAGCACGTCGCCATTCGGCAGCACATGCAGCCAGCGCGGATGCTCCAGGCCGTCGGCGAAACGGCTGACGACCAGGCCGCGCGCAGGCGTGGGTGTCGCGCCCTGCGGCCATCCGGTGGCCGGCGCGATGTCCACCGTGGGGATCAATGCACGCTGCGGAGGCGGCAACGCAGGATCCACGCCCTCGGTGCTGCCCGGCGACAACGCCTGGCCCCCGCCGCAACCCGCGAGCAGTCCGGTGCACAGGAGCAGCGGCAAGGTGGGGCGCATGCAGGGTTCCTTGATCGACGGGAGCTGGGAAGGCACTGGCCGGCTGCGCCTTCACCAGAGGGGAGAGGCGCGTGATCGCTGGCGGGCCAATGCGAGGCAACGGTTTTACCCCCGCCGCGGTGAATGCCGTGTGGGCGCAACCGAATGCCGATGGGCCACCGGTGCGGCGCGCCCGCGATCACTCCGGACGACGCGATGCCTGTTCCGGCGCAGCGGTGAGCCAGTGCAGCAGGTTCAGGACGAACTGCGCGTTCTGCTCGGCGCCCGGTGCGTTCATCCCCATCGGGCGATGTTCGGCACCGGTGACCTGTGCGGTGAACATCGCCGCCTCGCCGAAGAAGGCCGCGCGGCCCGCGCCGACCTCCTTCACCGCGCCCTGCAGCCAGCCGCCGACATCGACGCGCGGCGTGGCGTCATCGAAGGCCCACGCTTTCGCAGGATGCAAGGACACGAAGCCGGCCGGCAACACCATCAGCGGTTGTGCGCCCGGTGCACGGAACGCCTGCCCGGTGAACGACCGCAGTTGCGTGATCGCTTCGCCGGTGTGGCGTCCGCGCAGGATCGGGTGGTCGGCCAGCGTGCCCTCGTCGAGCCGGAACAGCGTGGGTTTCGCCTTCGCTTCGTCGTTGACGCCTGCGAACGCGAAGCCATCCGTGAATTCCACGTCGAAGGCCGCGGCCAGGTTCGATGCGGCACCCGCCAGCGGCATGTGGTCGGCGATCAACAGCAGGCGGCCACCGCCCTGCACCCAGTCGCGCACCGCGGCGATCTCAGCCGGCGCAAAGGCGGAGGGCGTGGGCGTCGGATACGTATTCCAGTCGGCGTCGCTCGGTTGCGCGTTGGCGATGACCAGCGCCGCGCACGCGGACAAACTCGTTTCATCGAAGGCGGCACCGTTCGGCGCGACCACGTAGCCGTCGCGGCGCAGCAGCGCGCCGAACGGACGGAAACGCCCGTCCAGGGTGTGGAAATTGTGGTGCGCCTCGTCCAGGCAGACCACCGGGCCCTTGCCTTCGGCGAACGCCGGCGGCGATACGGCCGGCGCGAAATCGCGATCTGCCACCTGCTGCGCCACGCACGGCAGGCTGGCGGACAACAGCAGAACGAGGCAGGCGATTCGTTTCATGCCCCGAGCGTCACGCGACGCGACGCGCCGCGCATGTGCCGGAAGGCGCGGATGGGTGGCCTCAGGCCTTCTTCACGAATTCGGATTTCAGGCCCATCTGGCCGATGCCGTCGACCTTGCAGTCGATGTCGTGGTCGCCATCGACCAAACGGATGTTGCGCACCTTGGTCCCCACCTTCACCACCAGCGACGAGCCCTTGAGCTTGAGGTCCTTGATCACGGTGACCGTGTCGCCGTCCTGCAGGACATTGCCGACCGCGTCGCGCACCACCCTGGCGTCTTCGACGGCATCGGCCTGGCCCGGCATCCACTCATGCCCGCATTCGGGGCAGACGCACTGGCCGCCGTCCTCGTAGGTGTAGGTCGACGCGCACTTCGGGCAGGGCGGCAGTTCTGACATGGCGTTCACGACTTCGGCGCCGCTTCGAGCTCCAGGCCGTCGGCCAGGATCTGGTACTCGACCGGCGACACCGCCAGGCCCTTGCTGTCTTCCTGCAGGTGCGCGACCTGCTCCGCCGTGAGTTCCTTGCGCGACAGCACGCCGCCGACCTGCGCCCGACCGCTGCTGTCCTTCGGGATCACGAAGGCGTGGTCCTTGAACATCACCCGCGCGGACTGGCCATTGTCCTCCAGCACCATCCAGCAGCCTTCGGCCTGGCAGACCTCGGTGATGCGGCCACTGAAGCGCAGCGGCTTGCCGGCATGCTGGTCGAACGCCGCGACGGCATCGGCCACGGCGACCGGGGCGGAGGTGGGCAGGGGCTTGCCGAAGCGCGCGGGTTCACCGGCTTGGGCCAGGCCGATGGCGGCGAACAGTGCGAGCGGGACGAGGAGGCGCGGCATGGGGATGGCCCGATGGGATTCGACATCCAAGGATAACGCGTGGCGCCTGCCGGCCCGAAGCCGGCGATTTGCACGCATCATGCGGGGCATGCCTGCATCCCGGATCCCCTGCGCATGAGCTCGAACCCACCGCACGTCGTGCCATCCGGACGGAAGCATTGGCTGCCGACCAGTGCAGGCCGCTTGGTGCGATTGCTGGTGGTGGTGGGGTGCATCGCCATCGCGCTGCTGGCCCTGCGCGCATGGCAGGCGGCCAAGGCCACGCCGTTGCTGCCCTGGCACACCCTGGCGGCCGAAGAACCCTCCGCACCGGACATCCTGCGTGGCGACTGGCAGGCGTACGTCGCCCATGAAGCCGGACTGTTCGCACGCGTGCGCAGCGAGCTCGATGCCCACATGACGCCGGAAGACGCGCATCCGCTCAACCGCTACACCGCCGGCAGCCTGAGCGCGCCCGACCGATTCCAGCACGACTGGAACCGCTCGTTCGTGCTCGAGGCGAAGATCCCACCGCGTGGCGTCGCGGTACTGGTGCACGGCCTGACCGACGCGCCCTACAGCATGTTGCGGCTGGCCACGCTGTACAACGCCGCGGGCTACATCGCCATCGTGCCGCGCATGCCCGGGCATGGCACGGTGCCGGGCGCGCTGGTGCGCGCAGAGCGCGCGCAGTGGCAGGCCGCGGTGGCGGTGGCGATGGACGAAGCGCGGCGCCGCGCCGGTGGGCGCCTGCCGGTGCACCTGGTCGGCTACTCGAATGGTGCAGCGCTTGCGCTGCTGCATGAAGTCGATCGGTTGCGACGCGGCCAGCCTGCCGATGCGAACCGCATGGTCCTGCTGTCGCCGATGGTCCGGGTCAGTGCCTTCGCCCGCTATGCGGGACTCGCGGGATTGCCCGCGTTGCTGCCGCGCTACGCGCGCTCGGCGTGGTCGGAGGTGCTGCCCGAGTACAACCCGTTCAAGTACAACTCGTTCCCGGTCCACGCCGCCCGCGAGTCCTACCTGGTCACTGCCGCCCTGCAGGAAGGCCTGGCGGTGCTGGCCGCCGATGGCCGCCTGTCCGGCATGCCGCCGATCCTCGCCTTCCAGTCGGTAGTCGACGACACCGTCGATGCATCGGCGGTCGACCGCCTGCTGTTCGACAAACTCGCCGCGGACCGCAACGAACTGGTGTTGTTCGACGTCAACCGCAATCGCCTGCTGCAACCGCTGCAGCTAGCCGAGAAGACGGCATGGGCCGACGCCTTGCTGCACGGCACCGCGCATGCGCACGCGGTGACGATGGTGGGTACGACCTCACTGGACGATGCCGCCGCGGTGGCGCGCACGCGCCGCGCGAATGCCGATGCGCTCGCAATGCAGCCGCTTGGCATCGACTACCCCACCGACGTGTTCTCGCTCTCGCACATCGCCCTGCCATTCGCCGAGGACGATGCGCTGTACGGGCGCATCCCGCGCGCTGGCCATCCGCTGCAGCTCGGCGCCATCGCGCTGCGTGGCGAACGCAATATCCTGGTGGTGCCGCAGGCCAGCCTGGAACGGCTCAGCTACAACCCGTTCCACGACTACATGACGGCACGGATTTCGAGCTTGCTGGAGGCGGAACAGATATCCACGGCATCGCGCGCAGCCACGCCAGCGCACTGATCACCCGCTTCGACGCGTCGCCAACATGAAGCCGCCATGACTCGCGGCAGCCGCATGAGGTGCAATTCACCCTCGCCTTCCTCGCACATCGCGACGATGACGGCATCCCACACGGATGCATCCACGATGTCGAAGAGCATCTTCCTGCCGTTGCATGCGGGAACCTCACCTGCAACGCCACATCGGGCGTCGACATGACGTCTCGCCACCTTCCGTATCGCGACCTGAGCCGCGCGCCGGCCACGGTCGCCGCCATGCCAGGCTGGGTGTTGCTCGACTTCGGCACTGACTGGTGCGGGCATTGCATCGCCGCGCGCTCCGCCATTGACGCATGGCGCGATGCGCATGCGGAGATCGAGCACCTGCGCATCGAGGACGGGCGCGGGCGTCCGCTCGGACGCGCGTATCAGGTCAAGCTGTGGCCGACCTTGATCCTGCTGCGCGACGGCCGAGAAGCGGCCCGCGTGGTGCGGCCACGCGAGGCGCGCGACCTGTGGCCGCTGGAGCAGGCGCTGGCGTGAACGACGCGTTCGTCAGTGCTTGTCCTTCGCGTGTTGCTGGCGTACCCACGCCATGATGTCGACGAAGGGCGCGGTCCGTAGTCGTCGCGGTGCGCATCGAGATAGGCCAGCAATTCCTCGTGCGCCTGCGCCGATACCTGCAGGTGGTCGCCGCCGATGCCGTGGAAGGTGAAGTTGACCATCGTGCCCTTGCGGCGGGCCTCCTCCACCAGCGCGATCAGTTGTGCGCCACTCACACCCACAGGAGCGGCCACCGGCACCGCGGATGGATCCAGCGTCGCCATGTCGTCGACCACCGCATTGCCGATCAGCTTGATGCCGGCGAACAGCGGCGCCACCGCATCGAGGTAGTTGCCATCCATCGCCGCCGCCTCGCCGCAGGGCACGGTGTAGGTGCGCACGCTGCGGCCATCGATGGCCTGCAACATGGTGCTGGCCAGTTCGACCTGGTCGCGCATCTGCGCCACCGTGGTGGTGTCCAGGTTGCGTTGGGGGGCGACCCAGCTACGGTCGGGACCCTTGCCGGAGCACTGGTGGAACAGGCTGTGGTTGCCGAGTTCGTGCCCATTGGCCGCGGCCGTGCGCCAGTCCGCCAGGCGCGTGCGCACCGATTGCGCCGACAGGATCAGGTAGAAACTGCCCTTCAGCCCATGCCGATCCAGCGCCGGGATGGCGGTGTCCAGTTGCGAATCCAGCGCATCGTCGTAGGCCAGGCTGACCGCGGCCTTGCGCCCTTCCGGCCAGGCGAAGCCGTCGCCTGCAGACGCACTGGAAGACCATGCGATGGCGTACAGCAGGAACACAGGCAGGCAGGCGCGCATGGGCGGCTCGGATGCGGACGATGCGGCAGCATACCGACCTGCCTCGACCACGAATCGATCCCTCGCGACGCGTCAGGCGTCGTGCTCCGATTGCACGCGCACCCACGCACCGCCTTCGTCATCCACATCGAGCACCACCGTGATCGGACGGCAGCAGACCTGGCAGTCCTCGATGTAGCGCTGCGCCCCGGCACTGGCATCCAGCACCAGGCTGATCACCTCACCGCAATACGGGCATTCGATGTCCTGGCTATCGAGCATGCGCAGCTCCGGATTCGGATCGCATCATCATGCAACGATCAGCCATCGCCCATGCCGTTGGGCGACACCAGCAGGCGGTCGACCGGGTAGCCGCGTCGTGCCGCGCGCTCGCGGATCGCATCGAATTGCGCGCGCGGCATCGTCGGCGTGCGCGACAGCACCCACAGATACTTGCGGCTCGGCCCGCCCACCACGGCCCACTGGTAGTCGGGATCCAGCTCCACCACCCAATAGTCGGCCCAGGTCATCGGTGCCCATGCGAGCCAGTCCGGCGCGAACCGCACTTCGAGCTGCCCCGGCTGCCCCGCGACCGGGCGGGCAACGCCTTCGGACACCATCGACTCGCCATCCTTGTCGTCGCAGGCATTGCGCACGCCGACCTTGCCGTCTGCGCGCGGGGTGTACGTCGCGGTGACGTTGGCCGCGCAGTTGCGCTGGAAGAACATCGGCAGGCGGGCGATTTCATGCCATTGCCCGGCATAGCGCTGCAGGTCCAGCGACTGCACGGAGGTGTTCGGCAACGCGGCGTCCTGCGCGGACGCGGCGCCACAGGCCAGCACAAGGGCGATCAGCAGGGGTCGGATCATGCGACGACGCTCCATCAGGGGACGCGCAGCCTTGCGGATGGCGCGTGCGTGCAGGGTGAAGCCAGCCGCGTGCATCCGCCGGACCGGCATCGCCGGTTGCTGCACGGGCTTTTCATCCGCCGTCCTGCATGGTGCCCGCCGCACCCACATCCCGGACACCACGCATGTCTCCTCGCCGCGAAACCCGCGCCGCCACCAAGCTCCTCAATGCGACAGGCAACGCGGCGGCCAGCGTGATCGCTGCCCGCATGCAGGCCTTCTCCGATCCGGCGACGCTGCTGTCTCCGTGGCACCAGTCGGAAGCACGGCGGATGACCACGGAGAAGCTTGATGCCGTCACCGATGGCATGCAGGCGGCCGGCATGGCACTGGCGATGCTGCCGGCACGGCTGTTGATGATCGGTGCGCGCCCCGCGTCATGGACGCCGGGCGGCTGGATCGCCGCCTGCAATGACATCGCCGGGTTGTGGATCGGCGTGGGCAATGCGGCCTTGCGCCCGGCCAGGAACACGGCGGTGAGCAACCAGCGCCGGCTCGCGCGCAGGACGTCGCGCAACACCTCCGAGTGAGCTGATTCCCCGGTTTCACCGGAACTTGGCGCGCCGCAGGTCATCTTCCCGTCGATGACCAGCCCCGGGCCAACGGCTCCGCCATCCTCCAGTGGGGGCAACGGCGAGACAACGCAAATGCTGGCGCGCCTGCAAGCCGAGCTGGCCGACACGCGCGAGCAGTTGCGCGCTTGCCAGGAATCGCACGAGCGGAACCACAGCGCCCTGTGCGCCATCGCGGACGGCATCGCCGTCGTCGATACGCGGGGCCGGGTGACCTGCCTCAACCCGGTGGCATCGCACCTGACGGGCTGGAAGGAGGATGCGTGCCTGGGCCGGCGGTTGGGCAAGGTGGTGCAGTTCACCGACCACCAGGGCCGCAGCATCGATGTCCTGTCCGAAGGCTTTTCCAGCGACCCGGATGCGATCGTCTCGCTGGTTCGCCGCGATGGCCACGTGATCCTGGTCGATGGCGCGGTCGCGCCCGTGCACGCGCCCGACAAGCGGCCGCTTGGCGCGGTGGTCACGTTCCGCAATGTCACTGCCGCTACCCGGTTGAACCGCGAACTGGCGTATCACGCCAACCACGACGCGCTGACCGGCCTGCACAATCGCCGCGCCTTCCGCGCGCAGCTGCAACGCGCCATCGGGCACGCCCGCGACTTCGGCACCAGCAACGCGCTGCTTTATCTCGACCTGGACCGCTTCAAGGCGGTCAACGACCGCGGCGGTCACCGCGCCGGCGACGAATTGCTGCGCCAACTGGCGGTGTTGCTGCGCAAGCAGCTGCGCGAGCACGACACCGTCGCGCGCCTGGGCGGCGACGAGTTCGCGGTGCTGCTGGAGAACGCCACATCCGCCGATGCCGGCAACGTGGCGGAAAAGATCCGCAGCGCGGTCATCGATTTCACTTTCGCCTGGGATGGCGCCGAGTTCCGTATCGGCACCAGTATCGGCCTGGTCGAATTCGACAACGGCGACCGCTCGGTCGAGCGACTCCTGTCGATCGCCGACGGCATGTGCTACGCGGCCAAGGATGGCGGACGCAATCGCGTGATGGTGCACGGCGCGGCGAACCGGCACGCACCGGCACCGGGCCTGGACGTTTCCCACCGTCCCGGCGCGCGCCGGGACGACCCCACGCCGTAGCGCACGCCAGCGCCGCCCACCGGGCGCAGGATGCAGGACTTGGCGCAGCGACCCCGGCACATCCGGGCACAATGCGCTGGACGACCGAAGGAACAAGGCATGGAGACCATCGACCTGCGCAGCGACACCGTGACCCAGCCCACAGCCGCGATGCGCGCGGCGATGCTGGACGCCCGCGTTGGCGACGATGTCTACGGCGAGGACCCCACGGTCAACGCGCTGCAGGAACGGCTGGCCGATGACCTCGGCTTCGATGCCGCGCTGTTCGTCCCCACCGGCACCCAATCCAACCTGCTGGCGCTGCTCGCGCATTGCGAGCGCGGCGACGAATACATCGTCGGCATGGAAGCGCATACCTACAAGTACGAAGGCGGCGGGGCAGCGGTGCTGGGCTCGATCCAGCCGCAGCCGATCGTCCACGCCGAGGATGGCACGCTGCCGCTGGATCGCATCCGCGCGGCGATCAAGCCGGTGGATCCGCATTTCGCGCGCACCCGCTTGCTGGCGCTGGAAAACACCTGGCAGGGCCGTCCGCTGCCGCTGGACTACCTGCGCGACGCGCACGACCTGGCGCGATCGCAGGGACTCGGCATCCACCTCGATGGGGCGCGCCTGTTCAACGCCGCGGTGGCCTGCAACGTGCCGGCGCGCGAGATCGCGCGGCACTTCGACACGGTCTCGATCTGCCTGTCGAAAGGCTTGGGCGCGCCGGTGGGTTCGGTGCTGCTGGGCTCGCATGCGCTGATCGACAAGGCGCGGAGGTGGCGCAAGGTCTGTGGCGGTGGCTGGCGGCACGCCGGGATCCTGGCGGCCGCTGGATTGTTCGCGCTGGATCACCACGTGGAGCGACTGGCGCAGGATCATGCGCGTGCCGCACGGCTGGCTGAAGGCCTGTGTTCGATCCCCGGCATCGACCTGCTGGGCCAGCACACCAACATGGTGTTCATCCACGTCCCCGGCGATCGCCTGCGTGCGCTCGACGCCCACCTGCGCGAGGCCGGCATCCGCGCCAGCATCGGCTACCTGCCGACGCTGCGGCTGGTCACGCACCTGGATATCGACGACGACGGCATCGCGCGCACCATCGCCGCGTTCGCGGCGTTCTTCGCGGCCGGCTGAAGGCCCTCGCCCGGATCAGGGCGTCGCCACCGCGGCGGCGTCCACCTTGTGCAACCACTGCAGCAGGCCGGCGAAATAGGCCTGCTGGTCGTCGTACATCGCCATGTGGCTGCCATTCTCCAGTTGCAGGTAGTCGCCGCGCGGGAACTTGCCGGCCATCATCCGCATCCATGCCGGATCCATCGTGTCGTACTTCGCGCCGATCACCAGCGTCGGCACGGTGACCTTCGCCAGGTCGGCGGTGCGATCCCAGTCCACCAGCAGGCCACTGGCGCCGAGTTCGCTCGGCCCCTGCATCGGCACGTAGACCTTCTTGTTCAACTTGCCGAACCCACGCAGCATCGGCTCCGGCCACTCCGCCGCCGGCCGGCGCAGCACGTGGCGCTCGTAATGCGGCATCAGCAGTTCCATGTAGCGCGGGTCGTCGAACTTGCCGGCCGCCTCCAATTGCTTGATCTCCGCCAGCGCCGCTGGATCCATTTCCGGCATCAGCACGTCATTGGCGTAACGGTTGTACGCGGGCACGCTGGACATCATGTTCGAGACCACCAGGCCCTTGAGGTGCTGCTGGTGCTTCAGCGCGTATTCGATGGCGAGGATGCCGCCCCACGAATGCCCGTACAGGTAGAAATTCTCGCGATCCAGGCCCAGTTCCGTGCGCACCTGCTCCACTTCATCGACGAAGCGATCGATGGTCAGCATCGGCGCCATGTCGGCGGGCTGGTCGCTGTAGGCGGAGCCCAACTGGTCGTAGTAGTAGTACTCCACGCCGCCCGCCGGCAGGAAACTGTCGAAGGCCTCGTATGCCTCGTGGGTGGAGCCGGGGCCGCCATGCAGGATCAGCACCTTGATCCGCGGGTTGTTGCCGACGCGCTTGGTCCACACCCGGAAGTCGCCTGCAGGCGTGTGGATCGGGATCATCCGCACGCCGCCCTGCCAGGCATCCTCGCGGCCGGTGTTGTCGAAATACGACGCGGGCCTGGCGGGTTCGGCCGCGGCGGCGGAGAAGGCGAGCATGCAGGGCAACAACGCGGTCAGCAGGCGATGCATGGCGACTCCGGGATGGCGATGGCTCGCGCGAATGTACGCCGATGGTTCGCCCGGGTCACCGGCGGCGGCGTCCGGGTTCCGCCACCTCGTGGCGCATGCGCATGGGCCGGGGTCGCCTGCATCCGCTTCACGCGGCGTCGCGTATCCAAGGCGCATGACGACGACAAACTCCTCCGTGCGCTGGCGTGGCTGGCTCGGCCCCGCCCTGCTCGCCGCCGGTGCATTGCTCACCAGTGGCTGCCTGCGCGTCGCCTTCACCGTGGCCAACCAAGGGCAACCGCCCGCGGATGCCAGTGCGGCCTATGCGAGCGGGCCGCGCAACGGCATCGACATCTACCGGCCTACGGGGGCGACCGGCACCGTCCCGGTGATCGTGTTCTTCTACGGCGGAAGCTGGCGCAATGGCGCGCGCGAGGACTACCGCTTCGTGGGTCGTCGGCTTGCCCAGCAGGGCATGCTGGTGCTGGTGGCCGACTACCGTACCTACCCCGACACGATCTTCCCCGGCTTCGTCGAAGACGGCGCCAGCGCGGTTGCGTGGGCGCGCGCGAATGCCGCGGGCTGGGGCGGCGATCCGCGCTGCCTGTTCGTGGCCGGCCATTCCGCGGGCGCGCAGATCGCGGCGCTGCTGGGCACCGACCAGCGCTACCTGGCCGCACAGCGGATGAAACCGACCGACCTGGCCGGCGTCATCACCTTGTCGGGACCGCTGGATTTCGCGATCACCGGCGACCTGGTGCCGGTTTTCGGCGATCCCGCACGCTGGCCGGACGCGCAGCCCGTCAATTTCGTCGATGGCGACGAACCGCCCTTCCTGCTCATCCACGGCCTGCGCGACAAGGTCGTCGAGGCGCAGGACAGCCGCGAACTGGCGGCCCGGCTGCAACGCGCGAAGGTGCCAGCCACCCTGAAACTGCTGCCGGAAGGCGGGCACAGCACGCCGCTGCTGGGCCTGTACCAGCCCGTGCAGGCACCGGAAGTGCTGCCGGCGATCAATGCCTTCGTCGGTGCGTGCAAGCGGGCCAGCGAGGCCTGAAACCGCCGCAGGGCGTGTGAAATCGCCGTTCCGGTGCGCCACGCGCGTCGCAAATCGCAGCCCGCTCCGCCACTCCGTTCACAAAAGAGGGCGAAAGTGAGGTACGGTGCGTGCACTGTTCAAAGCGGGATCACGGTACATCGTGGCTCCGATGCGTGTTGATCAACAGGTTCCAGGGCCTTCAACGGCCTCTCCAGACGATCTGCTCCATCGCTTCGCGTTACCCCTTGCTCGACAGTCCGGCACCGCATCCCGCGGGCCGTGCCTTATCCACTGTTCCAAGGAGTAACACCATGTCTGATCGTCAAACCGGTACCGTCAAGTGGTTCAACGACGCCAAGGGCTTCGGCTTCATCACCCCGCAGAGCGGCGATGACCTGTTCGTCCACTTCCGTTCCATCCAGGGCTCGGGCTTCAAGTCCCTGCAGGAAGGCCAGAAGGTCTCGTTCAAGGTTGCGCAGGGCCAGAAGGGCCTGCAGGCCGAAGAAGTCCAGGCCGAGTAAGTTCTACTCGACGCTTGCGCCGCGAAAGCGGCACCAGGAACCCCGGGCGGCAACGTCCGGGGTTTTTGTTTGCGCGGTTTACCTGGGCCGATACAGCGCGCACAGCTTGTTGCCGTCGGGGTCGCGCACATAGGCCAGGTACAGGCTGCCGAGGGTGCTGGTGCGCAAGCCGGGTGGATCCTCGATCGAGGTGCCACCGGACGCGACCGCGACATCGTGGAATTCCTTCGCCTGCTCCGGCGAACTGCACTTGAAGCCGATCGTCGCGCCGTTCGCGCAGGTCGCCGGCTCGCCATCGATCGGCTCGGCCACGCAGAAGGTGCTGCCGTCGTGGCGGTAGAACAGCCGCATGTGCCCGCTGGGCGACCGGTTGCGCAGCGGCGGACCGGCGCCCAGCACGCCGAGTACGGCGTTGTAGAACGCCTCGGAACGGTCGAGGTCGTTACTGCCGACCATGATGTGGTTGAACATGCGGCTGGATCCTCGTGGTGTCAGAAGACGTGCATCGCCGCGCGCGCGACCAGCGCGAACAGCACCAGCGACGACAGCGCGAACAGCGCGAAGCGCACCGGGATGCGGTTGACCAGCGCCTGCCACAGGCTGTGCACCACCCGCAGCGCGACGTAGGCCCAGGCCAGCGCAAGCGACGCGGTGGACGCATCGCCCAGCAGGGCCAGGCCCAACGCGGTCGCGTAGAACAGGATCGGCTGCTCGAACAGGTGGTTGTAGTTGTCGGCCTTCCAGCGCACCCGCGGCGGCAGCGTGGCCATCTGTTCGCCGCGCGGCAGGTTGCCGTCCAGGCGGATGCGCAGCCGCAGGATGGCGGGGATGCGGGTCGCATACATCCACGCCCACATCACCGCGGTCCACGCGACCAGCGCGATGACCGGGCCGAGCATCGGTTGCGGGTTGGCCATCGTGGCACTCCAGGGCAGCAAGGCATCGGCGACGCGGAGCAACCGCGTGCGCGAGGCGGCCAATGTATATGACCTTGCGCACTGGAGCAGGCCCGTGCCGGCACGCCAGGATGCAGCCACCCCACGCTGGAACCCCGCGATGCGCACCCTGCTCCGCCACGCCGCCCTGCTGTGCCTGCTCGCTCCCGTCATCGCCATGGCCAGCGAACCCGCCGAGGCCCTGCTCCTGCAGCGCGCCAATGCGCTGGTGGCCGCGCAGCTCGCGTTCGACCAGCCTGCGCTGGAAGGCCTGCTGGCCAGGGACTACCTGGAAGTGTCGCCGGTCGGCGACGTCGATACGCGGGACGAGGTCATCGGCTTCTATTCGGCGGAGGCCAAGGCCAACGCGGCAACGGGCCCGATGCCGATCGGCGCCACGCTGGACGACGTGCAGGTCCGGGTGGCGGGCGATGCCGCGACGCTGGTCGCACGCGAAACCATCCGCATGCCATCGCCCGATGGGCCGCGCGCGATCGCCATGCGCGTGCAGTTCCAGTTCCGCCTGGTCGATGGCCAATGGCGCATCGCGACGACGCAGTACACCGGGATCCGGCCACCGGCGCGCAACAAGCCGGACTGAGGTTACGCTCCGCCACCCCGTCCGCGCGACCAACCCAGGTCGTGCGCGCCACGCCATCGGATCTCCCCGCATGAAACAACACGCCCTGCTCGCCTCGCTCTGCCTGTTCACTGCGTCCTGCACGGGGGTCGCCAACCGCGACACGCCGGCACCCGCGCCTTCGACGCTGACCTTGGCCAGCTGGAACATGGAACACCTGGCCGAGCGCAATGGCTCGGGGTGCCGGCCGCGCACAGACGCGGACTACGCGGCGATGCGCGCCTACGTGGACGCCATGGCCGCCGACGTGATCGCCTTCCAGGAAGTGGAATCGCGCGCCGCGGCCGAACGCGTATTCGATCCGTCGCGCTACCACGTGGTGATCGAGGCGCGGATCGGCAGCGGCCGCAACGGCGATTGCGGTGGCCGCCCCGGCCTGACCATCAATGCGCAGCGCACCGGCTTCGCGATCCGCAAGGGACTGGCCTTCGATCGCCAGCCCGATGTGACCGACCTGCAGGCCGGCAATCCGGACCTGCGCTCCGGGGTGGACGTGATCGTCCGCCCCGTCGGCGGCAAGCCGATGCGCCTGCTGTCCGTGCACCTGAAGGCGGGTTGCAGCGCCGGGGACCGCAACGACGCATGCGCGGCGCTGTTCCAGCAGGTGCCCGCGATGGAGCGATGGATCGACGCGCGCGCCTCGGAAGCCCTGCGCTTCGCGGTGCTCGGCGACTTCAACCGCCGTTTGGTCATGCCGGGCGATGCGCTCTGGGCGGAATGGGACGATGGGGTGCCTGCCAACGCCGATCTCGCGCGTGCCTCGAGCGACCGATCGGCACGCTGCAATCCGCGCTACAAGGATTTCATCGACTACATCGTGCTGGATCGCCGCGCCGCGGCCGGCCAGCTCGACTTCGACGAAAAGACCTTCGCCGCCGAACCCCTGAGCGACCACTGCGCGGTGACCACGCGCCTGCGCTTGCAATAGGCCAATGCCGGCGATGCGCTGATTCACGGCGCGTGGACACCGCGCTCACGACGGCTCTACCCGGCATGTCGGATCGTCGCCATCGACGACCCGAGAACATGCGCACATGGACAGCATCCGCCTGTTGCAGGAAACCTCCACCACCCCCGAGGCGCTGGACGCAGAACTGGACGCGCTGGAATCGGAGATGCCGAACATCCAGGCGCGCGCCGCCAACATGTTCGTGCTCGCAGGCGCATGGGCCGAGCGCCACGACGCCATCGTCGCCGCCGCACCGCCGGCGGCCCTCGAAGCGGTGGAGGCGCGCCTGCGTCGCATCGGCATCCGCTGGGGCATGATGCCCGGCGCACGCATGACCGCGCAGTTCCCGGCGCTGCCAGCGGCCGGCGACACCTCTACGCCCTGACCTAGCCCACGACGTAGCCGGCGCGCGCGAGCCTCGCGGCTACCCGCGAAAGCCAAGGCAAGGTGGCTTGGCCCTCAGGCGCCCAGCAATTCCACGTCGAACTTCAGCGTGGCATTCGGCGGGATGACGCCACCGGCTCCGCGCGTGCCATAGCCCAGGCTGGCGGGGATGATCAGGGTGCGCTGGCCGCCTTCCTTCATGCCCTGCACGCCTTCGTCCCAGCCCTTGATCACCATGCCGCTGCCGAGCGGGAAGATGAAGGGCTCGCCTCGATCCTTGCTGGAGTCGAACTTCTCGCCCTGCGCGCCGTTTTCGTACAGCCAGCCGGTGTAATGCACGGTGACATTGACGCCAGGCTTGGCTTCGGTGCCGGTGCCGACGACGGTGTCTTCGAACTGCAGGCCGGAGGCCGTGGTAGTGAATGCCATGGGAGGTTCCTTGTGGGGCACGGGAAGGGGGCGTGCAGTCTACCGGGCGTGCGGCTTCCGCCTTCGCATCCCGGGGCTGGCGCCATTCCCGCTCCGCACCATGCTGCAGCCCGATCGCTGCCGCATACTGCGTGCACCCAAACCCTGATCCCGGAGGCTGTCGTGTTCGAGCGATTTTCCCGTAGTTGGGGCCTGATCAAGGCCAGCGCCGGCGTACTGGCCAAGGACAAGGAACTGCTGGTGTTCCCGTTGCTCTCGGCGATCTGCACGCTGATCGTGGCGGCCGCATTCTTGTTGCCGGCCGTCGGCCTGGGCGCGCTGGACGGACTGCGCGAGGACGGCATGTCGGTCACGGCTTATGTGTTCGCGTTCCTGTTCTACCTGGTGCAGTACTTCGTCATCTTCTTCTTCAACTCCGCACTGGTGGGGGCGGCGATGATCCGCCTGGAGGGCGGCGACCCGACCGTGCGCGACGGCCTGCGCATCGCCGGCAGCAAGGTGGTGCCGATCCTGGGCTATGCGGCCATCGCCGCGACCGTGGGCATGGTCCTGCGCGCAATCCAGGAACGCGCGGGCTTCCTCGGCCGGATCGTCGCCGGCCTGATCGGCGTGGCGTGGACGCTGGCCAGCTTCCTGGTGGTGCCGGTGCTGGTCTCGCGCGACATCGGCCCGCTCGACGCGGTGAAGGAAAGCGCGCTGCTGCTGAAGAAGACCTGGGGCGAGAACCTGATCGGCCAGGGCGGCGTGGGCCTGGTGTTCGGCCTGGTCTTCTTCGCACTGATCATCGTGGGCGGGGCGGGCATCATCGGCGCGGCGACGACCGGGAATGGCGTGCTGATCGGACTGATGGTCGCCCTGCTGATCGTGGCGCTGCTGGTGGCCGCCCTGGTGCAGGCGGCACTGTCGGGCATCTACTCCGCCGCGCTCTATCGCTATGCGGTGGGCGCGGGCGACAGCGAAGGCTTCAACGCGCAGTTGCTGGGGCAGGCGTTCCGCACCAAGTAAACGCAGGCGACAAGCGAGGGAATCGACGCATCGATTCCCTCGCCGCACACTGCAGGGTCATTCGGCATCGATATCGATGCGCATGCCCTGCACGGTGTTCTCGACGACGGTGACCACGACGTCGCGCTCGCCGTCCTGCTTCTTCAGCAACACGTCCTCGCCGTCGTCGACCTCGACGTTGTAGTGGTTGCTGGCCACGGCCTGCAGGGCGGCGCTTACATCACGGGCCACGTGGTTTTCCGCGCGACCGTTGGCCACCTGCGCCACGGCGCGGATCGGCTCGCCCTTGGCCGGTGCCACCTGCAGGATGCACCGAAGGCACTGCCCGTCGCGCCGATCCCCGGTGACGGATCGCACAACGCCGGGATGAACGACACGCCGCCATCGACACCGCCCGCGCGGTCGCTCACCCTGCGCGCTGGCCCGCCGCGAACGCCCACGATGGCACCTGTCTCCCCGTCGCCGCTCCGCACTGCCGTCCTCGCGGTCGCCTGGCTGCTGGCGGCCGCCATCGCCCTGCATTTCCTGGTGTCGGCGCATGCCAGGTACGCGCAACCGGATCCCGCCGCCTACGGCATGTTCTGGACTCGCCGCCACTGGCTGTGGGTGCACCTGGCCGGCGGCGTGCTGGCGATGGTGCTGGGCAGCGTGCAGTTCATCGGCGGATTGCGCAGGCGCTGGCCACGCGTGCACCGTTGGATCGGCAGGACGTACCTGCTCGGCGTTTGCATCGGGCTGGTCGGCGCCGTCGCGCTGGTCGCGACATCCCCGGCCCCCATCGCGATCCGCATCGCCTTCACCGCCATCGCCGCTGCGTGGGCGGGCACCGCGAGCGCCGGTTACCGCGCGATCCGGGGCGGGGACGTGTCGCGCCATCGGCGCTGGATGATCCGCGCTTACCTGGTGACGTTGGCGCCTGCGCTGTTCCGCCTGTCGCTGCTGGTGCCCGGGGTGATGGCACTCGCGTCGCCGCTGGTCATGATCCCCACCCTGCTGTGGCTGAGCTGGACAGCGCCGCTGGCCGCATACGAGCTGGCGCGTCCTCGCAGGGGCCGTTGATCCTCCGCGGATCCTCGCCTGCGCGCACGTTCGACATGGCCGAACCCGCCGCCCCTGCGCAGAACGGCGGGACATACCCGCCGTTCGATGCATCAGGTGGGTCGTCCTGCCCGCCTCAGTCGCGGCAATAGCCCTCGCCCGGCTTGACCGTCAGGCAGTCCTGCTTGCCGGCCAGGTACTTCAGGCCGGTCGCATCGCCACTGGTGTGCAGCGCGGTTTCGGCCACCCCATTGCGCATGAAGCGCAGGCCCTCGGCGGTGACGGAGCCGTCGAACATGCCCTTGTTGTCGAGATCCCACTGCATGTCCAGGGTCACGCCCCCGCCGGGCTTGGCGGCCACCACCAGGTACATGCCCTCCACGCCGGTCCAGCGGCCCAGGTAATCGGCCTCGACCTTCGCGCTGTCGGCCGGCGTGGCTGGCGTGGCAGGCGCGGGGCTGGTGTCCTCGTCCGGTGCGGCGGCCGGGGCGGGCGTTGCGTCCACTGCGGCCGCGTCGGCTGGCGCAGCGGCATCCGCAGGCGGTTGGCGATCGGAACAGGCGGTGAGGGCGGCAACCGACAGCAGGAGGGCAAGCGTCTTCATGGGGATCTCCGATCGCGGAACGTGCGCGCACCCTACGCAGCGGCCTGTGGATGCGGCGTCACGCGCGACGGGCCGCGACTTCGACGTCGAACTCATCGCGCATGCACGTTCGTGAGCGCCAACGGAACCGTCACTCCCGCGCGCGCAATCGGATGCGATCCGGTGCATCCGGATCGCTGCGGCCTTCGTATCGTCACTACGCACGCCCGGCCAAGCGCCGTGATGGCGGCGCCCCTCACCCAAGGAGAACACCGATGAAGCAGCACCTCACCCTGCCGATCGCCATTGCCACCGCGCTTGCGCTGGCGGCCTGCAGCTCGCCCGAGACCCCGCCGCCCGCCGAACCCGCCGCCACGGTCGAAACCCCGGCCGCGCCGATGCCGGAAGAGCCGATGCCCGCCACCCCGGCAAACCCCAGCGTGGGTGGCGCCGCGATGGATGCCGGCAAGGACATCGTCACCAATGCCTCGGCCGCGCCGAACCTCAGCACCCTCGTCGCCGCGGTGAAGGCGGCCGACCTGGTGGCGACCCTGCAGGGCGCGGGTCCGTTCACCGTGTTCGCGCCGACCGACGACGCCTTCGCCAAGTTGCCGGCCGGCACCGTGGACGGCTTGCTGAAGCCGGAGATGAAGGCCGACCTCGCCGGCCTGCTGACCTACCACGTGGTCGCCGGCAACGTGGATGCCGCCGCGCTCACCCAGCAGATCGAAGCCGGCGGCGGCAAGGCCACCCTGACCACGGTGCAGGGCGCGACCCTGACCGCGACGTCGGACGGCGCGGGCGGCATCACCCTGACCGACGGCAAGGGCGGCACCGCGAAGGTGACCACCGCCGACGTGCGCCAGAGCAATGGCGTCGTGCACGTGATCGACAGCGTGCTGATGCCGAAGTAATCGCGTCCCGCCTTCCTCGTGGCGTGACGCGTGCGGGCGGCTTCGGCCGCCCGTTTTTTTTGTGCGCGAGGGGCATGCGCCCAGCGTGCAGTCAGCATTGCGAAGCCGCGGCTCACGATTCCATCACCCTCCGAGAACCGGTGGCCCGGCATGGTGGCGTCCTTTCGAACACGCAGGAGTTCACATGGGTAGCCCGTTGCGCAACAAGACCATCGCCATCCTCGCCACCGATGGCTTCGAGCAGGTCGAACTCACCGAGCCGAAGCGCGCCGTCGAGCAGGCGGGCGCGACCACCCGCATCCTGTCGATCAAGGACGGCCAGATCCAGGGCATGCACCACGACAAGAAGGGCGACACCTTCGCCGTCGATGCGCAGGTGGCCGACGCCAGCATCGATGACTACGACGCCCTGCTGCTGCCCGGCGGCGTGGCCAACCCGGATGCGTTGCGCCTGGACAAGGCTGCGGTGGATTTCGTCCGCGACTTCACCAACAGCGGCAAGCCGATCGGCGTCATCTGCCACGGCCCCTGGGTCATGGTCGAGGCCGACGTGGTCCGCGGCCGCAAGATGACCGCGTGGCCCAGCGTGCGCACCGACCTGCGCAACGCCGGCGCCGAGGTGGTGGACGAGGAAGTGGTCACCGACCGGGGCATCGTCTCCAGCCGCAAGCCGGACGACCTGCCTGCGTTCTGCAGGAAGATCGTCGAGGAGTTCGCCGAAGGCAACCACGCGGCGCGCCGTTCGGCCGCGTGACGGCCGGAACCGATGGATGCAAAAGGCCCGCGTGATGCGGGCCTTTTTTTCGGGTGTTGGACGCAGACGACGCCGTGGTTGGCGTTCCGGCAGGTGCGACCGCGATGTGTGGAACCCGCTTCCCCCACTCCGGTCTTCAGTGGTCGGCCAGCAGTGCCGCGGTGTCCAGCAGGCGGATGCCGGGCCGCTGCGCCAGCTTCTCGCGGAGCCAGTAGCCATGCTCCGCGCCGACCAGCACCACGATCCGCTTGCCCGGGTTCTCCGCGGCGGCGCGCTCGATGGTCGCCAGGAACTCGCCATTCCACGCGTCCCAGCCGGCGCGTTCGCCCTCGCCGACCAGGCCTTCCTGCAGCGCGTGCTTCGCGCGCATCTGCGCGTCGGTGACCGCATCGTTGACCCGCGCGGCACTGGTCCAATAGGCGCGCAACGGTGCGTACATCGATTCGGCATGCGCGGAGAACGCGGCGGACGCCGCCGGGTTGGTGGCCGCGAACTCGCGGCTGGCCTGCAGGTACGGCTTCAGGATCGCATCGAAGCGCGGCTGCGCCGGCTCCATCGGGTAGACGCGATAGCGATGCGCGTCGATCAGCGGATACACCGCGTCGGGGTACTCCACCTTGTTCGCCTCGGGCGCACGCTGCGCATAGCGATCGGGCCGCACCTCGATGCACAGCACGTCCGGCGCCAGCCGCAGGATGCTGTCGCGCAGCACCTGCAGCGAGTACGCCGGCACCTGCGCGTGCAGCGTGTGCAGCGTGGCCAGCACCGCGACTTCAGCGCGGGGGGTCTTGGGCGGGGCGGCCTGCGCCGCGGGAAGCAGGCCACACAGCAACAGCGCCAGCAGGAATCGCATCGGTCAGTCCGGTCAACGCGGGTTCTGCGCGCGGGGAGTATGCGATGGCGAACGACGCACCGGCCTGCGCCGGAAGTCATCCGCAGCAGAGGAGCTGGAACACGGTTCGCTCGCGAGCCGCCGGGTCGCATCGCGTTACGAACGGAGCGTCACCTGCGCCCTTTGCCTCGAAGCCGGCCCGTTTGGCTCGACGCAATCAGGTGCAAGCGGACATTGCGGAAGAAGACGTCACAGCAGGGTTTCCGCAACCGGCGTCAGCAATGCCGGGGATGCGGGGCAGGCATCGCCCAAGCGTGCCCGGTAAGGTGCCAAGTCCGGCATGTCGGGCTTGGGCCGATCCAACGCGAACTGCATGGGAATGACGGCCTGGCACTCGATCGCAACCCCGTCCACCTCGATCACCGAGAACGGCCACTGCTGGATCGCCGTGCGCGCCGCTTCGTCCAGCGGCCGCATCCGGCGCTCGAGCTTCTCCGGCGACAACAAGGTGATCTCGCCCGCCGCGCCCTTGCGGTCCACCCGCACCGCGTAAACCAGCGTGCCCTCCACCCCGCGCTTGCGCGATTCGAGCGGGTAGTGCGGCGGCACCATCATGGTACCGCCCGGCTTGCCATCCGCCGTCATCGGCGGCGGTGCCCCGCCAACCTCCTTGATCCGCATCGCGAATCCACCGCCCGCCACCTGCAGCACTTCCGCCGTGATCTGTTGCGACACCGGGCGCGCCAACGTCCTGCCCTGCCATGTCGCGGGCCGGTAACGCCATTCGCTCACCCGCTTGCGCACCATCGCCTGCAGCGCAGGTGGGAGCGAGGCATCCGGGGTCACATTGGCGGGAACGCCATCCACGCCGATGTCGGCCTTGAAGCCCAGCGCAATCAGCGTCGGCACCTTGGGTGCTGCGGGCACCTGCGCGAACGCGGGCGTCGCGCACAGCGCGGTGAGCAGGCAAGTCGTCAGGCGTTTCATGCGCGACCGGATCCATGGTTCGACGGGAGGGTGGCAGTGTGCCAGTTCACGTGGCGATGGCGCCTGTCATTCGTCCATGCAAGCACGAACCCGGGAATTGCCCGGACACGTTCTCCTCGTCGTGATGCAAGACTCAAGGTACAAGGACCCCTGGCCCGGCTATCGGTCGGACACGTCGACGCTGACCCCGGTTGTTCTAAGTGACGGAACTCTTCAACGCAGACACGATGTCGATCAGCCGCGTTCCGCTCAGGATGCTCGCGCGTATGAACTGCTTCTGCGCCACTGACAGGTTTCCGCCCAGCGCGTCGCGCACCGCCATCTGGTCCAGATCGAATTCCAGGCCGCGGACGAGGCGCTTCACATCGCCCTCGGGAAGTCCGTAGTCGGAGAGGAGATGGGAGATCTCGTCGAGAACATCCATGTGCTCATACGCCAAATCTTGGGAACGCGCGCCGATTGAACCCGAGCATGGGTCTCGCCCCGGTGAAGGCGGACGGAAGCTGTGTTTCCTCTAGACAAGTGAAAGGCGGGACACCCTCGCCCCAAGCAAGTGAACCTGACCCCATGAGTTTCATTCCGCGTCGCGCCCGCCCGCCACTGGCGCGCGCACGGCATTCCAGTTGAACAGGAAGCTGCGGTGTTCCGCCCAGGTCTGGCCACGCGCGATCTCGCCGTCCAGGCAAACGGACGTGTGGTACGGCCCGACACCGTCGCTGGTGCGGAAGCTTGCGCACACGCGGCCGCGATCCGATTTCCAGCGCCCGGCTTCGATGCGGCTGTTGTAGAAGCTGCCTTCCACGCCGCCATCCGGGCGCAGGGCCAGCTGCATCGGCTGCGTGTAGGGCACCGCAGGATCGGTGGCGAGATCGACCACCCAGTCGCCCGCCAATCCCGGCTCGGCGGCCGACACAGGCATTGCAAGGGATGCCGCAATGCAAAGCAGGGGCAGGACGCGCATGACGGTGTTCCTCGTTGATTGCTCGCGACTGGTTACGGGCATGCGCGCGGTCCGGATGCACGAAGCGCTCGTCCGTGGCTCGTTTTCGCGGATCGCCAAAGGCGGGTGGAAGCCTTGCTTCTTCCGGACAAGCGAAAGGCGGGCATGCCCGCCGCAAGAAAAGTCGACTCTGACCCGTGTTTTTCCAGCACGGGTCTCGCCTCGGTGAAGGAGGAAATGGGGCATATATTCAATCAGACGAAATAAATGTACCTGACCCCATTTTTGGTCGGATCGAAGAAATGTCCCTGACACCTTTTTTAAGAAAATTCGACTCTGACCCCTGTTTCCGCTAGTCCAAGTATTTGATTGCGCGCCCGTAATTGTAGAGCTTCGTCAGCACGTAATTTGCTATCTCAGCGCGACCAGTCTTCCTGCGCCACATCATCTCGAGTCGGATTGGGCCAGCACTTGTCTCCGCCAAAATATCTGTTCTTCGGGTCATCCCCTCGCCGAAGGTCTGCTCGAGCTTGTAGGTCGTGCACAGGCCTGCCGTCTTAAGGCATTCCGCGACCGCCTTGTTTAAAAGGGAATCGTTGGTCGCAGCGATAGCGGATAACTTCTCAAACGAAGCAACTGTGTTGGATCCAATCTTTCCACCCACCCTGCGAGCACGAATCGGCGTTTCGCTGAATGATCGCGCCAAATTCGTTTCACTAAAGCGTTCAACCACGTCCAAGTCAGCCACGGTAGACATGCCTGCCGCGGTCATTTGCTTCTTGAGCGCTTCGTCGGCAAAAGAACGCGTAGCGGCTAGGGCTGTATGAACTGGCAAATGCAGAACGCGCGCGTCGAAGAAGGTGCCCAAGAGGCCCAAACGCTCCGGCTGCTTTTTTAGATCAGCGACAATGTTTGCGTTGGTGACAGACAGAAGACGATCGATGTCTGCCGAGTACATGGTTCCCCGCGTTACTGCATCCACATCGTTGTCTGGGTCATTTCCTGCAATTACGACACACCAGACTCGACATCTTTCCTTCTTTACAAGCGCTCGGATCTTGCCTTCATTTGCAGTCAGGTCTTGCCGCACACTCGCAAGAAAGCCGCCTATCGTGGAAGATTTTTGGAGAAGATCATTTGCTCGGTCATCAGAAATACCAAGGTCATGAATACTCTGCCCTTGATTCAACCTAGCTAGCGTGTTGTTAGTGATGGAAAGAAACCTGGCTTTCCCAGGCCCAGAGAATCGATAGATCGGTCCCATCAACCCAGTTAGAGCCTCTGCACCGATCGCGTCTGCGAGCTTGGCAAGCCTGTTAGCCAGATCGTCTGTATTGACTGTCCAAGCTACAAGGGTATTTTCACCTGCTTCCGTTCGGACAAACGAATTTATCGCATGGACTGCCTTTTCAAGCATTTCTAGGGATACATCAGTAAGCGCTTCCCGCCCCTCTAACACTACGACCCGTAGAGGCGCAGATGTTTTTGTGAGCCGTTCAAGCGCAGCCGAAACATCCTCTGTTTTCGGAATCGAAACAGTCTCAACGCTCTCACGAAAGAGGCCAACGGTATGAATGAACGTCGATTTTCCTGACCCGGAATCACCGCGCAGTATCAGCATTGCACCGCGTCCGGACGCATTCATATCAACCACCAGTGCATCCAGGTGATCGAGCGCGTGATCCACCGGATCGATGATTTCCGACATGTGGCTGTCGGCTTTTCGCTTTAGTACATCGAAGCGATCGGGAAGCGTGATATGGGCGTTAGGGTTCATCGGTGTAGTTCAAAGTTAGAAAAAAGGCTAGGTCGAAGCGTTCGACCTAGCCCTTAGTTTTTCGATATCGGAGTCAGCTCACCCGCACTTGCTATACCCACAATTCAAACAAGTCGCACACCCGTCCATCAGGACCAGCGCCTTGGTCGAACACTTGTGGCACATCGTGGCGGACGGCGGGAAACTCGCGCCGTCACCGGTGACTTCGATGTCTTCGGCATGGTCGGCGGTGGACGACCCCATCGCGCCGCCCATCTCGCCGGCGGAGCCTACGTCAGAGTTTTTTTTTGAGCGGCCTTCGAACGCGCGGCGCTTCTCGGCGATCAGCGCGCGGGTGTGCTCGCTCATCTCCGGGTCGTGCATCATCCCGATCGACTTCAGGTGGTCTTCCATGATCATGCCGAGCTCGGCGACCAGCGACGGCATGTACACGCCACCGGCCTTGAAGTAGCCGCCCTTCGGGTCGAACACGGCCTTCATTTCCTCGACCAGGAAGGTCACGTCGCCGCCCTTGCGGAACACCGCGGACATGATCCGGGTGAGCGCCACGATCCACTGGAAGTGCTCCATCGACTTGGAGTTGATGAAGACCTCGAACGGGCGACGGTGTTCGTGGTCGGTGCCGGCGTTGAGCACGATGTCGTTGATGGTCACGTACATGGCGTGCTCCACCAACGGCGACTTGATCTTGTAGGTGCTGCCGATCAGGACTTCCGGGCGCTCGATGCGCTCGTGCATCTGGATGACATCGGCGACCGGCAGTTCGGCCTCGACCTGGGCGCGGGTGACGGAGTCGGCCTTGACCGCGTCCTTCGCCTTGTCCTCGGGGGTGACGACGGCGTAGCCCTTGATTTTCTTTTCGATCCTGACGGCCATGTGTATTCCGGTTCCGGTGCTGTCTGTGTGCGTGGGTGGGTGCTGGCCCTCACCCCAACCCCTCTCCCGCGGACGGGAGAGGGGCTCGAGCGGGTCACTTCTTCTTTGCAGCCTTCTTGGCGGCCTTCTTGGCAGGCGCCTTCTTGGCCGCGGCCTTCTTCATCGGGGCTTTCTTTGCCGCCGCTTTCCTGGCGGGCGCTTTCTTCGCTGCCGCCTTCTTGGCGGGCGCCTTCTTCGCCGCTGCCTTCTTCGCTGGCGCCTTCTTGACCGCCTTCTTCACCGCCGCCTTCTTGGCGGTGGCCTTCTTGGCGACCTTCTTGGTGGCCTTCTTCGCCGCGGTCTTCTTGCCGGCGACCTTCTTCTTCAGGCTGGCCACTTCCTTCTTGGCATCTGCGCTGGCGGCGGCGAGCTTCTTCTTCGCGTTCGCCACGGTCTTCTTGACCGCCTTGCTGGCTTTCTCGGTGCGCTTGGCCACGGCCTTCTTGGCGTTGGCGACCTTGGACTTCACCGACTTCTCCGCGGACTTGGCGGCCTTCTTCGCCTTGGCCACGGTGGCGCTGGCGGTGCTGGCCACGGCGTCGCCGATCTCTGACGCTTTTTCCTTCACGCTTTCTGCGGCATCGGACAACGTGGCCGCCACTCCATTTCCATTGCTCATGAAGCCCTCCTTCGTCGGGCGTTGGTTGGTATTACAGCGCGATCCTATACCTGCTTGCGGCGTGCGTGCAGCGTGACGGATTGCAACTGCCGCGCCCGCCGCAGGGCGCGGTCAGAACTTGCCGTGAGCCTTCCTGCAATGCACCACCGCAAGCCCCTCAGAACTTGCCGTAATAGCCTTCCTTCAACGCGTCGAAGAGGTTGGCCGCGGTGTGCAGTTCGCCGTCGTATTCGATCTGCTCGTTGCCCTTGACCTCGACCACGCTGCCGTCTTCCAGCTCGAAGCGGTAGGTGGTGTTCTCCAGGTCGGCGTCCTTGACCAGCACGCCCTGGAAGGCGGCCGGGTTGAAGCGGAAGGTCGTGCAGCCCTTCAGGCCCTGCTCGTGGGCGTAGCGGTAGATGTCCTTGAAGTCCTCGTACGGGTAGTCGGTGGGGACGTTCGCGGTCTTGGAGATCGAGGAATCCACCCACTTCTGCGCGGCGGCCTGCACGTCCACGTGCGCCTTCGGGGTGATGTCGTCGGCGCTGATGAAGTAGTCCGGCAGCTTCGACGCGGCGTCCTCGGCGTACGGCATCGCCTTCGGGTTGACCAGTTCGCGGTAGGCCAGCAGCTCGAACGACCAGACGTCGACCTTTTCCTTGGTCTTCTTGCCTTCGCGGATCACGTTGCGGCTGTAGTGGTGGGCGAAGCTGGGCTCGATGCCGTTGCTGGCGTTGTTGGCCAGGCTCAGGCTGATCGTGCCGGTCGGCGCGATCGAGCTGTGGTGGGTGAAGCGCGCACCGACTTCGGCCAGTTCCGCGACCAGTTCCGGGGCGACCTGGGCCACGCGCTGCATGTAGCGGCTGTACTTCGCGTGGAGGACCTTGCCGCTGATCTCCTGGCCGACCTTCCAGCCGTCCTTCGCCATCTCCGGGCGCTTGCGCAGCATCTCGGCGGTGACCTCGAAGACCTCGTCCATGATCGGCGCGGCGCCCTTTTCCTTCGCCAGCGACAGGCCCATCTCCCAGCCGGCCACCGCCATGTCGCGGGCGATGCGCTCGGTGAACTCGCAGGATGCCGCACTGCCGTACTTCATCTGCAGCATGGTCACGGCGCTGCCCAGGCCCAGGAAACCCATGCCGTGGCGGCGCTTGCGGGCGATCTCGTCGCGCTGCTGCTGCAACGGCAGGCCGTTGACCTCGACCACGTTGTCCAGCATGCGGGTGAACACACGGACGACTTCCTTGTATTCCTCCCAGTCGAAGCTGGCCTTGTCGGTGAAGGGATGCCTGACGAACTTGGTGAGGTTGATCGAGCCCAGCAGGCAGGCCCCGTACGGCGGCAGCGGCTGCTCGCCGCAGGGATTGGTGGCGCGGATGGTCTCGCACCACCAGTTGTTGTTCATCTCGTTGACGCGGTCGATCAGGATGAAACCGGGCTCGGCGTAGTCGTACGTCGAGACCATGATCATGTCCCACAGGTGGCGGGCACGGATCTGGCCGTAGATCTTGCAGGCCACCAGGCCGTCGTCGCGGGTGATGTAGCCCTGGTGGGTCGGCCAGTCGCGCCAGACCACCTGCTCGGCATTGGCCAGGTCGATCTCGTCGGCTTCCTTCTCCGCCACCGGGAACACCAGCGGCCAGTCGCTGTCGTTCTTGACCGCGTCCATGAAGCCATCGGTGATCAGCAAGCTGAGGTTGAACTGGCGCAGGCGGCCGTCTTCGCGCTTGGCGCGGATGAAGTCCTTGACGTCCGGGTGGGCGATTTCGAAGGTGCCCATCTGCGCGCCGCGGCGGCCACCGGCCGAGCTCACGGTGAAGCACATCTTGTCGTAGATATCCATGAACGACATCGGGCCGCTGGTGTACGCGCCGGCACCGGCGACGAACGCGCCGCGTGGGCGCAGCGTGCTGAATTCGTAGCCGATGCCGCAGCCCGCCTTCAGGGTCAGGCCGGCCTCGTGGACCTTCTCCAGGATCCCGTCCATCGAGTCGGTGATGGTGCCGGACACGGTGCAGTTGATCGTGCTGGTCGCCGGCTTGTGTTCCTGCGCGCCGGCATTGCTGGTGATGCGGCCGGCGGGGATCGCCCCGCGGCGCAGCGCCCAGGTGAAGCGCTCCATCCAGTACTGCTGCAGCTCGGCGGTGGGCTCGGCTTCGGCCAGGGCCTTGGCCACGCGCTGGTAGGTGCCGTCGATGTCGGCATCCAGCGCCACGCCCTGCTTGGTCTTGAGGCGGTATTTCTTGTCCCAGATGTCCAGCGAGGCCGGCTGCATCGGGATGTCCTGCTTTGCGTCCGTGGCCACTGCTTCCAGCCTCACCGTGCTCATGCCTGACGACTCTCCTGTGCGATTGCGTGGTCGTGGCGATGCCGCGACCGGGTTGTCCATATCATCGCTGCCCGTGGATTCCGCAGGCGACGATGCCGGCCGCGCGCTACGCGCAGCCTGCGTGTCATTGTTTTCCTGGCGTTGCCGCCGAACTCCAGCTCGTCACGCGCCGCTCCCCGACGTCGTTCCTGCCAAGCCTTGCGCCTCTCACCCGGGCACAAGTCTTGGGCCTGTTCGGCGAACCTGACCACAAGATGTAGTGGCTCGCCAGCAATCGAAGGTACCCAGCGTCCCCGGGCAAGTCAACGCCAAAATTTGTCGAAAATGACTTGCAAAGCAGGGACACCCGCTGAGGCGCGCATCCGGCCGCGGTTTCACCGAAGATTCAAGCGCACCGGCGGAAAGTGTGAATGCGCACCAACCGGTGCATCCCCCTGATTCATCCCGGAGTCGTCCCGCAATGCAGCACGCCCCGAGCACCGCCCGCCGCACCCTGCTGGCCCTGACCGCTGCCGCCGCGTTCGGCGGTTTCGCCGCCACCGGCCTGAACCTGATGCTGGACGCGCCCGCCGGCGCGCAGCCGCCGCCGGGCGCGGCCACCGTCCCCGCCGCCGCCGCGCTGCCGACCGCGGTCAGCGGCGTGCCGGTGCCCTCGCTCGCGCCGATGCTGAAGAAGGTCCTGCCGGCGGTGGTCAGCGTGACCAGCAAGCAGCGGGTGCGGGTCAACACCCCGTTCGGCGACGACCCGGTGTTCCGCCGCATGTTCGGGATCCCGCAGGAGCGCATCGCCCAGTCGCTGGGCTCGGGGGTGATCATCGACGCCCAGCGCGGCCTGGTGCTGACCAACAACCACGTGGTCGAGGATGCGGACGAGGTCTCGGTGAACCTGGCCGACGGACGCACCCTGCGGGCCGAGTTCGTCGGCTCCGACCCGGACACCGACGTCGCCCTGATGCGAATCCCGGCGCAGGACCTGACCGCGATCCCGATGGCGAACAGCGACCGCCTGCAGATCGGCGACTTCGTCGTCGCGATCGGCAACCCGTTCGGCGTGGGCCAGACGGTGACCAGCGGGATCATCTCCGCCGTGGGCCGCAATAACCTGCCCGGCGCCGGCTTCCAGAACTTCATCCAGACCGATGCCAGCATCAACCCGGGCAATTCCGGCGGCGCGCTGGTCAACCTCAATGGCGAGCTGATCGGCATCAACACCGCCAGCTTCAACCCGCGCGGCTCGATGGCCGGCAACATCGGCCTGGGCTTCGCCATCCCGGTGAACCTGGCCAACAACATCAAGGACCAGTTGCTGGCGGGCGGCGTGGTCCGTCGCGGCACCCTGGGCATCGACACCCAGGACGTGGACGCGAAGATCGCGCGCGGCCTGGGCTTGGGCGAAACCCGCGGCGCGGTGGT